>Ga0315907_10007924_pt1 | contig 10986 bp, 10 predicted proteins | sample LakEriMetagenome_3_FD_203525 | JGI IMG/M metagenome (GOLD analysis project Ga0315907, IMG submission 203525) | Freshwater fungal communities from buoy surface, Lake Erie, Ohio, United States - Buoy 12 MA123 | ecosystem: Environmental > Aquatic > Freshwater > Lake > Lake biofilm | place: USA...
AGAACATCCATTACTTCCTGTTACGGTATAAACCAAGTCAAAAACTTCGTTTTGGGTATAGGTATGTGCAACACCGGTGGGTGCTGTTGTGCCTGTCCAGTTTGGTGTACCATCACCCCAGTTAATCACGTAGCTCGCATTGGTGGCAGGCGTTGAAGCATCAAACACCGTCAAAGGAAAATTGGCGTCTCCACTGCATTGAGCGAACGATGTTACCGGATCGATTAGCGAAACATCAGGAATTTGCTTTACCGTAACTTGAAGGGTTTGTGTATCCGTGCACTGATTATTCCCGTTGGTAACAGTAAGTGTTACTGTGTAAGTTTGAGTACCCGAACCAAAGGAAGTGAACGTATGTGAAGGGTTTTGAGCCGTTGAAGTGTTGTTCGATCCGCTTGATGGATCACCAAAGTTCCAAGAATATTGACAGTTATTGCAACCTGTGGTGGTATTCGTAAAGTTAACTGGCAGATTACCACATTGGTTTTGTGGAGCGGCTGTAAAGTTGGCGTTAGGTGCTGGTAAAACGGTAACCGTAATTTGATCGTCTTCTCCGCTACATCCTCCGCCGCTTAATTCTACCTGATAAGTTGTGGTTTGATTGGGTGATACCACCGGGTTAGCAACATCTGCAGCGCCGTTATTCCAGTCATAGGTGACATTCCCGGGATTATTAGGGTTCACTGCGGTGGGATTACCTCCCAACGTAACGGACTCACCTTGACAGATCGTAACGTTTTGACCAGCATCGGCTTGACACTGGGCAAACGTTTGTGTACTCAGTCCAATTACTGAGAACAGAAATATGACAACTAATTTGAACCTCATTGAGTGTTAGTACGGCCGGCAAAAATACACTGATTTTTGCCGTCAACGTCTTTCTAGTTATGATTAAGCAATTATTGGACTTCAAAGACCTACCAAGAGTTGCTTTTACCGCATAAATTCTCATCTTTGTTTTATGAAAAATGTTTGTTTTTTATTCATGGTATTGATAATCAGCTCATGCGGTTGGAATGAACAAATGAAAAATTTGGATGCCGCGCATACTAAAGCCGATGACATTATTACGCTTTGGGGAACCGATAGCGTTCTTGCCCTTTTTCCAGAATCAACCTTCCCCAAATCCACGATTATTCCACTCAATGACACCTTCAAGTCGCATTGTGATTGGAAATCAAAAAGAGGAAAATGGATCGACTATTACACGGTGAACGACAATGGAGATAAAAGCATCTTTTACATTTATGAATATTTCCTGAATTGTGACAGCCTCCGATTTATTATCGGATTTGATACAAATGGTTCAGAGCCAACTATTAAATCCTTTAATATTCAACCACTCGAAGAAGATTGTTCTATGCTTGTAGATCCAATGAAGAGTATTTTAAAGGATAAAGACTGGAATAAAAAGTAGCCTTAATTGTTGGAAACCTACCGTTACGATCCGATCAAAACATTCAACTTTCTGATTTTCATCAACTGCTCACCCATCATCTCATTTCAAAATAGACTGTTTTTCAACTAAATTATATGGACCGCCATTCATCAAAGCCATATGCTCATCCTCTTGCCCAGTGGTTTCAACTGAACACGGCGACTGGTCGTTTTGTTATAATTAGCTTCATTGTTTGCATTGCGTACTACGTTCTACTCACCATCAATGGTCGCAATCAGATGTCCGATTTCCGTGTTTATTATGATGCGGCGCGCGCTTTTCTCAATCACACTCAACTTTACGGAAAATCCTTTGGGCTTAGCAGTGGATATTATAAATATTCACCCTTTGCGTTGATCCCATTTTTCCCATTGGCACTGCTGCCCTTTGCTGTGGCATCCAAACTTTTTTACCTTCTCATCACCGTTGCCATCATTTGGTTTGCACTGAAAATGCAACGCACATTGGCTCACGACATGTATGGAAAAACGGGGTGGATACTAACTGTAACGGTACTTTTTTTGGCCGATCACCTAGAACGCGAATTGAGTCTTGGAAATATCAACCTCTTTCTTCTCATCTGCATCTACTGGATTTATTACTTTTTACTCCATTCAAAGGAGAAACCCGCGGGGATCTTGTATGGGCTGCTCCTCCTATTCAAACCGCACTTTTTAATCCTCCTGCCCTATTTTGTTTGGAAGAAAAAATGGATGACGTTGGCCTGTTCCATCCTCGTTCTTTTCATGGGCTTGTTTATTCCAGCTCTCTTCGAAGGTTGGGACGCCAATTGGAAACACATTGGCGAATGGATACACGCCATGCAGGCACACAGTATTCGCTTACAACAAAGCCCAAATACCATTTACGGTATTTTTAATGGATTAATCCTACAGCAAAAAGGAAAGTTCATCAGTGTAGTGATTTTACTTTCTATCGTAGCGATATCCTTCTTCGTTTGGATGCTGAAAAACAATCGCCTTCAGCAGAACAATGAAGTTCGTTATCTCGAATTCTTCTTCTTGGTAGCCATCATCCCCAATCTAGTGCACACCGACACCGAACATTTCATGTGGACATGGCCATTGATTGCTTTTATTCTGCATCATTTGTTTTATTCAACCGTGCCTCAAAAGTGGATTTGGATAAGTGTATTGGCGCTGGCCTTTTTGCCCTACTGTCTCAATACTCCTGATCTGATCGGTAAAAAAGGAACACACTTCGTTGATTATGGAGGCGGCATGGGAATCGCCAATATCTTATTGATTGGAACAGCTTTGGTCATAGGACGACTAAAGCGATAAAACAAAAAAGGTTGTCTCGGCTTGGCCAAGACAACCTTTAACTTTTGTAGCGGGAGGGGGGCACGATCCCCCGACCTTATGATTATGAATCATACGCTCTAACCAGCTGAGCTACCCCGCCGTGGGTGCTGAAAAGCGGCCGCAAATATAGTTACAATTTCATTTTTCGCAAGTTTATTTCAACGTTTTCTGCACACTGCTATAAATCAGTTTTTTATGCCACACGGCATTCTCCCAAGGCATTCTGTGTCGCCAATTGAGGATTGTGAAGTAGTTTTCTTTGAAAAACATACATTTTCACCTATTCTTGCAAGACAGACAAGAGCCTAACAAATTAATTGTACGATGGACAAAAAAAGAATTGATCTCGAATACATGATTCATGCATCGGATCATATCCTATATAACTGCATTAGCAACCCCAGTGGTTTAGAAGAATGGTTTGCAGACGAAGTGAACATTCGTGGAGACATTTTTACCTTTATTTGGGAAGGTGAAGAGCGTAAAGCAGAATTGGTAAGCACCAAGAAAGATCAGTTTGTAAAATTTCATTGGTTAGAAGATGGCAAGGAAAAAACCTTTTTCGAAATGCGCATCAAAATCGATGAAATGACAGGTGAAGTAGCCCTCTTAGTTACCGACTTCTGCGATGACGGCGACGAAGATGATGCACGCATGCTTTGGGATAGCTCTATAGAGAACTTAAAGCGCGTAGTGGGAGGATAATTACCACTTAGTATATAATTCGCGCGTTAACTGCTTATAAGCCTCGGAATACAATCCGGGGCTTTTTTCTATCAGTAAAGATTCCATCACCGTTTCTGTTTTTTCTCCAAAACAAAACTCTACCATTACCCGTGAAGCCTCTTTTGTGGCGAGCGTATAGACGTGACAAATACGCGCAAGAAAGAGATGATTTTTTTCTGCTTGCTCCACCCATCGGTTGAGTTGGTCTTTGGGAAAAATTAAAGCCAAACGGCCATTCGGATTCAACATTCGTTTGGCGTGGTAAACAAATAACTCAGCAGGAAGACTATCGTCGTGCCTTGCAGCATTTCGGCTAGGATCGTTGCTTTTTAGTGATTGTGAAAAATAGGGCGGATTAGAAATGATGAGATCAAATTTTTGCGAGCTAGAAACCTTCAAGAAATTTCCAAAATGCATGCGCATGCGATCTTTCCAAGGTGATTGATCGAAGTTGTATTGCGCATCTTCAGCACTACCCTCATCAATTTCTACCGCTTCAATAAAGGCACTGGTATTTCGCTGGGCACAGATGAGAGCAATAACTCCTGTACCCGCACCTACATCCAAAATATGTTGTGCATTATCTACCCTCACCCAAGCACCTAACAGCACACCATCGGTGCCTACTTTCATGGCACTGTTGGTTTGCACAACTTCAAATTGCTTGAAGCGAAAAGGCTTGTCGTGACTGGTTGACATAGGCAATTACTTTGTCTCGTTCCAGGTTTTATAGTTGCCCTCTTGCGGTTTGCGATCCTCGGGGATTTCTCGCAGGGGCTCGCATGGTCGCAAAGTGGCATAACAATCAGCAGGAAGTTGCTGGTAGAGCTTGGTTCCTTCTTTTTTCCAAGCCAACATTTCATCCGAAACCGTTTTCACCACTTTACCCGGATTCCCCACTACAGTGCTTCTTTCCGGAATAATAGAATCAGCCGCCACAAAGGTGAGCGCACCAATGATACATCCATCGCCTACCGTCACTCGATCCATTACAACAGCATTCATTCCCACCAAGCAGTCGCGACCGATGGTGCCACCATGTATGATAGCACCATGACCGATGTGTGCATTTTCTTTCAAAAGAGTAGTTACACCAGGGAACATGTGAATGGTGCAATTTTCTTGAACATTACAACCGTCTTCAATCACTATTTGTCCCCAATCACCGCGAATAGCTGCTCCAGGTCCCACATAAACGTGTTTACCGATAATTACATTACCCGTAACCGTAGCATTGGGATGGATAAAAGCCGATTCATGGATCACCGGTTTATAGCCATTAAATTCAAAGATATTTGCCATAATTAAACTCTTTCGAGTACTACTGCATAGCCTTGTCCTACCCCAATACACATGGTGCAAAGGGCATATTTTTTACCTGATTGAAACAGTTCGTGAGCCGCACTATTGATAATGCGTGCGCCACTCATACCCAGTGGATGCCCCAGAGCAATAGCTCCACCGTTGATATTTAATCGTGGATCATTATCACTCATTCCTAATGCACGTGTGCAAGCAAGTACCTGCGCTGCAAAGGCTTCGTTCAATTCAATGATATCCATTTGATCCAATGTTAGACCTGCTCGCTTTAAAGCCATTTTGGAAGCTTCTACTGGACCTATTCCCATAATTCGAGGCTCTACTCCCACTACACCCGATGATACAATGCGAGCTTTTGGCGTAAGTCCATGCGTTTTCAATCCATTTTCTGAAGCAATCAATACCGCTGCTGCACCATCATTTAATCCGGAAGCATTACCTGCGGTAACCGAACCACCCTTGCGAAAGGAAGCTTTTAACGTGGCTAATTTTTCCAAGGTTGAATCTCCCTTGATGAATTCATCTTTTGCAAAAGCGATCGGATCACCTTTTTTCTGAGGAATGAAAATAGGAACAATTTCCTGCGCTAAGCGGCCGCTATCGCGAGCAGCAGCCGCTTTTTGTTGAGAATGAAAAGCGAAAACATCCTGATCTTCCCGACTAATATTGTACATCTCAGCCAAGTTTTCGGCGGTTTCGCCCATGGCATCCGTGCCGTATAGCTCTTGCATTTTTGGATTAATGAACCTCCAACCGAAGCTAGAGTCAAACATTTGAGCATCGCGTCCGAAAGGTGTACTTGTTTTTGATATTACCCAAGGTCCTCTAGTCATGTGCTCTACTCCAGAAGCGACAATCAAATCACCTTCGCCGGCATGTAATGTGCGCGCAGCCAAAGCTACCGCGCTCATTCCCGAAGCACACAAACGATTCACTGTTTCGCCAGGTATAGATAGTGGCATACCCGCCAGAAGCAGCGCCATACGCGCCACATTGCGATTATCTTCACCAGCTTGGTTAGCACAACCCATAATGACATCGGATATGGCCGACTGATCGAGTTGAGGAAATTTAGCCATGAGGGCTTTCAACACTTGAGCAGCTAAATCATCTGCTCTCACAGGCGCAAGTGTACCACCGAAATTACCAATGGCGCTTCTTACACCATCCACCACAAATGCATTCATATTCCTTATTTATGAAAGCAAATATGATAAGATTCCTCAGCCATTCAACGTAACTCGTGCATAAATTGAAAACTGTTCTACCTCGTTACCCATTAAATTTGCCGCATGACAACAGCCAGCAATCGCCCACTTATCCTCGTTATTAATGATGACGGCATTTTCGCCAAAGGAATTCACAGCCTTATAGAAGCCGTTTTACCCTTAGGCGATGTGGTGGTAGTGGCTCCTGACAAACCCCAAAGCGGCATGGGCCATGCCGTAACGATCAACGGTATTTTGCGCATCAATGAAGTAAAACTACCTTACCCTGTAAAAGCCTATGCCTGCTCCGGAACGCCCGTTGACTGCGTGAAACTGGCTATTTTCAAAGTACTCGATCGTAAACCCGACTTACTCGTGAGTGGTATTAACCATGGTTCCAATTCAAGCATTAACGTGATCTATTCTGGAACCATGTCGGCAGCGGTAGAAGGAGCTGTAGAAGGCATTCCCTCCATCGGATTTTCTTTATTGGATCATAGCGCCGACGCTGATTTTGATGCGGCTAAAAAGGTGGCTTTTCAAATTGCTTCACAAATGCTCAACGATGCGCATTTACCCGAAAGCATTTGCTTGAATGTGAACATCCCCAAAGGACGACCGGAAGAAATCAAAGGCATTAAAATTTGCCGACAAGCCAAAGCCGTATGGGAAGATAACTTTGAAGATCGAAAAGATCCATCGGGCAAGCCCTATTACTGGATGACCGGAGAATTTATCAATCATGATAAAGGAGAGGATACAGACGAATATGCGCTTCACCACAATTTTGTGTCGGTGGTTCCCGTTCAGTATGACCTAACCGCATACCACCAAGTTTCACACCTTCACCAATGGTCTTTATGAGTAAAGAGAAATTTGACAAGTTTTACATCGGATTTATCCTTGGATTAATTGGCGCCGTGCTCGGTTTTTGCACCTTCGGATATTTCTGGTGTCTTTCAGAAAACGTTGATTTTGCTTACTTCTACAACGATGTGTTTATTGGCACAAGCTATTTTCAAGATAAGATAGTTACGGTGTCCATTCTATTTGATGTCATTCTTTTTTACCTCTTTATGCGCGTGAATTGGTTGAATCTGAGTAAAGGTATTTTAGGCGTAGTAGTGCTCAGTGTCCCTGTCGCCGTTTGGCTTTATTAAAGCAACAGCCGTTAATTTCTTTTATCTTCGCCCGCTATGAAATTGTACATCATCGCTGGTGAAGCCTCTGGAGATTTGCATGGATCAAACTTGATCAAAGCGATCAAGCAACTTGATCCGCATACCGATATCCGTTGTTGGGGCGGCGAACTGATGCAAGACGCTGGAGGGAAATTGGTAAAACACTACAAAGAACTCGCCTTCATGGGTTTTGTAGAAGTGTTATTTAACCTGCGTACTATTCTTCGCAACATGGCCTTTTGCAAAAAAGACATCGAAGAATATCAACCTGACGCATTGGTATTGATCGACTACCCTGGTTTTAATCTTCGTATTGCCGAATGGGCGCATGCACGCGGTATTCGCGTTCATTATTACATCTCTCCACAGATCTGGGCATGGAAACAAGGACGAATCAAACAAATCATGCGCGATATCGATCAAATGAGCGTAGTGTTACCATTTGAGAAACCGTTTTATGATCAGTTCAACTATCCCGTTGATTTTGTAGGACATCCCCTACTCGATGCTATTGAAGGACGCAAGAATCGCGACCGCAGTCTTTTTTTAAACGAAAACAATCTGCCCGACAAACCTGTTGTTGCACTGCTTCCTGGCAGTCGTAAACAAGAGATAAAAACTAAATTACCGCTGATGCTTTCAGTGGTCAAAAAATTCCCTAACTACCAATTCGTGATCGCTGGTGCGCCATCGCAGCCCATTGAATTTTATCGAGAAGTTATGCAGGGAGAACACCAAGATATTCCTATTCTTTTCGGTAAAACGTATGACATTTTACAACACGCCCGTGCTGGATTAGTAACGAGCGGCACTGCCACATTAGAAGCAGGACTTTTCCAAATGCCTCAAGTGGTTTGTTACATCGCCAATCCCATTTCTTATCGCATTGCCAAACGATTGGTTAAAATCAAGTTTATTTCTTTAGTCAATCTCATACTCGATCGTGAAGCGGTGACCGAACTCATTCAAAACGATATGAATTCCGATCGATTAGAGTTTGAATTAGACGCATTACTGCACGATGAAAATCGCATTCAACGGATGAAAGCAGACTATGCCGAGCTTCACTCCCTGTTGGGTGGACCTGGGGCTTCTATGGCTACTGCCAAGCTTGTGTTGAAAAGTAACTAAAGCGATTGGCCAGCGTACGAAAGGACGATCTACTTTCGTTACGGAAATCATGCATCGTATTCTTTTAGCCATATTGCTATTCTGCAATTCTATTGCATTTGCTGGAGATCCTATTTCGGTGGGTATTTTCAATGGCGCTAATTATACCCGCGTAACGGTAACCATACTAACCGGCCAGTACATCTTGAAAATTGATGGTGACGAGGTCACTACGATTTCCGCTGGCCAATCGGCAGATGTTTCGGTAGCCACCGGCAAACTCACCGCCATTGTTCAAGGCAAAGAATACAAAAGCTCTCAAAAGATCATTTTTCAATCCTCCGGTTATTGCGAGTTCAAAGTACAAGCAGCGGGTCAAAAAGCCAATGGTCGTATCTATTCAGAAAACCTGCATCTTTTCGCCACTGGCGGAAGACTTCAATTGGTGAATCGCATCGATGTCGAAAACTACGTGCCCGGAGTTATCGAAGCTGAGGGCGGTGGCGATCATGAAATAGAGTACTACAAAGTACAAGCAATCATTAGCCGCACCTATGCGCTCAACAATCTCCGACGTCACGAGGCAGAAGGATTTTCGGTATGCGATGGAACCCACTGCCAAGTTTACCATGGCCGACCTCGGCACGAGCCGCTAGCGCGACAAGCAACAGAAGCAACGGAAGACATTGTAATTGTAGATGACAACATTGATCTCATTACCGCCGCTTTTCATAGCAATTGTGGCGGTCATACCGTAAATGCCGAAGATGTATGGAGCAAGCCTCTTTCCTATTGTGTTGCACGACCAGATAGCTTTTGCACCATGATGCCCCACAGTCATTGGGAAAAATCAATGCCCAGCACACAATGGTATGAATACATTCAGTCGAAAAAGAATCCAGTCACTGACAGTACAGGTGCCATCGCTTACGTGCCTAATAAACGCAGCTTGTATCTGGTAGACAGTTCCTTTGTTATTCCCACCCGCACCATACGCCAAGATCTTAAATTGCGAAGTGCGTACTTCACTGTACACGATCAAGGCGAACAAGTGAAATTGATGGGACAAGGATTTGGACATGGTGTAGGATTGTGCCAAGAAGGTGCGATGCGTATGGCCGTTTTAGGATACACCTACAAAGACATCATCCACTATTATTACAAAGGAGTTCACTTGGTTCCTAGAAGATTAATCTGGTTCTTTAAAGAAGATTGATCCTTCCAGTCAGTCATTCCGAGTTCCCTTAACAGACTTTGACGCTCTTTAACAGCCAAGAGGAAAAACTCTTACTTATTTTAGCTGTCCAATCCAACTCGCAATGACCTTTTCTTCCATTACTAAGCTATTTGCCGCTTTACTTTTCGTGAGCATCAGCCCTCTTGCCTTTTCGCAAACCAAGGCTCGCGTTTACATCAAGAAAGACCAAAACGGCACCGTAACAGAAGAAACGCGAGAATTCAATCTATCAGAAGGCCAAGACGTAGAAACCGTTTTGAAAGAAATGGGCATTCTCGATGAATTTGGCCAGCTCAAGGAAGGACAACAATTTTCGATCAACATCGAAAAATCAGATGTGATGGAGGGCGATCAGAATATGCAATTGCGCTTTTCTCCCAACTTCCCTCCTATGCCTCCTATGCCACCCATGCCTGCTGTTCCCATGGAGCCACAAGCATTTTTGGGTGTTATGCTAAAAGATTTCAATTCAGGTGAAGCCACTAAAAAGGTAGACCCACGTGTCATGATTACCGAAATTGTTCCTGGATCTGCCGCCGAACAATGCGGACTTCAAGCAGGTGACATCATTCTAAAGATTGACAAGCAAGATATCCATTCCTTCGATGAAGTAGTGAGTTTGATTAAATCTCACAACCCTGGCGACGAAATCAAAATCGAATACCTCCGTCAGAACAAAAAGAAATCGGCAAAAACAGTGTTGGGTGCAAAAGATCCCGAACCTTTTATGCCATATAACAACGAAATGCCTCCCGTGCCTTTCGATGACTTCATGCGCGGATTTGAGTTTAATATTGATGCTGATAGCATCACCATTCCATGTCCTGATGCGCGCACAGCGCCCTGCGATTCTCTTCGTATTTGCCAGCCATTTTCTTGGAATCAAGAAGGCTTTGAATTGAGAGAAACCGCTTTCTTGGGAGTAACACCAGGAGATGAAAATGGAGAGCCTGGTGCCTTGATCGAAAGTGTTATCGAAGAATCTGCGGCTGAAAAAATGGAGCTGCGTGCCGGTGATATCATTCTGAGCATCGATGGCATGCCGATCGAAGAATTCAATGATCTAGCAGACTACATTAAGAAAGCTCAACCTCATCAAGAAGTAACCTTATTGATCATTCGCGATGGTAAGGAAAAAGAAATAAAAGGCGCACTCGGTGCTCGTGAAGTAAGCGGCAAAGACGACTTCAGAATATTCCATGACTTCAAAGGAATGGATGAAGACGGCCAATATTTCTATGATTATGAATTTGACGTGAACGAAGAAGACATCGAACGTCAGATGGAAAAATTGCTCGAGCAGTTGATGCAACAGGAGATGCAAATCGACGAACAGCAGCAAGCTATTGAAGAACGTTTGCAACAACTGCGTGAAAATCGCGAAAGCATTGAAATAGTAATTGAAATTGCCGACATCTCTGATGAGGAAGCGGATCAAGTG
>Ga0315907_10007925_pt1 | contig 10985 bp, 10 predicted proteins | sample LakEriMetagenome_3_FD_203525 | JGI IMG/M metagenome (GOLD analysis project Ga0315907, IMG submission 203525) | Freshwater fungal communities from buoy surface, Lake Erie, Ohio, United States - Buoy 12 MA123 | ecosystem: Environmental > Aquatic > Freshwater > Lake > Lake biofilm | place: USA...
TTGCAAGTTCAAACGAGGGAGAATCCTATAAGGTCATCTGGTCGGAAGCGGGAACCGCACTTTCCACGGTAAGCAGTGGAAATGCAAATCCAAACAGTGCGGGAGACTACGAACGGAAATATGTCAACCTTACTGAGTTTGCTGGGGATAAAACAAAACAGATTCGTTTGGCTTTTGCATTAGACGTAATAGGCACCCAAAATGCACCGATTTACTTGGATAATTTGGAACTCTTCCTGAGTGCAAACCCTGATCCTGTAATTCCTGCAGAACGGAATACAATCATCTATCCAAACCCTGCTTCCGAGTTTGTGAATGTGGCCTTCAACCTCCCAAAAAGAGAAAATGTGACCATTCAGATCATCACTTCTACAGGAGCAGTGGTTCGCGAATTATCCTTTCCAAATACGCTAAACCAAACTTATACGTTTAGTAGAGACATGTTCTCTGCAGGATTGTATGTTTTCAAAATCAATAGCTCAAGTTTACAAGAAATCAAGCGTGTGCTGATCCAATGATGAGAATTAAGCCGAGACCCAACCTTTCGGCTTAATTTTTATCAATTGCACCTGTTTGGTTCAATTTTGTATTGGAATTCAAGAAGTCTATCCTTTGCTAGACGCTATATTTAAACGATGAAATCACTCTTCCCACAACTGAAAAAAGTAGGACTTCACCTGCTCTTTATTGCAGGAATCTCAGTTACACTTGGCTTTATTTTTTTGAAGGTTTACCTACCCTTCTATACCAATCATGGGGATACCGTATCCGTTCCGGATCTTTCGGGAATGTCATACGAGGAAGCAGAAGATCTTTTAGGGAGCAGCTCCCTTCAATTTGAGATCTCTCCAGACTCTGGGTTCAGTGCAGAAAAGGATCCTTTGGCGATTTTGAAGCAGCTCCCAGAAGCAAATGCACTGGTGAAAAAAGACCGGAAGATTTACTTGACCCTGAATGCACGAAATGCCCCTATTTTGAAAATGCCGAGTCTAATCAATATGCCACTGAAAAATGTGCAAGAGATCCTGGCCAATATCGGACTTCAGAGAGGTGATATCGTGTATGTACCAGATATTGGCATCAATGTAGTCCTGGAGCAGCGTTACAAAGGCGCCCCTATCCGGGAAGGTGCTGCCATTGCTAAAGGATCAAAAATTGACCTAGTAGTAGGTGATGGCATGGGGAATCAATTGCTAAGCGCTCCAAATTTTGTAGGTCTGGAAGAAGAGGAAGCTGAATTTTTAGTCTTGGGTTCCGGACTGCGTGTGGGTAGAAAAACTTACCACAAAACTGACTCCGTGGCCCCAGGAAAAGTGTACCTGCAAAGCCCATCGGTAGGTTCGGAATTGAAAACTGGTGATTTGGTAGACCTTTGGATTTCCAAAAACTAAGACATTGAAACAAGTTTGGACGCTTAAATTCCTCCTACTCCTCACTTTTTGGAGTCTAAGTAGACCTAGTAGTGCCCAATTTGTCACCTTTGGACCTGTGCATCGAACGTACAGCTCGGATACTCCAATTTCTAGTTCAGAAGCACGTCTGAATGCTACGGCCTCTATTCCCTTTTGGGATGATTTTTCGAAGGGAATTCAACCAAGTAAATGGATTGCCAAAGGTGCCTCCTACACAGAAACCATTGGCAACAAAGCCCCTTCCCTAGGCATGGCTTTATTCAACGGTGTGGATGAGTTGGGAAGAGCCTATTCCTTGCAGGAAAAAGACCAGGGCGAAAGTGATTACCTAACAAGCGTCCCACTTGACCTAAGTGGCATTGATGCCTCCCAAAAAGCAAGTCTCTTCCTAAGTTTTTACTGGCAAGCAGGAGGCAAGGCAGAAGTTCCCGACAGCAACGATCGCCTCACACTTCAAATCTTGACTCCCGCTGGCACCTGGCTGACGGTATGGGAAAAACGAGGGGGTGAAACCTTGGATCGAACCCGGTTTGCCCAAGAAATCATCGCCATCCAACCGGAATGGCAGCATGTCAACTTTCAGTTTCGATTTTTCTCCAACGGTAGACAAAGTGGACCTTTTGATTCCTGGTTGCTGGACTATGTCTATTTGAATTCCCGACGCACGGTTACCGACCTATCCTACCCAGATCGAGCACTCACCTTACCTACTACAGTCAGATTAGGAGAGTATGCAGCATACCCTTGGGAACTTTTGCAAAAGCACCAAAAAGGCAACTGGTCGACGGCAAAAAGTGAATTTCAAAATCTTGAAAATCGCTTTAAAGCCATGGAATACTCGGTAACTCTACGAGACAGCAGTGGAACCAATGTACTCCCCATCAATAGCACGACCCCCTTTAATCCCGTGCCTAATGCCTTGGAAAGAAGAGCGATTGTAAGTCGAACATTTACGGAAATTCCACTCCCAAGCAAACCTGGGGATGTGTTTTTTGAAACCTCTCTTATCACTGGAGATGGGCCATTGACCTCCATCAATGGCGCAGATACCACGCGCTACGCACAAGTGGATTTTCGTGACAATGATCGGGTTCGCACGCGCTTTTCCTTGCGTGACTACTTCGCCTACGATCAAGGTCAAGCAGACTATACTGCAGGGATCAATCAACGATCCGGACAATTAGCTGTAGCATACAAAACACCAGAACCGGTATTTTTGACCGGGATTTCCATCGATTTCAACAACGCGAGACAAGTCGATCAAGTCCTAGACTTGGTCATCTGGTCCGCATTGGATAAAAAGCCCCTTTACACCCAAGAAGTGGTAATTCCTGCCAAAACTACTGGGCAGAACATCCAGTTTTTTTCATTGAAGGAAACAGTACCCGTTTCAGGCACCTTTTATGTAGGCTTCACCCAGTTTACCAATGATTTCTTGCAAGTAGGCCTAGACAAAACCCAAAACTTTGGAGACCGAATCTACTACAATGTAGGCGGAGGATGGGTGCAAAATAAGGACGTGACTGGAGCCCTCTTAATCCGCCCGCATGTCAGTCTATCTGGTAAATCCGGAGGAAATCTAATCCCTGAAAACACCTTCAAAGTCTATCCCAATCCAGCCATAGAAGAAGTAAGGGTTGAAGGAAAATTCACCTACCTCCAAGTACTCGACTCTTATGGCCGAGAGATTACCCTGCCCCGCATGGCTGGGAATACAGGAGAAGTACTTAATTTTAGAGATCAACATCCCGGGCTCTATCTGATCCAGGTAGTGCATGATCTGGGTATTACCTCATTTCGAATTTTAGTAAAAAAATAACATGGAAGACATTACCGTAAGCGAATTGAAAGAAAGACTGGAGCGAGGCGAAAAATTTCACTTTATCGACGTACGCGAGGAATGGGAGTACGAGGAAGATAATTTAGGTGCCGATAATATTCCTTTGGGTGAGCTTGCCCACCAGTTGAGCCAACTAGAAAAAATCAAGGAGGAAGAAATCGTCGTTCACTGCCGCTCGGGAGCGCGTAGTGGAAATGCGAAAAAGTTTATGGAAATGAATGGCTTTACCCAAGTGCGCAATGTCCTGGGTGGCATTTTGGCCTACCGAGCCTTGCCTGAATAGTCAATAGTTGACGGTCAACAGACCACAGTACAATGTACCAAGTACGAAGTACCAAGTATGGATTCGAGTTGTCCAATGTTTCAGGTAGGTAGTCAAATGTGAGGTGGGAAATACGGACTAAAGACTAATATCGAACACCGATCGTCGATTGAAGAATGTTGAAGTAGTTCTCTGCCAACCCATTTTAAATCCAATCTTCATTTTTAAGATACTTCGTACTTGGTACTTAGTACTTTGTACTAAGTTAAAATTTAACTCATCTGGAAGGGCTGAGGCGAAAAGCAGAGGATAAAGATGAGTAGCGCAATCCAGCCCAACACTTTTCGCCTGCTGTCCACTGCCTGTAATCCTGCGACTTCAGGATGCACCAAACCCATCACTCGGCCCAATAAGAAGGCAAAAAACAGCCATCCTTGGTAGCCCTCCAAGTTGGGGTAAAAAAAGGAGAGCAGGTATTGCGCTGCGGCCAAACTAAGCGCTAGGGTGAGTCGATTGAGCTGAGTTAATCCAGACTTGCTCAGGCAGAAGTAGAGAAAACCAAGGTAGAGTGGGATCCGAATAAGCAATTCGGCTAAAGGCAAGGAAGGCCGGATCACCCCTAGCCCAGCAAAGGCTAGAAACAGGGTAAATACCGCCAAGGAAATCTGTGCATGACGCTTTGGAAATAAGCCAAAGAGCACATGCCCCCCATCCAGCTGCCCTATGGGAAGTAGATTGAGTGCGGTAAAGAACAGCGCCAAGTACCCCGCAAATAGATAGGGGTAGTGAATCATTTCGGATAACTGGGGCAAGCGCGTGGGGTCTGCAAAAAGTTCCCCCATCCCCCAAAAGAGGAGGTTATTCCCCAACTCAAATTCCAACACATCCTCCCCATACCCCTGAAAGCCAGGATCGGCATACTCAGGATGTATTTCGTAGATGTAATCCCCAGGGGGCAAGGTAAGCATGCCATAGGTCAATACTCCAAAAGCAAGCACAAAGCCTGCTAACGGTCCAGCAATGCCGATATCAAAGTATTTTTTGCGGCTGTTTACACGCCCTTTCATGCGAATAATCGCCCCAAAGGTCCCCAAGGAAGGACTTCCCAAAAATCCTAACCAGGCAGGAATAAAATAGGGCAAAGTACAGCGGACCTTGTGGTAGATTGACGTAAAGAGGTGTCCCAATTCATGCACCAATAAAATCCCAATAAAGGGAATGGAGAAGTGTAAGGACTTTAAAAAATAGGGCCAGGTAAGGGCCGATTCACCAGAGGCTAAAATGGATTTTCCATAAACCCACTCCCCTCCTGCTAGAGTGGTGGTGACCAGCGTCAACAAAAATAAGGTACCATGAATGAGGTATTCTTTCGGTTTATACATCTCCAAAAAAATCAAAAATCGTGTTGGGACCCGTGACCTGTATGGCTTGAATCCCCACGGAAGATGCTCCTTCCACATTGGCGAGCAAGTCATCGAAGAAAAGGACCCGGGAAGGTGTAGTATCTAATTCGAGGAGCAATTGTTGGTAGATGGCAGCACTCGGTTTGGCGAGGCCCATCTCCTGACTGTAAAATACCCGGTCAAAGAGCGGGTAAAAGTTGAGCATCCCGTGTTCGGCTTGTAGGATCGCATGCACTGCATCCACATGGATTTCGTTGGTGTTACTCAAGATACCCACCTGATACCTTGACTTCAGACGGCGAACTAGGTCTAGACGGTAGTCAGGAAGCTCCCCGAGGAGGCTATTCCAGAGGTAATCTACTTCGGAGTCAGACCAGGATTGCTCAAAGTATTCACGGAAGGCATTGCGAAAACTTGGAGAATCGATTTCTCCCCGTTCGTAGGCTTTATGAAATTCTGCAGCATAGCAGGAATCCACCCGATGATGCAAGGCTTGAGGCAGCGCTTCTTTCATCAAATTCATGGCTTTGCTGTAGTCAATATCGATCAGCACATTGCCTAAATCAAAGATGACAAAGTCTACGTCAGGCCAGTTTTTCATTAGAGGGATCAGTTGATTAATTCAACTCAAATATGTAACATTGCAGTCCCAAAACCAAGGTCAGGGCGGTAATATCCCTAGATTTTGAATTTAGGAAACCCCTTAATTTGGGCCTATAGCTCATTCGGTTAGAGCAACTGACTCATAATCAGTAGGTGCTTGGTTCGATTCCAAGTGGGCCCACCTAGAATCCCCTTCAGATTAATTTTGAAGGGGATTTTTATTTTCGATAGCAAAAGTCTGCATGTAATTCAACTAGGATTAATGTATTTGAGAAGATAAAAATATATCCTAGAATGTAACCAATCTTCCGCTTGAATTTCCACCATTCAAAAACAAAATTGAATTCTTCACTGTTTTTTGTTTAATTAAAACAATTATGTTTATCCCTAATTAAACTAATAGGTGGAGTCCAGAACCCACCCTAAAAAACGGACTTAGAAAAAAGTGGCGACTACGCATTCTTATGAAAAAAATAGTAAGAGTTTTCGGATTAATTTTAAGTGCTTCTTTAATCCTAACTAGCTGTGGAGGTTCCAGTTCGGAAAGCGAAACTAGTGAAAATCAGGATGTTGCAGAAAGCGAATCAAGCGATGATTGTGATCAATTCTTAGAAGATTACGAAGATTTTGCTGATTCTTACATTGATGTGTTAGAAAAAATGCAAGATGATCCTACAGATGCAAGTGCTTTGTCAGAATATACAAGCAGTATGTCTAAATTATCAGAAATTCAGTCAAGCGCTCAGGATTGTAGTGGTGATCCAGAATTTGCATCAAAAATGGCTGAGATTACAATGAAAATATCGAACGCATCGATGTAATCAAACATAAATAAGTTCATAATCGCAGCTAGGAGAATTAGGTGTGATTATGAACTTTTTTTTTACTGCTTTGCCAAAGTCAACTTACCAGAAACGGCAATCGTCTCGGCAATTTTATCAAATACCAAAGTAGGTACTTCAATTTGGTAATCGGCCGTGCGCACCTGAAAGGAAAAATTCACCTGTAACGCTGTAGCTGTAGCCACAATTGTTCCTTTGACCTGTACCGGCTTGGTTACTCCATGAATCGTTAGGTTTCCTTCTGCAGTCACCGGATAGGTTCCCGGCTTACTCAAATCCACTTCCTCCTTGATTTTTCCGGCAAACTTTGTTGTTGGAAAGCGTTCACTCTCCATATAGTTTTCATTAAAGTGCTCCTGCATCAGCTTGTTGGGAAACTGAAAATCAGTGATTTTCGCCTGAATAGCCAGGTCCTTGGTACCAGCATTTAAAATGGCTCCTACTTTTTTATTGACTGCCTCGATGTCCAAAACAGGTGTTTTGGAAAAGAAAGACAACTCCCCCACTGAGGTGCGGTAGAGCGTCTGAGCCATGGTCCAACTGGTCACTAAAACCAGAAAGAAACTTAAGGAAATGAGCTTCGTTTTCATTTGTGTGTGTTTCTGGCGGATTTATCCAAACTGAAGGTTCGAGCGATATTGAATCCATAGAAAATGTCGCCTTTTCCCCAGGACCCTACATTTTGCCCGATAAATTGCTTTTCTACCATACCACGGGCATTGGTAAGGTGGAATTGAAATACGTGTCCACCCGTTTCAATGTCAACACCCAAAGACAGGGCATTGCGGTAGGGATAAGGGAAATTTCCATTAGTTTCATAATCATCGTCATCCTCATCATCCTCATCTTCAAACTCACGGAGGCTGTAGTAGTACTCTGCTGAGAGCGTGATCCGCTGATTGAGTTTGTATCGACCTCCAGCACCAAGTGCAAAAAGTTGGTTGGGGATGCTGGGATCCTCCACCTTATTCACGTGAATCAGCGTAGGCATCACCTGCAGCGAAAGTTTTTCAGTAATCTTACGCGCCACCAGCACCTGGCTCCAGTAGGAATAGCGCTCGATATTGTTGTCAAACTTCATGGTAGATCCGGACTCCATCACATAGCCAGTAGGCATGGTATTGATCCCCCAGCCCGCCATGGCAGTGACCGTAACAGGCATCGTGTTGGACTGGCGCAGCACCTTGTACTTGGTATACAGGTCGTAGGTCTTTTCGAGGGAACTTCTCCCCGCGCCCACAAGCCACCTGTCTGTCAGGCCATATTCTAGTCCTAAGCGAATTTTAGCTTCATCAAGACCAAAGAAATTGGCGATAAATCCAGAGTTTACAGCCCCAAAACGGTGAGAAATCCAAAAGTTGAGGTGGTTTTTGGAGATGGTCTCAATGGTATGCCCGTTGATGAGGCGAGAGGCTTTGAAAGTAGCCATGGTGTAAACAGGCTCCTTGGATTGCTCTTCATCGAGCATACTCATCAAGTCATCCTGAGCTGTTGCCACGGTCCAAGAACCTGATCCCAAAAACAGGAAGAAGAAGAAAAAGAGTCCAGAAGTTCCTTTCATCAAGAATTTAGCCCCAATCATACCGTCACTTTTAGGGTGGTTCCTTCGAGTAGGGTCGCGTAAGTTTTCAATCCTCTAGAACCCGTAGAATTGAGACCCTTGCCTGCTGTGTCAAAGCGAGCACCATGTGCAGCGCAGTAAAATTCACCCGCATTAAAAACTACTTGTCTCCTTCCTTCGTGAGAACATACCTGCGTCACTGCAGCAAAAGCGGTAGCACTTACCCGAGCGATCACGATTCCATTCACCACCACGTAATTACCCACCGTATTCAGTTTAGTGTAGGCAGCGGAGGTCAGATCCAAAGACAACTGATTTCCTGTTGTTCCGCCAGTAGTGGTGGTAGGATCCATGCTTTCGTTGACGCAACTACTCAAGCCAGAGGCAGCGCAGTAGACTGCAAAAAGGGAAGCCCCTTTCAGCCCTAGGCTCTTCAGAAATTCCATGCGGTTCATTTTTTCATTCATTGTATAAATAGGTTTAGATAGGATTCAAAATTAAAATAGGTACTCTTTACAGGTTCTTAGTGGATTCTTAAGATTGAATTAAAATAACAGGCGTAGCTGGTGAACTGTTTATCTTATTCAGCAGCTAATCCAATTCATCCTAAACCATAAACGTAAAAAAAATAGGATTAGGATAGAGTTTAATAGAAATAAGCGAAAAGATGGTAGAATTTTACTTGAAGTGGCGGGTTGACCTACCACGGTAGGTGAACCTAAACTTATTTTTTTGTCAAATCCAGCGTAAAATTTGAATTGATGATCAGTCCATTGTTGTGTTGGAAACCATTTTTCCCATTGATCAACCTTCCGTACTGCAAAGTTTGGTTGAGGTATCCTCCCTCCAATCTGAAGTTTTTTGAAAAGCGATAGCCTAGTAAAACCCCAATTCGGTTTTGATCAAATACATTGGCGTTTACGTTTTTTCCAAAGCCGATAAACACTTCGTCATAAACTGCCAAATACGAAGTTTTATCCTGGATTTCATTTCCTTTCAAAGGTACTTGCATCCGAACCATGTACCGCATGCGATGAAGCAAAGGAAACTCATCTTCACGCGTCGAATTGGCTGAAGCAAATTTTCCTACAAAACGCTGCTCCAGCATAAAGCGGTGCGAAAAGTCCACCTTTGCTACTTTTTGGGAAAATTGCGCCATTTGGAAAATCCGGTGTTCGGTAAATTGCTTCCCAAACCCGTTTAAGGAGTATTCTCCATAGGGAAAGGTCTCAATCCAACCGTAACCCACCCTCACTTGGACAGATGGATGCAGCGTGTAATTCAATCCTATTCGCAGCAAACTTTGCTGCCAATAGCTGATTACCTCGTTTCTCCGAAATTGATATTCTGTATGAAGACCAAGTTTATTGGAGAGTTTGAAGGTTCCAAAATACGTGTACCATCCAATTTGATTGGAGGTGTTTAGCCGGTTGTTTTGACCAAAAGAAGGCGGCGGAGCTAGGAAAAAAAATAGGATTACCGCAAATAGATAGTGTTTACAAGTCATTTTCTGGAAATGGGTTTGTACTACCGAAAACCAGGAGATGAATAGAATCTACTTCCATTCATCTTCCTAGCTTCGATAGGCTGTAATTAATAAACCAACTTTACTTAAGACTTTGCTTTTCGGGCAGCTAGCGCATGAGCAGATACAGGCCTGTGGTTTTCCAGCCCAATAATCTGTACCGTTCCCCCATTTTCTGTGTACTCATGTTCAAACTGATGCAGGTTTTCCATCACCGAGTGATCCACCAACTTGGTGTTTTTCAAATCTATAGTTACCTGAAATCCGGCGGGTATCTCTTCCAACTTTCGTTTGATTCCCAAGTAATTGGAGAAAATCGCCGCCTTATCAATTTCTATTAGGTACTGATTGTTGTTAAAAGATACTTGAGTAGGCGCTTTGAAAAAAGAGGAAAATGGAGTGCCACTAATCAAATGGAGTATCATTTTCAAGACCACCCCAGCTGCTATCCCGACCAAAAGATCTTCTACCAACGTGAAGACGATAGTAATCAAGAAAATCGCAAGTTGCTCTTTTCCAATGCGGAAGGTATTTATAAATTCCTTGGGATGGGCCAATTTAATACCGACTGTAATCAACATGGCGGCAAGTGCCGCATTGGGGATCATTTCGATTACCGGTGTTGCGACTAACACAAATACCAGTAAAAATACCCCATGGAAGAAATTGGACCAGCGAGTTTTCGCTCCTTGGTTGACATTGGCCGAACTTCTAGCCACTTCCGAAATCATCGGAAGACCACCCAACAAGGCACTAGACGTATTGCCAATCCCTACCGCTATCAGGTCTTGGTTGGTGTTTGACTTTCTTCGGTAAGGATCTGCCAGATCAATCGCCTTCACAGTCAAAAGCGATTCCAAAGACCCTACCAAGGCAAACATGATCACGTATTTGAGGAAAACTCCAGTTTGAAATACCCCTGAAAAATCTGCGTTCAAGGATAATCTATCCACCAAATTGCCAATATGGAGCAATGCATAAGGAGGTTCAGTGTGGGCAAAATCCATTGCCAATTCAGAAGGAATGGCCACAATAAGTACCATCAAAGGTGCAGGGATTTTACCGAGCATAAAGTCTTTCAAGTAGGGCCATCCCAACATAATTGCAAGGCTATACACCCCGATCATGGTGGCCCTAGGATCAAAATTTGCGAGAAAGGCAGGAATAGAAGTAATCATCGCTACGGTACTCATTCCCTTGTATAATTCTGGATTCACATCCAAGAATACGGGGATTTGCTTCACGATAATGATGATTCCAATCGCAGCAAGCATGCCATGGATGGCAGAAAGGGGGAATATATCAACCAACTTCCCAAACTTAAAGAGACCAAATAGCACCTGAACTAGGCCAGCGACTACCATAGCTCCTAGGGCAAGCTTCCAACCGGTCTCACCTCCTCCAAAGGCAGCTACTGCTCCAGCCACTACTACAATCAGTCCTGCTGCAGGACCTTTGATTGTCAAGCGAGAGCCAGAAATTACACTCACTAGAATTCCGCCGATGATGGCGGTAACAAGGCCCATAATGGGCGGAA
>Ga0315907_10007931_pt1 | contig 10981 bp, 26 predicted proteins | sample LakEriMetagenome_3_FD_203525 | JGI IMG/M metagenome (GOLD analysis project Ga0315907, IMG submission 203525) | Freshwater fungal communities from buoy surface, Lake Erie, Ohio, United States - Buoy 12 MA123 | ecosystem: Environmental > Aquatic > Freshwater > Lake > Lake biofilm | place: USA...
AAAAACACTAACATAGTACACAAACGCGGCAAATATAAACATGAAACGCAAGCAACATCCAAAAGTTATCCATCGAAAGTTGGGAAGGGAACGTGCGGATGGATTGTACTGCGATAACGTGATTGAGATAGATCCAACGTTACCGCCTATGCGCTACATGATTGTTCTCATTCATGAATATCTTCATCACATTCAACCTGAGTGGAGCGAAGAAAAGGTGGATGCTGAAGGTGAGGCACTCGGTCGCTTTCTTTGGAAGCATGGCTATCGCAAGGTGCAGCAATAGTTAAAACATATGCGATACACCTGCATCAGTTATTTCACTTTTTATTTTTTCTAATAAATCTTTTGCGTAGTTGCGCACATCATCCGTATAGGAATCATTTTCAGAATTCCATTGAATATGCTCACGCAATTCAAGAATAACATCATGCAATTTTACTCCATTGACCACACAATCAAATGCGTGTTGGTCTTTGTCCAGTTCAAATGTTAGTTTCGCTTTCATTTTCTGCTTTGTTTGGTAGTCCTGCTTTACAATCGGTGTAACCTTCGTTATATGAATTAAGGATGTTTTCCATTTCCCATGTCTGTGCCTTCATCATGAACGCATCCAGTTCTATCCATGAGATGTTTACGGATGGTCCTTGAAATCTTTTGCGCAGGGCTTTGCTTAATCTGCGCATTGCTGTTTCTTTTTTCTCTTGTGTCATAAATACTTTGTGTCTTTGGTTATGGTAAATAAATCTTTATTGACCGCTTTGATTTTGTGAAATAGATTGTCTTTAACGTAGCGTGTCTTTGCATTGATGTACATGTTCAGCAATACCAACCGTTCTTCTTTTAGTTCATCAAGCGGCATTAGGTTTCTTTTGGGCATTGAGTTTTAGTATTTCGTTTTTGACATGGTGGTAGTATGCTTTGACTGAATAGAATTCACCGGTTCCATCGAAGTCCTGCATGATGTCGCTGGGTGCGTTTGTCAATGCTTCATCTACGCAATACAGCGCAGCGTTAATGGCACGCATGTGCATCAATGCTAAATCGCCATGTTGATCACCACCTTCTACTATATCAAAATAGTTCGAGTACAGTTGCCATGCCTTGTCTTTTGCTTTCATTGTTTAACTTGTTGATTAATTCGATTACTTGCTCTTTGTTGTAGTAGTGCTGCATTGAATTACGCACTTGGTCTTTTAGTTGTTCGGTGGTCATTGCTCATCTTCATTATATAGAACCATTGCATGAATGATTAATCCAACATTTAATATACCCCATATCATGAGCAAACTCAATCTACCGCTGTTAGACCATTTTGTAATATCGGTTTCTAACGTAATGAATAAAGCACATAGATATGCAAGTACTGCGGATGCCACCAAGTAAATCAGTATTTTAATTTCCTTACTCATAGTGCTAAAGTATTTAAGTATTCACGCCACATTGGTATACGTTCTTTTGGTCTCATTCTGTGTCGCTTTTAAAGTAATCAAAAAAGTATTTTGGTATATCTGCATGCTGCAGGTCTAAACTTACGGCATTGCCGCCTGTTTCGTTTATGCGTTTAGCTACAGCTGTAAGGTTCTTATTCATACTTCCCCAGTTTGCAGCGTTGTAAAACATCAACGTGTTTGATCCATATTCAATCAATGCGTATTTGCTGCGGGTAGATGGGTCAAGCAGCACACACAATGCATATTGCTGATTGTAGTTTTTTAAAACATCCATTCCACCGGCACTGAAACCAATCAGTGCTGTCGTTTTTGGATTCACGTTTGCAATACTTGACAGCTTTGTGCCATACGGTGCAATGTATATTTCATAGCGTGACCACATCCATTCAGGTATCTGCTTTGAAATCCATTCGGGTGTGGCATAGTACATGCCACTCCAAATGATTATACTACAAATTGCGTTCATATTGTTCTATTGCTTTAAAGATTTGATATACTACTTGTGGTACGATTGCATTTCCGTATGCCTTTATGCTTTCGGTTCGCCATTTTGAAAAGGTAATTCCGTCCAGTTCGGTGGGAAGCCCATCATCTCCGCCACAAAGCGCGGATTGAGTTGGGAAGTTTTTCCATTGCTCATAAGGCGGATTAATGTCATTGAATGCATTGATCCTTCTTTGACCTGCGTACTTTTCATGTTCGCTGTTGCATTGGTTGAATCCATCACTGTCGGAGTAGGCAACAAACCAAATTCGTTCTCGTTGATGTGGCGCATTGACCGCGCTCGCAGGTATAATAAAGGGCGCGATTTGATACCCAAGATTTTCCAAGTCAGCACACACTTCGTCGAATACCAATCCTGCATTCCAAGTAATAAGGCCGCGAACGTTTTCTCCCACGACGTAACGTGGTTTAATCTCTCTAATGACTCTAAGCATTTCGGGCCATAAATGGCGTTCATCTTCCTTACCACGTCGTTTTCCTGCTTTGCTGTATGGTTGGCATGGGAATCCACCGGTAAGAACATCAATTTGGTTTGCATATTTTTTAAAGTCGCTTTTCGTTATATCGGTGAATAGTTCTGCATCAGGCCAATAGTAATTTAGCACACGTTGTCCAAACTCATTCCATTCGCAATGAAACTTATTTTCCCAACCCATCCATTCGGCTGCTAAATCAAAACCACCTATTCCGCTAAATAGTGAGCCATGTGTCATATGTTCAAAGTATTTAAGTATTCGCGCCACATTGGTACACGCTCCTGAAGTTTTGCGATTGCATCCGCATCAAACTCAACTACCTTTTCATGGATGCGTTCCTGCACTGGTATGTCGTATTCCCAAATTGACAAATCACTTTCAAGGTTAGCGTTTGGATTTTCATTAAGATAAGTCGGCATGTCGAATATCATGTTCTTTTCAATGCGTGATGCTTTTTTAATGAATTCAGGATTGCTTTGTGGATCTATTAGATTCATGCGCAATGATAGGCGGTACTTTTCCGTATCTATCATTTGACTTGGCGCATTGACCAGCACAAAGCAAAAGGTAGCTTTAGGCGCACCTGTTAGCCAGCAATAAGCTTGACCTTGCCAATAGTAATCTTTGCTTAGTTCATTCACCTTTGCATCAATGAAGGTATGGATGTCCCATGAAGATTTAATATCCGGTACATTGATTACTTCGCTGCCATCTTTGATTAGCAAGTCAGGTGTACCTGTGATGAAGTCATTTTGAAAGTTAAGTTCATTCTTGAACACGATTGCGCCACGTTCCCTGCGCCAAAGGTCGATTGCATCATTCTCTACGGCAATTCCCTTTTCAATGTACTTGTTGCTGATTTCTTTGTAGCGTTTGTACTTGTTCTGCACATAGATTTCGAGAAGTGCGCTTTTGCAGGTTTCACTTAGTCCTGTCTTTGTGCGTGCATCGGTCATAAGCTTACCAAGCTGCGATGCTCTAAATTTAGTTTGTTCCATTGTGTTCTTGTTATTTGTTGCGAATGTATTACAGCAGACCTGATAGCTGCTGCTTTTTAACATTTATTAACGGCTCGATTTGATTGAGTAGTTCGGGTGGGCATGCTTGCAGAATGATGTCGCAATCGTCTAAGCTATGTGCCTTTTCAATCAGTTCGTGTAAGTATTGCACATCCTTATTCGCTGAAGCCAGCGTGCCTTTCAATTTGAATGGCTTATACACATCTACGTTCTTACGATTCAAGTCGCGACCTAATAGCTTACCAAATGACACAGCAGCGTTTTTAAGGCACTCTGTTTTAAGTTTAGGAAACGCAAGGTCTAAAGCATTAGGTTTCTTATTATCTGCGTTCAATGCCCACCTATTGCGTTCTATTGGATCAGCAGCAATATGGCTCGGCACTTTATCTACCATGATAACAATGGATGCAGCACCTGTTCTGCGCAATTCGTAACCGGTTATCGGATGAATCACTACAAGGTCAAGTGAACCGACTACTTCATTCGCCATGCGTTCCCACTTAAAATTTTCAGTGCGCCAATGCCCAAAGAACATTTCATCTAAGGTTGTTTCTACGTGGCTAACTACCAGCGTGACGGCTTTGCCATCGGGTGTTTTTTCGATGCCTTCCTTATCAGGTGCAGCGTTAAGCATTTGCTGAAACTTTTGCAATGCTTCTAAGTTGTCTTTGTGAAATGAGTTCATGTTATTGTGATTTAGGATTAGTACTTCATTAGGCAATCATTGATTTCTTGGCAGTAGCTGAGAACTGCGTAAAGGATAATTGCTGCAATAATGTAGCGAATGATTTTAGATGCTGTCTTCATGTGTTTTGTTTTTAAGTTTAGATGCGCGTTGTTGAGCCGCGCCCCTCGATTGATTTAAAAAATTTGGATGAATATGACACGGCTGCCCCATGGTTGATATACTGAACAATTAATGTTTTGACTTTTTAAAGCCATAACCTTTTTAACGGCTTGTGTATCATTCATGTAAGTTGCGGCTCCAGTATAACCGTGCTTATCTGTTGTTGCAAGTACAACTGTTTTGTTACGAAGTGTGGTTGTTGTGATTGTCTGTGTCATTGCTTTTTGTTTTTGTTGTTGTTATTTGTTTGACAAATGTATGTAACTTTTTACACCACGCAATAGGTAGCATTCAATTTTAACAAATTTTAACAAACGTGTAATTGAGAATCAGTGACTTACGCCCAACTATAGCTGCCGTAATTCGGGAACAATTCAAAATACATGCGCATCATGATAGCATCTGCATAGTCAGGTGACTTGCCATGCATCCGGGCTATTTCATCTTTGCTTATCACAGCGAGTTTGCCATCCGCTTCAGGTTGCCTCCTGCGTATCATATCCAGTTCCTGCACGATTACATCACGAAACTGATTCACTTTGAAGATTACTTTGTTCTGTTCAATTAATTCTGCAAGCTTAAAATAACATTCTGCTTTTTGATTGGTATATCGGTCGGCTTGTTTCGCCCTTCCACCATTAAGGAAACCGCGACACTTTAAGCTATCCACTACACCACCTCCCACACCATCTTCGTCACAGATCACATTGCTAAGTTTGATGCTGTGCCTATCGCATAGCTGTCGAATGGTAGTGACTACTGTTGTGATTGGTTGCTTTCGCAGTTCATGAATCTCGATTAGGTGCAAACCATGCCACACGCAAATGACACTTCTATCTTTTCCAAGTCGCGCGATGTCGGCACTGATGTACTTTTCACCTTTGCTTTCTTCATCCCGGAAGCAGCGAACTAAATCATCGTACTGGTATAGGTTATCTACGGACTCATCATACTCCCAATCTCCATACAACAACCTTCGCCTATCTATTTCGGGCAAACGTTCTAACGTTTCAATGTAGCTTTCAGGCAGGTGCGGATTGTCAGTAGGCAAAGAAGGAATGAATGCAAGGTGCTGGGCTAAACTATCTGCTTTGTGTGGTGCATAAAACTCATTATAAAGCCAACCTTTTGACGGATTGCATGTGAGCAGCATCTTTGGTGGCAGGTCATATTCGCGTAGCTTAAAACGAATGCGTGATTGAAGTATATCGATGGCTCGTTTACTTACCTGTGCTGCTTCATCTACATACGCATCGGTCAATTCCAAACCACCTAACGAGTGAAATTCAGGATCACTTGGGTATGCGAACAAATCCTTTAAGATTATTTCGCTGCCATTGGCAAAAGTGATTACGTGTGTTTGATTGTTTATTGTGTAATGCTCATTAGGTGCAAGCCCTAACATGTGCGCTACTTCAAAGAATGTCTTTAACGTGGTCTTCTTTAGCGTGTCAAGTTTACTTCTACCTATCAACCCACGTGTACCCGGATATTTAAACCTGCGGCTTATTTGCCATGCACAACCGATAAAAGATTTTGAGCCACCTGCAGCACCACCGAAAAGAATAACACGTGCCGGATGTGAGTTACCCAGCACGCGCAATGCTTCTTTTTGTTTCGGCAGGTATTCAATCATGTAAACAATCCGATATACATTCCAACCAAACCACCGCATAGCGTGGCTATCATATCCAACGTGCTAAATGATTTTTCCTTCAGTACAGAATCATATAGTTCTTTGCCTGCTGCGAATGCGAACACCACGATCATTGAGAATGGTGCGCTGAATATCGAAGCGGCAGCAGCGTAGATAGCAACACCATACAGCGCATGGTTAGCTTTGTCTTGTGGTAGGATAGGCAGGTTCATTAGAATGGCAGGTCTCCTGATGGTTCGTCTTGTTGTTCGTCACGCTTTACGAGTGGCTCACTCATCTTACCGGAAAAGAATTTGCCGTTCTTTCCTTCTTTAACCCATGCAGCCAATCGCATCTTCTTACCATTCACCATGATTTCACCTGTGTACTGTGGACCGTTGTTAGCCACGTTGTTGTTCTTGAATAGGGTGAACTGTCCCTCTTGCATTTGATAGTTGCTCATTGTATTAATTATTTATGATTCCAATATCTTCAATCATTAAGCTAATTGTGGTCTTGCCATAGAAGTCCTGCGTTTCTACCACTTGGAATGTTTCATGGTCGATGCTGTGACCATTGATGAAACCAATGTATATTTCAGTATCATCGTGATACTGCGCAAGCTTATCCCACAATTCGCCTACTGTCATAACTTGTATTCGTCTTTTTCGGTTAGCAAATGTAACTCCTCAAAGATAAGGCGCATTGCCATGTTATCACTCATTGCTGGTCGCATACTTCGCTTAGCTGTTAATACAAATAGTTTGCGGAGCAGCTCGACTTCTTTCTGTTGATCGTATTGTTTCATTTGTCACCTCCGTATGTTTCGTTGTAGTATTCTTCTGCAAAATACATTTGGTGGTGGTCATTTCTTGCAGCATTATAAGCATCAACAATCTGCTCCCTCTCCATTGCTTTGGCTTGATGGACAATCAATTCATATGTTGTAGAAAAATCCTTTATAAATATGAAGGTTGAATGCTTATCTAACTTAATCATTTTTTTTTCTTCAAGTTGCTTTAATAACCACTCTATTGCTGTTTGCTTTTTCATATCAGTATTCATTTTGCGTTTCGATTAATTCCCTGTAACGTTCCTGCCTGTATTCGGTGAATTGGTATGGTTTGGTCTTGTACACGCGGAAGCGCATGTCATTGTCCCATTGCGGCAGCGCATCGTATTCGCGCATCAGTGCAATTTCAAGTGGTGGTGGATTTTCCCTTTTCACTTCGCGTACTGGTTCTTCTTTGATGCTTAACTTATCTGCTGCCTGTTGCATGGCTTCCATGATTTGCGGATGCTGGAACATTTCGTAGATGTTATTCTGCTTTTGTTCTTCGGTACGCATCGATGTGATGTGAGTATCACGCTCTTGTTCAAACTTGCTTACCCATTCGTTTAAAATTGATAAGTCTAATCGGTTGTAAATCGTTCCATAGATACCAGCTACTCCACGATCTAAACACAACTGGATATCTTCAAGACTGTACTTCCAATGATGCTGCACAAAGTGTTCAGCTGAAAAGTTGATTTGGTCAGCATTCATGTTCTTGTCGATGTTTATCATGGCACAACACCGGCTAATGAGCATTGCAATTTTCATCTTTGTTTCATTGCGGTCAATCTTACGCAGCACTGCAATCTTATTAGCTTTCACGCTCTCTCCGAATGTCAGCTGCGACTTGGGCTGCCACGTTTTGATAGTGTGCAACGTTGTCAAACTTTGGTTTTCCATATTGATTTGATTTTTGATTTTTTACTTTATCCCATTCTTTGCGCATCCAGTTTCGCACTGTGCTTTGCCAATCCTTCATTGGCACTTTGCCAACTATCCATCCATTGGCTTCATAGTGATCCATAAACACACGAGCGAAATTAACTAACTTATCTTCTGCAAGGAAGCTTCCACCTTTCATGTTTAGTTCGCCCATCAGGTTATACACTTCATGTTCTTCAGGTTTAACGAATCGTTTGCGCGTTACTTTTTTTTCATTTGCATCTTCAACTATAACTTCATTTATATTTTCAATTTCATTTTCATTTACATTTTCCATATGTGCAACATATGTTTTAGATATGTTCGACACATCTTTTTTAATTCTATTGTTTCTTCGGCTATCGGAATAAGCTTTACGCTTCTGCATTTCAATGCTTAAACGCTCGTTAAAAAAGAAACCTTCTTCATCTTTTACGAATTTGCCGAAGACATCAGCATCATATGAACCACATATGTGCAACATATCTTTTTCGGACAATCTTCCTTTACTATGCTGAAGGCACAGAAGGGTAATGTACTTACCCTTCTGCTCCATGTTGAGCAGCATTGTTCCGGTTAAAAAGTCCGAGGAATAAAAAAGGAACGCTGGATCCTTCATATCATGTAAATTTTAATAAACCTTTGGCACAATGTTCAATCGAGTTAGCGCGTTCAACTAAGCTTTGAATTTGCTTACATACTTCATCATGATTGTAACTAACGTAGTAACCTTTGCTTGTGCCAATAATTGGTAATGTGCCAGCACGACGTAAGTGGTTAATCATTTTACGCAATCTTACACCACTAAATGAAACGTTCAAAGAATGGTTTGCAATATGCCTTTTCATATCACTTACAATCTTTTCGCTTTTTGCTGGTTGTTGTTTGGTGTAATTGTTTAGAATATCGGTAAGTGCATCTAACAAACCGATTTCAACTGCGTTCAATTCGCAAGTTAATTCTTCAAAATTGGTAATCATAAAAGTAAATACCCACCTTCACATGCAAAGGCGTACCCTCAGCCGAATGGCTTATGGCAATGCAGTGAAGATGGGATTTAAAATGTTTTTCATAAGGGTACGCGTTGCAAAGATATACAAAATATCTCTACTTCCAAATTGCTGTTGCAATCATGAATCCTATTACAGCACCAATAGCCATGATCAATAGCATCTTGCTATTACTATTGTCGCATTCAGCTTCATGTACAACCGGTATTGGTGTGGGTATAGGTGTTTTGCGAACAGATGCGATGGTTAATTGCTTTTGCGTTTGCTTACGTATTTGATTGTGATAGTTTGATACCTTCCTTAATGCATTCACCTGAACTAAGGTTGGTTCAAATTCTAACGCCCACTTATAAGTTCCCTTATTAAGTTTTTTAATGAAACCAAGTTTGCGCATATTGTAAACAAGACTTTTGCTAACATCAAAGTGTTCCATAAATTGATTATTGGTAAACTGTTCTTGTTTAAAAATCCAAATCATAGCGTCTAAATAACGCTTCTTTGTATTGAGCTTATTCATTTTTCTAAATAGGTTTTAATTGTTTGTGTGAATTCTTCGAATGATCTGCAGACTTTCACGCAGTATCCTGCATTGATAAGCTGCGCGTGAACGATTTTTTGTGTGTCGGATAGCTTACCCTTTTCGGTTTTCATCTCAATAAACAGGGCATGATAACCACCTGATGCCATGCAAACCATTAGGTCGGGCATTCCGGCCATAGCACCTTCTGCTTTTAAGATGTTCCACCGCTTAGCACGTTGCACTGGTGTACCACCAATGAACACACCATTAGGAAACGATGCTATCAGTGTGCGTGGGAATGAATAGCGAAACCATTCAACGCAACGCTGCTGCATCTTGCTTTCATCATGCTTCATGCTGGTAACATGTTTGACATTGCTAACCAAAATTTGCCAACGTAGTCTTCATCTGCCTGAATAGTAACAACAGGCAAGTGCCTTTCAAGGTGCGAATACTCCCAACCGCCCACCGAATGCACTTCATAGTCGCAGCCAAGTGCTACCGGGCAATACTTTATACTGTTGCGTTCGACAGGAATATCAAACCGCACTAACACATTGGTGGTGTAGTCAAGTGTAACCATGTAACACATGCGATATTCATTCACTACTTTCTTTTTGATGGTGTAAAAACTTTTATCACCAACCCTTCGCATATCATGTACTATGTATTCACTCTGCATTGAGTCGGTGAATTCTTCATGGAATTCTAACTGATTCAGGTTATCCTCAATTTCGCGCCACCTTTTTTCCTTATCGTCATTGCTGAAGACCAGCTTGCACCAATTAATCAGTTTGCCATTGGTGACATTCAGGTCTTTGCGCAACTGCTCAAAGCTAATGCGGTCAAAATGCTTTATGATGTACAAAATGTCGCTACGTGTGGGTAGTTCTGTGGTTCTTCTTTTATTCATCGCCTTCGTGTTTAATGGTTATTGCATTGATTACTTCGCACAGTGGTATCTGCATGACGTGGCTTAGATTCATTAGCTGTCGAAGTCTAATGCTTCCAGGATCAGCGCACCAATTATGCAAGGTCTTTTTCACTATGGGGGTGTTACTTCTTTGCATCGCACGAAGGAGAGCGGCTTTGCTCCCCAGCGTGCGTGCAATCAACCCATTAAGTTGATTATCTTTTTTCATTCGATTGGTTTTAATTGTGGATTGGCTCTGTAGAATAATTCGCGATGCGCTTCGCTGAACTTATGCATGAATACCGACTGGTCAATAGCTGCATAGTGCTTATCTCTGCTTTCACGTTCTAAGCGGAATGCTACTTCATGCTCGTCTTCATATTGCTTGCTTTCAATTTGTATTGAGCTACCATTGGCATATACAGTAACGAGAACATAATTCTCATTCATGCAGCAATAGATTTTGGTCCAGTCACCGGATGTAAAATAAAACGGTAACTTGATTTCAGTTGTGCCTACTACAGTAGTGGCACGTGTTGGAATTGTGATTGTGTTTGTCATGTGTATTGAGATTTAATTATTTACTGATTGTCTTCGTTTTCCCAAATAGCTTCAATGATTGCTTCTTCTAATTCGGCAATCAACTTGTCATTTTTGCTTTGGTATATGCATGTGGTTAAGTCCATGCCACCACAAAGTAATTTGAATTTATGGTCTTTTACAGACGTTTCGGCTGGCTCGTAATAGTTGCCTGAAAAGTTGTAGATTGAATACTCAACTTCGATAGTAAGTGTGAGTGGTGCATTGCTGCAGTCGTGTTCAAAAGTGAAATAGCTCATGTTGTGT
>Ga0315907_10007935_pt1 | contig 10978 bp, 14 predicted proteins | sample LakEriMetagenome_3_FD_203525 | JGI IMG/M metagenome (GOLD analysis project Ga0315907, IMG submission 203525) | Freshwater fungal communities from buoy surface, Lake Erie, Ohio, United States - Buoy 12 MA123 | ecosystem: Environmental > Aquatic > Freshwater > Lake > Lake biofilm | place: USA...
TGAGCGTGAGTTTGGGTCGCGTATAGCGGGACTTGTTGCTGAGGTGACAGATGACAAGTCACTTCCGAAGCGGCTCCGCAAGCAGCTGCAGATCGATCGCGCACCGCACAAAAGTCGAGGCGCAGCGCTTATTAAGACTGCCGATAAGATCTGCAATCTGCGTGATCTTGGGCAGTCACCGCCAACGCACTGGACGGTAGAACGCAAAGGTAAGTACATCGAGTGGGCTCGGGAGGTTGTCCGCGCATTACCGATACCACGGCATCGGATGCGTCGTGTGTTCGAGCGCGCGTACGCGAGTGCGGAATTGCCTGACCTATCCGGGGTGAATTCCAAAACGATGACATCGTGTACGAACAAACACCGCGAGGAATCATAAATGAATAGAAAGTACGTTGTGCTTCGGGATCGCGAGTGCTCATCGATGGTGTCAACGTGGGATGAGCTGCTGTGCGTTGGCTTCGGATCGGTCAGGTCATACAAGCTCTACCTAGGGACCTTTGAGGTTCTTGGGGAACGCGCCGAGTGTTACGACGAGGAGGCGGACGAGTATGTGCTGCCTGACCACATCAACGGCACTCCGGTTAAGGGGTTTAAGGACGACGCGGTGATTGGGTACGAAGTTGAGAGCGCGAGCTATCGACCCGAAGATGAGTTCGAGTTCGATAATCCATCCGAGTGCGAAGGCTGGTTGTCCGAGACTCAATGGCTAGACGATTGCCTGCTCGCCGATTTGAGAGCGGCGCTCGTTAAGCTGGACAAGCCGATAACCGGCATCGACAAACCGAACTCGTCGACATCAAGGTTTTAGCGTTCACCATGGGCGAGAACAGCTCTTGCTCGACGTTGCAGCCCCTGTCCGGTGAATTTAGCGATCGCGTTGAGTTTTACCAGCGATTCCTGGTTTCAGGCGGTCTGCACAATTTCTCGATGAAAATTCTTCGCGCTTCAAATCCGGGTTTCGTTACGCCGAACTTCCCGTATTTAGACACTTGTACGCGCGCGCGAGCACCATGGTCTGAAGAGTTGTTCAAATTTGAACAAAGGCGTATTCTTCGCCTTGCAGACCCCTATTTCTGGCTCTTCGGCGCCGGTCGGGCGGTAGCGTGAACGAACGAATTTGAATAATAAAGCGAAAATCCAAGAAGAGGCGCGATTTCAGATCCTGCGCCTGTTGCATGAGGATCCAAGCCTTAACCAACGCGAGCTCAGCGAGCGGCTCGGAGTGAGTTTAGGCGCGGTTAATTATTGCCTCAAGGCGCTTATCGAGCGTGGGCTCGTCAAGGCGGGTAACTTCTCAGCGAGCGAAAACAAGCTTGGCTATGCCTATCTGCTTACGCCATCGGGTATCGCGGAGAAGGTGCAGCTCACGGGTCGCTTCCTCGCGCGTAAGCAAGCCGAGTACGACGCCCTGCGCGTAGAAATCGAAACGCTGTCGCGAGAGGCGATGGAGTGATTATCAGCCCCAACGCCAAACGAGATTATGTCGTACCGTATTCTCCACTGGCGTCTCAGGTGCCGGGCGACTCGATTATCCGCGTGTTATGTAAGCGAAGCGGTTTTGATTACTTGATAAGCAATGATTGCCAAGCAAAAATGTGGGTACGCAGGCGCTGTAAGTTATTGAAAATGTTAACTATTTACTCGACTGTCACGCCGGGGGTCGCGGGTTCGAGTCCCGTCCGCTCCGCCATTTTTCCCCTGTCCGTACCGATCACATGGGTAACGGATTATTCCGGAGACATAGGTAACACCTTAGCATCGAAGGGGTTTGGCGCGCACTCGAAGTGAGCGCTCTCGTGGTCGAAGAACCCCAAGTCGTAGTGCATGAAGCTGACGAGCCAGACGCTCTCGCTGATCTCTTTGACGCCAACGGTTTGACCGGCGAGCGCTTTGCTGAGGCTGATCTTTTTACGATCGATGCAGAGTCTGCCGCAGCGAGTGATGGTGATCGCCTTGTCGTGGAAGGGATAGTCGAGCTCACCGATGCCGGTATAGGGGCGCGGTGAGGGTCGATAGAGTTCACTCGGTGTCTTCATACCGAGCGCTTGATTAGGGCGTACCTGATTGAACTCGTCAACGAACGTATCAAAGCGTGCCTGCTGCTGAAGTAGGTTTTTCCCTGCGGGCTTGGTGGCTTCTTTCTTGAGCGTCAGATGCATGCGCTCGTGCCGTCCGTTCTGCTGTGGGCGTCCTGGCTTGATGCGCTCGAGCGCGATGCCGAGCCGCAGCCACCAGACCGAGAGCGTGGTGAGCCCAAAGAGCGCCCAACCACTTGCGAAGGGTATCCCGTTATCTGTCCTGATCGATTTGGGCAGGCCGTATTCGCGAAAGAGTCGCTCGAAGACGGTGACGGCGTACTGAGTTCGGGTGTTGCTGAGCGCCTCACAGCCGATGAGATAGCGACTCGCGAAGTCGGTGACGGTGAGCGGATAGCAGTAGCGAGCATCAGCGAGCATGAACTCGCCCTTGTAGTCGGCACACCAGAGGTCGTTGGGTTCCGTCGGGATTGAGAGCGCAGTCCCCTCGGCCCTATAGCGCCGCTGACGACCGCGCTTAACGAGACCATGGCGATCAAGGGCGGCATGCACGCTGCTGATGGCCGGCAGGGGAGCCTCGGCGCCGATCCGCCGGCGCAGCTTCTCGCGGATTTTGGGAGCACCCCAGCTGGGGTGCTCCCGCTTGATCGAGAGGATCTCGTTCTCGATCTGGAAGGGTAATTGTCGAGCCTGTCGGAAGGGTTTACGACTGCGATCGTTCAACCCCTCGAGCCCTGTATCCTTGTACCGATTGAAGATTTTGTAGCCTGTTTTACGGGAGATCTCGAACTCCCGACACAGCTCTGCCATCTTCTCGCCCTCTAGCAGGCGAGCCACGAACCGAAGACGTTCATCCATTTTGCAACACTCCCGCCATGGCATCTGCGTGTCTCCTGCAAATGCCGCAAAGTGTTACCTATGTGATCGGTACGACCTGTAACCTATGTGCCGAAAAGCACACCCTAACTTTCCGTGACTTACGATCGCTGCTCGCTGCGTGTGGGTAGCGACATTGTGGGTGGCGTGTGGGTGCGTTGCGACGATCGGCGAAGCTGAGTCGGGTGTCGACCGACCGGTCGAGACGGCATCGACGTTCTAGTTGAATTTAAGAGCGCCGTGGTATCAAACCAATGGTGCGACAGTACCCGGTGAACGTACTGGTTGCACTGCATGGCGTCAGTGCGACCCCAGCTTTACGCCTCTGGGTGATGCATCAGGTGACGCTCCCGACTTGCGGTGGGTGCTGTTGCGCAGAACTTCCGATTTCGACACCGGTACACGCGCGATGCGCATCAGTTTGGCGGTTGTTCAAGTTTGAACAGACTGGTATCCTTGCGCCTCGACTGCTACTTCTGTGCTGGCTAGGCGGTAGCGTGCCCAAATCAAATTGAATACTAAGGCGAAAATATAGGAAGAGGCGCGATTTCAGATACTCCGCCATCTGCACGAGAACCCAAGTCTCAGCCAACGCGAGCTAGGCGAGCGGGTCGGAGTGAGTTTGGGCGCGGTTAACTACTGCCTCAAAGCCCTCATCGAGCGATGGTTGATTAAGGCGGGTAACTTCTCGGCTAGCCAAAACAAGTTCGGCTATTCCTACTTGCTCACGCCGACCGGTATTGCCGAGAAGGCGCGGCTCACGAGTCGATTTCTGGCGCGTAAGAAAGCCGAGTACGATGCTCTGCGGGTGGAGATCGAAACGCTGCCGAGAGAGGTGACAGAGTGATCATTAATCCCAACGCTGCGCGGGATTATGCCTCGCCACATTACCGTTGGACATTTCGGATGCCGGGTGATTCGATTATCGATATGTCAAAATATCATTAATTTTTTGACAATAGATACTCAAGAAAGTTTGACCTGTCTTTTTCCGGCGCAGCGATGTCTGGATTAAGGCGATCGGGCTGGGTGGTGGACCTTCAGACTGGTGAGTCAGCAGATCTGCAACCCCCTTTTGTTCCCCAGACCACAGAGGTAAACTTGTTCAAACTTGAACGCCTGCCCAAGCTGGTGCTCCGTGCCCCGGTGGGGCGGTAGCGTGCCAAAACGGCCCTCATTGAACACCAAATCCAAAATCCAAGAAGAAGCGCGTTTTCAGATCTTGCGTCATTTGCACGAAAACCCCGAGCTTTCGCAGCGCGAGCTGGGCGAGCGGGTGGGGATCAGTCTGGGCGCGGTTAATTATTGCCTCAAGGCCCTGATGGACCGCGGCCTTGTTAAAGCGCAGAACTTTAAACGTAGTCCGAACAAAAAGGGCTATGCCTACCTTTTAACTCCGGCGGGGATGGTGGAAAAGAGCTTACTGACTGCGCGATTTCTCAAGCGCAAAATGGCGGAGTACGAGGCGCTGAAAAAAGAGATAGGAGATCTGGAGACGGAGCTCAATAGCCGAGATATCAGCGAGAATACGGGCTTATGAAAGTACTCGTAACAGGTTCCGCAGGGTTCATTGGGTTCCACACCGTAAAAGCCCTTTTAGAGCGCGGGGATGAGGTGGTCGGATTCGACAATGTGAACGATTACTATGATCCCTCACTAAAAGAAAATCGACTAAAGATACTGATCGCGTCTGCACAGGCTGGAAAAGGTCAGTTCACTTTTGTTCGTGAGAATCTGGCAGATCGGTCGGCCGTCGAAGGGTGCTTCAAGGATCACTCGTTTGATCGGGTGATCCATCTTGCCGCTCAAGCGGGGGTGCGTTACTCGCTTGAGAATCCGCACGCGTATGTGGAGAGCAATCTCATCGCGTTCACTAATGTCCTCGAATCTTGTCGTCACGCGAAGGTTCCGCACCTGACCTACGCGAGTACGAGCAGTGTCTATGGGGCGAATACCCGAATGCCGTTCAGTGAGCATCAGGGCGTCGATCATCCGCTGCAGTTTTATGCGGCGACGAAAAGAGCTAATGAGCTCATGGCCCATAGCTATAGCCATTTATTTGGACTCCCGACGACGGGTCTCAGATTTTTTACGGTCTACGGGCCTTGGGGAAGGCCCGATATGGCGCTCTTCTTGTTCACGAAAAATATTCTCGAAGGCAAACCTATCTCGGTCTTCAATCAAGGTCGTCACACGCGCGATTTCACCTATGTCGAAGATATCGTTGAAGGGGTGATCCGATCGAGTGATCAGATCGCGTCCTGTAACTCGAACTGGAGCGGCGATCAGCCGGATCCGGCGACGAGTTCGGCGCCTTTTCGGATATTCAACATCGGCAATAGCCAGCCTGTTCATCTGCTCGAGTACATCGAGGCCATTGAAAATGCGCTGGGTAAAAAGGCCATCAAAGAGATGAAGCCCCTACAAGCCGGCGATGTGCCAGATACCTTCGCCGACACGATCGAGCTTCAGGAGGCGGTTCAATATAGGCCCTCGACACTTGTAAGAGAGGGCGTATCGAATTTCGTAAAGTGGTACCGAGAGTATTTCCGAGTCTGAACATGATCAAAAAAGAAGATGTTAAGCTTGCCATCATCGGATTAGGTTACGTCGGATTACCGCTTGCGGTGGAGTTTGGGAAAAAGCGATCAGTGATCGGCTTTGACATCAATCCCCGGCGGATTGATCAGCTTAGACAGGGCGAGGATATCACTCGGGAAACGATACCCGAGGAGCTCGCGGAAGCTAAACACCTCATCTACTCGAGTGACGCCGAAGACCTCAAGCCTTGCAACGTCTTCATCGTGACCGTCCCGACACCGATCGATGGTCACAAGAGACCGGATCTCACGCCCTTGATCAAGGCGAGCGAGACGGTCGGAAAAGCGCTTAAAAGTGGCGACATTGTGGTCTACGAATCGACCGTCTATCCCGGTTGCACGGAAGAGGACTGTGTCCCCATTCTAGAAAAGTTCTCTGGACTGACTTTTAATGAAGACTTCCACTGCGGCTACAGCCCCGAGCGTATTAATCCCGGTGACAAAGAGCATCGGGTGGCGAGCATTAAGAAAGTCACTTCAGGATCGACCCCGGAGGTTGCAGATTTGGTGGATTCGCTCTATCGAGAGATTATCGTCGCAGGCACCCACAAAGCCTCCTCGATCAAGGTCGCCGAGGCGGCGAAGGTCATCGAGAATACCCAGCGGGATCTGAATATCGCGTTGATGAATGAGCTCTCGGTGATCTTTCAGCGCATGAACATCGACACTCACGAGGTGCTTCAGGCGGCAGGAACCAAGTGGAACTTCTTGCCCTTCAAGCCTGGCATGGTCGGGGGTCACTGCATCGGAGTGGATCCCTATTACCTGACCCACAAGGCCGAATCGCTTGGCTACAACCCCCAGGTGATCCTCGCGGGTCGGCGGATTAACGACAACATGGGTAGGTATGTGGCGAGGAATGTCATTCGGTTGATGCTCAAGAATGGCATCGATGTTGCTCGAAGCACGGTCGGTGTGATGGGGATTACCTTCAAGGAAAACTGCCCTGATACTCGAAATAGTAAGGTCATCGATATTATCCGTGAGTTTGCGAGCTGGAACGTAAAGGTGGTGGTAACGGATCCTTGGGCTGATGCCGATGAGGTCAAGCACGAGTATGGAATAGAGCTCTCTGAGATCAGTGCCACCCAGAAAGTAGATGCGCTGGTTGTGGCGGTCGCTCACGAGACCTTCAAGTCTCAGTCGCCGCAGGTGCTTCGCGGTCTATGTTCGTCTTCGAATCCAGTCCTCGCCGATGTCAAAGGTCTTTACGATCGGGATCTCGCATTAAGATCAGGGTTTACAGTGTTCCGCCTTTAATTACGCACAAAGCAATCTGGGCTTCCCCCGATTTCCCGGACACCACCCTTAGACTTTTACAGCCAGTAGTTCAAACTCCGCTGGAATGACATAGCCGAGCGTTGAATGCCGACGACGGACATTGTAGAACTGCTCTACGTAATCAAACAAATCTGCTTGGCAGTCGTTATGTGATCGATATCGCTTGCGACTCGTTCGTTAGGTTTTCAAGCTCGAAAAGAAACTTTCCATGGCCGAGTTGTCCCACACGTCACCACGACGACCCATGCTGCAAGTGATCCCAAACTCGGCAAGCAATGATTGGAAGCGCTCGCTCGTGCTACTGGCTTCCCTGATCCGAATGATGCAGCAACCCGCGAGGCTTACCTCGTCGCCAGATCGCCATGATCAAGGCATTGGTCACCAGCTGCGCTGTCATCTCTTGACTCATCGACCAACCCACGATTCGGCGGGAGAACAGATCAAGGACAACAGCAAAATACAGCCAGCCTTCATCCTTCCAAAGATATGTGAAATCGGCAACCCAGCGTTGGTTCGGTGCCGTCGCCTCAAACTGCCGATTGAGCAGGTTCGGCGCAATGGCATGTGCAGCTCGTACACCGCTGTCGCCAGGCAATCGACGTCGCTTGGGGCGGGCCTTAAGGCCCGCCCCAAGCATCAAGCGGGCTACACGATGCTCGCCGCAGCGATAACCCCAAGCGATCAAATCGCGCCACACGCGTGGACTTCCATAGGTGCGATCGCTCTGCTCGAAGCTATCGCGGATCACCCCCAGAAGCTCACGGTTAGTTTTGGCCCGATCACTCTCGGGTCTGTCCAACCACTCGTAGAACCCCGCTCTCGAGACACCCAGCGTTTGGCACATCAGCTGCGTCTGCCAGATGCCGCGGCGCTGGGCGATAAACGCGAACTTCACGGCGGGTCCTTGGCAAACAAGGAGATGGCTGTTTTTAAAATGTCGCGCTCCGTCTTGGTGCGGGCCAGTTCCCTACGAAGCTGGGCAAGCTCCGCATCTTCGGGCTTCATCACCCCGCGTCCAGGAAAAGCGCTGCTCTTGCCCAAGGCCGCTTCTCGAACCCAACGATCGAGCACGTTCTCCTCAATACCCAAATCCCGAGCGGCTTGCGAAACCCTCACGCCTCGCTCACTCACCAGCTTCACTGCCTCGAGCTTGAACTCTCGAGTGAACATCCTTCGAGTACCCATCCCACACCTCCGAGACCATCTTTACAACTTATCTCGGTGTCTGAAATCTCGGGGGAAGCCCAGAGTGGTGGTACTAGCCCAGAGGAGTTTGAAGCCCGTGCGAAACGCCATTAACCCTGTGTGCACAGAATACCGGGAACTCAATTGATTTTAGTAACAGGCGGCGCCGGCTTCATCGGCAGCAACTTCGTCCTGGAGTGGTTCAAGGACCCTGCAACCAAGAATGAGGGGATCATCAATCTTGATGTGCTGACCTATGCGGGTAACCGAGAAAACCTCGCGTTGCTTGAAGGCGACTCGCGCCATGTCTTCGTTCAGGGCGATATTTGTGATCGAGCGCTGATCGATCGTTTGCTCACAGAGCATCAACCGACAGCCATCGTTCATTTTGCGGCCGAGAGTCATGTTGACCGCAGCATTGATGGGCCGGGCGCGTTCATCAAAACCAACATTGATGGCACCTACACGCTTCTGGAGGCCTCCCGAGCGTATTGGAGCGCTCTGCCCGAGTGTGCGCGTCAGGCGTTCAGATTTCATCACGTAAGTACGGATGAGGTTTTCGGCAGCCTCAAGCCCGATGATCCCGCCTTCGCCGAAACCAACCGTTACGAGCCCAATAGTCCCTACTCGGCGAGTAAGGCGGCGAGCGACCACTTGGTTCGCGCTTGGCATCACACCTACGGCCTGCCGGTCATGACAACGAACTGTTCAAACAACTACGGTCCCTATCATTTTCCCGAGAAATTGATTCCGCTCATGATCGTCAATGCACTTGCGGGTAAACCCTTGCCGGTGTTCGGCGACGGCCAGCAGATTCGTGACTGGTTGTATGTCACCGACCATTGCAGTGCCATCCGTGCGGTGTTGGCGAAGGGTCGCCTCGGAGAGACCTATAACATTGGTGGCTGGAACGAGAAAGCCAACATCGATGTTGTCAAAACGATTTGTCAGTTGCTCGATGAGCTACGACCGGACCCGGCAGGTTCGTATACTCGGCTAATCACATACGTGAAAGATCGACCCGGACACGATCGACGTTACGCCATCAATGCTCGAAAAATAGAGCGAGAGCTTGGCTGGCGCCCGTCGGAAACCTTTGAGTCTGGTATCCGTAAAACAGTTAGCTGGTACCTCCAAAATGAAAAGTGGTTATCGCGAGTTCAGAGTGGCGTCTACCGGACTTAAGGTGTTTCGGATTATTCGGATTGGTGATCGCTGCATTTCTATCAACACCCTAGTGCCCTGATGCCAACAGTGCGTTTTTTTTATGCACTAAAACGACGGTTAGTCTGTCTTAATTGCTCTGCTCGCGTTATTTTTTGATGGCTTGGTGAGTCAATAAATCCACTTCATTGGCAATTCTCCGAAGGGGTGTGGAGCTGCAAGGTGAAAGTTCTCGCCGCAGGCAGTTAGACGTGGTGCTATCGAAGTTTACGGGTAGACCGACCTTGGGGGCACTGAAATGGGCGGAGCCGGGACAGCGGTGTCAAATCTGTGTCGGGGGTACGAGGTCAGTACGGCGCAGTTTACAAATGGCGTAGCGGCTAAGGCAGGGCGGACGCGTCGCCGACGATGCGAATGCGAGAGCTTGAGGAGAAACCGGCATCTAAAGAACCTCTATATCGAAACGCAGATAAAAATTGGCATCTTCGCGCAGGGGTTTGCAAAAGCGCGTGAGGTTATTTGGCCGACGCCAGGTAGCCAAGTGGGAGTTTGAGTAGACGAGGCTGAGCGCATATCGATATCAACCGAAGATCAACGTTGAAAATGCCAAGACCGCCGAGTGACTGCAGCGACTGACGGAGAACCGGCGAAATTGAGGGTTCGGGCGGAGTTTCCTGTATCTGCGCAACGTGACGTTCGTTCTGCCGAATCACAGGCGCGAATATCGGAGTTACAGAAAACGGGAGCGGAGTTTAGGGATAACGCCGAAAAAGGCGGTGAAGCGAGGGAACCATAGCTGCTGACCGTGCCTGCTTAGATTGATTAACTGTGGTCGATGGATTTCATTTGCGATTAAGTGAACGACGATAACTTGTTTCGTTTTTTCAAGGTCATTGAGAATTTAAACCGTTTAACACTGCATATCAAAGTCGACTTTATTCTGTACTTTGAACATGTATCGCGAAAGCTCTAGCAGATCATGCAGTGGAGCAGAATCTGTAAGTCGTGGTCGGTGCTGACAGTCGGGAATACATTGGTGCATCGATCGTGAAGTGGACAAACGAAGGGGGGGCGGATGGAATACAGCCAGCCTGGCAAGTGCCAACAGACCGAGCCATTCGAGCGGTTTAACCGTACATCCAGCTACAGATGCCTAAAGAAGTATTTCTTTGACAATTTTACTGAAGCCCGCGACTTCGCAGCAGGGGCGATTTTGGGCCACACAACGTCTAGACACAGACTTAGGTGGGCCCACCCCACTTCCGCCTCAAAAATCGGCAGCTGGCTGCCGCCGCGCAACGTCGGCCTTTACGCCCCACCAAAACCGGGAGTCATCCGCGATGCCTCGTCCCTCGATCGGTTTTTCCGTTGGCCTCCGGGCTGCCAAGTTTCCTGCGCTGAGTGGGGACGGTCGTCTGCCGAAAGACTTTAGTCCTCGTCTATTTGTTCGAGTGAGCGCTTGGATTTTGCTAGCGGGCTCCGTTAAAAGTGCCCAAACATCGCGGGATCGGCCCTCGCGACGTTATCTTCAGGTTGGGTAACTAGCTAGACACTTAATTATGACCGCTTCGTCTCCGTCACTCTCAAGTGCTGTAACTTACCGCGCCGAAATCGATGGGCTACGTGCCGTAGCTGTTCTTCCTGTTGTTCTCTATCATGCTGACGTAAGCTTATTCAAGGGGGGCTATGTCGGTGTTGACATTTTCTTTGTCATAAGTGGCTATTTAATAACGTCAATTATCATCCACGAGCTCGAACACGGGCGGTTCTCTCTACTAAACTTTTATGAACGAAGGGCTCGACGAATTCTGCCCGCATTATTTTTTTGATGGC
>Ga0315907_10007937_pt1 | contig 10974 bp, 15 predicted proteins | sample LakEriMetagenome_3_FD_203525 | JGI IMG/M metagenome (GOLD analysis project Ga0315907, IMG submission 203525) | Freshwater fungal communities from buoy surface, Lake Erie, Ohio, United States - Buoy 12 MA123 | ecosystem: Environmental > Aquatic > Freshwater > Lake > Lake biofilm | place: USA...
TTCCGCCGGTGAACAGGGAGCGTAAGGAGCATGGGGCGGGCGGCCACCCGTCAGGGCCGTGTGCAGTACGCCGATAGTAAGATGGTTGGGCAGCGCGGCGGGATAGGAGGCGGCCAGGTTCGCGCGGGTGTCTTTGACCTTGTAGCTCCACCCGTGCAGCGCGGTTGCGGTAGCCTCATGGATGAAGGTCGTGGGTTTTTCAGTGTCAAAAGTGCGGACGTTCTTCGGAAGGGGAAGCTTCTTGGTCTGGACAGATTCCGCATCGTGATTGCCCAATAGCAGGAACACGTCGATGCCAGCCTTCTCCAGTCGGCCCATAGCCGCGCAGAAGAAAAGGCCGGTGCCGAAATGCTGCCAATCGCCATCGTAGATGTCGCCGGCAATTACGATGAACGCAACGCGCTCTTCGATCGCAGCATCAACGAGATTGTTGAGGGCTGTGCGCGTCGCAATCCGAACATCGTCAGCGGGCACGCCCTCATAGCGGGAGAGGCCCCGCAAGGGGCTGTCTAGGTGGACGTCTGCTGCGTGCAGGAATCTAAAGCTTGCCATCACCCTGACTCCTTACAATTGCAAACGCCTTACTCGACCAAAAAACTACTTTCCAGGCACAACATCATTCCGGTTCGCGCATAGGATTGACGAACGGGATACCCGCAAAGTCCTTTTCATTGTCAGTCACCACCACACATTCCGAAGCGACAGCGACCGCGGCGATGATCATGTCGAGAGCGCTGCGCGGTCGCCCAGTGGCTTTCCCGTCCGCCATTAGCCTCGCCCAGATCAAACCAGCCTTGTCGTCGAACGAGAGGATGCGGCCGGAGAAGATGCCTTGCGGCCCTTCAGGGCCGGCGAACCAGGCATCGAGAGCATCTCTTTTCTTCCCGCGAGGTTTCTCCAAGATGCCGCGTCGGATTTCGGCGACCGTCAGTGAGGCGATAAACAGGTCATCGTCACGTTGTGCCGCCATCCAACCAAGCAGCAGTTCCGAAGGCTGCGGCTTGACGACATTGCTGATGATATTCGTATCGAGAAGATAGCGTGTCACAGGTCGACCTTTCGCCCCTCTTCACGTGGGCGCGAGAGGTCGAGTCCGGCCCCCACCAAAGGCGAGCGCCGCAGAGCGGTCAGGATGCCACCCGACCTGGGCGGCTCACCCGTGACGGCCGTCTTCATGGCCGCGCGGACCTGCTCCGCTTCAGGCCCTTCCTCGGCGAGGCGGCGGGCAAGCGATCGGATCAAATCGCGATCAGATTCAAGCGCCATGATCTCAAAGCGCGTGAAACCGCGCTGCGTTAGGCGCGCGCGGTAGTTCTGGATTGCTCTCTTCTGTGCGGCGTTGCCCATGGCAGCCTCCAATTTATATCTGGATATATATCCCGAATTCGCCGCGCTGACAAGCCACGATAAGGTGGCCACTCTGAGGGGGCGATGAGGGGGACTGACACGAAATCAGGCAGCTTGGCGTATCGGTCCTTCAACCTCGCTCCTCGTCTCTCCCACCGCTTTGGTCAGGAAGCGATCGAGGGCGGCTCGCCGTGAGTCGCGGTCCAAGGCGTAAGCCGTCTGCTTGAACTCAATCCCATCCAGCAGCCCAAGGATGTAACCGGCGATCGTGTCTGCGGCCATTATGAGCGCCGTATCAAGCGTATGGATGTACTTGCTGGTCATCGTACCCTTGGAGTGGCCCACGAGCGCCGCGATGGTGATTTCGGTGAATCCGAGGTCGTTGGCGATACTGGCGAAGCTGTGCCGCAGGACGTGAGGCGTCACGTCGGCGAGCGGTGACGCCCTGAAAATTTGTTCCCAATGGTTTGGGAAACTCCCAAACGCGGCGGCATTGCGCTCACCTGGGAAGACGTAACTGCTCACGGTTTCCTTCCGGCGTTCCTCGAGGCGTTCGACGACGGGCAACCCCGTCGGGCGGACAGAGTCGCCCTCCTTGCTGTCAACGAGGCGGAGGCAACTGGCGTCGAGGTCCACTTCGTCCCACATCAAGCCGATGATCTCGCTGCGGCGGCAGCCTGTCAGGGCGATCAACCGTATGATCTCGACCGTCAGCGCGTACTTCTCATTTTCGGCAGCCTTGCGCAGCATTTGCCCAAGGGTTCGGTACTCGGCCTCACTCAGGCGACGATTGCGCACATTGTCCTTGGGCTTTTTCAGGCCATGTGCCGGATTGCGTTCGATGATGCCGGCGTCAACTGCATAGGTAAGGATGCCTCCCAACAGGCCGACCGTTCGTGTAGCCGTTCCGGCGCCGCCGCGCACGATGGCCTTGCCGCGTAGCTTCCTGGTCTTCACCGCAACGCGCGTCTTTCCGGCCATGATGTCTTTCAAGACCTTGTTGATGTCGGCCTTGGTGAGATCCTTGACGCGCCGAGAGCCGACAAGCGGGATAATATGGCGCTCAATACGTCCCGTGTCGGTTCCGATCGTCGTGGGCTTCTTGGGGCGACCGCCTTTGCCCAGGATCAGTCCCGTATTGAGGTCGGCGACATAAAGCGCGCAAAGTTCCTTGACGGTGATGGCTTTGTGGTCGAGCTGGCGTTCTTCGGCGGGATTGTCTCCGCTCGCGATACGTCCAAGCTGAATTTTGGCCTCTTGCCGCGCGGTCTCCGGCGTCCAGACGCCATGTAGTCCGATGGTGTAGCGCCTGGTTCGGCCCGCCGCACGGTACTGGATAAGATAGCTACGCTTACCCGATGCAAAGACCCGCAGGCCAAAGCCCGGCAACTCGTCATCCCAGATAAAATAGTCTCTTCCATTGATCTCGGCCGCGTCTACGATCCGCTTGGTCAGCTTTGCCATGTGACGCCTCCTCCGCTGGAAAGGGGCTGTTTCTGCGGAAGCACCACGGAAGCAGCAGGACGGAAATTGCAGCGAACTTTCGGATAGAGGTTTCGGCGCGAATTTTCTGATAGTCTAGTTTTTTCAGATGGTTGTAGTATCATAGCGTGCCCTGTCGTATATTTAGGATGGGTGCGCTAAATTGCTCCGAAGGCAAAGGTCACACGTTCGAATCGTGTCGGGTGCGCCATAAAATCAATGACTTAGGTCCAGCGGGCTTCGGAAGTATGTAAAAAGTATGCAAAACAGGGGTCCCGAGCCCCATTTTCTTGCTGGGATAATCCTCGTGTCCCGATAGGCATTATGGGCGATGGGCCTCGCCGGAGCGCCAGCGGTCAGGCTTGACTCCCGCACGACGAATCGAGACCCTTACTCACCGCCGCACCTCATCCGCAGTGAGGCGGTATGTCGGTTCTCCGATATGGCATGGCGCGGCCTGGCACGGTTCCTTTGATCGGTTGCGCACTCGGATTGCGCACCGCCCACCGTGTCACTGAAGGACCTTGCGCATGACACATGCAAGAATTGACGCTCGCCTCCGCCGTCTCGCCCGGCGGCACGGCTACGTGCTCCGCCGCAGCAGGCGCGAATTCAGCCTGGATAATCTCGGCGGCTACAGGATCGTTGATCCCTACCTCAACGCCTGTGTGGCCGGGGCGAGGTTTGACCTAGAGCCTGCCGACATCGAAGATTGGTTTGCTTGGCTGACCTCGGGCTCCAAGGCTCAGGCAGCATAGGGCCAGACACCAGACGGGCGGTCGTTGTCTCTGTGCACCCGCCCGTCTGGCAACCCCTCCGTTTCGCGTCTGAGCGAACTCTTGAGATCAGGCTTCATGCCCCGAAAGCAACTCGAAGGCTGTCAACCGTCGCGCCCACCTTCACGGACGCCCGACGCTCGCATCAGATCCCCGACGCTCCGCCCGCGTAGACGACAGACGGCCACAACCCGGTCATAGCTCCGATGTTCTGCAATGCAATCGACCCGCCTGCCCTCGACAAGGCGGCTCAAGGTTGCTTTGGCCTCCTGGCCTCCAGCGTCGCGCAACTCGGGTGCATAGAAGTCGGCTAGGCGGACCTCGGCCCACTGTGAGCGTGATGGCCCCAGGGCTACGCAGAGGGAATCGCTGTTTCCGATTTAGGCCACGGCCCCGGAGAAGACCTGGCCGGGCTTGACCTCCGTTGGCATGGGTCCGCGTTCGGGAAACAGGTCGCAGGGATCGGCTGGCGCCTTACAAGGCAGGACTGAGGCCGTCATGATCATGCGGCATAGTGCTTGCAAATGAACCCGCCGCCGGGAGACTGTTCTATTCGACCTGGGGCCGCCCCAAGTCAAAACCCATGAGGAGGCAGACGCTGTGCGCACGATAACGGTTTCCACCATTGTAGCCGCTTGCATCCTAGGACTAAGTGCCTGTGCAACACCCTATCAGGAGATGGGCTTTACCGGCGGGGTTAGTGCAACCCAGCTGACCAGCGATACATTCCAGATTGTCGCCAGCGGGAACGGCTACACAAGCACTGCCACGATAGAGCGATATGCCCTCAGGAAGGCCGCCGAAGTTACGGTTGCCAATGGCTACGACCTGTTCCTAATCGCTTCAGCGGCTGACCAAGGTAGGGTCGCGGGATTTATGACCAACTCGCAATTCAACATCGACGGCGGCTACTCGACGGGCTCTGCTACGCCAATCTTCAAGCCGGGCCAAACCATGATGGTTAAGACCTTCAAGGGGCCGAAGCCCGCCGATGCGCCGACTAACCTTTACGACGCCCGTGAGGTCCTTCGATATCTCGTCCCTAGCCCCTCGCAGTAGAGCTTGACGTCGGTCTTCAATGGCGGCGAACTACCAACGGCTTTCGAACCGTCGGAGGTGCAAATTTGATTATTTCGGTCCGTTTTACAGCCGGGGTGCTGGCGGCGGGGTTTCTCCTCTCGTTAGGTTTGCCCGTTCATGCGAAACATCCCTGCACCTCACAGGAGAAGGCAGTTGCCAATCAATGGCTGATACTGAGCAGCAGAGATCGAACTCAAGCTATCGATAAGCACCTGCCCTGGGGTGCGCCGCGCCCGGCGACACCCAGCGGGCGCGAGGTGATGTTGGTCCAGCAGGACTATGTGATCCAGTATAACGGCGAGCTCCGCGTCCCGATCTGGTCGGCGGAGCGTGTCGTAGCCCGCAATATAGGTAAGGTAGTTCGGTCCGAATGCTTTCGCTCCGATCACCGTCTGACGAGTGATGCGGCCTCCACAGAGGACGACTATGATGAGAAGATCTTCGATCGGGGACATTTATCGCCGAGTGCTGCCTTTACGAGTAGCCGCATGGCGGTCCAGAACTCGTTCATCATGTCTAACATGGTGCCCCAGTTCTGCCAGTTCAACCAAGGGGTCTGGCAGATACTCGAAGGGTCGTCCCTAATCTGGGCGAAACAGTATGAAGAAATTTACGTCCTAAATGGCTCGGTCTTTGATCGCGATGATGACGGTGTGCGAGACCCAGACAATTTGGCTTTGCGCATGACTTCCAGGAATGGAAAGACACGGGTCGCCATCCCATCTGCGTTTTTTAAGGTGGTAGTTGTTCGCGAACCAAACGGCTCGTTGTCCACCCTGTCGGTGATGATGCCCAATAACACGACCGACCTCCGTGGTGATGAGGCCTTTAGATATCTAAACAACCATGTGGTCCAGTTGGCGACCATTGAGCGAGTGACAGGTTTAGAGCTCTTCCCCGAGGCCCGTGCGGAGATAAAGGAAGCTACTGAACTATGGCCTCTGGCACTCGGCCCCAGGGATGGGCGCCCCGAGTCGCTGGCTAACAAGCCAGAATGCAAGGAAACCGCACGGGCCTATATTCGCAATGGCACCTATGTTTTGCCGTAATGTTAGAGAGCAAAACCCGGAAGCGGCCGGCATTCTTACCACAACAGTTAGCGGGCATACCCGATACGGGTCAGTGGCTTCTCGGGACTCCGGTATGAACGGTTATGTCCCCGTCCTTCCTTTCGGGGAACTGGCGGCGTCTGGCCTCGACCAGGCTTTCACCCGGTCGGGGATGTAGGACGAGGATGCGCCGCCGGGGCGTTCCGGCCTTCCGCTCCAGCCGGTTCAGTCTATCGCGGCTCCTCATCGTGCGGCCTCCGGTTCAACGCCCACCAATTTCACCACCATTAATTCCCCGGGCCAGTCGGCCAGTCCCTCGCGGGCTTTGGCCTCGTCCAGGGTTTCCGCCTTGGGGTCCCAGATCAGGACTCGAAGGGGGGTGTCGTCGGCGGGCGGGGCCTTCGCCTCCAGCCGGGCGACGCGAGCGCGAATCGTCATCGGTCCGTCTCCGGTTCAGGCCTGGGCTTGGGATGGACAACCTCGTGGCAGATCAAGTTGCCGGTCCAGTCCGCAAGTCCCGCGCGGCTCTTCGCCTCCTCCCTGGTCTCGATTACCGGGTCCCAGATGAACGAACGCCAAGGCGTCCAATTCTCGGGGGCGGCGGCCTCCAGTCGGGCCAGGCGTCGTTCCATTTCATTCATTTCGCAGCCTCCAGGGCGGCCAGCCGCCGCTCGATCTCCACAGTCTCAAAGGCCTTTCGGTAGCTCTCCAGCAGGGCGACCACCGCCGCCGCCTCAGTCGGGGTCAGCTCGCCTTCGGCCATCGCTTCGATTGCCCGTGCGGTGGCCTCCAGTGCCGCAGCAGGGCCTTCTAGGGGGCCGATGTCGAAGGTGACGGGCGCATCCCGCCGCGCCGGGGCGATGCGGTCCAGGCAGAGCCGCAGGGCCGTCATATCGCCGCCCAGGGCCGCCTCCACCGCCTTGCGGGTCAGGGCCTCGGCCTCGCCCTCCAGCAGAGCTTCCACGGCGCGGCTGACCTTGTGGCGGGCGCCCTTGGGCCGTCCGGGGTTGCCGCGCTTAAAGCGCGTGTCCGTTCTCGGGCCGTTGTTACGGGGGGTGTCAGGCATCGTGACCTCCCCAGGGGCCTGTCACAACGGTCACAGAGTCACAATCAAGACCGGGGCCGGGTCTCGACCGTGCCACCGTTGTGACCTTGTGACCGATGTGACAGGGGGGTGTGACGCTGTAGGCGCCGCGCCCGGCCTTGTGGACTTCCCCAGCCCGACACATCCGGACGAGCAATTGCCGGGTCGCGGTGGAAGATGCTCCGAGATGGTCGGCGACCTCCTGCGGGGACATCGGCTCCGGCGCCTCTGCAAGGACGTTCAGGACCCGGGACCGCTCATCGGAACGCCTCGCCGTTGCGGTGTCGCCGGACAGGCTCCAGCGGCATGTGTCCCGGTCAAACGTCGCGGCCTGATCGAACTCCTCCAGGTCGCGCCCCCGTCCGCTCAGCGTGGCGCCCTGACCGTCGCGGTTCAGGACCAGGATTGCATCGGCGGCGCCGGTGATCCCGAAGGTTCCCGAGACAGCCTCGACGGGATCGTCGGCGCCACCCTTTCGGACGTGGTGCACGATCAGGATGGCGACGTCATGCTGGTCCGCCAAGCGCTTCCACGTGGCGATGGCCTGGTAGTCGGCGTTGTAGTCATTCGGCCTTGTCGGGGGACGGACCTTTGCGAGGGTATCGACCACGATCAGCCGGGGGCGCTCGGCCTTCTGCAGCCAGCCCTTGACGAAAGACCCCGCAGTCCCGGGCGGGACGTCCGTCACCAAAGTCAGGGATGTCGGCCAATTCCCGCCGGGGGCCAGCTTGCGCAGTCGGGACTGGAGGCGGCGGGGCGTATCCTCCAGGGCGAGATAAACGACATCCCCTTGGGTGCAGGCTGTCTCCGCGCTCAGGACATAGCCGCCGCGTGCGACGGCCAGGGCGATGTCCAGGGCCAGCCAGGACTTGCCCAACTTCGGGCGCCCGCCCAGGACGGTCAGCCCAATCGGGAGACGATCCTCGACAACCCAACCAACCGGCGGAAACTTCGAAGCCCAAAGGTCATTCGCGGTGATGGCGGTGACAGCCGTAGGCGAGATCGGCGCGGGGGTGGCGGCCAACGACTCCAGAACCTCGGCGGCGGGCCGTCCCGCTTCGACCTCGGCGCGGGCGGCGTCCAGGGCCTCGCGGGCTTGGCGGTTGCGCCAGGCGCCCCGCAGGGCCTCGCCGTCTTCACGCAGGGTCATCGCCTGCCCACCGCTGGCGAGGTCCCTGAGAAGGTCCTCATAGGTCGGGTGTCGGCAGACAATGGCGGGGAGTGAAACCTTCCCGGCGTGCGCCAGCAGGTCGGCCCAGATCACCGCGTGCTCTGGCAGCGTAAAGGCCTCGGCGGGTATGTCGCCGACGTCGCCGAAGGCCTCGGCGTCCCCGGTCGCGGCGGCGTCGATCACACCACCGAGGACCGCCGCCTCCAGATCCTCAGTCGGCGCGGTCATGGAACCTCGGCTCAATCGGGTCCCGGTTCATCACCTTCAGCGCCGCGCGAAACAGGGCGAGACGGGTCTCGGGGAGGGATTCTTCGAACAGTTGATTTAGGAGTCGGCGGGCGACCTCTGCGGCGTCATGGTGGCGATTGGTCAGCATCTAGACCTCCACCTTCAGCAGGGCTTCGGCGGCTTCGACCGGGACCAGGCGGCGGCCAGCGACCTTCACAGTGATCAGTTTCCCGGCGCCAACGAGCTTGTAGAAGGACGTTCGGGAAAGGCCGTAGTCACGGCAGAAGTCGTTCACCCGAAGCGCTCGGGGGGTGTGGGGCGTGGAAGCTTGAGAAGGCGTGTGCATGTGTCACCTCGCGGTTGTTGGTGACCGTTCTGGTACGCCGGGTGTCCGGGCCATAAGAAACCGGACAACTATCCGCCTGGAAAAAATCTTCGGACGGTTTTCCTAGGATGGTTTCAGTTTGGGTGGCCGTCCCCCTGTTCGATCAAGCTTATCGCGCTCGACGATCCTTTCTACGAGATGAAAGACCTCTTGCTGCCTGAACCCTAATCTCTTGTCCCGGATGGTTTCCCAGGCCGCTTTCTTCGCTGGAATCTTTCCGTCGTGAGCGGCTCGAATCATCTCTTCAAGCTCAGCATCTGTTGGACGACGATGCCTCGCAAAGTCGATGAGGCGTCCGTCCAGCGCCCGGAGCGCGGCCTGGGCTTGTTCATCGGTCACCCAGACCTGAGGCCTGAGAAGGTGGACGTGCTTCCACGCCACCGGTGGGAGTCCGCCCCCAGTCAGAGTGCCTCTGTCGAAGGTCGTCTCCCAATCCAACGTGGCCGGTAACTCAAACAGATCGTCGTGAGGAGCTCGGAAATACCTATCGTCGCCGCGCACGTAGAGGCTGAGTTTGCCTTCTCGGCATTGGCTCCACAGATGCCCTTGCGCCCCATACTGCAAGGCGACCCTCAGCCAGTAATCCTCGGGCAGACCCGAACCCTCCTTGTGTGAACCGTAGAACCCGAATCCATTGGGAGGCAGATAGTCCGACGCCAACTCCCGGGCGACATCGAGACCGGAAGGCGAAGCTTCAAGCCTGCAGAGCGTGTCTCGATAGAGGCGGTCAAGCTGAGTTGAGGCGATGAAGGCGGCGGGCGCTTCTTCCCACCGAGACTCGTGCAATCTGGCGTTGAGATCGGACATTATCTCCCCTTTCAGCGGATCCGGCGCCCTAGAGTCTTGTTGGTGTTCGCGTGTTCATTTCCCTCGGTGCGTGAGCAAGTGAGTAACTCCTCGGGCCTCACAAGCCCCCCAGATCGGCTTGACCTTCCGGGCGCGGTCATAGCGCCAGCTTCTCCAAGGCGCTCTCCGCAGCCTCGGCAGTCAGGTGGCTATAGTGCTTCTCGATCATGACGATCCCCGTCCCCGATAGTTTGGCGACTGTCAGAAGAGGAACCCCCGCCATAACCAGATCGGTGATGGCGCTATGTCGCAGGGTGTAAGCCGTCACCTTGGGAGGCAGTCCAGCCGCGCGGGCGGCGGCGGCGATGGGGAACTTCCAGGAATCCCGGGTCCAGGCCGCGCCGCCGTGGCGCGGGAAGAGACGGGCGCCGGGCAGCTTGTCGGCGCACTGTTCTTCGAGAAGTTGGGCCGTCGTCGTCGGGACCTTCACGCGCCGGTCATTGCCCGCCTTGTCCTTGCCGACGGTCAATTCACGTGTCCGCCGGTCAAAGTCCGCAACTGTCAGGACCGCAAGAGCGCCGGGCCGGATCGGCAGGTTGCAAAGCGCGCGGACGAACGGCTTCGCCTCGGCATCGACCGCAGCGAGAAGCCTCTGGCGCTCGCTCTTGTCCAGGTAGAGTGTTCTCCGCCGACTGGCGTTCGGGATGGCTTCCAGGGCCTTTTGCCATGCGCCTTCGGTTCCGGGAGAGCCAGGCGACAGCCTCGTTCGGAGAGCCGCCCTAAGGACCGCCATCTCCCGATTGATGCTGGCGGGCGCCCTCTGCCGCTCGGTCGCCTCACCGCCCTTTTTCAGACCCACCCGCGCCGGGCGCTCTTCCAATCGCCCGCGCCATCCCTCCAGGTGACGCTTGCGCAGCTTCTCAAGTTTGATCTTGGCGATTGGGTCCGCGTAGACGGTCCGCTTGAACCGGCCCTGAGCCTCGGGGCGCGTCTTCGCATACTCTCGGCAGGCGTCTTCAACGGTTTGGACCTCGATCACCGGGTCCCCGCCATTCCTGACAGCTATTGCCCTCTCTTCGGCCTTGTTTCGCGCGGCCAGAAAGATCTCATTGGCTGGAAGACTGGGAAGATCCGACATCACCTTGCGGACGCTACCTCTCGTGGCCTCGTCATAGACCCGGTAGAGCCAGGTCCCGGCGCCCTGCTTCTTGGACGGGCGGTAGCCGAGGTAAACGCCAGGCCGGAGACGCTGCCAGTAGGGCTCTCTCCTCGGAGCCAGGGCCTCTCGAAAACCAACCCTGCTCAGATCAATGGCCATTGGGGACCCTCCTCGACCGAGTATGAAGCCGCTGCAAAAAGTATGCAAAACACTACGGGCCAACCTAGCACAAATGCGGACATTGGTTTCAGATTTTCCTCAGGAAATTTGATCGCCGTTGTCCGCATCCGTCCTGATTTTTTGCCCTCCGAAGGCAAAGGTCACACGTTCGAATCGTGTCGGGTGCGCCATTCTCGGCCCTTGGAAACGCAGCTGCCAGGACGAGCCTGCGGCCCCTGGGTCTAGGCGACCCTCCCGCCCTCCAGTA
>Ga0315907_10007939_pt1 | contig 10972 bp, 5 predicted proteins | sample LakEriMetagenome_3_FD_203525 | JGI IMG/M metagenome (GOLD analysis project Ga0315907, IMG submission 203525) | Freshwater fungal communities from buoy surface, Lake Erie, Ohio, United States - Buoy 12 MA123 | ecosystem: Environmental > Aquatic > Freshwater > Lake > Lake biofilm | place: USA...
ACGCAATCGGCTGATACCCTGATTGTCTGCCACCAGGACATCAACCCGGTAAAGATTGTGCGCGGGGCCTCTGATACATCTTGGACTGCCAGCACGCTTTCGTTTGACAGCATTCCTAAATATGCTTTTACGTTATCTGTATCTAATCCAGCTGGAACATTGACACCGTCTGCTGTAAGCGGAAAGGTTACGCTCACGGCATCCACGGGCACGCCGTTTAGCGCAGGTTCGGTTGGCCAATATGTCAACGCTAGCCCACAGGGCCGGGCCAAGATAGTCAAATACACAAGTGCCACAGTAGTTGACGCAATAGTCGAGTTCCCGTTCTTTAATACCTCTGCCATTGCAAACGGCTCATGGGAATACGAATCTGGTTACGAGGCTGTGTGGTCATCTGGAAAAGGTTGGCCACGCTCGGTTACGTTCCATGAGGGCAGGCTTTTCTTTGCTGGGTCTAAGTCGCGGCCATCAACCGTATGGGGTTCCAAGGTTGGATTGTTTTTTGACTTTGAGCCAACCGAGGGGCTAGACGATGATGCGGTGGAGGCTACGCTAGACACCAACACCTTTAACGCAATTGTCGATGTAACCTCTGGTCGCGACCTGCAAATCTTTACAACTGGTGGCGAGTTCTATTGCCCACAAGAAGGTCTAGAGCCAATCACGCCAACCAACTTCTTTATGAAGGCGGTCACCCGCAATGGTGCCAAAGAAGGTGTCCGTGTCCAGCAGCTGGAATCAGGCACCCTATTCTTGCAGCGGCAGGGAAAATCACTTAATGAGTTTGCATTTACAGACACGCAATTAACCTACGTTACAAGCAAGATATCGCTACTGGCTGGCCATCTACTAAAGTCTCCCACAAGGATGGCTCTGCGCCGGTCAGTAGCTACCGATGAAAATGACCTGCTATTTATCGTTAACAGCACGGGCGGGACAATCGCTGCCTTTTCTATGTTGCGGGTACAAAACGTAATTGCACCGTCTGAATTTACAACCGATGGCGAGTACATCGATGTTGGCGTAGATCTTACCACTATTTATACGGTGGTGAAACGTACGATAAATAGTACGATTCAGTATTACGTTGAGGTATTTGATGACAACCTCCAGCTCGATTGTGCCAAGTCTGGCGGCGCAGCTGCGTCTGTGTCGATGTCCCACCTTGTGGCCAAGTCCGTGCAGGTTGTCTTAGATGGCGCGGTGCAGGCAGCTCAGACAGTACCTGGTGGCGGCACGGTTACATTCCCTCGAGCAGCTGCTAGCTCATACCAGGTAGGTCTTAACTTTACTACCCAGGCGGTCACCATGCCAGCAGATATCAAGATTGCAGCTGGCACCAGGCTCGCCTATCAGAAACGGATTATTGAAGTAAACGCTATTGTTAAAGACACCCAGCATTTAATTGTGAATGACAACGAATTACCCTTTAGAAGCTTTGACACAGGAGACACACTCGATGATCCCGTACCTCTCTTTACTGGCACAAAAACTATCGACAGCATTCTCGGATATACAACAGAAGGTAAAATCACTATTAGGCAAACTATTCCGCTAAAGATGACTTTGCTAGGTTTAGAGTACAAGATATCTACATACCCTGGGGCATGACATGAGCAGATTTGATATCAACGTCCACGGGCTACCGCTTGGTGACCCACACAATCCACCTGGATCAAGCAGGGTTCAGAACGATCCATTTACCGCCGCAGCTGTGGCCGCATCTGTTATGTCTGCTTACGGCTCATACCAGCAGGGCCAGATCCAGGGTAAACAGCTAGAGCTCAAAGGAAGGCTAGAGCAAACCCAATATGACCGCCGGGCGATTCAGTACCAGCAAAAAGCCAACCAGACGCTAGAGAAACTAAAGCGCACGCAATCTAGCCTAGCAGCCAAAGCCTACGCCGGTGGCGTTGATCCATTTAGCGGATCGCCAGATGTAGTGCGAGCTGCAAACGATACCGCCGCCGGGCGAGAGTTTGTAATCTACATGGACGATTCTGCCGCCGCTTTCCGGGCCGGTGATATTGCTCTTTCTTCAGGAATGGCCGCTGGTGCCGCCGCTCGCCAGGCTGGCAAGTTTGATGCAGCTACCAAACTTTTGATGGCTGGCGCAACCGCTGGCAAGGGGATGCCAAAGACACCTGGTGCCACGCCCGGTGGTTTAGATATGTACGGGCCAATTGGTGGCAGCTCTAGTAACCCGTGGTACGGATAAAGGTTAATTATGGCTCGCGTTCCTAGATACCAAGAATCAGGCGTAGTGTCAGGAGATGTGCCTGCTATCAGCACGGCCAACCTTGCCGCTCAAGTAAGTATACAGCAGGGCATTGGCGCATCCTTGGATAGGCTGTCGCAGTTTGCTTTTGGTGAAGCCAAGGAAAGAGCTGACCAGCAAAATAAAATCCTTGGCATCCAGATGCGAGCCGACCTTGAGGCAGAGGTTGCCAAGGAACTAGAGCGCATTGACATTGATGTCACGACAGGAAAACTTGCTGACTTTGGTGAAATCCAATCTAGGGTTAAATCCTTACAGGGGTACGCTTCAGGCTTATACAAAGTAGATGTTAACCAGGCGGCTGGATTGATGAATTCAATCACCCAATCTGGCAAGGCATTGCTTAACAAAAGCTCAAAACTTATAACAGATGCTTACGGTACAGAGCGAGACCGGGTTACAGACCAGACAATTAAAGCCTACCAGGTAGCTCTATCAAATGCCTGGCAAACAATAGAAGACCCGATGGAGCTGCAAGCATTCCAAGACAGGTTAAGAAATACTGTGTCTGGAATAGCCTATAACAATCCATCAAGCTACAACAAATACATGGCACCTGGTGGCGAGTACGACAAGATGGCCACCAACGCTCGCAATAATGCGATGGCTGAATACTTTACGTCATCTGAGTTTAGTCCTAGCGGGACAGGCACAGAAATGATTTTAAAGCTCAATGCTAATAACGCAGGCAAATATGCTGGGCAATGGGAAAGCATGGGTTTTGATGAGCGCAAGGCATTATTTGACTTAATCGACCAGCGCACAACAATGGTTAAGAAAGGCATTGAGGCTCAATACACAAATGCCAATCTTCAGGCTGACCCAATCATTCGTAAGATTATGAATAGTAGCGATCCAAAAGAGCAAACACGGCTGTATGGGTTATTGCAAGATTTGCCATTAGATCCATCTAAGATTAGATCAATTAGAGAATATATTAATAGCGATCAGTCTGGAGCATCTACGGATGACATCCGCACATTAATTGATTTGTCTGGCAAGGCGGCTAGGGGCGAGCTATCTGTAAATGAGCTGGTATCAAACCAGGGCAAGCTAACCAAATCTACAACCAAATCTCTGGCACTACAGATTGCCAATCCAAACGATGCAATGAATGAGGTTAATCGCGTTCTTGATCTAACGGTTGGCATCCAAAGCGCGAACCTGCCGCCAGAGATTACGTCAGCTGAAGGCAGGGCAGCTGCGGTCAATGCTGTAAACAAATCAAAACTAGAACTAATTAAATTTAAAAACACCCCAGACGAAAATGGAAGATATCCGTCAGATGCTCAGATTAGAGAAAAGGGTAATGAGCTAGAGGGAAATCTACAGCGAGAGATGTCTCCGATTTTTAACAAGGCTGCAGCTGGAAATAGAAACGCTGCCGAGATGTTCTTAAAAGAATTGGCCGGTGTTGATCTTATGAATGAGGCTGCGGTCAATCAAGCGTTTGCAGCTGCCGCAAACCGGAAACCAAAACCTGCATCACCAGATGATATATCTGCTGCCAAGACGGCCATTCAAAACTATCGTCAAAACATTACAAGGGCTGGCACTCAGCCTAGTGGGCAGCAGCAAGCTGGAAGACCAAGGGGTGGGCAATGATTAAGTTTAGCCGTGTAGATGACGTTTATTTCTTTGACGAAACAATGTCTATACCTGGCGTGCGCGATGGCTATATTCAACGTGCAGCTGAAGGTGACCCTGACTTTGTAACCATCAAAGATGAGGATGGCTTTGAGGGTGTGTTTCTCAAGGGTGACGATGGCAGGTTGATTGGGGTTGGCCCAGCAATTCAGCTGGCAGCTGGCCCGGCCACCACGGCCACGGACGCAACCGAAGAGAAACCATTGCGTATTGATATTGTTGGGGTTGGCCAGCAAACGCCCCCAGAAGAGGTTGCCGGTGAGCAGCCGTCAGCTCTAGATGAGTTCCTGGCCCAGGGCGGCATGACGCTACCAGCTGACGCTGAGACCATGAGCCCGGCACAGATGGGCAAGATTGTTGTGGACGGCATGGCTGGCATTGCTCGCGGCGGGGTTAAATCCACACTAGGGTTTGGCGGGGACGTTGAGCAGCTATTTGAGTTTATTGGACGCTTTGCCACAGACCGGCAGGGCGGTGGCTTTATGGATCGAATTAGCCGCGCAGCTGCGGCGTTTGAATCTCCTACTTTACTGCCAACATCCGAGGACATCGAGCGCAGCAAGATACTGCCACCGGTAATACCGTCTGGCGTTACTACTGACAGGGCAATGCGGGAGAAGGCCGCAGCTGGTGGTGAGCTCGCCGGTGGTTTGGTGGCTGATCCGTTCCTGGCGGCTAAAGGAATTAGGGCAGGTTCTAAAGCTATTAAAGAAATGGCGCAGCAGGTAATGACAACTGCCCCGGTTGGCGCAATTACGCTGAAAGCACCGGCTGCGGCAAAACCAATAGCATTGACAAACATTGATCCAGAGCGATTATCAGTAGCTCAACAAATTGTTTCGGATGGCATTGCATCAAATATGTCACCAACCAAAATGATCCAGGCTGTTGAAAAACAAACAGGAACAAAATTAACAGGTAAGCAGCAAAAAGAATTAAAACAATATGTATCTGAAAATGTTCCCAAAGGGCAGATATATTCTGACCAGGCATTTAAGGATTTAATTGCACAGCCTTTTCCGGTTGAGCCATCTACCCAGTATTTTGCCAAATCATTTGATGATGCAATGGCCTGGATCAAAACTCTTGATCCAACCAACCTCAAGAATGCAGCTATGGTTGCAGACCAGCGGCTAGCTCCAATCCTTGGTACAGCAAAAAATGGCGGCGCAAAACGTCTGCTTACTACCAACGGGAAACTTCTCAAGACCGAAACCGGGGTGGAAGGTGGGGTTCCAATCGAGCTTCCAGATGGCCGCAACATTGAGAGTGCCGGTCTGGCCATCTCCCCGGCATTTAAAGTTGGCAAGTTTAGTACCTGCCCGAATTCTGCTAGCTGCGCCCAGGAATGCCTTGGCAAGACCTCTGGCGGCTACTTTGCCTACGGTGGAGGGGCAGACCTGGAGGCTATGAAGGGAACCCGCCTGCGGAGCTTTAGAATGACCCAGGCCATGTTCCGCGAGCCAGAGGCATTTGCCATCAAGCTCAATAATGAAATCCTGTCATTGAAGACCGCAGCTGCCAAAAATGGCAATGCCTTGGCTATCCGCTTGAACGTGCTTTCCGATATCGATCCAAAGGTTTACAAGTCGATCATCGAGGCCAACCCAGATGTTCTCTTCTATGACTACACCAAGATGAAGTACCGACCGATTGCGCCAAACCATCACTACACTTACAGCTCTACCGGCCTGTCTCAGAAGGCTGGCCAAAACGGTTTGAACGTAGACGTAGACAATCCGCATTCCAACTGGACGCAGATGCGCCAATGGCTCGATGATGGCCAGAACGTGGCAATGGCATTCAGCAGCAAGAAGGGTCTACCTGAATCTGTGCTAGATGAAGCTACTGGAAAAATTTACCGGGTAGTTGATGGTGATGCCTATGACTTCCGTCCGATGGATGCCCAGCCTGCTGGGTTTGATGGGGTGATTATTGGCCTAAAAAACAAAGCTATGACCCGCAAGGAATCTATGGCCGCACAGGATTCCAATGGATTCTTTGTGCAATATGACCCCAAGCTTGGCACCCAGGTGACTATCCCGCGCCAGAAGAGAGAGGCTATTATGCTCAAGACGGACGGCCAAGAAACCCCGTCCATCATGGAAACTGGTGAGCAGATCACAGAAAGGGCAACCCAATGATTACTGATTTTGAGCTGACTGAAGAAGACTTCCTCCAGCAATTTCCTGGGGCGCAAGAATATATGCAAGATGGTTTGGAGTTTGCTAATTGGTGGGATGCCGGTGAAGACCCATCTGTGCAAGGCCCTGCCATCAATGTTGCTGACCTGGCTGCAATGAACAAAGGACTTGGATAATGGCCATCAAGGGTATTGATACACGCTTAGATGCGCTGGCTAAATCGATTGAGCAGGCCAACCAGGTAGAACCTGACCTGGCTGCAATCCAGCCGCCACAGGGTGGAGAGCCAGAGACCGAGCCGGTAGAGGTTGCGGGTCTTGGTACGGTCATCGAGGTTATTAAAGCTGGTGTCAAACCTGCACGCAAGATTCCCGAATCTATGGCCACGGGGGCCGAACTACAAGAGCAGGTAGCTAAAGGTGCAGCCGAGTTGGAAAAGGCTCCAAAGCCTGGCTTGCTTACACCAAAGAAAAAGCCCAAGGCAGATCAGCCGGTAACTCCACCCGTTGAGCAAATTGATAATCCGGTTAACGTCACCACCACCGGAGATGTTCAAACCACATCCGCTGTTGTTGACACGCAAAACGTGGCACAGGCTGTTGTGCCGCCAAACCAGCTGGTTATTGAAACTGCCAGCCCGGTGCAGGCAGTCAAGTTCCTATCCGGTGCAGATGCCCCGGCGGTTGGAATTGATTTCAATTTTAATTACATTCAAGGCCCGGAAGATATTCGCAAGGCAATCGACAAAGTTAGCCAGGTATTTGCTAAAGAGACGGATGTTGCCAAGCGAGGCGTGCTTAGTGATGAGGCAGTAAAAGATATGGCTGCCCGGCTAAACATCATGCCTGAAATAATTAAGGCCGGGATTGGCACGACATTTAATGCGGAACAAATGCTGGCAGCTCGCGAGCTGTTGGTGCGCTCGGCATCAAAATTAGATGAGCTAACTAAACGGGTCAAGGGTCTTGGCCCAAACAAAGAAGATGATGCGTTACTGCTGGAGTTTCGCAATCAGCTGGCCACCCACGCAGCCATTCAAATGACGGTCAAAGCAGCTCAGACCGAGGTGGCCCGTGCTCTGCGTTCTTTCCGGTTGCCGGTTGACGGCAGCACCGGCCTGGGCGATCCAGCTGCACTCACTACTCTTTTGAACGAAAACGGTGGCCGATTAAACCTCAAGCAGATGGCCGAGGCTTACGACACCTTAAGCATGGAAGAGCGAGCCAGGTTTGTGCAGATGGCCGGTGGTGCTTGGAAGAACCTGGGTTCAATCTGGAAAGAGATGTATACCAGCTCGATCATGTATTCGCCTGCGACCATAGAGCGCAACCTCTATGGCAACATGATTATGAATTTGACCAGAGGATTTGATACAGCATTTGCAGCTACAGCTGGAAGAGCAATAGACAAACCAATTGAAATCGTATTTGGTTCAAAGAGCTCTGACAGGGTCTACGCATCAGAGGCTGCAATTGAGTTAGCCAATTTCTTTTTAGCCGTTCCAAAAGCTTTTAAAGCTGGTATTAGGGCATTTAAAACTGACAGCCCTCAGTACGCTGGGAAGGACGCTGACAAGGTTCCAATGCCAGCTCTGTCATCTAGATTGTTTGCTGACCCGAATACCCCGACAGCCCAGGCAGTAGACTTTATGGGCAAGGCTATTCGCTTACCGTTCCGGGCCATGCTAGCTGGTGATGAGTTTTCCAAGGCAACTGTGGCTCAGATGGAAACACGCAGGCAGGCTGCACGCCAGGCGTTTCTTTCAATAGATAATGGCGTTCCGGTTGACCAGGCAATTGATGGCATGGTTATGCAGATCACCAACCCAGATGCCAAGATATTGCAGCGAGTAGACGATTCGGTCAAAGAGGCTACGTTCCAAAGCGACATGGGCCAGATTGGCAATACCATGCTCATGGTTCGTAACCGACTTGGCCCGGTTGGTACTGTGCTAGCTCCGTTTGTTAAGACCGTGGTTAACGTAGAGAAAGAGCTCTTTAAGCGCACCCCGTTTGCGCCGGTTATGAAAGAGGTCAGAGACGAGCTGGCAGCTGGTGGCGCACGCCGTCAGATGGCATTGGGCAAGATGGCAATGGGTAGTTCAGTAATGGGCTGGATGATGTACGAAACTCTCGATGGAAATATATCTGGGGCTGGCCCAACAGACCCAAAGCGCAGGGAGTTCTTGCGCCAGACTAATCCTGGGTGGCAACCATTCTCAATCAAAATGGGTGACAAGTGGGTGAGCTACGCTGGCCTAGAGCCAATAGGTGGTTTGATCGGTATGGCCGCAACACTTGCCGAGGTTGGATCGGTTTACGCCAAAGACGATGATTCAGATTGGACAGATCTAATGCTGTACGCAGCCCTGGTTCCGTTCAAGTACGTTGGCGAGCTACCGTTCATGTCCGGTATGGCAAACCTTACTAGCTTAATCGAGGAGCTCAAGCGCGATCCAACAGGCGAGCGTGCATCAGCTGCGGCCAACAAGTTCTTTGGTGGCATAGCTCAAAACTTCCCGGCTGGGATGGTTCCGATACCAACACCAGGTGGTGCCTTAATCCGTCAAATTGAAACCACCATAGACCCAACGCAACGCCAGGTCAGGGTTGACCCAAGCTTGCCAGCAGACGAAAAGTATTTCGATTTCCTATACCGCACCTGGGCAGCTAAGACCTTTAGTTCTGGAGCTCCAACCAGGAACGTATGGGGCAAGGAAGTTAAGCAAGAGGTTGGGCCAATTTACTGGATTGCGCCTTTCTACCGCAAGGAATCGGAGCTGGACACAATCGACAAGAAAATTGTGGAGCTGGCCAGGATTACAGGCAAGCAGCCAATATCCCTGCCAGAGCGAAACGTGGCCAACATTGCCATGAACGATGCCGAATACTCAGACTTAATTTTGACAATGAACAAGATCACGGTTGAGGGCAGGGGCTACAAGCAGGCTGTGGCCGAGGTGCTTTCCTCCGGGGAGACGGCAAGTGATCTTGCAGGCAGAAGGTACCAGGGGCCAGTTGACCGGCTATCCAAGATCAAGGAAGACTTTAAAGAAATGGCTTTCCAAGACCCAGGGTTCCAGGCCAAGTACCCAGACCTGGTTAAAAACGTGATGAAAAACCAGTTTAGGGCCAAGAACAAATTTCTTAAAGAAAAGCGCGAGCCGGTAGAAGATTAATGAAATAACCACTAGATTTGCGTATTGAAAGGAAACTAACATGGCAGTCCCTATTAGCAACGTCACCCGCCGAGTAGTGCTCGCTGCCTCTGGCACCGGGCCGTACTCCTTTACCTTTGAGATCCTGGCCAACACAGATATCTCTGTGTACAAGGACGATACCCTGCTGACGTTGACCACGGACTACACGGTTACGATCAACTCAAACGGCACCGGCTTTGTGACCCTGACGGCAACGCCTACCGGGGCAACGCAGATTGCCATCGTTGGTGACCGGGCGATCCAGCGCACCTCAGACTTTGTGACGGGCGGTGACCTGTTTGCCAATACGATTAATGATGAGCTGGACAGCTTGACCATCTTTGCCCAGCAGAATGCCGAGGCCGCAGACCGATCCCTGAAGGCTCCGCAGACTGATCCAACCTCAATCAACATGACCCTGCCACGGTCTACTGTACGGGCTAATAAAGTTCTTGCTTTTGATGTTAACGGGAACCCAACGACCGGCGAAACAATTGGCGATAACCGTGGCAACTGGGCAGCTACAACTTCCTACAATAAACGCGACATTGTCAAAGACACCAGCAACGGCAACATCTACTACGCCAATACCTCGCATACGTCTAGCGGATCGCAGCCTATCTCTACTAACACCGATTCTGCCAAGTGGGATCTGATTGTAGATAACGCATCTGCCGGGGCTTCAGCTACAGCAGCTGCTGCCAGCGCATCTGCCGCCTCAACGTCAGCCTCTAACGCCAGCACCTCGGCATCTAACGCATCAACCTCTGCGACCAATGCGGCCAGCAGCGCATCATCTGCCAGCACCAGCGCAAGCAATGCATCAAGCTCTGCCTCTACTGCTAGCACGGCAGCAACCAACGCATCCAATAGCGCATCGTCCGCTAGCACTTCTGCGACTAACGCAGCCAACAGCGCAACCTCGGCTGCATCATCTGCCACTACGGCAACCAATGCCAGCAATGCATCGATCAACCTGGCCAACAATCTCACGGCCACAGCTACCACGCTCTCAGCTGGATCTAGCGCAACAGCGTCTTACAACTCTGGTACTTATGTACTAACCCTCGGCATTCCAACTGGAGCTACTGGAGCCACAGGCGCAACCGGTGCAACAGGGGCAACAGGGGCAACAGGCCCGGTTGGTGTCAACTGGCTGGGTGCCTACGCTGGCGGTACATCCTATGTAGTCGATGACGCTGTCAGCTACAACGGATCAAGCTACATTTGTAAGCTGGCATCTACTGGCAACCTGCCCACCAATACAACATACTGGGATGTGCTTGCTGAGAAGGGTGCGGCAGGCTCTGGAACCGGTGATGTGGTTGGCCCAGCATCTGCGGTCAATGATCGCCTGGCTGCGTTTGATGGCACAACCGGAAAGCTAATCAAAGACAGCACATTCACAGCATCTAGCTTTGCTAAGTACGCCGACACAACCGCAAACTTTACCGGTACTTTGCAGAACTCTGGTAGCAACGTGCTCACCGCATCTAACATTGGCTCTAGCGTACAAGCCTACGATGCTCAACTAGCTGACGTAGCTGGCCTGACCCCAACAGACAATGGCGTGATTATCGGCAACGGTACTAACTTTGTTGTTGAATCAGGGGCTACGCTAAAGACCTCCCTTGGCCTGACTATAGGCACAGATGTCCAGGCATACGATAGCAACCTAACATCGTTTGTTAATACGTTCACCCT
>Ga0315907_10007942_pt1 | contig 10970 bp, 21 predicted proteins | sample LakEriMetagenome_3_FD_203525 | JGI IMG/M metagenome (GOLD analysis project Ga0315907, IMG submission 203525) | Freshwater fungal communities from buoy surface, Lake Erie, Ohio, United States - Buoy 12 MA123 | ecosystem: Environmental > Aquatic > Freshwater > Lake > Lake biofilm | place: USA...
GGAGCCCACCATCCTGTGGTGCGATAATATGGCCGACAACCTCATGGTTTGTCATGGAGTTAGGTCGACGGCTGGGAGGATCCGTGTTGTGGTGTTTTCGGCGTACATGCCGCCGCTGATTTGCGGGGAGTATGACCCGGGAAGTGTGTATCTTAGCTTCAACAAGATGAGTGCGTTTCCAGAGGAACATAGAGAGATTAGCGAAGAGGAACGCGCTAAGACGATCATTCTTGCGGCAGCTATTTTGGCCACGATCAACGCTCCGAGGATCACGAAGCGTGTTGTGGCGGGCACTCGTCAGTCTCGGCGTGCGATGCAGCGTCGGTTTGGCGCTGGTAGTGAGCAGTGGCACCGAATCGAGTGGGACCTGACGAAGCCGAAGGTCGAGCGTGGTGAGCGCCTTGGCAAGGGCTGGCACATGCCGCTGCACTACACGCGCGGGCACTGGCGGCGGTCGGAGGAGGGGCGTGGCAAGGCTGTGCTTTTGCCGGGCAAGGGGTGGCACACATGGGTAGACGGATTCTGGTCTGGTCACCCTGCGTATGGGATCAAGCGGGCGGTGTATGCACCGAGGATAGGAGAGAGGGCCGATGGCCGAGATAGACGCACTGAGGTCGAAGGTTGTGAAGCAGCGCAGTGAGATTGCGCGGTTGGAGCAGGTGGTGGCTCGGCTGTCGGTGGAGAAGGCGGAGTTGCTGCTGGACCTGAAGATGTACAAGGCGGAGTTGGAGAGGAGGGACTGATGAAAGAGACGTTTGAGGTGTTCTACGAGATCGTCGGGGTCAACTCGGACACGGGCCAGTCTACGACGCGTCTGGTGTGGGGGATTGGTTCGACGAAGCGCGCGGCGGGCGTTGTTCGTCGGCTGCGTCGGTCGAAGTACGACCAGATCGAGGCAAATCTGGTTCATGTTCGCCGCGACAAGATGCCGTGGCTGTTGGTTGAAGAGTATGAGGGACCGTGATGGCGAAGTGGGCTGAACCGAGGACCGGGGACCTGTTGGCTGCGCTGCACAGGATCGAACGTGTGGCGGACATCATCATGAACGACAGGACGGGTGGGCACCAGTGGAACGCTGCTCGTGCGAACGAGATCAAGGAGCTGGCGCAGATGGCTGCGCGCATGGTGCAGGGGCCGTTGGACAATGGGAAATGAGCAAGTCGCTTGGCACTTCACTAGAGACACCCTTCGAGATGGTTCTCCCATCCCTGCGGCTGGCGAGACGCTGATCTACAAGGGCAGGATTGAACTGTGTGAGAGTGGCTACCACTGGTCGCTTAAACCGCATCAGGCGCTACGCTATGCCCCCGGCAACCGGCTGCACATGGTGCGGTATGGTGGCGAGGTGCTTACGGGTCACGACAAGGGTGTGTCGTCAGAGCGAACGATCCTTGCCACGACTGATGCCGAGCCACTGCTTCGTCGCTTTGCTGCCGATCAGGCGCTGTCTGTGGCTCACCTGTGGGACATGCCAGAGGTCGTAAAGGAGTATCTGACGACGCTGGACGGCAGCAAACAGGCCGCTGCTAGGGCTACTGCTGCTCGTGCTGCTGATGCTGCTTGTGCTTGGGCTGCTGATGCTGCTTGTGCTTGGGCTGTTGTTGCTGCTGATGCTCGTGCTGCTCGTGCTGCTGCTGCTGATGCTCGTGCTGCTCGTGCTGCTGCTGCTGATGCTGCTCGTGCTGCTGCTGCTGATGCTGCTCGTGCTGCTGCTGCTGATGCTGCTCGTGCTGCTCGTGCTGCTGCTCGTGCTGCTGATCGTGCTGCTGATCGTGCTGCTGCTGCTGCTGCTGCTTGGGCTGAGTTTGACCGTCGCGTGTATGAGGCATTTGGGGTGAGTGACAATGGCGACGCATGAAGAACCGCTGCCTGCGTGGCTGGAGGCGGAGTTGAGGGCGCAGGCCCTAGGTCCGAGGCCCGTGGTACAAGCACCGAAGCAACCGAAGCGAGAGCCGTCGAAGGCGGCGTATGGGAGGGGAGAAGATTGTCCTTACTGACCGTGACCGTTCTGACCGTGGCGCTGTCTCCGTCGTGGAGTGGGTACGTCGGGATGTACGCTGACCCGGCGCACTGCCGGGCGATGATGGATGTGATCGCCGAGGAGGACCCCGGCGCTGTGATCCGCTGTGAGCCTATGGTGCTGCGCGAGCCGGTGCCTGTGCCGCCGCCGAGGCCGGACAACTTGAAGCCGCGCTACGTTCCTTTGCCGGTGCCACCGATGAGGCCGTGGGGATGACCAAGGACCGAGAGAGAGAAAACTATCGAGCGTTCATGGCTGGCCTAGAGGCCCTGACGCGCGAGCATCGCGTAGAGATCAGGGGCTGCGGTTGCTGCGGGTCTCCGTGGCTTAATCCACTAGAAGACGGTGATGGCGCTTACGCGGTAGAACGCGACGGCCCGTTTGAGTTTGCTCGCATCACTTGGGAGAAGCGGAAATGACCAAGAGGAAAGACTCAAAACCGCGATTGGTGTTTGTCGAGACGCCGTTGACTGCGGAAGAGGAAGCCGAGCGCGTGGAGTTGATGCGCGAGTTGGGGTTCGACACGAGCCCGTTGGCTGGCAACAGGAACTGGGTCAGGCAGTTTAGGCTGCTCAAGGAGTTCCGTGATCGGATCGCGGCGCTGGAGGGGAGATTATGATCCCCCGCCAGATCTTCCTGACGTGGAAGGACAGGGACATTTTGAGGAGCAACTCGCCCATTGTGCAGATGGGCGTGAGGAACCTGATCAAGCAGAACCCGGCGTGGTCGGTGACGGTCTACGAGGACGCCGACATCGACGAGTACCTGCGGCAGAACCTGATGTCGGGTGACTATGATCTGATCAAGGACGAGCACATCGTCGCCAAGAGCGACTTGTGGCGGCTGCTCAAGATCTACCTTGAGGGCGGCTGCTACATGGACATCGACCGGCTGGTTAATGTCCCGATGGACGAGATCGTGACCGAGGGCGTGCAGTGGGTGCTGCCGACGTGTCTGGAACACGACTTCAGCCACGACTTCATGTGCAGCGCGCCCGAGAACCCGGCCTTCTTCTCGGCCATCGTCCTTCACCTGCAGCGGCGCATGCAGGGGCACAAGAACGTCTACCTGCTCGGCCCTCAGACATGGATGCACGCTGTCAGCCAGACGCTGATGGGGCGGCAGTTTGAGACGGGAGCGGGGCCAGCGGCTTTCGCTGCGATCAGAGAGCAGATCGCCAAGATGCCGTTCATCAAGACCTACCGGGAGAGCCCGCCCTACGACATGATTACCTACCGCCACGACTCCGATGCGTGGCCCTACGACCATGAGGCGGAGAAGCGTCGGCTGTATGCCGACAATGGCATGAAGCACTGGACGGGGGAGTGGTGATGAGGATCGCACTGGTGACGGGCGGGTTCGACCCGATCCACTCGGGGCATATCCAACTTTTGAGAGAGGCGGGGAAGTTGGGCGACATCGTGGTTGTCGGTCTGAACAGCGATGATTGGTTGAAGCGCAAGAAGGGCGCTGCCTTCATGTCACAGGGGGAGCGAATGACAATCGTGCGGCACCTGCACATGGTGCATTCCACGCTCTCCTTTGATGACAGAGACGATACTGCGTGTGACGCGATTGCGTTGGCGTTGAAGAAATGGCCAGACTACATCATCCGATTTTGCAATGGCGGCGACAGGATAGCGAGCAACACGCCCGAGTTCGAGACCTACAAGGACCACCCCCGCGTCCAGTTCAGATGGGACGTTGGGGGTGACAAGGTTCAGAGCAGCAGCGATCTGCTGGCGAGATGGGAGAACCGGCATGCAGGTAAGTGAAGAGGACGTCGAGCGCGCCGTGATCGAGGCTTTCAGGGCGGTTTTTCGCAAGTGGAAAAGAGAGGAGAAGTGACATGGAGTTTCTGAACGAAGACAAGCGCATCTGGAACGACCTGACTGACGATGAAAAGGGCAGGCTGCTGGTGGCTTTCCATTATGGGAAGATTATCGAAGTGTGGGATGGCGAAACATGGAGACCCACCCGCAAAAAGGGAGAATGGGTATCGCCATTTGAAGAGTTCCGTTACATCTTCCGCATCAAGCCCGAGCCTGTGAAACAGGTGCATTGGGCCAATGACTATGAAAATGGACTTGTTGCTAGGTGGCATAGATCAAGAGATATAGCAGATTTATGTAGTCTCCCTACCTCTGATTCACCACGCCGCCCTGCTCGCATCGCCGTCATCCGCCGCGAGATCGTGGATGGTGTAATTAACTACTACAAAGAGGATGTGTAAAGATGAACTGGACTGAGGCTTACCTGCTGGCTGACATGGAAGCAGAGGAGATGATGAGTGCTGAAGAAACAGCCGACCGCATCAAGCAACTTGTTGCGGCAAATGAAACACAAGCCGCCGAGATCGAGAGGCTGCGGGCCTATCTAGATAGGATCGAGAAGCTGCGGAAACTGGAGCGCCGGTTGTCGAGCGACAACCCGAACCCATGGAAGGATGTGTGATGATCCTGATCCCCGCCTACAACCTCAACGCCAAACTCGCCACAAAATACGAGGCTCAGATCGCCGCCGCCATCCACAGGCACAGGTCCGCGGAGCTCGAAGCGATCAAGGAGACTGTAAGTCCCAGGACCTCGGTCCAAGCCAGACGGACCAGCGTGACAACGGATGCTGCCCCGCGCACGCCGTCAGCGCGCATGTCTCGGCCGTGGGCATCGGTCGAGCCGCCGAAGGTTGAGGAGCCTGCTCCCGATCTGATCGTCAAGGCTGCGTACGCCCGGTATCAGCCTGGGGCGACAAACCCGACGGACGAACTCATCCTGAAGGTCATGGCCGCATATCCGATGGGTCTTGCCATTGTGGACATCGCCCACAAGATCGCCGTGTCCAGACAAGCCGCCAAGGGCGCCCTTGACCGGCTGACGAGGAAGGGACTTGTCAGGGCAATCCCCGTCAAGGAGATCCCCTACTCGCAACGCCAGTCGTACGGGGCGTCTCTCAAGGCGGTGTGGGTGCTTACGCGTGGTTGACCGCTTGTGTGTTGATTGCGGACAGGTTACGGATAGTGACCATATGAAATCAAGAGGAGACTAGGATGACGATGACGTACACGATAACCGAGATCAAGGATGCCGTGATCGAGAATGTGTCGCTGGCAGGCAGTGCCTTCGCGACAACGAAGGAGGGTGAGGCGATCTTCATCAACTCCCGGATCACGGCGATGCTCAAGTTGCAGCCGCTGGATGAGGTTCGGGCGTTTGTGCTGCCAAACTACGAGGACAAGCGCAGCAACATCCCGTGGCGCGCGGTCCGAGTTGAGAGGACCAAGGTCCAAGATCGGGCTGTCGCGCAGGTCAATCCGAGGGTCGAGGACCGCATTTTGGCGCACATGCGTTCAGGCGGGATCTTCTCGAATGCGGACTTGTCCTCGGACTTGGAGATCGACGTGCTCGAGGTCGGGACGACGACGGCGCGTCTGTTCAACGATGGGAAGATCGTGAAGGCGGAGGTGTACCGCAGGCCGGGGCAGGCGAGAGCCTCGTTCTTGTTGTATGCGATCAACATAGAGGAGTTTGAATAGTTGCGTTTTGTCCACAAACAGGCTAGGAGAGAGGCGTGCTACCGATGAAGGACGATCCGGATTTCCGCAAGCACAATCAGGACGCGATGCGTGCTGCTGCTGAGGAACTGCAACGGGCGGTTGCTGACTACGAGCGGCTTGAGGTGGAGAAGAAGGATGTGGCGCGGGACCAGCGCGACATTTTCACCGTCCTCAAGTCGAAGGGCTACAATGTGAAGGCGTTGCGCCAGATCATTCGGGAGCGGAAGAGGGACAAGGGCGAGCTCCAAGAGGAGCAAGACGTCATGGTGCAGTATCGACTGATGCTGCAGTGAGAGGCAGAGACCGATGAAGGACGAGAAGCAAGTGTTTCGGAATGTCGCTGTTCCGCTGGAGGTCTACGACATGCTTGATGAGTTGGCGAGGTCTGACCAGAGGTCCAAGGCTCGACAGCTATCTGTGCTGATCAAGAGGGCACACGACGAGACATTTGCAAAGAACTAGGGGGCCTACTGGCCCCCTTCCTTTTTCTTCGGTGCTTTGCTGTATCCCCTGATACTTGTGACGTTCTCCCGCTTCATGGCTGCAAGAAAGACCTTGGCCACCTCGGGCTCAAGTCCCGTCTCTTTCATCAGGGCCTCGAGGGCGGTGCGTTTGTTGCGCATGCCCTTCCGGTAGTCGATGAAGACCTCGATGGTCTTCTCTATATCAATGTCTTTGGGCTTAGGTTTAGCCATGCTCGTGCCTCCTCTCCGAGTACTCTTGCGCCGAGTTCGATCTTGTTGCGCAGGGCCTTGACGATCTGCTCGTCTACGGTGCCTTCGCTGATGAGATCGACATAGGTGACGTTGTTCCTTTGACCGATGCGGTGCGCCCGATCCTCCGACTGCAGCCGGTGTTCAAGGTCGAAGGAGTTGGCGTAGTATATCACAAGGTTCGCTTCTGTCAGCGTCAGTCCGTAGCCCCCGGTGGATGGGTTTCCGACGAAGAAGCGCAGCGGGTGCTTGGGGTTTTGGAAGTTACGGACGATTGCGTTGCGTTCTTCGTCCGAAGTGTCCCCGTAGTACGCCGCGGTGCTATCGTCCCCGTACCGATCACGCAGGGCTTGGGTAATGGTCTGGATGTCGTGCCGGAATCTGGACCAGATCAGGGCCTTGCCGTCATGCTCCTCGAGGATCTCGGTCAGCGCATCGAGGCGTGACGACTTGAACGTCACGATGGCGCCGTCGTCCGTGCGAAGATGCCCGGACAGGACCTGCTGCAGGCGCAGTAGCTGGGTGATGGCGTGCTGGGTCGTGACCATCTCCCCGTTGTCGAGCATGGTCAGTGCCTGCCTGCGGATGTCCTCGTACATGCGCGTCTGCTCTTCCGTCATCGTGACGTAGCGCACGGTGAAGACCTTCTCGGGCAGATCGAGGCAGTCCTTTTTGAGCACCCGGTAGGCGTAGCGGTCGATGCGGTCGGTCAGTTCGTCCAAGTTCCGATAGCCGACGATCTGGTTGAACGAGGTCTGCCCCATCTTGCGCTTCATCAGCACCGCATAGCGCGCTTGGTAGGCGTAGTAGGAATCGAAGCCCAAGGTCCCGGGTCCGAGGAACTCGAACTGGGAGTAGGCGTCCATGGGCGACTTGGTGATGGGTGAGCCTGTCAGGATGCGGCGGTAGGCGAAGCCTGCGGCGATCCGTGTGAGTGACTTGGTGCGCTTGGCGCTGTGGTTCTTGATCGTGGTGCTTTCGTCGATGGCGATGAGGGCGTTCTTGCCTTTGTTCTTTGCGAACCAGACGCCTGCTCCTTGGCCCTTGCTGGTCGAGAAAGCCTCGACGTTCATAACGAAGACGGTCAGCCCGTCGAAGGGCTTTGTGACCGCCTGCATCTCCTCCTTCTGCTTCTTGTTCGGGTTGGCGACCCAGCGGATAACCCGATGGGTCACTTGATCTGGCAGGTGCTCTGGGATCTCCTTGCTGACCCAGTTACGGTAGACGCCCTTGGGGGCGATGATGAGGGCGAAGTCGATCTTACCGTTCAGGTAAAGTTGCGCCATGTTGTCGATGAGGCACTTCGACTTGCCGGTTCCCATCTCCATGAGGAAACCGTATCTCTCGCGCAGTCCAGCGCGATCCAGTGCGGTTCGCTGGTGTTCGTATGGTGTGGTTTTGAAGATATAGTTGACAGACATCTGGAACCTCCTATAGAGTCCACCTTACGGTTGGCGCGGTTGTGTGTCAACCACAACCCTGAAGAGGAGAAACTTATGGAGTTGTTCGAAGACATGTTCGACGAGAGCGTCGCTCTCAAGGACGTGCAGACCGACACGGCCAAGTCACTAAGCCAGCTGGTTCGAAAGCTGCGTCGTCTTGACGCAGAGATTGAAGAGGCCGAGGCGCATGTGAAGTCGCTCAACACCGAGCGGCACAAGCTGTCGGTTGAGACCATCCCGGCCCTGATGGACGAGATGGGCCTGGAGCGCGTCGACGTTGACGGCGTGACGGTGCAGCGCAAGCTGATCGTGCATGCGTCGATCCCCGTCGAGCGCAAGGAAGAAGCCTTCGACTGGCTGCGAAGCAACGGGCTGGATGACATCATCAAGAATGACGTCGTCTTGACCTTTGGCAAGGGCGAGGACAACGTCGCTGGTGACGTCGTCGGTATGCTCGAGGCCAAGGGGTTCCACCCCTCGACCAAGACCCACATCCATTCCTCGACACTGCGGGCATTCGTCAAGGAGCGCGTCGTGTCGGGCAAGCCCATCGACCTCGACATGTTCGGGGCGTTCGTTGCCAACGCAGCTGAGATCCGGAGGAAGGCATGAATAGAGTAGCGGAAGCATTTTCTACGGCGATCTTCATGCGCCGTAACGCCAACGAAACGACGATTGATAGTCGCGCGGCCTTTGACGAGGCCTTCAGTGATCTTTCGTCTGACGAACGCACATCGGTTTGGTCGTCTGCATCGTCGGTTCTTCCGTATGACGGCGTTCATGCGCAAGATGCAACATGCACCTGCGGTGGCCGCGGAAAGGGAAAACCTCTTCTGTACGAGGTGAACGCCAAACAGGCGCTGTTTGAGGCCATGGAACGAGACGGGGAGAAAGAACCCCGTGATGCTCAGACTGAGGAGGATAGCAAGTGAGCACTGCAGTAGCCAAGAAAGAGAACACCGAGGTTTCGACCGAGGTGCTGGACGACATCTATCTCCTCGCAGGGGACGGTGCCGCGTTTGACAGCTCCGAAATGCAGATCCCGTTCGTGCGGGTGCTGCAGGCGCTGTCGCCGCAACTCAACAAGAAGAAGTCTGAGTACATCGAGGGCGCTTCGCAGGGCGATCTGTTCAACACGGTGACGGGTCAGCACTGGTCTGGCGAGGACGGCATCGTCGTGGTGCCCTGCTACCAGACAACCAAGTACCTGATGTTCACGCCGCGCGAGCAGGGCGGTGGGTTCAAGGGTGAGATCTCTCCGACGGATCCGATGCTCCAGCGGACGAACCGTGTCGGGTCGAAGGAGATCCTGCCGACCGGCGACGAACTGGTGAAGTCTGACCAGCATTTCTGCCTGATCGTTGATCCTGACGGCGGCTTCCAACCTGCGGTTGTGGACATGAAGTCCACGCAACTGAAGATCTCGCGTCGCTGGAAGACGCAGATCGCACTGCAGCGGATCAAGAACCCGAAGAACGGGCAGATGGTCACGCCTGCGGTCTACGCGACCATGTGGAAACTGACCACGACCGAGGAGTCCAATGACCAAGGTTCGTGGAACAACTACGCAGTAGAGAAGGTCGGTCTGGTCAACGACCGTTCGCTGCTGCTTGAGGCGAAGGCGTTTCGCGAGTCCGTGATGGCTGGCGATGTGAAGGCTGCTCCGGAGGAGTCCATCGGTGGTGGGGCTCATGCGGAAGACCGGGGAGACATCCCGTTTTGAGCAGCATGGCGCGGGGTGCAGTAGCCCCGCGCCTTCTTCACTTTGGAGCCAAGCATGTCCGATGCGAAGAGGATGTTGGCCGCGTTCGAGGGATCGAGCGACGGCCACGGGAAAACAATCGTCGGCCGCGTCACGCGCAGCGGCAAGACCGAGGCACAAAGCCGCGTGGTCCGAGAACCGCTGACCGAGGAGTTGGTTCAGTCGCACCTTGACGGAAAGGCGGGCATTGGCTCGATCCCGATCAACCGTGAGAACAAGTGCAAGTTTGGCGCGCTGGACATCGACAGCTACGATCTGGACTTGGCAGGGTTAGCCAAGCAGGTTGCTGCGCTGAAACTGCCGCTATTCGTGTGTCGATCGAAGTCGGGTGGAGGGCACCTATTCCTGTTTCTGAAGGACTGGGAGCCTGCGGGTCTGATCCGAGAGTACCTTGCCGAGATGTCCGTGGTCTTGGGTTACTCGGGCTGCGAGATCTTTCCGAAGCAGGACAAGATCCTGTCCGAGCGCGGCGATGTCGGAAACTTCATCAACATGCCGTACTTCAACGCCGAGATGACGACCCGGTATTGCCTCGACCACAACGGCGAGGCGATGACGCTGGAACAATTTCTATCGGCAGTGGAGAGGGGCAAGACGAGCGCGCATGAGTTGAACGCTCTCAACTTCGCGGGTGAGCGCAAGTTCTTCACGGACGGCCCGTACTGCCTCGAGGTGATCGCAAGCAAAGGTCCGATAACCGAGAACCGCAACACGACGCTCTTCAACATTGGCCGGTACTGCCAGAAGAAGTGGCGTGACGACTGGAAGCGCCACATGGAGGAATACAACCGGATGTTGTGTTCGCCTCCGTTGGACGCCAGTGAGGTTGTAGACCTCCAGACGTCCCTGTCGAAGAAGGACTACGGGTTTCAGTGCAACCAGTGCCCGTTGAAAGACCACTGCGACAAGAACATCTGCCGCACCCGGCCGTTTGGGGTTGGCGGAGAGGTGGAGGACGCAGCCCACCTTGGTGGCCTGACAATCCTTCTGTCTGAGCCTCGGCTCTACTTCATGGATGTGGACGGGAACCGCGTTCAGTTGTCGACGGAGCAACTGCAGAACCCGTCGCTGTGGCAGCGGGCGTGCATGGAGCAGATGCAGCGGATGCCGCCAACACCGAAGCCCTCGCAATGGCAGAGGCTGGTCAACGAGTTGATGAAGAACTCCACACAACTTGAGGTAGCCGAGGAGCTGACGATCAGCGGCCAGTTCAAGGAGCACCTGAAGGACTACTGCACGAGCCGCATACGAGCCATGGTCCCGGAAGAGTTGGACATGGGCAAGCCTTACACGGACAACGGCGTGACCAAGTTCACGATGGCTGGCCTTGGTCAGTTCCTCAAGAACAAGGGCTTCACGCACTACACGCGGGCCCAGATCCAAGAGCAGATCAAGAGGATCAACGGCAGCGATCACTGCTCTGGCCACCAGAGTGTGAAGAAGGAGAACGGCAAGTTCACCACGATCAGAGTGTGGTGGG
>Ga0315907_10007943_pt1 | contig 10970 bp, 9 predicted proteins | sample LakEriMetagenome_3_FD_203525 | JGI IMG/M metagenome (GOLD analysis project Ga0315907, IMG submission 203525) | Freshwater fungal communities from buoy surface, Lake Erie, Ohio, United States - Buoy 12 MA123 | ecosystem: Environmental > Aquatic > Freshwater > Lake > Lake biofilm | place: USA...
AGCACCTTGGCGCGGGTCGCCTCGGAGACGCTGGCGCCGGGGGTGAAGGTGCGGCTGACCGCGGACTGGGACACGCCCGCCCGCCGCGCCACGTCGATCGACGTGACCGGTCCGCGCGGGCCTGCGGGGGGCCTATTGCGCCGTCCAGCCGCCATCGACCACCAGATGCGTGCCCGTCACCAGCGCGGACGCGTCGGACGCGAGGAAGACGACAGGGCCCATCAGATCCTCGATCCGCCCCACCCGGCCCATCGGGATCTTGGACAGGACGAAGTCCCGGAAGGTCGCGTCCTCCAGCATCGGCCGCGTCATCGGCGTCTCGACGAAGGTGGGGCAGAGCGTGTTCACGCGGATGCCGGCGGGCGCGAGTTCGAGCGCCATCGCCTTGGTGAACCCCTCCATCGCGTGCTTGGTCGCGCAATAGACCGCGCGCTTCGGCCCACCCACATGGCCCATCTGGGAGGAAACGTTGACGATCGAGCCCGGCCGTTTCGCCTCCAGCAGCGCCAGCGCCACCGCGCGGGCGACGAAGAAGGCGGCCTTCACGTTGAGGTCCGTGACGACGTCGTAGTCGGCCTCGGTCACGTCGGCGAGGGTCGTGTGCCGCGCCCCGCCGGCGTTGTTCACCAGCACGTCGAACGGCCCGCGCCCGGCGACGAAGCGGGAGACGGCCGCGGTGTCGGTCACGTCGAGCGCCGCACCGGTCGCCGTGCCGCCCGCCTCGCGGATCGCCGCGGCCACCGCCTCCACCTCGCCCGCGGTGCGGGAGACGAGCGTCACCGCGGCCCCGGCCTCCGCCAGCGCCACCGCCGCGCCGAGCCCGATGCCGCGCCCGGCGCCGGTGACCAGCGCGGTGCGTCCGTCGAGGCGGAACGAGGGGGTGCGGGGAAGGGTCATGGGGCGGGGGTGCTCCACGAGGAGAGGGGGTGGAGCAGGCCGGCGTCGGTCATCTCACTCCGCCGCCCCGTAGGCCGGGACGTTCTTTCGCCCGTACCGGCGCACGCGGACGTTCGCCTGCTCGGCATGGCCGGCGAACCCCTCGAGGACGCAGAGCCGCGAGCAGTATTCGCCCACCATCGTCGAGGCCGCATCGGTGAGGACCTTCTGATACGTGCAGGTCTTCATGAACTTCCCCACCCAGAGGCCGCCCGTGTAGCGCGCCGCCGTCTTCGTGGGAAGCGTGTGGTTCGTGCCGATCACCTTGTCGCCGTAGGCGACGTTGGTGCGCGGGCCGAGGAAGAGGGCGCCGTAGTTCGTCATCCGGTTCAGGAAGACGTCCGGGTCGCGGGTCATCACCTGCACGTGCTCGAAGGCGAGGCGGTCGGCCTCGGCCACCATCTCGTCCTCGTCCTCGCAGACGATGACCTGCCCGTAGTCGGCCCAGGCCTTCGCGGCGAGGTCGGCGGTCGGCATGATGGCGAGCTGGCGCTCGATCTCCCGCATCGTGTCGCGGGCGAGTGTCTCGGAACTGGTGATCAGGGCTGCGGGCGAGGTGGGCCCGTGCTCGGCCTGGCCCAGCAGGTCGGTCGCGCAGATCTCGCCGTCGACCGTCTCGTCGGCGATCACCAGCGTCTCGGTCGGGCCGGCGAACAGGTCGATGCCCACCCGTCCGTAGAGCTGGCGCTTGGCCTCGGCCACGAACATGTTGCCGGGGCCGACCAGCATGTCGACCGGCGCGATCGTCTGCGTGCCCAGCGCCATCGCCGCCACCGCCTGCACGCCGCCGAGGCACAGGATCTCGTCGGCGCCGGCGAGGTGCATGGCGGCGACGATCGCCGGATGCGGCCGCCCGCCCTGCGGCGGGGCCGAGGCGATCACGCGCTTCACGCCCGCGACCTTGGCCGTCACCACGCTCATGTGCGCCGAGGCGACCATCGGGTACTTGCCGCCGGGGACGTAGCAGCCGACCGCGTTGACCGGGATGTTCCGGTGGCCGAGCACGACGCCCGGCATCGTCTCGACCTCCAGGTCCTTCAGGCAGTCCTTCTGCTTCTGCGCGAAGTTCCTGACCTGGGCCTGGGCGAAGCGGATGTCCTCGAGGTCGCGCGGCGCCACCTCGGCCATCGCGCGGGCGACGTCCTCCTCGGAGAGGCGGAAGCTCGGCGGATCATAGCCGTCGAACTGCTTCGACAGCGCGCGGACGGCCGCGTCGCCCTCCGTCTCCACCCGGCGGAGGATCTCCTCCACCGTGCGGCGGACCTTCGCGTCGTCCTCGGCGACGGCGGCCGCGTCGCGACCGCGCTTGAGATATCGGGCCATGCCGGATCCCCTGGCTTGCATTCGTTTGCAAGATAGGCGGGCCCGGTGGCGGGCGGCAAGCCTCGGCTGCGCCCGGGGGCCGCCCGCGGCACCCCGAGGGGCCGGAGGCGCCCTCAGTCCCGGAACACCTGCCCGCGGCTCGCGAGCACGTCGCGCTTGCCGGCGTGGTTGGCGGGGGTGACGACGCCGTCGTGCTCCATCCGCTCGACGATCCGGGCCGAGCGGTTGTAGCCGATCTGGAGGTGGCGCTGGACGAAGCTGACCGAGCACTTGCGCTCGCGGACCACCAGCGCCACCGCCTGGGAGTAAAGCTCGTCCTCCGACCCGCCGCCGCCGAACTCGTCCGGCCCGTCGCGCTCGTCCACCTCGGCGACGAGGTCCTCTTCGTCGTCCTCCAGAACCGAATGAAGGTACTCGGGCTGGCCCTGCGCCTTCACGTGGCGGACGATCTGCTCCACCTCCGTGTCCGAGACGAAGGCGCCGTGGACGCGGGCGATGCGGCCGCCGGCCGCCATGTAGAGCATGTCGCCCTGGCCCAGCAGCTGTTCCGCCCCGGCCTCGCCGAGGATGGTGCGGCTGTCGATCTTGCTGGTGACCTGGAAGGAGATGCGGGTGGGGAAGTTCGCCTTGATCGTGCCGGTGATCACGTCGACCGACGGGCGCTGGGTCGCCATGATCAGGTGGATGCCGGCGGCGCGGGCCATCTGCGCCAGGCGCTGGATCGCCGCCTCGATGTCCTTGCCGGCAACCAGCATCAGGTCCGCCATCTCGTCGACGATGACCACGATGTAGGGCAGCGTCTTGAGATCGAGGATCTGGTCCTCGTAGATCGGCTCGCGCGCCTGCTTGTCGAAGCCGACCTGGACACGCTGGGTGAAGGTCTCGCCCGCCGCGCGCATCTCCGCGACCCGGGCGTTGTAGCCCTCGATGTTGCGCACGCCGAGCTTGGCCATGAGGCGATAGCGCGCCTCCATCTCGGCCACCGCCCACTTCAGCGCCGTGACGGCCTTCTTCGGGTCCGTCACCACGGGCGTCAGCAGGTGCGGGATCCCCTCGTAGACCGAGAGCTCCAGCATCTTCGGATCGACCATGATGAAGCGGACGCGCTCGGGCGGATGCCGGTAGAGGAGCGACAGGATCATCGTGTTGATCCCGACCGACTTGCCCGAGCCCGTGGTGCCCGCAATGAGCAGGTGGGGCATCCGGGCGAGGTCGACCACCGTCGGCTGGCCGCCGATGTCCTTGCCCAGCACCAGCGGCAACTTCGCCTCCGACGCCTGGAAGGCGGCGGACGCCATCATCTCGCGCAGGAAGACGGTCTCGCGCTTGGGGTTCGGCAGTTCGATGCCGATCACGCTGGAGCCCGGGACGACGGCGATGCGGACGTTCACCGCCCGCATGGAGCGCGCGATGTCGTCGGCGAGGTTGATGATGCGGGACGACTTCGTGCCCGGCGCCGGCTCCAGGTCGTAGAGGGTGACGACCGGGCCCGGCCGCACCTCCATGATCTCGCCGCGCACGCCGAAGTTCCGCAGCACCGTCTCCAGCGCCCGCGCGTTGCGGGCCAGCAGGCCCTCGTCCGTCTCGGGGTCGGCGGCCGGCGGCGGCACGGCGAGAAAGTCGAGCGACGGCAGCTCGTAGCCAGCGGGCGAGACGGCGGGGCCGGCCGCCATGGCGACGACCGCGGTGCGGACGACGGAGACCGACGGCGGCACGGACGCCCCGGCCGCGCCCCGTTCCGCGTCCGGTTCCGCCTCCGAAGCCTCGGCCTCGGCCGGCGCCTCGATCACCGGGGCGACGGGCGTTCCGGCCGCAGGCGGGGCCGGTACGGCGCCCTCGTCCTCGACCAGCGAGGCGATGATCTCCTCGCGCAGCGCCGACTCGGCCCACTCGGCGCCGGCGAGAAATCCATAGGCCGCCACCACCGCGGACCGCTCGGTCTGCTGCCCGGTCCCGTAGACGACCATGGCGGCCGAGGTGCCCGGGTGGATCTCGAGGTCCCACTCCACCTTGCCGTCCGGCCAGGCGTGCTGGACCAGCTTGAACGGCTTGGACTGCATCGCGCACCAGAGGTTGAACTCCGCGACACCGACGATCTCGTCGGGCTCGGCGGGCTGGAGGCGACGCGAGGAAGACGACATTCTGTGGTGTCCCGTCTGCGACCATACCATGGGTGGCGCCGCACTATGGCGCCCGGCCCCCATCCGGCGCAATCCCGAAGGGGTGGGCGGGAAAGGCCCTCGCCCGCCCCGGCCCCGCTCACCCCCGCGGGGGCAGCGCGGTCACCTGGGCGGCGGGTTCCAGCCGGTAGGCGGCGACCAGAAGCTTGGACACGCTCTCCCCGTCGTCGGACAACGGGAGGACGAGCCGTTCCCACGTCTCCAGCCGCCCCTCGAAGTCGGCGGTGTAGATGCGGGCGGAGGGCCGGCGGCCGCCGCGGACCTGGTCATATTCGGCGAACAGGATGTCGCGCTGCTCCGCGGGAAGCTGGCCGATCGACTGGCCGACCATGTCGGTGCCGAACGCGTCGGCCAGCACCTGCCCGTAGTAGCGGTAGACGAAGTCCGCCCCCTTCACGACGTCGATCAGCAGCAGGTTGCCGAGCCAGAGGCGGAGTTCCGCGGGGTTCAGCGCCTCCGCCGCGGGGACCTGCGCGCCCGCGCGGCGCTGACGCCACAGGGCGTGGAGCGCCGCCAGGCGGGGATGCTTGAGGATCGGCTGGCTTTCGGCGGACATCGGCGACCGGGATGCGACTTTCGACGGGAAGGGACTCTAGCCGGGCGGACCGCCCGGTGCCAGCGCGGGAACCGGCCCGCCGGCCCCGCGTTGCCTCTTCGTCCCGCCAACCGCCGCGGGGGGCCGTCCCGTGCGCAAGATGCGACGCAGGCCGCTCGCGGCGGCGGTCCTGTGGTCCGTCGCCGGGATCGCAGGGGCCCAGCCGCCACCCGACTCCGGGTTCGAGGCCCTGGTGGTGCAGCCGCCCCGGGGCGTCGACCCCGACCGGCTCGGCGCCGCGCTGAGGCGCCGATCAGCCCTCGACGACCAGCCGGTCGCCCAGACGGCAATCGGCCAGAAGACGCAGAAGGTCGCCCCTCTCCAGCGCGACGCAACCAGCCGTCGGCCCGAAATCGGCCGTCGCGACATGGACGAAGACCGCGCTGCCGAGGCCCGGCACCGGCGGATCGTCGTTGTGCCCGATCACGACCACGACGTCGTAGAGCCCGTCCGCGCGCCACATCGCCTCGTGGCCCGCGTCGAACGGCAGTGGGACGGGGCGGTTGTAGTCCGCATGGCCGGGATCGTCGCACCAGCCGTCCCGCGGCCCGATCGGCGCCGACGGAAGGGCCGTGACGGGCGCGGTCAGCCGGTCCGCGCGCCACAGGACCCGACGCAGCGCAAAGGCGCCGGCCGGCGTTGCGCCGTCCCCCTCCCGCTTGTCGGTGCGGATGCCGGTGCGGCCGATCGCGCAACGCAGCGCGCCGCCGGGCCACGACAGGCGACCGGCCTGCGCGACGGCACCGTCCTGACGGACGACGATGTCCAAGGGATCCTCCCGGGCCGAAGGGCCGACGGGATCAGAACACGCCGCCGGCCACCGGCGTCACACGACGGTCGCCGGTCCGCTGGGCCGCCTGATAGCGGTCGAGCGCCCGCAGCATCTGGGAGGAAATCTCGTCCCGGCTCGGCTTGCGGCCGGCATCCGAGTTCGCCGGTGCGGCGGCGGGCGCCACGGGCGTGGGCCGCTCGACCAGCGCGGCGGTCGGCCGGGCCGGCGGCTGGGACGCCGCCACAGCGTGCGCCGAGACGGCGGGCGTCGAGACGGCGGGCGGCGCGGGTGCCTGGACCGGGGCGGCGGGCGCCGCAGGAGCCTGCGCCGCAGAAGCCTGCGCCGCAGAAGCCTGCACCGCCGGGGCGGGATCCGCCGGGGCGGAAGCGGGGGCGGCCTCCGCCGTCGGCGCCGCGACCTCGGCGGCCGGCTCGACGTAGGCGGGGATGCGGACGGGCCGGAAGCTGCCGGGCGCGGAGGCGGCGTTGTTCGTGTGGCCCAGCGACTGGGGTGCCGTGGGGGGCGCCGTGGGGGTGGCGAGCGGTCGGACGGACTTGCTCCCGCCCGGGTTCTGCAGGCGCGTGAAGAATTCGGTCGGGCCGCGGTTCACGGCGGCGGCAGACACGGGCGCCGCCGGCGCCATCGCCTGGGGCGACGGCACCGGTGCCGCGCCGGGCTGCGGACCGGACGCGAGGGCCGAGGTCGGGACGGACCCGGTCGGGGCGCCGCCGGTCTGGACGAGAGAGGGCGAGCCCGGTCCGCCCGGCGTCGGGGCGACGGGCACCGGAACGGGATCGGCGAGGGTCATGGCCTGTCGGGCGGGGGGGGGCCGGAACCACGGGTCCGTCCGCCGCGGCGGCGACGGCCACCGGCTGCTCCGACCCGAAGGCCCGGGCCACGGTGGCCATCATCGGCTCTCCGTTCGCGGCCTCGACGACGGTCGAGGCGGTCGCGACGGCGAAGCCGAGCGGTCCGCCGAACAGCGTGCTTCCGATGATCTGCGCGTGCGGCTTGATCGTGTCGCCGGTGACCGCCCGGTAGATGTGGTTCACGATCGGGATGTGCTGGAGCGGATTGACGACGTCGAGGACGTCCCAGAACGAGAGTTCCTGCGCTTGGGCGGCGTCGCCGTCGACCGGCCGCCCACCGGCGTCCGCCACCTGTGTCGGCGGCCGCGACGACCCCGTCCCGATCTCGGGAAAGGCGTCGCCCATGCCGGGCAGCGTGGCGAGCCAAGCGCGCGTCGCAGGATCCGGCGAAAAGTTGACCGACATGGCACACCTCCAAGGTCAGGATCGGAGATGCAACCCGGGTGCCAGTCCGTTACCTCATGGGAATCAACGTGTTGGACACCGTCGTCCGGACCGGGGGAAGATTCTGCCGGGGGTCGCCCGGAATCTCCCGCCGCCGGTCAGAACATGTGGCCGCTGCGCTCGGCCTTGGTGCGCAGATACTGTTCGTTGTGGCCGTTGGCCGGGAAGATGTGCGGCACGCGCTCCGCCACCGGGACGCCCCAGCGGGAGAGCTGGCCCACCTTGTCCGGATTGTTGGTCATCAGGCGGACCTGACGGACGCCCAGCTGGCGCAGCATCTCGGCCGCGGGCAGGTAGACGCGCTCGTCCGCGTCGAACCCCAGGGCCTCGTTCGCGTCGACCGTGTCGAGGCCGGCGTCCTGGAGCTGGTAGGCGCGGAGCTTGTTGACGAGCCCGATGCCGCGCCCCTCCTGCGCCATGTACAGCAGGATGCCGCCGCCGGCGGCGTCGATCGCCGCGATGGCGCCGCGCAGCTGTTCGCCGCAGTCGCACCGGAGCGAGCCCAGCAGGTCGCCGGTGAAGCATTCGGAATGGATGCGGGCGAGGACCGTTCCGTCGGTGTCCGGCTCCCCGATCACGATGGCGAAGTGCTCCAGCCCGCCGTCCGCCGGGCGGAAGGCGACGAGGCGCGCGTCGGTCGCACCCGCGAGCGGCACCCGCGCCTCCGACACCTTGCGGAGCTGGCGGGCCGCCCCGCGACGGAAATCGGTCACGGCACCGGCCGCGACGACCAGCAGGTCGTGCCCGCGGGCCCAGCCGTCCAACGGCTCCCGCAGCGCCGGGAGCGGGGCCAGGATCGCGGCCGGGAGCAGACGGGCGATCTTCATCAGCGCGACGGCCGCCGCCTCGGCCCCGTCCGGGCGGGCGGAGGCGAGGCCGCGCAGCGCGCCGGAGCCGGGCGGCGTCGCCGTCGGGTCGGCGAAGGACCGCGCGAGGTCGGGCGTGAGGGGCCCGGCCGGCGTCACGATCACCGGCGCGTCCGACGCCTCGAACCCGAGGCCGATCGCGCGCCGTGGCGCGAGCGCCACCGACGGCGGGGCGGCGGCGAGACGGATGAGACGGGCGAGCGCGTCCGGCCCCGCGGTCTCGGCCGGCAGCACCAGAAACCCCCCCTTCTCCTCCGTCACGACGACCGGATCGCCACGGCGCAGGTCCGCGACCGCGCGGTCGACGGTGCGCAGCGCCACGGCCGGCGCGTCTGCGGAAAGCCCGTCAGGGCCGAAGGGAGGCGTCATGGAAAGGGCGGAACCCAGGGTCATCGGGAACGTCCACATCGGAATGGCGGGACGTCATACGCACCCCCGCCGAACGGATCAATGAAGCAAGGTAGGCGCGCGGGGCGGAAAAGGCAAAAGACCTTGCCCAATCTGCGACCATGCGCGGCGCGCAGTGCTCGTGGACGAGGCAAGCGCATCACCGGCGAAGCCGGGCGTAGATGTCGCCGGAGGGCCCGTCGTCGGGCTGCTTGGCCATCCACGCATCAACATCTGCGCGCGTAAGCCAATTCTCCCACAACATCTGCTTCGACTCACCGATCGACAGGTTGAATTCGTAAGTCCCGAGCGCATCCAGGCGATCGAGGCACCGGATCGTGACCGCCGGCGCCGCCGGGATGACCTCGAACGAAAGGCAGGGGAGCGGACGGGTGCAGCCTTCCAGCACGTCCGCCTCGAACCCCTCCACGTCGATCTTGGTGAAGGCCGGCAGGCCGTGGGTCGCGATCAGCGCGTCCAGCGTGGTCAGCTCCACCTCGATCTCGTGGTCCCAGCGCACGTCGGCGAAACGCGCGCTCTCCGGCAGGGCCTTTGCCCAGTCGCGGGCGAGGGTGGACATGGTGGGCGTGCGCTTGCTGATCATCATCCGCGCGGTGCCCGGCGCCGCGCCCACCGCCGCGGGGACGATCGTGACGTCGCGGTCGCGCCTGTACAGGACCTTCAGCGCCGTCTGGAACGCCGGCTGCGGCTCCACCGCCACGACGCGTGCGCCGGTCGCGCGGAAGGCGTCGATCCGGTCGCCCAGATGCGCGCCGATGTCGAAGGCGAGGTCGCCCGGCTTCAGGAACGCACGATAGAACTCGCGCGACCGCCGGGTGTGGCCCGGAAGCCGGTACATGAAGGTCGACCGGATCAGGCCGTAGACGTCCCAGAACGCGCGCACGCGCCCTCCTCCACCATGGTCAGCAATTGGTCACCGCCCCTCGGCGCGCGCGATCCTAGCCGCGGTCGGGCGCCGGCACCACCGGCGTCTCGCGCCGCCGGCCGAACACCCCCGTGCCGACCGCGATCGCGAGCAGCACGCAGACGAGACCAACCGCATGGGCCGCGACGAAGGGCTCGTCCAACACCGCGACGGCGACGACGCCCGTCGCCGGCATCATGGCGGTGAAGATCCCCGCCCGGCCCGCCGGCACCACCTTCACCCCGTTCAGCCACAGGACCACGGCGAGCAGGCCGGAGCCAAGCCCGGTGACGACGAAGGCGAGCGCGAGCGGCCAGGGAACGGCGGCGAGGCGCTCCAGGCTCATGCCCGGGACGACGAAGGGCGCCACGATCACCGCGGCGGCGAGGTTCGCCCAGAAGCTGATGGCGAAGACCGGCATCCGCCCGGTGATGCGCCGGGCGAAGACGCCGTAGAGCCCCTCGGCCACGACGGCGCCGAAGACCAGCATGTTGCCGACGACGGTGTCGGCCGGCCCCGCAGCACCCCCCGGCGCGACGTTGATCGCCGCCACGCCGAGGACGGCCAGGAGGATCGCCCACAGGCCGTTCCGCCCGATCCGCTCGCGCAGGATGAGGGCGGCGCAGATGGCGGTCGCGGCAGGAATGGTGCTCGTGATGATGCCGGCCGTCACGGCACTGGTCGCGGCGAGGCCGGCGAACAGGAAGACGTTGAACAGCACCATCCCGAACAGCGAGAAGATCAGCAGGTCCCTGGTCGCCTTGCCCCCGGGCGGCAGCCACGCCCGCCCGCCCCGGACCGTGAAGGGCAGCAGCACCACCGCCACCAGCACGAACCGCAGGAACGCGGCCTCCAGCGGCGGCACGTGCACCACGAACGCCTTCGCCGCCGGAAAGGTGAGCCCGCCCATGGACATGGCGAGGGCGAGCTGGAAGTAGGCGAGAAGCATGGGGGTCCGGGCGGGAGGGCGATCGCGAGCATCACACGGCGACCGCCGGAGGGGAAGTGTCCGACGCGCGGGGAGGCGAGACGACGACAACCGATGCGTGTCGACAGGGCGTTCGTCTTGGCCCATGAAGCGAAACCCCCGGAGGGCCTGACGGCTGTCCGGGGGCTCCGACTTGTCCGGGGCCGCTTGCTGGGAAGCAGCGGCGACGTCCGGCCCGTGGTTGTGGTCTAGGCGGCGATGGCACGCGATCCTGCGTCAGCGCCCCCGCTGACCCCTACCCCATCTCTCCCCCGGGAGGAGATGGCCCGCGGGCGGCGACCGCCAGCGACCATGATGGCCATGATCCGAAGCGATCGGCGGCGGGCCGGAATCCCGCCACGGACTGCAGCCCTGCGATCCTTGAATGGTTGAGCCGAAACCGTCGATCGACGTAAGGTCGTGTCGCATCGAACAGGGCCGACCGGGTACAGGCGGCTCCGTTCGGAACCACCCGTCGTCGGCATCGGAGGGGTCCTTGCTCGAAGACATCGCCGACGTCGTCGCGGGTCTGCAGGGACGGCGCCTTGTCGCGATCGACGGGGTTGACGGTGCGGGAAAGACGACGTTCGCTGATCGCTTGGCACCGATGATCGAAGCGCGTGGTGGGTCGGTCGTCCGCGCCACCGTCGACGGCTTCCACAACCCCCGATCGATCCGTTACCGTCGTGGGCGGAGCGACCCGATG
>Ga0315907_10007952_pt1 | contig 10962 bp, 11 predicted proteins | sample LakEriMetagenome_3_FD_203525 | JGI IMG/M metagenome (GOLD analysis project Ga0315907, IMG submission 203525) | Freshwater fungal communities from buoy surface, Lake Erie, Ohio, United States - Buoy 12 MA123 | ecosystem: Environmental > Aquatic > Freshwater > Lake > Lake biofilm | place: USA...
CGAGGTAGGGCGTCATCTTCAGCAGTTCGGCCGCGCGCCCCACGGCGGCCCGCACCGTGGCCGCGTCGTCGCCGCGCATGCGCAGCCCGAAGCCGATGTTCTCCGCCACCGTCATGTGCGGGAAGACGGCGTAGTTCTGGAACACCATCGCCAGCGCGCGTCGGCGCGGCGGCAGGTCGGAGACGTCCCGCCCGCCGATGCGCACCCGGCCGGAGGTCTGCGTCTCCAGCCCCGCGATGATGCGCAGCAGCGTGGTCTTTCCGCAGCCCGACGGGCCGAGGAGCGCCAGGAACTCCCCGTCCGGCACGTCGAGGCGGACCTCCTCCAGCGCCACGACGGTGCCGAAGGCCTTGACGATGCGGTCGATCTGGATGTCGGCCATGGTCGGATCCCCGTCAGCGGTTGGTGATGCCCCAGAGGGAGAAGAGGTACTTGCGCACCGCGAAGATGAAGACGACCGACGGCACCACGAGCAGCAGCCCGCCGGCGTAACGGAAGTGCGGCGGGCTCTCGGCCAGCACCGCCAGGAGATAGGCGGTCAGCGTCCGTTCCCGCACCGTCAGCAGCGAGGCGGCGAAGACCTCGTTCCAGGAGATGACGAAGGCGAAGATGCAGGTGGCCGCGAGGCCCGGCAGCGCCAGCGGCAGCACGATGCGCAGGAAGGCGCCCGGGCCGCTGCACCCGAAGACCCACGCCGCCTCCTCATACTCCCGCGGGATGCCCATGAAGAGGCTGGCCGAGACCAGCACCGCGAAGGGCAGGGCGAGCGCCGTGTGGACCAGCGCCACGCCGAGCGGCGTGTCGTAGAGGCCGACGCGGATGAAGGTGACGGTGAGCGGCAGCGCCAGGATCGCCAGCGGGAAGGCGCGGGTCAGCAGCACGAGCAGGCGGTAGGCGTCCTGCCCGCGGAAGGCGAAGCGGGCGAGCGCGTAGCCGGCCGGCGCACCGAGGACGACGGAGAAGACCATCGTCAGGCCCGCGGCGATGACCGAGTTCTTGGCCGCGTTCCAGACCCCCTCGATCTGGAGGAAGGTCAGCATCGCGTCGACCGACGCGCCCGTCGGCAGGAACTCCTTGGGCCAGCGGAAGACGCCGAGGCGCCCGCCGAGCCCGCCCAGCGCGATCAGGTAGATCGGGACCAGCACCCAGGCGCACAGCACCAGGACGCCGGAGACGTAGAGCACGCGTCGCGCGGTCACGGCAGATGCTCCCGCCGCACGCGGATGACGCGCAGCCAGACGATCGTGGAGGCGAGGGAGACCAGCAGCACCACCCCGGCGTAGGCCGCGGCGACGCCCGTGTTCTGGTTCGCGTTCATCCAGGTGTAGGCCTCGCCCACGAGGATCGGGATGTTCCGCCCGCCGAGCGCGTAGGCGACCGCGAACACCTCGAAGGCCAGCACGGTGCGCAGGATGAGCGCGCTCTGGAGGCTGGGCTTGAGGAGGGGCAGCGTCACATGGCGGAACCGCTGCCACGGGCTCGCCCCGAACACCTCGGCGGCTTCCGCGTATTCCTTGGGGATCAGCTGGAGCCCGGCGACGAGGATCACGAAGACCAGCGCCGTCGCCCGCCAGACCTCCGCCACCACCACCGCGAAGAAGAGGGTGAGGGGCGTCTCGTAGGAGAGCCAGCCGGTGGGGCCGGAGATGATGCCCAGATGGAAGAGGACGGTGTTGAAATAGCCGTTGTTCGACAGGATCGCGAGCCAGGCGAGGCCGGCCGCGAGGTCGGAGATGCCGAGCGGGATCGTCCAGATCCAGAGCACGATGTCGCGGCCCGTCGTCATCTTCTGGATCATCACCGCCATGGTGAGCGCCAGCGCGACCTGGAGCGGCACGACGACGATCACCAGCGCGAAGGTGTTGCCCATCGCGGGCCAGAAGTTCAGGTCCGCGGCCATCCGCGCGAAGTTGCCCGTCGACGTCTGCCCGTCGACCGTGAAGGCCATGACGACCGTCTGGGCGAACGGCCACAGGAAGAAGACCGCGAGGAACAGGATCGACGGCGCGATCAGCAGATAGGGCAGGTACGGACTGCGCGCGGGCATGGTCGACGTCTCCCTGGCAGAGCCCTCACCCCGCCCCCGTCCCACGCCGTGGGAGAGGGGACGGGGTCAGGGCCTCCGTGGCCTCAGTTCACCGGGCAGGCGCCCGTCGACGCCGGGTCCGGCGCCCAGCACGGCGCGTTGGTGGCGGTCATGATCGCCCTCAGGTTCTGCGCCTCGGCGTCCAGCACCGCGCGGATCGGCTCGTTGCGGATGACGATGCGGGTGAAGGTGTCGATGAACACCTTGTTGAACTCGCCGCCGCGGGCGCCGAGGCCGATGGGCAGCAGGGAGACGAGCGCGTCCCGGGCCGTCTGGGTCTTGTCCACGCCCTCCGCCGCGAGCTTCACGCCGGGCGCCAGGTCGGCCGGGAGCTGGGCCTTCACCACCGGGAAGAAGCCGAACTCCGCCGCCACGCGCACCTGCGTCGCCGGCCGGGTCATGTACTCGATCAGCGCCTCCGCACCCGCCCGGTTGGGCGCGCCCTTGACGATGCCGAGGCCGGCCACGACCGCCATGTAGCCGCGGCCCTTGGGGCCGGCGGGGGCGGGGAAGGTCACGAACCGGTCGGGGGCGGTGCGGAGCGCCTCGATCACGCGGGCGACGTGGTCGAAGGCGACCCACACCTCCTCGCCCATCAGCGGTTCCTGCATGAAGTTGTAGCTGGTGGAGCTGGGGTTGACCGTGGCCCACAGCGCCTTGAAGTCGGCCCACATCGCCTCGGCCTCGGCCGAGCGGAAGGTGGTGACGAGGCCGCCCGTGTAGGACGGGTAGAGGAAGCCCTGGAAGAAGCGGTTCATCAGCCCGGTCGGCCCGCCGGGGAAGCCGATCAGGCGCCGCCCGGTGCGCTCCTGCAGGTTCCGGCCCCACTGGGCCAACTGCGCATAGGTCAGCGCGTTCACGTCGGCGCCGGCCGGCAGGTGGGCCAGCGCGCGCTTGTCGGCGACCATGATGTAGGTCGCCTGCATCCACGGGATGTAGCGCGGCGCATCCTTGCCGAGCCTGGCGCTCTCCATCAGGGGGGCGGGGATGCCCCGGTCGGCGAGGCGCGCCGCGAGGTCGCCGACCGGCTCGAGCCCGTCGAAGTCCATCAGCGGCAGCAGCTCGCCGTGGGCCGCGCCGACGACGCTCACCGTGCGGCTGCCGCCCTGGAGTTCCGCCTGCATCCGGGTGGTCATCGGCGCCGGCTCGTCGACCACGTAGGTCACCCGGCCGGGCGCGTCGCGCAGGATGATCTGGCGCATCTTCGTCGCTTCCTCGACGGGGCGCAGCTGCGTCGACAGGAACACCGTGTCCTGCGCGATCGCTCCGCCGCCGGCGAGCATCGCCGCACCGCCCAGGAGCGCGGCGGGCAGGAGCCGCCTCAGATTCGTCCGCATGTCCGTTCCTCCTCTTCTGTGTGACGGAGCCTTGTCCCGGCTCCCGTCGGTGGATCCGCCGGTCAGGACCGGTCGGGCGGGGGTCCGACCGAGGCGCGGTCGACCGCCTCGACGGGCCAGATCTCGGACAGGTCGCGCGGGTCGGCGCCGCCGATGCGCGCGATCAGCATCTCGGCCAGCCGCTTGCCGATCCCGCGGATCGACAGCTCCATGGTGGAGAGCGGCGGCTGGGTGAAGGCGGATTGCGACAGGTTGTCGTGGCCGACGACCGACACGTCGCGCCCGACGACGAGGCCCATCGCGGCCGCGGCACCGATGGCGCCGACGGCGATCCGGTCGGTCGCGCACAGGAGGGCCGTCGGGCGGTCGGCGCCGGCGAGGAGCCGGCGCGTCGCCTCGGCCCCGCCGGTCTCGGTCAGGGGGGTCTCGAGGTATCCGTCGCCACCGAGGCCGGCGTCGGCCATGGCCGACGCCCAGCCCCGCCGGCGCAACCGGGCGAAGGTGAAGCCGTCGGGGCCGCCCAGGTGCGCGATGCGGCGATGGCCCAGCGCGATCAGCCGCTCGGTCGCACGCCGGAACGCCGCCTCGCCGTCGCCGTCCACATGGGCGTAGGGGACGTCGAGTTCCGTCCGCCCCATGGCGACGAAGGGGAAGCCCTGGTCGGCGAGCCAGCGGATGCGGGCGTCGTCGACGCGCGTCCGGGCGACGATCAACCCGTCGGTCCGGCGCCCTTCGACGAGCCGGCGGTAGACGGCCATCTCGTCGGCGCCATGACGGGCGGCGAGCACCGTCAGGTCGAGCCCTGCGGCGTCGAACACGCCGCCGCAGACCGCGAGCAGTTCGAGGTAGAGGGGCTCGGCGAACTGGCCCGGATCGCCGGGCACCACCATCGTCACCGTCTCGGTGGCGCCGAGGCGCAGGCGCCGCGCGGCCGTGTTCGGGCGATAGCCGGTGGCGGCCGCAGCAGCCCGCACCCGCTCCCGCGTGGCGGGGGCGACGTCGGTGTAGCCGTCGAGCGCCCGGGATACCGTCGTGATCGACAGTCCGAGCGACGCGGCGAGCTTCCGGAGCCCGCTCATCGAACGATCATGGCCCTCTGAGGCTTTTCCAAAACGTTTTTGTTTCTCCAAAACGTTTCAAATTCGAGCGATCGTGTCAAGCAGGGCGAAAGGTCGAGGACTCTTCCCAATCACCGCCGTCCCGTGGTCGACTGGTCGCCGACGATGAAACCAGGAGGAGCGACGCCCGTGCCAGCCGCCGATTTCGAGATCCTCGACCCGCGGTTCCGGCCGCTGGTGAAGACCAACGCCCATGTCGAGCGCCTGTACACCGGCTGCCGATGGGCCGAAGGGCCGGCGTGGTTCGCCGCCGGCCGCTACCTCGTCTGGTCCGACATCCCCAACGACCGCATCCTGCGCTGGGACGAGTGCACCGGCACGGTCGGCGTCTTCCGCCAGCCGGCCGGCTTCACCAACGGCCACACGGTCGACCGCGAGGGGCGCCTCGTGTCGTGCGAGCACGGGAACCGGCGCGTCACCCGCACGGAGCACGACGGGTCGATCACCGTGCTGGCCGACCACTGGAAGGGAAAGGCGCTCAACAGCCCGAACGACGCCGTCGTGAAGTCCGACGGGTCGGTCTGGTTCTCCGATCCGGCCTACGGCATCGAGAGCGACTACGAGGGGAACAGGGGCGAGATGGCGTACGGCGCCTGCCACCTCTTCCGCATCGACCCGGCGACGGGCGCCTGCGAGGTGGCGGCCGACGACTTCGTCCGCCCCAACGGCCTCGCCTTCTCGCCGGACGAGGGGCGCCTTTACGTCGCCGACACCGGCGCCAGCAACGTCGCCGACGGGCCGCGCCACATCCGCGCGTTCGACGTCGGGGCCGATGGGCGCCTGTCGGGCGGGGGCGTCTTCGCGGTCTGCACGGCCGGGCTCTTCGACGGGTTCCGCTTCGACACCGAGGGGCGGATGTGGACGTCCGCCGGCGACGGCGTCCATTGCTACCACCCGGACGGCACGCTGCTCGGCAAGGTGAAGGTGCCGGAGGTGGTCGCCAACGTCTGCTTCGGCGGGGCGAAGCGCAACCGGCTCTTCATCTGCGGGACGACGTCGCTCTATTCGATCCTGCTGCCGGTCAACGGCGCGGTCCGTCCGTGAGCTTCCCGCCCGGCGGCATCGGCGCGGAGGAGGCCTGGGCCCTCGGCCTGCCGCCGCCGAACGTGGACGAGGCGGCCGTGGGACCCGTCGTCCTGCCGCCGCTCGACGTCGGCCGCGGTCCGGGCGGGCTCCGTGCGGCGCAGGGGCGCTGGCGCGACCTGTTCGCGGACGCGCTCTACGGCCCCGTCCCGCCGCCGCCGGACCGGCTGTCGATCACCCGCGCGCCGGTCGAGGGGGAGGGTTTCGAGCGGATCGCCATCACGCTGGCCTGCGGGCCGCGTACCTTCACGGTCGACGCCGGGCTGTGGCTGCCGCCCGGGCGGACGGGGCCGGTGCCGGTGGTGGCCGGCCTCTCCTTCCTCGGTCCGGCCGGGATCGTGCCCGGCGACGGCTTCCCGCTCGACCCCGCGGCCGTGGTCGGCGGGGTGGCGACCCACGGGCTGGTCGCCGGCCGCCTCGCCGAGCAGATCCGCGGCGTCCATGCCTACCGCTGGCCGGTGGACCTGGTCCTGCGGTCAGGCGTCGGGCTGCTGCTGACCGGCTACGGCTCCTGGTGCCCGGACCACCCGGACGCCTGGTTCATCCACGGGGTCAGGCCGCTGATGGGCCTCACGGACGGACCGCGTCGGCCGGGCGCCATATCGCTGTGGGCCTGGGCCGCCTCCCGGCTCGTCGACGTGGCGGAGCGGCTGCCCGAGGTGGACGCGGCCCGCGTGACGCTCGCCGGCCACTCTCGCCTCGCCAAGGCCGTTCTGTGGGCGACGGCGAGCGATCCGCGGCCGGCGGCCGTCCTCGTGAACAACGGCGGCGCCGGCGGTCCCTCGCTCTCGCGCCGCAACCTGGGGGAGACGCTGGTCCACATGGCCGGCCGGTTCCCGCATTGGGGCGCCCGCGACCTGCGCACGACCGCCGCCCGTCCGGAGGACCTGCCCGTCGACCAGCATCATCTCGTCGCCTGCGCCGCCCCGCGCCGGGTCTACGTCGCCTCGGCCTCGGAGAACTGGTGGGCCGATCCGCGCGGCGAGTACGAGGGGCTGCGCGCCGCCGCCCCGGCCTGGGGGATCGGGGACCTGCCGCCGGCCCGCGTGGTGATGGTGCCCGGCGCAGCGGTCGACGCGGGCGCCCTGGCGTGGCACCTGCGGCCGGGCGTCCACGAGATGATGCCCTGGGACTGGCGGCGCTGGCTGCCCTTCGTTCTGCGGGCCTGACCCGGCTCCGCCTGAACGCGCGTGTCATCTCGCTGTTGCACGGATGGGGCGGGACGGCGATCCTTATGGTGCAACAGCATTTCGCTTCCGCCCGCGACCATGCCCGGCGCATCGCGGTCATGGATCGTGGGGAGATCGTCCCGGATGGGCCCATCGAGCAGATCGACGACGCGGACGGCCGGTCCCGGATCACGGTCCGAGATGGGGGGCGTGGTGCCCGTGACCCCCTCTCCCCCGGCCCCTCCCCCCGGGGGGGGGAGGGGAGTGGTTTCGGCGACCGATGCCGCCGCGTTCCCTCCCCCCCCCGGGGGGAGGGACAGGGAGAGGGGGTCGCCCGCACCCCGCCTCCTCGTCGCCGGCTCCGCCGAGATCGGCTTCAAGGCCGACGGGCCGGTCACCCGGCTCGCGCACCTCTACCACCACGACCCGCTGCGCGTGCTCTTCCCCACGCCGGCGAAGGGCGATCCGACCACCGCCGTCGTCGCCACCACGTCCGGCGGCATCGTCGGCGGCGACCGGATGGCGGTGACCGCCACGGCCGGCGACGGCGCCCGGGCGTTGGTCACCATGCAGGCGGCGGAGAAGGTCTACCGCTCCGCCGGGCCCGACGCGACGGTCGACGTCCGGCTGTCGGCCGGGGTCGGGGCGTGGCTCGAATGGCTGCCGCAGGAGACGATCCTGTTCGAGGGGGCGCGGCTCCGGCGCACCACGCGGGTCGACCTCGCCGCCGACGCTTGCGCGCTGGCGGGCGAGATGATCGTGCTGGGCCGCATCGCGCGCGGCGAGCGGATGGCGACGGGCCTCGTCCGCGACGCGTGGGAGGTGCGGCGCGAGGGGCGGCTCGTCTGGGCCGACGCGCTGCACGTCGACGGCGACGTGGCGGGTGCCATCGACGCGCCGGCGGGCCTCGGCGGGGCGGTCGCGATCGCGACGGTCGTGCTCGCGTCGCCGGGCGCGCCCGCGCTGCGCGACGCGGTGCGCGACCTCCTGCCGGCGGCGGGCGCGGGGGCGACCGTGGTCGCGGGCCTGCTGCTGGTCCGCCTGATGGGTCCCGACCCCGCCGTCGTGCGGGCCGGTTTCGCGAAGGTCTGGTCGGAGCTGCGCACGGCGGCGGGCGGATGCCCGGCGGCGTTGCCCCGCATCTGGCACGTCTGAAGGAGAGGACATCCTGTGAACCTGACGCCGCGCGAGAAGGACAAGCTCTTGGTCGCCATGGCCGCCCAGGTGGCGCGCCGGAGGCTGGAGCGGGGGGTGAAGCTGAACCACCCGGAGGCGGTCGCGCTGATCACCGACTTCGTGGTGGAGGGGGCCCGCGACGGTCGCACCGTGGCCGAGCTGATGCGCGACGGCGCCACCGTGATCGGCCGCGCGCAGGTGATGGAGGGGATCGCCGAGATGATCCACGAGATCCAGGTCGAGGCGACCTTCCCCGACGGGACCAAGCTCGTCACCGTCCACAACCCCATCCGGTGAGGCGAGGCCCATGATCCCCGGCGAGACCATAACCCCGGACGGCGAGATCGAGCTGAACGCCGGCCGCCCCACCGTCACGGTCGAGGTGGCGAACACCGGCGACCGGCCGATCCAGGTCGGTAGCCACTATCATTTCTTCGAGACGAACGCGGCGCTGTCGTTCGACCGGGCCGCGGCCCGCGGCTTCCGCCTCGACATTCCCGCCGGCACGGCGGTGCGCTTCGAGCCAGGGCAGACGCGGTCGGTGACGCTGGTCGCCTATGCCGGCGACCGGATCGTCCATGGCTTCCAGGGCAAGGTGGGGGGGGCGCTGTGATGAGGGGCGCGCTGCTCCACCCCCTCACCCCCGCCCCCTCCCCCCAGGGGGGGAAGGGGAGTCGAAGGGTCGGCCGGTCCAACCTGCGTCCCCTCCCCCCCCCGGGGGGAGGGACAGGGAGAGGGGGCTACCGCCGCATCGACACCACGACCAGGGGGGCCTGACCCATGCCGTTCCGCATCCAGCGCGGCGCCTACGCCGCCATGTTCGGCCCCACCGTCGGCGACCGCGTGCGCCTGGGCGACACCGAGCTGTTCGTGGAGGTCGAGACGGACCTCACCACCTACGGCGAGGAGGTGAAGTTCGGCGGCGGGAAGGTCATCCGCGACGGCATGGGCCAGTCCCAGCGCACGAACGCCGAGGGGGCGGTCGACACGGTCATCACCAACGCCCTGATCGTCGACCACTGGGGGATCGTGAAGGCCGACATCGGCCTGAAGGAGGGCCGGATCGCCGCCATCGGCAAGGCCGGCAACCCCGACGTCCAGCCGGGCGTCGACATCGTGATCGGCCCGGGCACCGAGGTCATCGCCGGCGAGAACAAGATCGTCACCGCCGGCGGGATCGACGTCCACATCCACTTCATCTGCCCGCAGCAGGTGGACGACGCCCTCTATTCCGGCGTCACGACCCTGATGGGCGGCGGCACCGGCCCGGCGGCCGGCACCAGCGCCACCACCTGCACGCCGGGGCCCTGGCACGCGTTCCGGATGCTGCAGGCGATCGAGGGGCTGCCGCTCAACATCGGCCTGTTCGGCAAGGGCAACGCCAGCCGGCCCGAGGCCCTGCGCGAGATGGTCGACGCCGGGGTCGTGGGCCTCAAGCTGCACGAGGACTGGGGCACCACGCCCAAGGCCATCGACACCTGCCTGTCTGTCGCCGACGAGATGGACGTGCAGGTCGCCATCCACACCGACACGCTGAACGAGAGCGGGTTCGTCGAGGACACGGTCAGGGCCATCGCCGGCCGCACCATCCACGCGTTCCACACCGAAGGGGCGGGCGGCGGGCACGCGCCCGACATCATCAAGGTGGCGGGGCTGCCCAATGTCCTGCCGTCCTCCACGAACCCCACCATGCCGTTCACCCGCAACACGGTGGACGAGCACCTCGACATGCTGATGGTCTGCCATCACCTGTCGCCCCGCATTCCCGAGGACGTGGCCTTCGCCGAGAGCCGGATCCGGCGCGAGACGATCGCGGCGGAGGACATCCTCCACGACCTCGGCGTCTTCTCGATGATGTCGTCGGACAGCCAGGCCATGGGCCGGATCGGCGAGGTGATCACCCGCACCTGGCAGACCGCCCACAAGATGAAGGTGCAGCGCGGGTCGCTGCCGGGCGACAAGGGCGGCGCCGACAATTCGCGGGTGAAGCGCTACGTCGCCAAATACACGATCAACCCCGCCATCGCCCACGGCATGGCGGGCGAGGTGGGCTCGGTCGAGGTCGGCAAGCTGGCCGACCTCGTCGTCTGGTCGCCGGCCTTCTTCGGGGCGAAGCCGGACATGGTGCTGAAGGGCGGGATGATCGTGGCCGCCATGATGGGCGACCCGAACGCCTCCATCCCCACGCCCCAGCCGGTCCACACGCGCCCCATGTTCGGCGCCTATGGCCGGGCGCTCCAGGCGACGTCGGTCACCTTCGTCTCCAGGGCCGGGATGAACGCCGGGCTGGCCGAGAAGCTGGGCCTCCAGCGCCGCCTCGTCGCGGTGGAGGGCTGCCGGACGGTCACGAAGAAGAGCATGGTCCACAACGACGCCACGCCCGTGATCGAGGTCGATCCCGAGACCTACGAGGTGCGGGCGGACGGGGAGCTTCTGGTGTGCGAGCCGGCGGAGGTCCTTCCGCTCGCCCAGCGCTACTTCCTGTTCTGACCATGCGTCGGGCGATCGCCGTGTGGCCGGCGCGCGACTGGAAGCGGGGGGCGGAGGCGGGGACGGTGACGCTCGCCTTCGACGACCGCCACCGCCGCCGCATCCGCCTCGTCGACGACGCGGGGGAACCGTTCCTGCTGGATCTTCCCGATGCTGTCGCGCTTGGCGATGGCGATGCGCTGGTGCTGGACCGCGGTGGGCTTGTCCGCGTGGTCGCGGCACCCGAGGATCTGGCGGAGGTGCGGGCCGAGGGGGCGACGCTGGCGCGGCTGGCGTGGCACCTGGGCAACCGGCACCTGCCGGTGGAAATCGGGGCGGACGCGGTCCGGCTGCGCTGGGACCACGTGATCGTGGACATGCTGAAGGGCCTCGGGGCCCGGGTGGGGCGGGTGACCGCACCCTTTTCGCCCGAGGGCGGGGCCTATTCCGGGGGCGGGCACGGGCATCACCATGGGGACGGGCATGGGCATTGAAGGTGCGGCGACCCCTTCTCCCTATCCCTC
>Ga0315907_10007954_pt1 | contig 10960 bp, 6 predicted proteins | sample LakEriMetagenome_3_FD_203525 | JGI IMG/M metagenome (GOLD analysis project Ga0315907, IMG submission 203525) | Freshwater fungal communities from buoy surface, Lake Erie, Ohio, United States - Buoy 12 MA123 | ecosystem: Environmental > Aquatic > Freshwater > Lake > Lake biofilm | place: USA...
GCCCAGTCGAGCGCCTTGCGCGAGGCGTCGACGTGGGTGACCCGGGCGCCGGCGGCCGCGGCGGCGAGGCTGGCGACGCCGGTGTAGGCGAACAGGTTCAGGATCCGCGGCGGCTCGCCCCCGGTCGCCGCTCCCGCCGCCGCGCGCCGGCCGACGGCATCGGCGAGCCACGCCCAATGCGGTTCCTGGTCGGGAAAGACCCCGACGTGGCGGAACGAGGTCAGCCGGCAGCCGAACGCGATCCCGCGCCATCGCATCGGCCAGGTCTCGGGCACCGGGCGGGCGAGGGTCCAGCGGCCGTTCTCGTCGTCGCCGCCGGCGGCGAAGCGGGCATGGGCCGCGGCCCAGGCCGCCGCGTCGAGGCGCGGGCGCCACATGGCCTGCGGCTCCGGCCGGTCGAGGACGACGCCTCCGAAGCGCTCCAGCTTGCGCCCGTCGCCCGCGTCGAGAAGCTCGTGGTCGGAGAACCCGTCCGCGAAGACGAGGCGCACGTCGGGATCCCGGCCGTCGATCATCCCCTCCGTCACCCCTCTCGCCCCCCAACGGCTCCGGCGCCGGCGCGCGCACGGCCGGCTCTTTTCCCCCGATCGGCGCGCTTCCGCAATCCCCGTGCCCGAAGGGGCTCGCTTGAAACCCTCCAACCGCACTGATATCAAATCATTCGCGGTGCCTTGAACGAAGGAACCGCGTCGACGCCCGCAACCGGAGTTGTCCCCGTGATCGTCCGCGATATCATGAACATCAACGCCACCCGTGTCCGGGCGGGGACGACGATCCGCGCGGCGGTCGACATCCTCTCGAGCTCCAACGCCAGCGACCTCGCGGTCGTCGGCGAGGACGGGCGCCTCCTGGGTGTCCTCAGCGAAGGCGACCTCGTCCGCGCGGTGCTCCCCAAGATGTCGGAGCTGATCGACCGCGGCCTCTCGATGCAAGACAGCTACGACGTGTTCGAGGAGAAGGGACACGACATGGCGGACGAGAGGATCGAGACGCTCGTCATCAGCAACCCGATCGTGCTATCGCCACAGGACAACATGCAGAAGGCGGCGGCGCTCATGGCGTCGCAGAACATCCGCCGCCTGCCCGTGGTCGAGAACGGGAAGCTGGTCGGGACCGTCTCCCGCGCCGACATCTGCCGGGCTATCTTCCGCTGAGAATGCAACCATCGGGCGCCGATGGCGCCTGATCCATTACGAGGGGTTGTGATCTTCGTCGCAATGTCCCTATCATGGGTCCACCCGAAGGGGGGGAGCCGAGGACAGGGTATGTGGGCGGATTTGCAGAAGCCGAAGCGGTTCGACCTCTCCTCGATCGAGATCCTTTTGGCGGAGCCTCCGATCGCGACGCGCCGCGTGCTGCGTAACGCGCTCTATGGTCTCGGCATCCGCAACGTCCTCGAGGTCGAGGTCCCGCTGACGGTCGAGATGCCGACGAAGCCGTCGGTGGACATGCTGTTCGTCGACGCGACCGACGCCAAGGCCGACACGCTACGCCTCGTGACCGAGATCCGGCGGCGGTCCACGCCCTTCGGCCCGTTTGTCGCGATCGTCCTCACCTGCGACGCGCCGACCGAGGACTTCATCAGCCGCGCCGGCGTGGCGGGCGCCGACGGCGTCCTCGCCAAGCCGGTGTCGATGCAGGCGGTGCAGGACCGCATCACCGCGCTGATCGAGGCGCGAAGGCCCTGGGTGGTGACGGAGAACTACATCGGCCCCGACCGGCGACAGTCCGAGCGGGTCGAATCCGATCCCATCCCGACGTTCGACGTCCCCAACACGGTGCGGCGGAAGGCCCGGCAGGAGAGCCTCGCGAGTCTTGCGGAGGACGTCGAGAGCGCGTGGCAGCGCATCGAGATCCAGCAGATGAAGCGGTACGCGTTCCAGGTCGCGTTCCTGACCGAACTCGCCGCAGCACCGCCCACCCGCGGACGGCCGGGCGGCTACGTGACGGAACTGGAGCGCGTCCCCGTGGTGGTGCGGGTCCTCATTGCGCGCATCCGGTCGCCCGAGCTGTCCGACCGCGTCCAGCCCCTCGCCCTCGACATGGTCGATCGCATCGCCGGCTCCACGGGCGATCCGGGCCTCCTCTCCGCCGAACTGCCGGACCTGACGGTGGCGGCGATGGAGATCCTGCGCCTCTGCCTCGGCGTCGCCGACGGCGACAAGGCCTGGGCGGAGGTGAACCGCTCCGTCCGCGGCTTCCTGATGCGCAACCAGCAGGGCTGATCGGCCCCTCCGCCCGGTTCGCGATCGTCGCGCGGGATGGCCACGGCCGGCGTGTGGTGGCGCCTGTGCATGGGCTCGTTCATCTGCCATGGTAACCTGTCAGACGTGAGGGTACCGCTACGATGCGGTGCCGAAAGAACGAAAACGCACGGGGAAACGCCACCATGCCCGACCGCCACGCCGAGGTGCAGTCACGCCTGATCGACGAGGCCGCGGCACTCGTCGCCGCACGGCTCGGTCCCGGCGAGGGGCCGCTTGGCGAGCGGTTCACGCGGACCTTCTTCGCGCGCGTCCCGCCGGGCGACATCGCCCAGCATCCGGTGGAGGAGCTGGCGGGCATCGTGCTGGCCTGCTGGCGCCGCTTCGTCCGCCGCACCCCCGGCAAGGCCGTGGTCGCGGCGTTAAATCCGACCCGGGAAGCCGATGGATTCGTCTCGGTCCACACGCTCGCGCTCTCGATCAACGACGACATGCCGTTCCTGGTGGACAGCACAAGCGACGAGCTGAGCCGCCGCGGATGGGCGGTCCACATGCTGATCCACCCGGTGATGCGGGTCCGCCGCGACGCCGAGGGACGGCTGCTGGAGCTGTTCGCGCCCGACGCGGCGCCCGCCGACGCGGCCAAGGAGAGCGTGATGCTCGTCGCCTTCGACGAGCAGTCCGATCCCGACGTGCTCGCCGACGTGGAGCGCGCGCTGGCCGGCGTCCTCGCCGACGTGCGGTCGGCCGTCGTCGACTGGCGGCCGATGCTGGCCAAGGCGTGGGAGGCCGTGGGCGAGGTCGCCCGGAGCGCGGCGGCCGGCTCCCACGACGAGGTCGCGGAGGCGCAGACCTTCCTGGAATGGCTGATCAAGGACAAGTTCACCTTCCTCGGCTATCGCGAGTACCGGTTCGAGGGCGTGGCCGAGGGTCCGCCCGAGGCGACGTCGCTGCACCTCGTGACGGGCAGCGGCCTCGGCATCCTGCGCGACGAGGCGGTCTCCGTCCTTCAGGGCCTGCGGAACTTCGACCGGCTGCCGCCGGTGGTGCAGGCGTTCCTGCGCCTGCCGCGCCCGTTCATGGTGACCAAGTCCAACCGCCGGTCGACCGTCCACAAGTCGGTCCCGATGGACGTCATCCTGGTCAAGATGTTCGACGACGCCGGGACCGTGACCGGCGAGCGCCTGTTCGTCGGCCTTTTCACCTCGGTCGCCATCGCCGCCCGGGCGGAGGACACGCCCTATCTGCGCCGCAAGGTCCGCAAGGTGGTGGAGCGCGCGGGTTTCGACGCCCGCAGCCACGACGGCAAGGCGCTGCTCCACATCCTGGAGAACCTGCCGCGGCACGAGCTCTACCAGATCGACGACGACGAACTGTTCGAGATGTCGCTCGGCGTGCTGCACCTGCAGGAACGCCAGCGCACCGCGCTGTTCGTCCGCCGCGATCCGTTCCAGCGCTTCGTCAGCTGCCTCGTCTACGTGGGGCGCGACCGCTACGACACGGGCGTCCGCCGCCGGTTCCAGGACATCCTGGAGCGAACCTTCGGCGGCAGCGAGACCAGCTTCAACGTGCAGCTCGGCGATGATCCGCTGGCGCGCGTCCATTTCGTCATCCAGACCGAGAACGCCGGCGGGCGCGCGGTCGACGTCGCCGCGGTCGAGGCGGAGCTGATCGAGGCCAGCCGGAGCTGGTCCGACCGCCTGCGGGGCGTGCTGGTCGCGCGCCACGGCGAGGCGCACGGCCTGTCGCTGCTGCGGCGCTACGCCGACGCCTTCCCCGCCGCCTACCGCGACGAGGTGCCGGCCGAGCAGGCGCCAGACGACCTGTCGATGATGCAGGCCGCCGCGGCCATGGGCCGGCTGCGCGGCGTCCTGCACCGCACCCAGTGGGGCGGGGTCGCCTATCGCGTGTTCAACCCGGGCGGTCCGATCCGCCTGTCCAAGATCCTTCCGGTCCTCGCCAACTTCGGCCTGCCGGTGGCGCAGGAGGAGGGACCGTTCGAGCTGCAGTCGGGCGACGGGATCACGGTCATCCTGCAGGACTTCGTCTCCACCGCCGATCCGCCGCCGGCGGAGCGGATGGATGAACTGGTCCCGCTGTTCGAGCAGGCGTTCCTCGCGGTCTGGGAGGGGGCGGCGGGCGACGACCGCCTCAACCGCCTCGTGCTCGCCGCCGGGCTCGACTGGCGGCAGATCACGGTCCTGCGCGCCTACGCCCGCTATCTGCGCCAGATCCGCTTCGCCACCAGCCAGGAGTTCATCGCCGACACGCTGGTGAGCCAGGCGGGTTTCGCCCGTGACCTCATCAGCCTGTTCGAGGCGCAGTTCGATCCCGACCGCGGCGCCACGGCGGCCGCGGTCGCGGCCATCGAGGCCCGTCTGGAGACCACGCTCGGCGGGGTGCAGAGCCTGGAGGAGGACCGGGTGCTGCGCCGCCTGCTGAACCTCGTGCAGGCGACGCTGCGCACCAACCACTTCCAGCACGGCGCCGACGGCGCGCCAAAGGGCTATCTGTCGCTCAAGATCGACAGCCGCCGGGTCGAAGGGCTGCCCAAGCCGCGGCCGCTGGTCGAGATCTTCGTCTACAACCAGCAGGTCGAGGCGATCCACCTGCGCGGCGGTCGCATCGCCCGCGGCGGCATCCGCTGGTCGGACCGGCGCGAGGACTTCCGCACCGAGATCCTCGGGCTGATGCGCACCCAGATGGTGAAGAACGCCGTCATCGTGCCGGTCGGCTCAAAGGGCGGGTTCGTGGTCAAGCGGCCACCGCCGGCGGTGGCCGGGCGGGAGGCGTTCCTCGCCGAGGGCATCGCCTGCTACCGCACGATGATGCGCGGCATGCTCGACGTGACCGACACGCTGGCGCCGGGCGGGTCCGTCGTGCATCCGCCGCGGGTCGTCCGCCGCGACCAGGACGATCCCTACCTCGTCGTGGCCGCCGACAAGGGCACGGCCACCTTCTCCGACATCGCCAACGGCATCAGCCGCGACTATGGCTTCTGGCTCGACGACGCCTTCGCGTCGGGCGGTTCGGCCGGGTACGACCACAAGAAGATGGCCATCACCGCCCGCGGGGCGTGGGAGAGCGTGAAGCGCCACTTCCGCGAGATCGGCATCGACACGCAGAGCCAGGACTTCACGGTGGCCGGCGTCGGCGACATGTCGGGCGACGTGTTCGGCAACGGCATGCTGCTGTCGCCCCACATCAAGCTGGTCGCGGCGTTCGATCACCGCCACGTCTTCCTCGACCCCGATCCCGACCCCGCGGTCTCGTGGGCGGAGCGCAAGCGGCTGTTCGACCTGCCGCGCTCCTCGTGGGCCGACTACGACGCCGGGCTCCTGTCGCCCGGCGGCCAGATCGTCGACCGCGCGGCCAAGGTCGTCCGCCTGTCGCCCGAGGTGCGGGCGCGGCTGGGGATCGAGGCCGACGAGATGACCCCGGCCGAACTGATGCGGGCCATCCTCACCGCCCCGGTCGACCTCCTGTGGTTCGGCGGCATCGGCACCTACATCCGCGCGAGTGCGGAGACCGACGCCGACGCGGGCGACAAGGCGAACGACGCGATCCGCATCACCGCGGCCGACATCTGCGCGGCCGTGGTGGGCGAGGGCGCCAACCTCGGCATGACCCAGCGCGCCCGCATCGAGGCGGGGCGGCGGGGCGTCCGGCTCAACACCGACTTCATCGACAATTCGGCCGGCGTCGACACCTCCGACCACGAGGTGAACATCAAGATCCTCCTGGGCGAGGTGGTCACCGCGGGCGGCATGACGATCGCCGAGCGCGACGTGCTGCTGGCCAGCATGACCGACGAGGTCGCCGACCTCGTGCTCCGCGACAACTACCTCCAGACCCAGGCCCTGAGCGTCGAGGAGGCGCTGGGCGTCGGCGTGCTGGAGAGCCAGGCCCGGCTCATGCGGGAGCTGTCGGCCGCCGGGCGGCTCGACCGGATCGTGGAGACCCTGCCGACCGACGTCGAGATCGCGGCGCGGCAGCAGGCGGGGCAGGGGCTCACCCGGCCCGAACTCGCCGTCACCCTCGCCTATTCCAAGATGTGGCTGTTCGACGAGCTGCTCGCCTCCGACCTGCCCGACGACCCGGAGATGGACACCGACCTCGTCGGCTATTTCCCGCGGCCGCTGCAGGAGCGGTTCCGCGCGGACATCGGCCGCCACCGCCTGCGCCGGGAGATCGTGGCGACATCGGTCGCCAACGGCCTCGTCAACCGGATCGGCCCGACCTTCGTGTCCGACACGATGGAGAAGACCGGCATGGGGCCGGGCGACGTGGCCCGCGCCTTCGTCGTCGCCCGCGACGCCTTCGCGCTTCCCGGCCTCTGGGCGCGGATCGAGGGGCTCGACAACCGGGTGCCGGCGGCCGTCCAGGCCCGGATGCTGGTCGCGACGCGGGCGCTGCTGGAGCGGGCGGTCGCGTGGCTGCTGGCCGGCGGGCGGATCGAGATCGCGGCGGCGCGGGCGGCCTACACGGCCGGCGTCGCGGCGCTGGCGGCCGAACTCGACGGCATCCTGTCGGACGACGACGCGCGGGTGGCCGAGCAGCGTGCCGCCTCGCTGGAGCGCGAGGGGGTGCCACGCGACCTCGCGGTCCACGTGTCCCGGCTTCCGCTCCTGGCCGCGGCACTCGACGTCACCCGCATCTCCCACGCCGGCGGGAAGGTGCCCGCGACGGTCGCCTCGGTCTACTTCACCCTCGGCCACCGGTTCGGGATCGAGTGGCTGCGCGAGCAGGCGCTGGCGGTCAAGGCGGGCAACCACTGGCAGCAGCAGGCCCTGGCGGCGATCGTCGACGATCTCTTCGCCCTCCAGAGCCAGCTGACGGTGAGCGTGCTGGCCGACGGGGGCGGGAACGACGCGGCGTCGGCGGTGGCGGCCTTCGCCGCCGGCCGTCCGGGGCCGATCGCGCGCACGGAGCGGCTGCTGGCGGAACTTCGGGCGACGCCGGTGCTCGACATCGCCATGCTGGCGATCGCCAACCGGCAACTGCGCGGCCTCGCGAGCGTCTGAGCGGGCGGCGGGGCGGACGGGGCGCATGGTCGCGGTTTCCGGTCCCTTCGCCCCTCTGGTGGCCGAACTCGACCGCTGGGCGGCGGCCGGGCGCGTCGCCGCCTTCTGGTGGCGGGACGACGACGCGGTCGCGGCCACGCCCGCCCTCGACCGGCTGCGGGCGACCACGGCCGGGATCCCCGTCGGCCTCGCGGTCGTCCCGGCCGGCGCCGACGGGACCCTCGCCAGGGCCGTCGACCGATGGCACGAGGTCGAGATCCTCTGCCACGGCGAGGCGCACCGGAACTGGTCGCCGCCGGAGCGCAAGACGTGCGAGCTGGGCCCGGACCGGCCGGCGGCCGTCGTCCTCGACGGGATCGGCGCGGGGCGCGAACGGCTCGCCGGCCTGTTCGGCGTCCGGCTCCTGCCGGTGCTGGTGCCGCCCTGGAACCGGATCGATCCGGCGCTGGTCCCGGCGCTCCCCGGGCGCGGGTGGCGTGGACTGTCGACCTTCGGCGACAGGCGGGCGCGCTCTCCGGCACCGGGATTGGTTGCCGTGAACACCCACGTCGATATCATGGACTGGTCGGCGCGATCGGGGCGTCCGGCGCCGGACGTCGTGCGGACCGTCGTGGAGCGGCTGGCGGCGCGGCGGCCGGAGGCCGGCGATCCCGCCGAGCCGGTCGGAATCCTGTCGCACCATCTGGTGCATGATGACGCGGCATGGGACAGTTGCGCCGGGCTGGCCGCCGTGGTGACCGCGCATCCCGCGGCCCGGTGGGTCCGCCCGTCCGTGGCGTTCGAGGGTGGATGATGGCGCAAGGGGATGTTCTGCGGTACGGCGGCAACGCGCTGGCGGGCGACTTCGGTCGCTCGGGCGCCGGTCTCGCGTTGACGCTGCCGCCGCTCCTGTTCATCGACGTCCACCCGGTCGTCGGCGCCGTGCTCGGCGCGATGGCGCTTTTGTTCGCCGTCTTTCTCGTGCGGACGATCGAGCGGCGGGCGACGGCGGTGCGGGTCGACGACGACGGCGTGTCGGTCACCGGGTTCCGCACGCGGCGCATCCGCTGGGCCGACGTGACCGGCCTCGACCTCGCCTACTACTCCACCCGGCGCGACCGGACGAACGGCTGGATGCAGCTGACGCTGCGCGGACCGGGCGGGCGCCTCAAGGTCGAATCCACGCTCGACGGGTTCGACGGCCTCGTGGAGCGGGCCGCCGCCGCCGCCCAGGCCCGCGGGCTCGTCCTGTCCGAGACGGCGATGGAGAACCTCGGGGCCCTCGGGGTGGCGTACCGGCCCCCCTCCGCCGACGGGCCCCCCGCCGGATCGGCCTTCACGGCCTGACGATGACCCCCGACCTCCTGACCGTCCGCGATCTCAAGATCGACTTCCACGTGCAGGAGGGTGTCGTCCGCGCTGTCCGCGGCGTGTCGTTCCGCGTGCGCCCGGGCTCGACCGTGGCGCTGGTCGGGGAGTCCGGGTCGGGCAAGTCGGTGATCAGCCAGGCGATCATGGGCATCCTGCCGCGCGCCGCCCGGATCTCCGACGGCCAGATCCTGTTCCGCGACCCGGCCCTGCCCGGCACGGTGACCGACATCGCGCGCCTCGATCCCGAGAGCCGGCCGATGCGGGCGATCCGCGGCGGGCGGATCTCGATCATCTTCCAGGAGCCGATGACCTCGCTCTCGCCGCTGCACACGGTCGGCGACCAGGTGGGGGAGGCGGTGCGGCTCCACCGCGGCGTCGGCCGGGCGGAGGCGCGGGACCTGACCGAGGAGATGCTGCGGCTGGTCGAGTTTTCCGATCCGCGCCGCGCGCTCGACACCTATCCCTTCGAGCTGTCCGGGGGCCTGCGCCAGCGCGCGATGATCGCCATGGCGCTGATCTGCCGGCCGTCGCTCCTGATCGCGGACGAGCCGACGACCGCGCTCGACGTCACCATCCAGGCCCAGATCCTCAAGCTGATCGCGGATCTCCAGGCCGAACTCGGCATGGCGGTCCTCATCATCACCCACGACCTGGGGGTGGTCGCCAACGTCGCCGAGGAGGTCGTGGTCATGTACCACGGCCAGGTAATGGAGGCGGGCCCGGTCGACGAGATCTTCCGCGGGCCCCGCCACCCCTATCTGAAGGCGCTTTTGCGCGCGGTCCCGCGCTTCAACATGGAGCCGGGCGAACGCCTCGTCCCCATCCGCGAGATCAAGTCGGCGCCGGAGGGCCACCTCCTCAAGGAGACGCGGGACCCCTGGCCCGAGGGGGCCGACGCGGCGGGCCCGCTGCTGACGGTGGAGGGGATCCGCAAGACCTTCGCCACCCGCGCGTCCGGCCTCTTCGGCCTCGGCGCCCGGGATGCGCCGCGGGTGCTGGCGGTGGACGACGTCAGCTTCGAGATCCGGCGCGGCGAGTGCGTCGGCCTCGTGGGGGAGAGCGGCTGCGGCAAGACGACCCTCAGCAAGATCCTGATGCGCGCGCTCACGCCCGACGAGGGCCGCATCACCTTCAACGACCGCGGGCGCCTGCACGACGTGCTGGCGCTCGGCGGCGACGAGCTGACGCGCTTCCGCCGCCGGCTCCAGTTCATCTTCCAGGACCCGTTCGGCTCGCTGAACCCGCGGATGACCGTCTTCGAGATCATCGCGGAGCCGCTGGTCATCCACGAGATCGGGACGCCCGCCCAGCGCGAGGAGATGGTGAAGGAGCTGATGACGCTCGTCGGCCTCGACGTGCGCCATCTGCGGCGCTACCCGCACAGCTTCTCGGGCGGGCAGCGGCAGCGCATCGGGATCGCCCGGGCGCTGGCGCTCCGGCCGGACCTGCTGATCTGCGACGAGCCGGTCTCGGCGCTCGACGTGTCGATCCAGGCCCAGATCCTCAATCTGCTCAAGGATCTCCAGGCCCGGCTGGGCCTCACCTACCTGTTCATCAGCCACAATCTCGCGGTCGTCGACTATGTCGCCGACCGGATCATGGTCATGTGCCGCGGCCGGGTGGTGGAGATGGCCCCGCGCGAGGCGCTCTTCCGAAACCCGGTGCATCCCTACACCCGTGCGCTGCTGTCCGCGGTGCCGGAGCCGGACATCGACGCGCGCCTCGACCTCACGCTCCTGCGCGAGGGTCGGGCTTCGGATCCGGCGGCCTGGCCGGAGCCTTTCACCATCGACGCCGACAGGAGGCCCGGGCTGGTTCCGGTCGGCGACGGTCATTTCGTCCGGGCCCTCGCGCAGCAGGATGCCGTCCGGGAGTACGTCGCATGAGCACACCGCTCCGCTTCCTCCTCCCGGCCCTCGCCGTGGCCGTCGGCCTGTGCGCCCCCTCGCAGGCCCAGACGCCCTTCGACCCGCCGATGCTGCGCGAGCGGATCGAGGCGGGCCATCTGCCCCCCCTGGCCCAGCGCCTGCCGAGCCCGCCGAAGGTGACGCACCCCATCGAGGACATCCAGACCGTGGGGCGCCACGGCGGGGACGTCACGGTGCTCATGTCGCGGGCCCGGGACACGCGGATCGTCTTCGTCTACGCCTACGCGCGCCTCGTCGGCTGGACCCACGACCTCAGGATCGAGCCGGACATCCTGGAAAAGGTGGAGGTGACCGAGGACCGGATCTTCACCCTCCATCTGCGGCCCGGGCACCGCTGGTCGGACGGCAAGCCCTTCACCACAGAGGACTTCCGCTACTGGTGGGAGGACATCGCCAGCAACAAGGACCTGACGCCCTTCGGTCCGCCGTCGGAGATCCTGGTCGACCGTCGGGC
>Ga0315907_10007956_pt1 | contig 10958 bp, 5 predicted proteins | sample LakEriMetagenome_3_FD_203525 | JGI IMG/M metagenome (GOLD analysis project Ga0315907, IMG submission 203525) | Freshwater fungal communities from buoy surface, Lake Erie, Ohio, United States - Buoy 12 MA123 | ecosystem: Environmental > Aquatic > Freshwater > Lake > Lake biofilm | place: USA...
GAGCTAGATCATCAAAATAAAGCCGCAAATATCCATATCACTCGTTGTCAACACTTCTTGCTAAACCCTCCTGAAGATAATTGGGACGGAGTATGGAGAATGACTGAAAAATAAAGAAAGATAGGAGGTGCAAAGCACATCCTATCTTTCTTTTTGTAATTATAGCTGTTGCCATTCTTGTAGTGTGAGGCGGCGCGAAGCGCCACCTCACACTATTTGTTTTTTGATTTGTGCTGATACAAGTGGCTAAGGCTATAAAACCAAAAAAGTCTGGTTTTTCAAAGCTAAAAATGGCTACGCTATTTTTAGCTTTGGGATAAATTCACTACAGGACTTGGTTTTGCTGTTACATTGTTTTCAAGTATCGTGATTATCTTGTACAGCGTTCGTAGATTTTATGGCAAAGCAAGGGCAGCAACAGCTAGATTTCGGATTGGAGTCTAACGGGGGAAATATCATACCTACCTCATTGCATACAGAAATGCAGCGATCGTACTTAGAGTATGCGATGAGCGTCATTGTCGGTCGTGCTTTGCCCGATGCCCGTGACGGACTTAAACCTGTGCATCGCAGGATTATTTATGCCATGCATGAGCTTGGACTCGTTCCAGAGCGTCCATTTCGTAAATGCGCCCGCGTCGTTGGGGACGTATTGGGTAAATATCACCCTCATGGAGATCAATCGGTTTACGATGCCCTAGTACGATTAGTTCAAGACTTTTCTAGTCGATACCCGCTACTGGCGGGACATGGTAACTTTGGCTCCGTGGATAATGACCCTGCGGCAGCCATGCGCTATACCGAATGTCGCTTGGCTGCGATCGGCAACGAGGCTTTGCTGAGCGAAATCGAAGAAGATGTTGTTGATTTTGTCGATAACTTTGATGGCTCAGAGCAGGAACCTGCGGTTTTACCTGCCCAGTTGCCAATGCTTTTGCTCAATGGCTCCACAGGGATCGCTGTAGGCATGGCGACCAATATTCCGCCGCATAATTTGAGTGAGGTGGTTGATGGCGCGATCGCCTTAATCGATAACCCTAATTTGTCTGACGAACAGTTATTGAGCTTAATCCCCGCACCTGACTTTCCTACAGGTGGGATCATCATGAATCAGGATGGTGTGCGTGAGGCATATCTAACTGGGCGTGGTAGCGTTACGATACGCGGTGTGGCGGCGGTTGAGCAATTTGGTGGTAAAGGGACAGGCAAACGCCAAAAACTTGCCATCATTGTTACTGAATTGCCTTATCAGGTGAATAAATCAGCATGGATCGAGAAAATTGCTGAATTGGTAAACAATGCCAAAATTGAGGGGATTTCGGATATTCGTGATGAGAGCGATCGCGCAGGAATGCGAGTTGTCATTGAACTAAAAAAAGATGTTTCACCTGAAGTAATTATTGAGCAGCTATATCGTCAAACTGCTCTGCAATCAAATTTTGGCGTAATTCTCTTAGCGCTCAAAGGTTCTCAACCAAAGCAGATGTGCTTGCGAGAACTGCTGCAAGAATTTCTAGCTTTTCGTGAAGAAACCCTTGCTAAGCGTTTTCGTTATGAATTGAAGAAAGCGGAAGAGAAATCGCATCTATTAGAAGGACTAGTGATAGTTCTCCAAGATATTGATCGTTTGATCAGAATTTTAAGATTTGCAAATAATAGCGCTCTTGCTAAAACTGATCTCCAAACAGAATTTGCGCTATCTGAAACCCAAGCTGAAGCCATCCTCTCTATGCCTTTGCGTCGGATCACTGCCATTGAGCAACAAAAGATCCGCGAAGAATTAGAAACTTTGCAGCAACAAGTTGCTCGGTTAGAGAGACTACTTGGTGATCGCCGCGAGTTGATGAAATATCTCAAAAAAGAATTACGCGATCATAAAAAAAGACATAGCGATCAGCGACGAACTCGCCTCGCATGGGAATTACTTGAAAATCAACAAGTTATCAATGTTTCTCCAAGTGATGATCCAGAACCACCAAAAGAAACCTCGAAAAGAGCTAAATCTAAAAAAGCTGAAGGAGAAATCCAGATTCAGCAAACCCTTGAGAATGGGAATGTAGCTGAGAAAATCAGCGAAAAAACAAGCGATCGCAAATCCACTAAATCATCAACTAATAAGCGACCTAACCTCGTAGAAGTCCCTCTCATCTCACTGACAACTGAGCTAAACATTCCGATTGCAGAACCGCAGGATATTACAGTTCAGATCACTCATAAGGGCTATATCAGAGGGTTTGAGAGTAATTCTAGAGCTGCACAATCTGCGGATTTAGGCGATGATGTTACGATCGCATCCTATGACACTCGTAGTGATTGCGAAATGGTCGTCATGACCAGCACAGGTAGAGTCTTTCCTCTAGCACTTGCGCATGTACCAATTGTCAAAGGTAAAGGACGGGCTACTCCTTTAATTACACTATTGCCCGATAACAATGATCGCATCGTGTCGCAGTTTGTATGGGAAAAGAATGCCGAATCGACTGAAGGTTTAGTCTTGCTTTCTACTCAAGGCAAAATCAAGCGATCGCCGCTTTCAGAATTTGCCGACATGACTGCTAGGGGATTAATTGCCGCCAAATTCAAAGATGATGACTCACTTTTCTGGGCAGATATTGTCGGTTTAGAGCAAGACCTCGCGATCGCTACCTCCGCAGGTCGGATTTTGCGACTCAAAGCTGATGAGACTCAAATTCCTACCGTAGGGAGATCCGCCGCAGGAAATATTGCCTTGCGTTTAGGAAGCTCAGAAACTCAAATTGGTGTATCGGTTCTAGATTTGCAAGCCAATCCTAATTCTGAACTGATTTTAATTACTGCCGAAGGTTTTGCCAAGCGGATAGCGGCTACAAATATTCGATCTGCGATTAGAGGTGCGATCGGTTCGCAATGCTTCAAGTTTCAATCGCGAGCCGATAAGCTAGTGAGCATGACTGCGATCGCTAAGCCGCGACTAGATTTACCAGTCACGTTTTTGATCGGTCAAGAAGGCGACATTGGTTTAAGAACTGTACAAATGCCTCTGGGCGCAATTCCTTTAGAATCACCCAATAGTCAAGGACGTTCGATTTTTGCAGGGGAAAGTGATCTAGTGCGATCAGAAAAAGTAATCCGCGTAGTTGCCAAATAAAGGAGAAAGCCTCGCTGCGCGAGGCTTTCTCCTTTATTTGGCAATTCACAAAAGTGTAACAACACTTTTGTGAATTGCCAAATCCTGTAATGGTTTTAAGACATAAAATGGCTCTGCCATTTTGTGCCTTGGTATAAATTTAGCTATGCTAGCAAAGTATCAAGTTTACCTTTAGAATCTAGAGCATGGATAGCATCACAGCCACCGATATGCTGATCGTTGATAAAAATTTGTGGGACAGAACGCTTACCATCAGAGCCTCTATTTGCCATCGCTGATCGCGCTGCTTCGTCCCCATCGATCACATATTCCGTATATTCTACGTTTTTCTTATCGAGCAAATGCTTTGCCCTTATACAGAAGGGACACATGCGCCATGTATAAATCTCAACCTTTGCCATAACAATTACCTAAACTTGTTTAACCTAATTACCTTGGCACATTTTAACAAATCTTAACGACTGATACATGCGTCGCCATGGAAGAACCCAAAAAAGAGTTGCGGCACAACTCTTTTTTGGGTTCTTCCAATTCACAAAAGTGTTGCCACGCTTCTGTGAATTGGAAGAACAAACCCTATAAAAGCACAAAATGGCGTAGCCATTTTGTGCTTTGGTCTTAAGTGCGATCACTAGGTGGAGTAGATGAAGGACTTGGTGAATTGCTGCGATCGCGAGATGGAGTAGGTGCAGCGCTAGGAGAAGTATTTGGGGAAGCCTTTACATCTTGAGGTGATGGTGAAGCCGATGGCTCAGGCAGAATTGGTATTTTAGATATCACTTCTTCAGGATGACTTGGCGGAATCCCTTCGCTGACAATAATGTCTTCGATTACTGTCTTGACAATTGGAGCCGCAACAGTAGAACCAAATGCATCTGCTCCAACAGGTTCATCAATCACTGCCAACACCACATAACGTGGCTCCTTCGAGGGAAAAATACCAACAAAGCTAGTGATCTTAGCATTGATATAACCGCCACCAGTAGTTGAAGCCTTTTGAGCAGTACCAGTTTTACCAGCAATCCGATAACCAGGAATACGTGCAGGTAAACCAGTCCCCTTCTCGACAACATTAGTCATCATTTCCACAACCCTCTGAGCCGTGGCAGGCGAAATGACTTGTCGTGGGGTTGGTAACTTCGGTTGATAATACTCTTCGCCTTCATCATTAATTAAACCTTTGACCACATGGGGCGTAAGCAACTTGCCACCACTGGCAAGAATGCCCTGCAATTGCACCATCTGAATCGGCGTGAGCGAAAATCCTTGTCCAAAAGAAGCCGTTGCTGGCTCGATTACATATTCAATGAACTGCTCTTGAGGCTTGAGAGTACTGGAGGTTTCCGCAGGCAGATCAATGCCAGACATATCTCCCAGCCCTATACGCTCTAGCCAACCATAATAAACCGATGGCTTCATGCGTTGGATGATATGCACCATGCCCACATTACTCGATCGCTCTAGGATTTGGCTAATACTAAGAGAACCAACAGCACCAACTTGATCGTAGTCAAAGTTAGCCACAGGCCAGCCGCCAATAGTAAGCGCTCCTTCATCATTAAATACAGTGTCTGGCTGAATCGCTCCTGCTTCAAGAGCGATCGCGACATTAATCGGCTTAAATGTTGACCCTGGCTCAAACAAGTCTGAAACTGCCCAATTTTTGAACAGTTTGACATCGGACTCATAATAGCGATTTGGATCATAAGTTGGCTCCGTCACTAGTGATAGCAGCCCACCATCCCTAACGTCCATAACAATCACAGAGCCGCGTTTTGCACCAAACTTGACCATCTGTTGCTTGAGGATTTGCCTAGCATTGCGTTGAATGCGCGAGTCAATCGTCATTTGCAAGCTAGTCCGATCGCTTTGCAACATCCCCGCAGGAATGTGGTTAGGAATGAACTTGCCATTACCATCTTGGGCAACTAATGGCGCTTGATCCGTACGCTCTAGTAATTTTTCTTGACTAAGTTCGATTCCCGCTTGACCACGATGATCGACATTCACATAGCCGAGTAGTTCCGCAGCGAGATCTTGCTGTGGATAGAGTCGATGCCGCTGTTGCACAAGATCTAACCCATCTAGACCCAAACTAAAAATTAGATCAGCTTTTTCCTCGGATAGCCAATATTCGACTTGAATAGAAGTAATATCACGGGTAAGAACACTGAGCAATTTATCGGCAGGTCGTCTGAGGATCGGCGCAAGTTTATCAGCGATCTCTTCAGGTTTCTTTTTGTAAAGATGAGGATGAGCAAATAATGTGTATACAGGGCGATCTAAAGCTAAAACTGCACCTTTGCGATCAGTTATGGTGCGACGAGGAATAAATGGTCTCATGGTAAACATTTGCTGTCGTCGAGCCTTTTCGAGCAAATCAGGCGATGCAATCACCTGTAAGTACACTAATCGCACAATCAAACCAAGCATCGACAGAGCCAAAACTATCCAGATCAGCACTGTTCGACGTTTGAATAGATTAATAGTGGCAAGATCTTTGGGCAGAAGCGATGGGGTCATGACTATATTTTGGCAAAATTCTTAGCGAAATTCTTGACAAATCTCTTGGCAAAGTTGGCGGAAGCGATCGCCACGCTGCTCGAAGTTAGCAAACTGGTCAAAGCTAGCACATGCAGGCGAGAATAGCACAGTTGGCAAAGGCTGACTAGGGTGATTGTGGGCGCGACTGTGGGCTATATGTGCTGCATGTTTGACCGCATTTTCAAGGGTTTCTACGATTTGATAGTTCTTAAACCCTGCGTCTTTGAGCATTTCGGCAAATAAAGACGCAGCCTCACCGATCAATAGTACGCTGATCGCTCTTTGATGGATTTGCTCTAGCCATGCACTTGCCTCACCTTGCTTCGGCTGACCTCCTGCAATCAATACGACAGGTGGTTTTACCGCTCTTAGTCCCACTTCCGCCGCATCATAATTTGTTGCTTTGCTGTCATTAATAAAAGCAATGCCTTCATAAAAGCAAATATGCTCAAGGCGATGTGGGACACCTCGAAAACTGGAAATGGCAAGATCGATATATTTAGAGTCAATCCCTGCAAGCTTTGCCGCCGCCACTGCCATCAATAAATTTTGGCGATTGTGCTTACCCAAAAGCTGCCAATGGGAGATCGGGAAAATAGGCTCACCTCTAAATCTCACCCAGCCTTCATGAATACAAGCGCCATCAGCGATCGCTTCGACCACCTGTTCATCAAGCCCTGTCCAAATCGCTTTCGGCCACATTGCTGCACCAAAATTCACCAAATATGGATCATTACCATTGAGGATTATATTGGCAGATTGATCGATTAGCCTAGCCTTGATATTGCGATATGCATCAAGGGTATAGTGGCGGTTAAGGTGATCGGGTGTAAAGGTAGTCCAGATACCGATTTGGGGCTTGACAGTTTTTGCTGATTCGATCTGATAGCTGCTCAGTTCGGCAATAATCCAATCAGGATCAAGTTTTTGCTGTAATACCTGTAAAGCTATTTCGCAAGCAGGAAAGCCAATATTGCCGCAGGCGATCGCCTTTAGCCCCGCAGCTTGAAAAATTTCAGCTGTTAGCGATGTGACTGTAGTTTTCCCATTAGTCCCTGTGATTCCCACCCAAGGAATATGCTTGAGATAGCGCCAAGCAAGTTCGATCTCCCCGATCGTATCAAGACCCAGTGACCGCGCCTGTTCAACTTCCTGCCGATCCCAAGGAACACCTGGACTAATAGCTACAAGATCTACACTTTGACCAGATTTAAGTAATTTGGCAAAGTCAGGAAAGCCCCCAAGCTCAACTACTATGCCTTCTGATTCTAAGGTTTGTTTTCGCTGTTCTAAGCTAGGACTAGAACTACTATCACTAACCGTCACTTGCCAGCCATCAGCTTTAAGCAATTTTGCCGCAGAAATCCCTGACTGTCCTAGTCCCAGTACATACGCTTGATGCATGGCGATCGCTTGATTGATAAATTTATTAAATTAAAAAGTTAATAACCAAGGATACAGGAACTTGCGTAAGTAGGTAGTCACAATTAAATAACTAAGCAGCAATTCTCAATATAAAAAACTAAAAATAAAGCGATAGGCTACGCCCATCGCTTTATTTTTAGTTTTTTATATGCCGTAATTTGCTTTATTATGGCGGATTTTATCCACCGCAACAATGTCAAAAATAATCCAGAGAGTATCTGCTCTAGATTATTTTTGACATTGTTGCGAAGCGCACTCAAGACTTACAACACAAGGCTGTATGTTGTTAATATCTTAAAGACAAGCAAATTTAAGGGTTACTGTGAAGCAAACCGAAAATTATCCTGTCTTTGAAGTTTCCAAACTGTTGAATATGTTTACATATGGCGAATAAACCTCCCTTCTCAAGCAAAAAAGAATGCAAAAAGAAAGAGGAAGGCTGCCGTTGCTGCTGCCCCTATATCCAGACAAGCTTCAAACAAGAGCAGTTGGTTAAATAATTTACCGATTAGCTCCAAAATCTTCTTTGCGATCGGTTCAACCAGCTTTTTATCGTTAGTTAGCTTTGTGATTGCCTCTTTGTATTTAAATAGTCACCTTTCAGCAATTGTTAATCAAGAAGTACAAAGGGAACTATCTGATGCCACATTATTTGTGTTTGGATTAGCGACTATTTTGATTGTGGTTAGCTCAATGCTTGGACTGTTTATTGGTAGCACTCTTAGCAAAAGGATTCAGGCACTAGAAGCGATCACTAGACAATATTCCTCAGGAAATTTTGAGACACCTGTAGAGCTTGGGGCAAAGGATGAAATTGGGAAGCTAGCCGAAGTCTTTGATCAGATGACTTTTAACCTAGCTCAAAACAAGCAAGATCAATCTACTGCCCAGATTGAAGCCGAAGCCCAAAATGATATTTTCCAAGATGAGATATCACATTTACTTGATGTGGTGTCGGAGCTAGAGATGGGAGATCTTACTGCTAAGGCTGAAGTCAGCCCCCATGCAACAGGTTTGATTGCAGATACGCTTAATCGTCTTTCAGAACAGCTAGCTGAAGTACTTGCCGCAGTGTTGCAAACTGCACAGCAAGTTACTTTTCGTACCGATCGCCTTGAGAAATTAGCGATCGCGGTATCTCAGAACGCTGAGCAGCAGGAATCCTTGGTGGTGCAAGCCCGTTTAGGAATTGAAGATGTAAACCAATTGGCTCAAAATGCGGCGCAACTAGCGATCGCAGCAAATAGAGCAGTGCAGAGGGTAAGATCAGCTGTACGACAAGGGGAGGAGCAAATTATTTACTTGACTGCTTCGATTGAGTCTCTCCAAGCTGCGACTGTGCAGATGGTGCAAAGGATTAAAAATCTGGGTGAATTCGTGGCTCTTGCCAAACAGTTTGTACTAGACCAAAAACGTTTGGCTTCTTTAACTCAGGTTTTGGCTACCAATGCCTCAATGGTGGCAGCACGGGCGTTAGAACAACGAGATCCAGAACAATTTGTCTCTGTGGCAAGGGAATTTGAAGCGATCGCATCGCAGGTCAATAACTTGGCAACGCAAACCAATCAGGGGCTAGTGGCTTTACAACAACGAACAGGATTTGTTGATGTAGTCGTGTCGGGGATTGATCAAGACGTTCGCGATGTGAATAGCCTTGTATCGGACTTTACAAATAGTGTGAATAGTTCAGAGCAGTCGTTTACTAATATCGCAACTGTAACTGAAGAGTTATCTGAAATTGGTGTAGCAGTTACGGATTCTTCCCAATCAATCGCTGAAGCCGTAAAATTTAGCTTGGCTTCGATTCAAGATATTGAATTGATCGCCGAACGCTCTGCTTCTCAAGCGCAGTTTACTAGCGCTCAATCGGGCAAGATGGGAATGCTAGCCCGTCAGTTACTAGAAAGAGTGCAGTTTTTCCGCTTACCGCCAATGCTGGAAACAGAGGACATGGAAATTGACGAGATGGAGTCTCTTGAGATTGAGGGATTTCAGGTTGTGAGCTAATGTTCGAGCAAAAATCGTCATAATCACAAATTGATAGCGAATATCGAAATAATGCCAAATCCTGAATTTGATGATTTACAATTGCAAGAAGAACTGCGTAATCTATTTGAATTAGATACGCAGAAGTATCTGCAATTATATGTGGATACAGTACATCAGCTAAATGCTGCCAATTGGCGCGAAGATATTCAGCAGCTATATCGATGTGTACATACGATTAAAGGAGGTTCTGTAACTGTAGGATTTCAAGCTGTACTGCAAGTTTCGACCATATTAGAAGATCTACTGTCCGATTTGCGCTATCTTGACGTTGCGCCACCTTTAGTTGATGGTGAATTGGCTAAAGCTTTGATCGAGGCTGGCGAATTGTTAATTGGCTCAGTCCAGATGGGTGAACAGAGTGATACTGATGCATCAGTGAAGTATATTCAAATACTGCGCGATCGCATTCAATCTGAATATTTACCCGAATGGAACGAAATGCGCCAAGTTCAGCAAGAATTTGCTGATCAAGGTTTTGATTTGGTCATTCTTGAACTAGAAATGGCAATTGAAGATTTGCCACTTACAGGGGAAGTTCCGACAGAAGCTGCTGAGATCGCCAAGCAAACTGTTGCCCAGTTACAGGAAATTGGTACAGAAATTAATTTAGCGAAAACTTGGCATGATTTTTTGCAAAAAGGTATTGCATTGTGCGATCGCCTAGATTGTGAGTTATGGCATACAGAATGGATGCCATTTCTGCAAAAGGTCAAAGAAAGCGCTCGTCAGGGAGGAATCTTTGAAATTGAACAAGAATCAATTATTATATCTTCAAATATAGAATCTGGATTAATTGCTGGAAATGATGTTGCATCCCTTATTAGCTCGCAAGTTTCTCCTACAGCAGACATTCAAATCCCTGTGCCACTTGATCGCCTAGAGCGCTCATCTCAATATCTAGTTGAGACATTAATGGCAACTCGCGCCACGCAAGGATTTTACCAATCTGTTTATGCGAATTTATTACCATTAGTCTCACTTGCTCAAAATAGTGTGCAGTACATTACCCAACTGCGGGAGGTCCAAGATGATTACGCATTATTAGATGCTTCTGGAGAACAGGATGGACTAAAGATTGAGCGCTATCGTCAAGGCTATACTGCAATCAACCGTTTATTGGAAATCAGTCTGCGTTTGATTGAGTTAGGCTCAGAAACAGGCGAATCAGCAAGGCGAACATCTGATAGCATCCAAGTCTTAGATCGCAGCTTGCGTAACCTCCAACAAACCATCGAAGAAAGTCGCCTTGTTCCATTTGCAACACTAGCTTTTAGATCGAGAGGGATTTTACGAGATCTAATGACTCGCGTTGGTAAAATTGTCCAGTTTACAATTATTGGCGAACAATTAGAGCTTGATGCAGGTACACTTCGTAGTTTAGAACCTGTAGTACTTCATTTATTGCGTAATTCCTATGATCATGGGATTGAAGATTCCTCGAATCGAGAGAAATCGGGCAAACCTTTACAAGGAAAAATCGAGCTGTCTCTAAAACGACGTGGTAGTATGTTTGAACTTATCATTCGTGATGATGGAAAGGGAATTGATCCTGATCGCATTAGTCAAATTGCCAAATCCAAAGGACTGCCACTTACCGATACTAGCACCTCTGAACGCCTCCTCAATGTAATATGCCAATCGGGCTTTACTTCCTCTACTGTCGTTAGCGATATCTCAGGTCGGGGCGTAGGGATGGATGTAGTAGCAAGCCAAGTTGCACTAATGAATGGCAAGCTCAGTCTTGTGTCCCAAATTGGTAAAGGAACAGCTTTCACAATTCAAATCCCAGTACCACACTTGTTTGTACGCTGTA
>Ga0315907_10007963_pt1 | contig 10954 bp, 10 predicted proteins | sample LakEriMetagenome_3_FD_203525 | JGI IMG/M metagenome (GOLD analysis project Ga0315907, IMG submission 203525) | Freshwater fungal communities from buoy surface, Lake Erie, Ohio, United States - Buoy 12 MA123 | ecosystem: Environmental > Aquatic > Freshwater > Lake > Lake biofilm | place: USA...
GTAACGGCGAAATGGAAAGGCCAGTTGGTGTTCGTGCTCGGCCACATAGCGGGCCAAAGGCACGGTCAAATCGAAACGCAGGGCCAGTTCCGGAGCGCCGCCCTGTTCCAGGGCACCGGTCGACTGCACGAAGTACACCTGTCGTTCGGTTTCGCCCCCGGTTTTGGTCAGCAACACCTCACTCAATTCGAATACCGGTGTTTCAATCGGCAGAAAACCGAAGCGCTCGTAATTGCGGCGGATGACCTCGAGCATGTGGTTGAAGGTGCGTTGCTCGCCGGGCAACAGTTCAAGGGTGCCGGCGGGGGTACGGGGCTTGATCACGATCGACTCCTACATTCAAGCCTTTATTTTAACGGGTTGCCGGCGGTTTCGGAGATTCCATGCGAAATAGCGTCGGAGGGCCCTAAAACAGGGCTTTAAGCGGTATCGCGTGGATATTTTTGATGCCAAGTCTTTTCCTGACCCGTCAAAATACGGTAAAATAGCGGAATCGGGGTGTAGCTCAGTCTGGTAGAGCGCTACGTTCGGGACGTAGAGGTCGCAGGTTCGAATCCTGTCTCCCCGACCAACTTTCACAGCGCCGCAAGGCGCTGTTTCAGTTTCTCAAGCCCGAGATTCGCTCCGCCCCCCTCGTAAGTGCTTGCGGCCAGGCATTCCTCGGGCGTCCGGGACCGCTACCATCAGCATCGGTCCGATTGCGAGCTACCGGGACATGGGCCAATCTGCAGGCCAAAGCTTGCTAAAATAAGCCCATGAGCCTTCATTTCTACAACAATCTCCACCGCCGGCTGGAAGCCTTTACACCCGCCGATCCGTCCAACATCACCGTCTACCTGTGCGGCCCGACGGTCTATAACTACGTGCATATCGGCAATGCCCGCGGCCCGGTGGTGTTCGATGTTTTGATCAAGCTGCTGCGTCGTCATTTTCCGAAAGTGACTTACGCACGCAATATCACCGATGTCGATGACAAAATCAACGCCGCTGCCAAAGCACTGGATGTTCCGATCTCGACCATTACCGACAAGTACACCGCCATTTACCGCGAGGACATGGCCGCGCTCGGCATCCAGCCGCCCGACATCGAACCGCATGCCACCGATCACATTCCGCACATCATCGCGATGATCGAACGCCTGATTGCTGCCGGACATGCCTATGCCGCCGAAGGCCATGTCCTTTTCGCCGTCGACAGCTACGCCGACTACGGGCAGCTGTCACGCCGCAGCCTCGATGAAATGATTGCCGGCGCACGCGTGGAAGTCGCCCCTTATAAGCGTCATCCGGGTGACTTCGTACTCTGGAAGCCGTCCACACCGGATTTGCCCGGCTGGGATTCGCCCTGGGGCGTCGGCCGTCCGGGCTGGCATATCGAATGCTCGGCGATGAGCGAGGCCCACCTGGGCGAAACCATTGATATCCATGCCGGCGGCGTCGACCTGCAATTTCCGCACCACGAGAACGAAATCGCCCAGAGTACCTGCGCCCATGGCGGCAAGGTATTTGCCCGCTTCTGGCTGCACAACGGCATGCTCAATTTCGGTGGCAGCAAGATGTCGAAATCGGTCGGCAATGTCAGCATTCTGCATGAGCTCTTGGCCAAACATCCTCCCGAGGCGCTGCGCTATGCGCTGCTGTCGGCGCATTACCGCCAGCCCTTGGACTGGTCTGACGCGCTGATTGAACAAAGCATCAGAACTCTGGACCGCCTCTACGGCACCCTGCGTGACCTTTCCAACGTACAGACACCGGACACATCAATTCCCGAATCCATCGAGGCCGCACTGTGCGACGACCTCAACACTCCGCAAGTGCTTGCGGAAATCGCAAATTTGGCCGGTCAAGCACGCCGTAGCGAAGATGCAGCCGAACGCGCCTTGCTGAAAGCCCAGCTGCTGGGTGCAGCATCCGCACTCGGGCTATTGCAGCAGACACCGGAAGCCTGGTTCGCCAAAGGTGCCGATGGCAGTGACGATGCCCGTATCCAGGGATTGGTCGACGAGCGCATCGCTGCCAAGGCCGGCAGGGACTTCGCCCGTGCCGATGCCATCCGCAAGCAGCTGGCCGATGAAGGCATCCTGCTGGAAGACACGCCGCAGGGCGTGCGTTGGAAACGCGCCTGATGCTGTTGCCCACGGAATCCAGCGCTGCCCAAGCCCAGGAAGCCATCATCGAAGAGTTTGCGTTTTTCGGGGACTGGTCGGAACGCTATCAATATCTGATTGATCTCGGGAAACGACTGCCGGATTTTCCCGAGGAATTGAAAACCGAAAGCAATCGCCTGCAGGGCTGTCAGTCGAAAGTTTGGATCGTGCCGCATGTCCAGGATCAGCGGCTATATTTTTCGGCTGCCTCGGACTCCAGCATCGTTTCCGGGCTGGTCTATCTGGCACTGCGGGTCTACTCCGGGCGGACCTCCGAGGAAATCCAGGCAAATCCAGCAGATTTCGTGCAGGCCATCGGTTTAAGCAAACATCTGTCACCGACACGCAGCAATGGCTTTTCCGCATTGCTGGCCTTCATCCAAAAGACTGCAGAGTCCGCATGAATCATCGCCCTGCCCTGCTCAGCGCCACCATAGCCGCCCTGCTAGCCACGACATCGCTTGATGCCGCCAATCCGATGGGACCGGTCAATATTCCGCAACGCTCGGAAATCCCGACATCACAACATGCCCTGGCATTCTTCATCCAACGTTTCCAGAATGATCTGGAAAGCACCGAACATACCTATGACATAACGGCCGGTGTCGCACGTGAGAATGCGCTCCGTAATCTTTATCTCGGCTGGCAGGCCCGGCTGGGTGAGTTCGATACGGCCTCACTCGGCCCTGAAGACCGCATTGATGCCGCGCTGCTTCGGCGCGAACTGAACTACCGGCTCAAGCAGTTGGATTTTGAACGCGCGCGCAATACCCAGGCTTTGGCGCTTTTGCCGGAAGTCGAACTGCTGATTGCAATGGCTGAACAGCGGCGTGCCTTGAAACCCCTTGATGCGAAAAAGTCCAAACGTCTCATTGAACGGGCTGCCGGCGCACTGCAGGCAAACGAAGCGCGTTTACGCAATAATCCGGCTTCGCCGGTCATTGCCCTGCGTGCGTCAATACTGCTTTCTGCATTCCGCGAAGATTTAAAGCAATGGCATACCTTCTATAACGGCTACGATCCGGCCTACTCCAAGCAAGTCGCGAAGCCCTACGAAATCCTCGACAAGCAGTTCGAAGCCACTGCGAAATTCCTGCGCAACGACATCGCCAAGGCATCCGACCCGGAAACCATCATCGGCGATCCCATCGGCCGGGATGGCGTCGAGGCCGCCCTTCGCTATGAAATGATTCCGTATACACCGGAACAGATCGTGCAACTGGCCGAACGCGAATTGAGCTGGTGCCAGGAGGAAATGCGCAAGGCCGCCGCCGAAATGGGTTACGCCGACTGGCATGATGCTCTGGAACATATCAAGAAGGACGGCCCGGCCGTCGGCGAACAGCCCCAATATGTGGTTAAGCTGGCGGATGAGGCCATCGATTTCATTGAAAGCAGGCAGCTGGTGACCATTCCCGGACTGGCCAAGCGCGATTGGCGCATGACCATGCTGACCCCGGAATACCAGTTGCAGGCGCCATTCTTTCTTGGTGGTGAAGATGTCTGGGTCGCCTATCCGCATGACAGTATGCCGGCCGACAAGCAGGCCATGGCCTTGCGTGGCAACAATCGTTATTTCTCACGCGCGGTCGTCCATCATGAGTTGATTCCCGGCCATCATCTGCAGCATTTCTACAACAGCCGTTACAACAGCCACCGCGAGCTGTTCGGCACACCGTTCTGGAGTGAAGGCTGGGCATTGTACTGGGAATTCCTGCTTTACCAGAAAGGCTTTGCAAAAACCCCCGAGCAGAAACTGGGCATGCTGTTCTGGCGCAGCCACCGCGCCGCTCGCATCCTGTTCTCCCTGTCGTTCCACATGGGTAACATGACTCCGCAACAGTCCATTGATATGCTGGTTGAACGGGTCGGCCATGAACGCGCCAACGCTGCGGCGGAAGTGCGTCGGAGTTTTGCCGGCGATTACGGTCCAATTTACCAGGCGGCCTATATGCTCGGTGGCCTTCAATTCTGGGAGCTTCGCCGGGAACTGGTCGATTCGGGTAAAATGACCGACCGGGAGTTCCACGATACGATCCTTAAGGGCGGTCCGATGCCGGTATCGGTAGTGCGTAGCCGTCTCATGGGAATCGATCCGGATCCGGACTCGAAACCGGCCTGGCGCTTCTATCCGGCGCTGGAGGCGAAATAAAAAAGCCCCGGTAACGGAGCTTTTTTACGGCAAGGGCGGATCAGTCGCCGAGCTGTTTCTTTTTGTGTTCCCAGCGCTCCTGGGCATCGACAGTGCGTTCGGCCATAGGGCGTCCTTCCAGACGCTTGATGCCGATTTCCTCGCCGGTATCCACGCAGTAGCCGTAGGTGCCGTCGTCGATGGTGGCGATGATCTTGTCGATCTTGTAGAGCAGTTTGCGGTAACGGTCGCGGGTGCGCAGTTCGAAGAAGTTTTCGGTTTCACGGGATGCGCGTTCGGCTTCATCGCCGACATCACGTGCCTCTTCCTTCAACTCGTTGATGGTTTCCTGGGTGGCCGTCAGAAGATTGTCGCGCTCGGACAGCAGTTTCTGGCGGAAATATTCGAGCTGATAGTCATTCATGTATTCTTCTTTGTCACTCGGCTTGTAGCCGGATGGCAATTGGACACGACGAACGGATTTCTGCTTCAGGGCTTTTTCAACAACCACATCGCGCTTCACATAACCGGCACGGGCGCCTTTTCGAACGGGTTTGGCAACGGGTGCCGGGACGATTTGTTTTTCAGGGACTTTGACGGCTACAGGCACGGATTTCTTCGCTTCAGGCTTCTTGACTTCGGGTTTCTTGCTGACAGGGGCCTTGGCGATCGGTTTGCTGGGCGTGACGGCGGCTTTTTTAACAGGTTTTGGGGCGGGCTTTTTAGCGACCGGCTTGTTGATGGGCGCCTTGGCTTTGGCAACAGGCTTTTTGGCTATCGGCTTCTTGGCCGGCTTAACCGGCTTTTTGGCGGGCGCCTTGGCTTTAGCAATGGCCTTTTTGGCGACCGGCTTTTTGGCAATCGGCTTTTTCACCGGCTTCAATGGCTTTTTGGCAGGCACCTTGGCCTTGGATTTAGCAACGGGTTTCTTGGCGACCGACTTTTTGGCGACGGGTTTCTTTACCGGTTTGGTCGGCTTTTTTGCGGGCGCCTTGGCTTTGGCAACGGGCTTCTTGGCTTTCGCGGGCTTGGCGGCGGCTTTTTTTACCGTCTTCTTCGCGGGCTTGGCGGCCTTGGCGGCCGGCTTGCGGGCGACCGGTTTTTTACCGGGTTTTACCGTTTTTTTGCTAGCCACGTGGGGAGTTCCTCATTGGTTTAGGCTCAGGACATCTTTTATAGCCTACACTATAGACCTTCGCAAGATGTTGCGGTGATATTTTATGCTGAAAACGCTGGCCCTGTGGCTACTACGCGGTTACCAGGTGATGATCAGCCCTCTGCTGGGTCAAACCTGCCGTTTCAGCCCATCCTGCTCGAATTATTCCATGCAGGCCATTGAACGCTTCGGATTTTTCAAGGGCGTCTATCTGACCGCCGCCCGACTCCTGCGCTGCCATCCCTTCCATCCCGGCGGTTACGACCCCGTGCCGGAAAAATGCAGCCGCCACTCCCACTCCTGAACCCATGGAAGCAGCATGACCGATACCCTGACCCTGATTCGCCCGGATGACTGGCATATCCATTTCCGGGATGGCGCCGCCATGCATAGCGTTATTGCGGATACGGCCCGTGTTTTCGGCCGCGCCATCGTGATGCCGAACCTGAAACCACCGGTAGTCACTGTGGCAGACGCTGAGGCCTATCGGCAACGGCTGACCGATGCGACGGCCGGCAGTCGCTTCCAGCCCCTGATGACCCTGTACCTCACGGACAATACCCGCGCCGATGAAATACTGCGCGCGAAAGCCAGCGGCTTCGTGCATGCCGTGAAATACTACCCTGCCGGCGCCACCACCAATTCCGATTCCGGCGTGACCGACCTGGCCAAGGCCGCAGAGGCGATCGCAGCGATGGAAGCCTGTGGCATGCCGCTGCTATTGCACGGGGAAGTCACTCACTCCGAAGTCGATATATTCGACCGGGAAGCGGTATTCATCGAACAGCATTTGGTGCCGCTGTTGCGCGACTACCCGCGGCTGAAAGTGGTCCTGGAACACATCACTACGCGCCAAGCAGCCGAATTCGTGGCAGCAGCTCCCGCCAATGTCGCGGCCACCATTACCGCGCACCATCTGCTGTACAACCGCAACGCAATGTTTCAAGGCGGCATCCGGCCGCACATGTATTGCCTGCCGGTGCTCAAGCGTGAACCGCACCGGTTGGCGCTGGTGTCGGCCGCGGTTTCGGGCAGTCCGAAGTTCTTCCTGGGTACCGACAGCGCACCGCATGCCACCGGCACCAAAGAATCGTCCTGCGGTTGCGCCGGAATCTATACCGCACACGCGGCCATCGAGCTGTATGCGGAAGCCTTCGAGGACGCCGGTGCACTGGACCGGCTGGAAGCATTTGCCAGCATTCATGGCGCCGACTTCTACGGGCTGCCGCGCAACACCGACACCATCACTCTCAGGCGCGAAGCATGGACGGTTCCGCAGCAGCTGCCCATGGGCGATGCCATGTTGACGCCGCTGCGGGCGGGCGAAAGTCTGCGCTGGAAAGTCGTTTAAACCCGATCAACGGAACTGGCGTACGGCCCGCCATGCGTCCCAGGTGTACGCCGGTGTCAATGACGGCGATTTTCCGGAACGCAGGGTGCGCAGCCGACGGTGTATGAAACGCCGCTGCGCTTCCCGGTAAGGATTTCCGGCATGGCATTCCGGCAATAGCGTCAGCAATTCCGTGTGCCAATCATCCCGTAATGCATCGGTGGGGGCGTCGAGCGCCTGATGCCGCGCAAGCAGATGCATCGGCACCATGGCACGATCGAATGCCTGAAAACCGCCGGGCAGCCGCATCAGCAACAGCTGGATGTTGATGACGGCAGCATCGGTTTCGGATGTCCCGCCGAAAAGCGCCGATTCACACGCAGCCACCGCTTCCGAAAACGGCTGCAGTTGCTGCATCAGCTGCTTACTTGTGCCTGATCGCAGCGGAACCTCTGTCGCCAAGGCCAGCATCGGTTCGGCAATGCCTGCGAAAGGCGCGGTGTGTTCCTGAAGCGACATCGTCAGCGGATGACGCGCCTGCCCGCGGGACATCCGCTGCAACTCATCCGCCCACCACAGGGATTTCGGGCCGCGCACAGCCTCCTGTTCAAGGGCGAACACAGATTCCTGAAGCTCACAGAACAAGGCACTCCAAGCTGCGGCCTGCGGCCGTTGGTTGGCGGGCAGGAATGTCTGCAACAGCATCTGCTCCGGCCACATGGCCTGCCATTTACCGGTGAAGCTGCGCAGGGATTCGGAATCGGACATCAGCGGCTGCGCAGCAATCCACGGCTGATCAAATCCAGCGGCCGTTCTGCCAGATCATCGGCCTGCCAGCGCTCCGGATCGTCGTCATCGGGACGGTAGCCCCACAGGGCACCGATGGAGCGCATACCGGCGGCATTGGCGGCCTGAACGTCACGCTCGTCATCGCCGACATACACCACCTGCTCCGGCGCTACCCCGAGTACCGCACAGGCGTGCAGCAGCTGATCCGGATCGGGCTTCTTGCGTGGCAGACTATCGCCGCCGAGCAGGATCGCGCTGCGCTGGGACCAGCCGAGTTTCTCAACCAGAGGTTCCGCCAGATAAAACGGTTTATTGGTGACGATGCCCCAACGCGAAGGCTGCGCTTCAATCTGCGACAGCACTTCGGCGACGCCATCGAACAGGCGACTGTGTGCTGCGAGCGCGCTTTCGTAGTGCGCGAGGAATTCAGGTAGCAGCGCCTCGCGCTGCTGCTCGTCGGCACCGGCAAAACTGCGTTTCAGCATGGCGCGGGCGCCTTTGGAAACCACCGGCCGGAACACCGCAAAATCAATCGACGGTTCGCCTTTTTCCGCCAACAGCATCTCCATGGCCGCATGCAGGTCGCGGGCGCTGTCCAGCAGCGTGCCGTCCAGGTCGAACAATACAAGCGGTGCAATCATCTTAGACATCGGGCTTGCGTGCCGTCATCAGGTAATTGACGGAGGTATTGCTTCCGACACTGGCCGTTCGGGTCAGCGGATTGTAGTGCAGGCCGCTGACGTCCTCGAGCTGGAATCCGCTTTGACGCAGGGCTGCCGCCAATTCAGAGGGCTTGATGAAACTGCGGTAATCGTGGGTACCTTTCGGAAGCAGCCGCGCCACGTATTCAGCGCCGACCACGGCCAGCGCGAACGCCGCCGGCGTGCGGTTGATGGTGGACAGAAACAGGCGACCGCCCGGCTTCAGGACATCGAAACAGGCCTGAACGATGGCCTGCGGATCGGGAACGTGTTCGAGCATCTCCATGCAGGTCACAACATCGAAGGTCGCCGGCTGCTCGGCGGCAATGGCTTCGGCGGAGATCACGCGGTAGTCGGCCTGCAGGCCCGACTCAAGCAGATGCAATCGGGCGATATCTATCAGCTGCTCGGACAGATCGATACCGGTCGCCAGCGCACCTTCGGCGGCCATGGCTTCGGTCAGCAATCCGCCGCCGCAGCCAACATCAAGCACGCGCTGCTGCATCAGGGGCTGAACCCCCCGAACGTAGGCGAGACGAACCGGATTGAGCTCATGTAGCGGCCGTTGCGGACCATTGGCATCCCACCAGCGACTGGCAAGTGCACCGAATTTTTCGATTTCATGGGGATGGACATTGCCGTTCATGTGCGTGGTATCTCCCGGATAGTTTGTTGCCAGCGGCGGGTGCCGGCCAGCAGGCGCTCAAGATCGATATCCTGCAATTCGCGTTTCAGCATCTTGGCGCGGCCGGCGATCCAGACATCACTGACCCAATGCCGTGCTCCGGCATAGACCAGCTGGGAAACCACATCGTAAAGCGGAGCGGCTTCGAGCCGGTCAAGATCGATGGCGATGATGTCGGCCTGTTTACCCGGTTCCAGCGAACCGATGGACTGCTCGAGACCCATGGCGCGTGCGCCGGCAAAAGTGGCGGCATGCAGGACCTCGCCGGCCTTGAATACGGTGGCATCGCCGGCAACCGCTTTGGCCAGAAGCGCAGCGGTGCGCAGTTCATCGAACATGTCCAAATCGTTATTGCTGGCACAGCCGTCGGTACCGATGGCCAGATTGACGCCGGCAGCCTGTAATGCGCCGACCGGACAGAAGCCCGAAGCAAGTTTGAGATTCGATTGCGGACAATGCACCACCGATACGCCGCGGGTGGCACACAATGCGATTTCTTCGGGCATCAGCTGGGTCATGTGCACGGCGGTCAGGCGCTCATTGACCAGCCCGAGGCGGTCCAGACGCGCCAAGGGGCGCTGGCCGTATTGACTGATGGAATCGGTGATTTCCTGGGCGGTTTCATGGATGTGGCAATGCACTGGCAAATCCAGCTGTTCGGCATAACGGCGGATCCGTTCGAAGCTGGCATCGCACACGGTATAGGGCGCATGCGGGGTCATGCTGAAGCTGAGCAAGGGATGTGAACGATACTGGTCATGCACGGCCAGACCCTTGTCGAAATACTCGTCCTGGCTGGACGCCCAGGCCGAGGGAAAATCGATGACCGGAATGCTGATGGCGGCACGGAAACCGAGGCGGTCGTAGGTACGCGCCTGGGCATCGGGAAAGAAGTAGTTTTCATTGCAGCAGGTGGTGCCGCCACGGATCATCTCGGCAACGGCCAATTCGATGCCGTCAGCGATGAAATCCGGCGTCATCACCGCGCGCTCGATCGGCCAGATGTGTTCGTTGAGCCAGGGCATCAGCGCCAGATCATCGGCCACGCCGCGCATCAGGCTCATCGGATTGTGGGTATGGGCATTGATCAGGCCTGGCATCAGCACTGAGCCGGGACGTTGCACATGGGCTTCCGGCGCATAGCGGGCGCGGGCTTGGTCAATCGGCAGAATGGCGGTGATGCGGTCACCATCGATGACCAGCGCATGCGCCTCCAGCACGAGGCCGGCCGGCTGCACGGGAATGATCCAGCCGGCTTCGATCAGCCAATCACAGGGCTGCCGCGCTTCGGACATCGCTTATTTCACGCGGCTGAAGTATTCGCCGGAGCGGGTATCGACCTTGATGATTTCATCCTGCGCCACGAACAGCGGCACGCGCACGGTCGCGCCGGTTTCCAGCTTGGCCGGCTTGCCACCGCCGCCGGAAGTATCGCCGCGGACGCCCGGATCGGTTTCCACGATTTTGAGTTCGACGAAGTTCGGCGGCTGAACGGCAATCGGTTGGCCGTTCCAGAGCGTGACCACGCAGTCTTCCTCGCCTTTCAGCCATTTCCAGGAATCACCCATGGCGCTTTTTTCGGCCTGCACCTGCTCGAAGGTTTCCTGTTGCATGAAGTGCCAGTATTCGCCGTCGGCATACAGGAACTGCATGTCGGTATCCATGACGTCGGCGGCCTCGAGGTTATCGGTGGCTTTCATGGTCATTTCAACGACGCGGCCGGATTTGATGCTGCGGTATTTGACACGAGTGAAGGCCTGGCCTTTGCCCGGTTTCACGTATTCGGTTTCGGTGATGACGCACGGGTCGTTGTTGACCAGAATCTTCATGCCGTTCTTCACATCATTCATGCCGTAAGTGGCCATTGCCTGCTCCTGAAATTCACCGACGGCCCAGCCGCGGGTTACAATACCGTATTGAAAACACGGCCTTTCCGGCCGTTCCAGCTTGCTATGATACCCGTCAAACCCCTCCCCGCTCAAATCCCGAACTGGCAACAGCTGTGGCGCGACAGC
>Ga0315907_10007968_pt1 | contig 10949 bp, 7 predicted proteins | sample LakEriMetagenome_3_FD_203525 | JGI IMG/M metagenome (GOLD analysis project Ga0315907, IMG submission 203525) | Freshwater fungal communities from buoy surface, Lake Erie, Ohio, United States - Buoy 12 MA123 | ecosystem: Environmental > Aquatic > Freshwater > Lake > Lake biofilm | place: USA...
ACAGCGAGCACTCGGCCATCTTCCAATGTTTGGCCGGCGAGTGGCACAACCCGATTGAAAAGATTTACCTCACCGCTTCCGGTGGACCGTTTCGTGGACGTTCAATCGAAGAGCTCGCCAAGGTTACCAAGGCACAAGCCCTTAAGCATCCCAACTGGGACATGGGCGCGAAGATTACCATCGACTCTGCATCGCTGATGAACAAAGGCCTCGAGGTGATTGAGGCGAAGTGGCTTTTTCACTTAAAGCCCGAACAGATCGACGTGATTGTGCATCCGCAAAGCATCATACACAGCATCGTGCAATTCACTGACGGCAGCATGAAGGCGCAAATGGGCTTGCCCGATATGAAGCTGCCCATTCAGTACGCCATCGCTTACCCCGAGCGCATCTATGCCGACTTCCCGCGTTTTGATTTTATGAAATATCCTTCGCTCACCTTCGAGCAACCCGATCGTAAAAGTTTCCGCTGCCTCGACCTGGCCTTCGAAGCCATGCATCGCGGCGGCAATGCACCGTGCGTGCTCAATGGAGCCAATGAAGTAGCAGTGAAATTATTCCTCGAAGAAAAGATTGGCTTCCTACAGATACCGGAGGTTGTAGAGCATGCGATGAACAGTGTTCCGCTTATTGAGAGGCCGGTGTTGGAGGATTACTTTGAGAGTGATGCTGCTGCACGCTTAGCTGCGGGGGCCATCAGCTAGAGGCCAACGTCAGTGGCCGCACAGCAGTGTGGCATTCTAGCGTATATGGACGCACAGCAGTGTCTCCAAACCCGGGGGTAGCATGGAGGGCCTGTGTGATAAACCGAGCTCTTGGCCACTCGCCACTAAATCGTCATGATGTCCTTATCCTTCACCGCGATCATCTCTTCCACCTTGCGGTTGAACTTGTCGGTGAGGTCTTGCACCTTCGCTTCGCCGGCCTTCGCTTCGTCTTCGGGCAGGCCGTCTTTTTGAGCGGTCTTGATGAAGTCGAGCGCTTCTTTGCGTGCGTTTCGTATTCCTACCTTGGCGTGTTCGCCCTCGGCGTGCGCGCGCTTGCTGAGGTCCTTGCGGCGCTCTTCGGTGAGCATAGGCACCGAGATGATGATGAGATCGCCGTTGTTTTGTGGGTTTAATCCGAGGTTGGCTTCCATGATGGCTTTGCCAATTTCGTTCAGCATGTGTTTTTCCCACGGTTGCACGGTGATGGTGCGTGCATCGGGCGTGTTCACGTTGGCGATGTTTTTCAAAAGGGTGGGTGAACCGTAATAGTCGAGCTTCACACCGTCGAGCATGGCAGGAGATGCCTTGCCGGCCCGGATTTTAGAGAGTTCGTTATCGAGGTGATCCAATGACTTCTGCATTGCATCTGTGGCTTCATCGAGAGCCATTTTCACTTCATCGCTCATATACTGTTTCGCTAATTGTGCTGCTAAAATAATGGAGGTTTAAAAACTCACAAGGGTCCCCACGTGAGTGCCCTCTACGAGTTGCTTTAGGTTGCCCTTTTTGTTCATGTCGAAAACGATGATGGGCAACTTGTTTTCGTTGCACAAGGTGAACGCAGTCATGTCCATCACCTTCAAATCTTTTTCAAATACTTCGGAGAAACTTACCTTGTCGTAACGTGTTGCAGTTGGGTCTTTCTCGGGGTCGGCAGTGTAAATGCCATCTACGCGAGTACCTTTCAGAATTACCTCGCAATCGGTTTCGATGGCGCGGAGGGATGCTGCAGTGTCAGTGGTGAAGAACGGATTACCTGTGCCGGAGCCGAAGATGACTACACGGCCTTTTTCGAGGTGGCGCACCGCGCGGCGTTTGATGAACGGCTCTGCGATGGCTTTCATTTCGATAGCGCTTTGCAGGCGCGTATCGACGCCAATGCTTTCGAGTGCACTTTGCAATGCCATACTATTAATCATTGTGGCGAGCATACCCATGTAGTCGCCCTGGGTGCGCTCCATGCCGCCTTGTTCGGCCTGTACACCTCGGAAGATGTTGCCGCCGCCAATGACGATGGCGATTTGAACACCGGAACTCCAGATCTCCTTGATTTCTTCCGCGTATTGCAACAGGCGCTGGTTGTCGATACCGAATTGCTTATCGCCCATGAGCGACTCACCGCTCAGTTTTAACAGAATACGTTTGTACTTCATTTGGGGGGGCAAGTTAGTGAGGAAAGGACGAGAGACAAAGGACGAGGGATCAGGACCAAGCGACTGTTCGGAAGGCTCTCCAACCGCTGATCGCAAGTTATGGATCACAGGCCATTGAAACCAGCGTCTTACTCCCCGGTAATCTTGCCAACCGCCGTACCTTTACCTCATGAATGCGCGTCACGTAATCCTCCTAACAGTTCTTTTCTTCCTGTGTGAAATTCTGCAGGCGCAGCAACGCATGAATGGCGAAGCCATCGTGCAGCTTAACAGCGGCAGCGAAATAGCCACGTTCGTTTCTGATATGAACACACAACTAGGCCTCACATCAGATGTGAAGACCTCGCGCTGCATTTACCCGCGCATGAATCTTTGGCTGGTTGAGTTCAACGAAGACAATATTCCTATGCGCGATTTTCTCTATCATGCCAAGAAGAATTCGGCCGTCACACGGGCGCAAGTGAACCACATCGTTGAGCAACGACTGGTACCTGACGATCCATTTTTCGAACAACAATGGCACCACCAGCAAGCCAACGATCACGACATAGACAGTGAGCTGGCGTGGGACATAACCACGGGCGGAAACACACCTTCGGGCGATGAGATTGTAGTATGTGTTGTGGAGCTAGGTGGCGGCAAATGGAATACCGCTGACATTATTGACAACCACTGGGTGAACGTGCACGAAATACCGCTCAACAACATCGATGACGATAACAATGGCTACATCGACGACTACGATGGATGGAATATCGTGAGCGAAAGCGATGTGATCGACAACGATAGCCACGGCACCCGCGTTTGCAGTATGATTGGCTCAACAGGCAATAATAACACAGGTGTTGTAGGTGTTAACTGGGATGTAAAAATGATGATGGTGCAAATAGGAAGTTCTACCGAAGCTGCTGCTATTGCCGGCTACGTTTATCCGCTCGAAATGCGCCGTCTATATAACGAAACTAACGGCGCACAAGGCGCATATGTTGTCGCTACCAACAGCTCCTGGGGCACCGATAACGGGCAACCTGCCGATGCTCCTATTTGGTGCGCTATGTACGACTCACTCGGTGTGCATGGAGTATTGAGTTGCGGATCTACCACCAACAACAACACAAACGTTGATCTTTTTGGTGATCTGCCTACGGCTTGCCCAAGCGACTACCTCATTTCGGTAGGCCGCACGAACAGCATGGACGTCCGCGCCTCAGGTGGTTACGGCCTTACTACCATCGATCTGGCCGCACCGGGCGACGCGGTGTATCTCGCCAACAACACCACTTATACCAACACCACAGGCACATCATTCTCGAGCCCGTGCGTGGCAGGTGCAATTGCACTCCTATATAGCGCGCCATGCACAGCATTCGACGATAACGCAAGTGTCAATCCCGCACAAGCAGCAGCGCTCATGAAAGACTTCATTCTAAACGGCGTGGATACTACTATACAGCTGCTCGGCGAAACTGTGAGTGGCGGAAGACTGAACGTGCACAACAGCCTTCAGTTACTCATCAACTCGTGCGACAACGGACAGTGTATGGCTCCGTATGGATTGGAAGTGACACAGTCACCCGGCACGTTAAACTACACCATCAACTGGAATGACTTGATCGCTGCAGAAGATTACCGTCTGGAATATCGACCTGTCGGCACCTCGGCATGGACATCCATCGAATTGAACAACGGCAATACAACCGTTCTCGAAAATTTATTGGCGTGCACCAGTTATGAGGCGAGAGTAGCAGCTTATTGCACCGATTCACTCAGCACCTGGTCGCAGATTATAGAATGGGAAACAGACGGTTGCTGCATTCAACCGCAATCAATGCAAGTAATTGCTTCATCTCCCAACTCACTCACGCTGCAATGGAACGAAGTGCTTGCGGCAAACGGATACACCATCATTGCAGCCGATGTAAACGGCAATACGCAGCAGTGGCTTACTGCAGAAACGGATACATTCACCATCAACAATCTTGCGGCTTGTTCCAACTACACCGTTAGCATCAGCTCTGATTGCAATGACCCGGAAGGACCGGCATACGAAATCCCTGCGTTCACGCCGGGCTGTGAAGATTGTGCGTTGATTCCTTACTGCGTTACGACCGCCAACTCTGATGTAGAGTATATTCAGTATGTTCAGGTAGGTGACATCATGCATACATCGCTCGGCGACAACGGCTACGTGCTTGTTTCCGACGTTACGGATACGCTTCATGCCGCTTCTACCTACACCGTTGAATGTGTGCCAGGCTATCTTGGAACAACCTACAACGAAAACTTCCGCGTATGGATTGACTTCAACATCGATGGTGATTTTGAAGACGAAAACGAACTCGTGTTTGATCCGGAGCCAACCACCATTTCAGTGACAGGTTCCTTCACGGTTCCCAATGCCATTACCGAAGGTGTTTCGCGTTTGCGCGTTTCCATGACCTACACGCCCATTAACGCGAACAATGAACCGGATCCGTGTGGCAACTTAACCTACGGTGAAATAGAAGACTATTGCATCACACTGAGCAATACAGTCGGGGTTCAAGAACGATCAGAGTCAGCATTCACAGTGGTTCCCAATCCGGCAAATGATTGGATTCAGATTATCGGGTTGAAACAACAACCCAGCATAGTCACATTGCAAAGTATTGATGGAAGAACATGCGGCACGCTCAATTTAAATGAATGGCCTCGCTTCACCTTACCTGCATTAACCAACGGCACCTACTTCGTGCGAGTGCAATATGAAAACAAAATGTTGGTATGGCCGCTCGTGATTGTCCATTGACGTGAACTTCCTCTCAGAACATACTTCGCCTATCGTATACACAGCACTGCTTCATGAGGTGTGTCTGGAACGTAACATCCGCATCGACGTAAAGCGTCTTGACCTGCTGCATCCTCTGGTAAATGGGAACAAGTGGTATAAACTAAAATACAATGTGGAGCGTGCGCTAGCTTCCGACCACGGCACACTCGTGACCTTCGGAGGAGCGTGGAGCAACCACATTCATGCAACTGCCGCAGCCGGTGCATTGAGCGGTGTGCGCACAATAGGTATCATTCGCGGAGAAGAACCAAAAGAATACAGTGCAACACTTCTATTTGCCAAAGAGCAGGGCATGGAACTGCACTTCGTAAGCAGGCTCGACTATGAAGAACGCAACACTGAAGAGTTTAAAGCCTGGTTGCATGATCAGTTTGGTGCATTCCATTTAGTCCCCGAGGGCGGTTCTAATTACTACGGTGTAAATGGCTGCATGGAAATTCTTTCCGAATCGGATATTCAAACCTACACGCATGTTGCTTGTGCATGTGGAACCGGAGCAACACTCGCAGGTATGCTTCTAAGCTCAAAAAACAACCTTCAATTCATCGGTTTTTCGGCACTGAAAGGAGGTGATTTTCTGCACGATGAGGTAATTAAACACATTGAATATTTCCTTATGGACCGAGAGCTTGCTGAAGAGTATCGAAAGCAATTCTCAATCGACAGCGAACATCACTTCGGTGGTTACGGAAAATGGAATGAAGAACTCATTACATTCATCCAACAGATTGAAAGAGATCATCACATTTCGCTCGATCAGGTTTACACCGGCAAGGCTCTTTTTGGATTACTAAAACAAATTGAAAACGGTGTCTTCACCGAGGGCAGCAACATACTATTGATTCATAGCGGTGGATTGCAAGGAAGGCAAGGTTGCGAGCCCCTATCGCTTCTTAATCCATAACTCCGGATTCTGCGCTGCGCCCGCCTCTGCGCCTACCTTCCATACCTCGAAATGCAGCGTGTAATCTTCGCCATCGTACATGATAGTACCCAACTTCTGTTTGGCTGTAACCGCGTCGCCAATTTTCACCGACACTGTTTCCAAACCTGAGTAAACCGTCTTGTATGATCCATGGGTCACAATTACGTTTTGACCTGCACCCGGTATGTTGAAGATCGATGTCACCTTCCCGCTGAATACAGCGAGAGCAGAAGCGTTTTTATCCGTCGTAAAATCTACACCCTTGTTGTTAATGGTAACCTGCGCCAACGAAGGATGCGCATGTGTGCCAAAGTGTGATGTTATAACACCCGCACTCACGGGCCATGGCAACGCTCCCTTGTTCTTTTCAAAGTCCTTGTTCACGAGCACCGTCTCGGGCGCCAAGGCCATAGCAGTTGTCTTCTTTGCTGTTTCTGCTGCAGGAGCGGTGGCAGCTGTGGATTTTGCAGTTGTAGTTGTTGCTGCCGCAGTTGTTGAGGTCTTCTTAGCTGCGGCCTCCTTAGCTGCTAGTGCCGCTGCAGCCTTCTTTTCCTCCTCCATCTTCTTCGCGTTCTCCTTGCGAATCTCCTCTGCGATTACTGATTGAATTCGTGCGGTTAACTTATCACGATCCGCCTTCTGCTTGTCTTGCTGTTTGCGCAATTTGCCCTCCTCCTTCTTCAACGACTGCAGGCGCTGCTGTTGCTCTGTTTTGTCGGCCTCCACTTCCCGTCGCTCGCGCTCCTTGGCGTCTGCCAATTGCGCTTTGCTCGTTTTGTCGCGTTCCAACTCATCGACACTCGACTTTATCTCCTCCTGCTTACCAAGAATCATAAATGCCTGCTTCTTGCGTGCATCAGCATATCGCTGTGTCATCTTCAATCGCTTATAGGCCTGGTGAAAATCAGCCGACGCAAAAATGTACATGAGCTTGTCGTAGCTCGTTCGCTGTCGAAACGCGTTGTAAATCATACGACCATATTCCTCCTTCATCTGATTCACCTGTCCTTCCATTTCGCCGATGTAGTGATTCTTGCGCTTTATCTCACCATCGATTGTATGTATATCATTATTCAGGTTTCCAATCAATTGCTCGCGAAAGGCCAACTGCTCATTCAATAATTGTACTTGACGAATGGTCGACTTCTGTTGCCGCTCCGAATCGCGAATCATCTTCTTCGTTTGCTCAATCTTATTGTTTATGTCGTCGCGTTGCTTTTGTAAATCCTTCTTCGATTGCGCAACACCTTGCCACACGGGTACCGCAAGCAAGAAAAAAATCACCATGGCAAATGTGAGCCACAGCGCGCTTGAACGTTGTATTTGCTTCTCCATAGCCTGTTACAATGTATCTCTTCGAGCGTAATCGTCAGGAATGTCAAACGGGAACTCGTATGACTTGCCTGATGACAACTTGGTTATTTCGTAATTCAACACTTGTTTCGTCTGCGGACTTGAAATGGTCAAACGACATTTCGCCGGATAAAATTGCTTTTCATTCGGCTGAAAATCTGAATATGAAACCTCCAGCGTTCTCTGGCGCAGTAGATCATTGAACACCGATTTGATTAAACGAAACTCTGCAGCTTCAAACCAATAGCGCGACACAATCAAATCGTCGGTATCCTCGGTTTTGCGCATGGAACGCTGGTAGCGCGGATCATCGGGGTTCACTAAAATGGTATCGCTCTCCAATTTCCGATCATCAACACCAACCATTCGCCGCACCTTGCGGCGATACTTCGAAATAAGTAAATAGTCGTCGCCTTCCACTTCACTGCGGAAACGCTTCTCGTCTTTCTCCAGGCCTATTGCGTTTCCTACCAATAACTGCTGAAGCATCTCAAAATCAAAATCAATTCCTACGAGCTTGTTTACATCCTCAAATGTGCCGAGGTAATAAAACTTATTATCCGGAATTTTCGAGAGGTATTTCAAACTATCGGGGGTAATCATCACGCGAATCATTTCGATACCGAGAGCCGGTGTGATGGACACCCAAATCAGACTGTCCTTGCGCATGCGAATGGTGGCCTTGAATCCGCTCGACTCCGTTTCTGTTCCAAAATCGGCGTCTACCTTCATGCCTAGCCAATCATAATCGAAACGCGACTCATTGTAGCGCTTCAATACAAAACCTGCTGTTCGGTTTTTCACTGCCTTTTCCTTGGCAACACGCTCGGTTGTCTTGCATGCAGTGAGTAACAGCGTGAGCAGCGCAGTAACAAACAGCAGGACCGAACGATTCATCGGGCGGTAGACGCGCAGCAGTGCTTCCTTACACGGAAAATTTGTGAGAGGTATGCTGGTGTGCGCTTTCAATCGATATAACGTCGTTGGTTGATTTTTTCACTCACCGTAGCACTTGCACCCGGTCTAGAGGCGGCTTGTTTCCACTCGTTCACCGCTTCATCCGTTTTACCCAAATGAAACAGAATGTCGCCCATGTGCTCATGCATATCAGCTGAAACTTCACCATGTGCCATCGCCTTCTTCATCCACACCAAAGCCTCCTCATGTTTTCCCTGACGGAATAGCACGTATGCGTATGTGTCTTCGAAGGAGGCCATGCCGGGCTGCAACTCATTGGAGCGCGCCGAAAGATTCGCTGCGGCATCGAGCTTCACTTTGCGCACAGCGAGATAGTATGCAAAATTATTCATCACGAACACATCGGAAGGGTCAATGCGCAACGCCTCTTCGAATGCTGCGTCCGACTTGTCATACTGTTTCAGCGCATTGTAAGATTCTCCGAGAGAAGCATAAAACCGTTTCAATAGAACAGGATTATCAAGCACAAGCTCTTTGCCCATCACAAAAGCATCCACTGCTTTAGCGGGATTCTTTTGCTGTTGCTGAGCCAAGCCATTGAAGTAGTAAAACTCAGGCACCAACGGATAAAGTTCTAGCGCCTTAGGTGCGTCCTTGGAAAGTGTTTCAAAATCCGATAGCTCAGCCTCCAACTCTAACACTTGTTTCCAGATTAAACTCATAGACGCACCCAACTCTAGTGCGCGTTTATATTTCTGTAAAGCTTCCTTCAGTTTGCCTTCGCGGGCCAAAAAATCGCCATACATCGCAAATGCTTTGGCCTCATTCGAGTGCATTTGCTCGGTAAGTTCCAACAGCGTGTATGCATCCGGCAAACGATCAGGGCGCTGCTGAGTGAGCGTGTAGTAACGCATCAACACCATTACCTTTTGATCAATAGGTACATCGGTGGTGCCAAACGCAAGTTTCAACTCTTCGTATGAGCGCTTCTCGTCACCCTGGGTTGCATAATACTCCGAAAGTTGCCAGTGTACCTGACCATTATTCGGGTCGGCCTTCACCATATTTTGCAGCGCAAACACTGCCTTATCTTTCAAGTTGTAGCGTTGGTAAAACTGAGCTGCCATGCCCCAGTAACGGGGTTCTTCAGGATATTGCTCCGCAAGTCGTTCAAGTTCCAGACCTGCCTTTTCATACTGCTTCAATTGCTCATACAACAAATGCTTTTGTATGCTCAACTCTTCATAAATGCCCGTCTTACTTTCAAGTAAATCATAGGTTGAAATGGCGTCTTGCTGCTTATTCGCATACAACTGCACATTGGCCAATTCATACATCATTTCGTAATTGTCGGGGCTCAGTCGCACCACTTCACGAAACGCTTTTATGGCCGCGTCATACTTGGATAGCGATGCGTACGACTGTGCGAGGAGCTGCTGATACCAAGCGTTTTGCGGGTCTGATTCCACACAAATCTTCGCATGTGTCAATGCCTCAGCTGCATTGTTCAGTTCACTCAATTCATACTTACCCACTTCATAATGCACCGCAGCATTGCGCGGCTCGAGACCGACGCACTGTACAAATAGCTCGTGCGCTTTGGCTTTATTTCCCTTTGCCTTTTCGAGCTGTGCTTTGAAAAACACTTCCTGGAAATGCGTATCGACAGTTGGGTTCAATTGCTCCGGTTCCACCTCACCCGACTCTCCGTTACGAGATGCGCCGGCTTCTTTGGAGGACTTACAACCCGCCAACAGAAGCAGCAAACAAAGGAGGTATGTGATGGATCTGGTCAACACTTACTCTTTAATAACGGAATAATCACCCAAACTCATGTCGGTTGGCTTGCCGCTCAGGCGCGCATGCGTGCCAATCATGGAGTTGTTCAAATTCGCATGGTGGATGTGTGCGCCGGGAAGTACAATACTGTTTTTGATAACAGTACCTTCCACTACAGCACCATCACCAAGTGAAACACCCGGTCCAACGACACTGTTCTTAATCACCGCGCCTGCCCCCACGTAGCACGGCTGCACGATAACGCTGTTTTCCATTTTCACGTCGGCACTCACCCAATCCTTATCGGCATTGTAGCCCAAATATTTTGTGTTCGTATCGACCATTGCGTCTTTGTTGCCGCAATCCATCCAGTCTTGCACAGCGCCGGGTGTGAATTGTGCGCCCTTCTTCACCATATTGCGCAAGGCATCGGGCAATTGATACTCGCCCCCGTTCATGATGTTGTTATCGATGAGGTACTGCAGCTCATCGCGCAGCCAAGCACCGTCGTTGAAATAGTAGATGCCAATCATGGCTAAATCGGAAACGAACTCTTGCGGCTTCTCCTTGAATTCAGTGATAACGCCATTTTCATCGAGCACCACCACACCAAACTGGCGCGGGTCATCAATTTTCTGGACCCACAACACTCCGTCCTTGGAGGTGTCGAGTTTGAAGTCTGCACGAAACAATGTGTCAGCAAATGCCACGGTTACCGGACCTTTCAACGCGCTCTGTGCGCATAGAATGGCATGAGCCGTACCAAGGGCTTTGTCTTGGTAATGTATGGTTCCCTTTGCGCCGAGCGACTCAGCCACCTGAATGAGGTGACGCTCCACTTCTTCGCCAAAGCGACCCACCACGTAGGCGATTTCTGTTACCTTCTGGTCGCTGATGGACACGATATCTTCCATCAGTCGCTGCACAATGGGCTTACCCGCAATGGGCAGCAGCGGCTTAGCAGTAGTGAGGGTATGCGGGCGCAAGCGTTTGCCCATGCCCGC
>Ga0315907_10007969_pt1 | contig 10947 bp, 11 predicted proteins | sample LakEriMetagenome_3_FD_203525 | JGI IMG/M metagenome (GOLD analysis project Ga0315907, IMG submission 203525) | Freshwater fungal communities from buoy surface, Lake Erie, Ohio, United States - Buoy 12 MA123 | ecosystem: Environmental > Aquatic > Freshwater > Lake > Lake biofilm | place: USA...
TGTCGCAGCGGGTCACGGTGATGCACAACGGGCGCGTGCTGCGCCATGGCACGCCGGCGGAGATCGAATCCGACCCGCAGGTGCAGGCCCTGTACATGGGAGGGCGGCACTGATGGCCTGGTTCCGGCGCAGCCGCCCCGAACGGCCAGGAACGCCCGGACGGCCCGACCGGTTCGAGCGTGCCGAGCGTGCCGAGCGGCCAGACCATAGCGCGCCCGAGCGGCCCACGCGCTCCGCTTCCGAAGGTCGTGCCGCCCGCCGAACACCGCTGCTGCAGGTGCAGGGGCTGGACGTCTACTACGGCCGCGCCCACGCCCTGCAGGGCGTGAGCCTGGAACTGGACCAGGGCGTGCTGGGCATCGTCGGGCGCAACGGCATGGGCAAGACCACGCTGTGCAACGCCATCACCGGCCTGGTGCCCGCCAGCGGCAGCGTCAAGCTGGCGGGCGAGGAGATCCTGGGCCGCAGCCCGCACGAGATCACGCGCCGGGGCATCGCTTACGTGCCGCAGGGCCGCCGCGTATGGCCTTCACTCTCGGTGGACGAGACCTTGCGCCTGGTGGCGCGCCACCGTCGCGAGGTGGATCGCATTTACGCGATGTTCCCGCGCCTGGCCGAGCGCAAGGGCAACGGCGGCTCGCAGCTCTCGGGCGGTGAGCAGCAGATGCTGGCCATCGGCCGCGCCTTGCTGCTGGAGCCGCGCCTGCTGGTGATGGACGAACCCACGGAAGGCCTGGCGCCCGTGATCGTGGAGCAGGTGGCCCAGGCGCTGCGCGATCTGGCGGCCGAAGGCGACATCGCGGTGCTGCTGATCGAGCAGAACCTGGGCGTGGCCACCAGCGTGGCCGACCGCATCGGCATCATGGTCAACGGCCGCATCGCGCAGGAGATGCCGGCGGCCGAGCTGGCGGCGGATCGCGAACTGCAGGAGCGGCTGCTGGGGGTTCGCTCCCATGGGGGAGACGATGCCGAAGAGGCGGCAGCGCAGGCGGCGGCCCAGGCGCAGGCGCCGGACCAGACCCCGCAGGAGACCCGGGTGCTGACCGTGGTGCGTGCGCACGGGGATGGGGTGCCCTCGCTGAACGACCTGTCGCCGCGGACGGTACGCGGCTACAACCGCTGGAACGCCGGCACGCCCACAGCCCCCGTGGTGGACCGGCCGCTGGAGCCTGCCTTCCCCGCCGCTCCATCGGCTGCCCCATCGGCCGCCCCGGCGGCCAGCGCCGCTGAACGCCCGGGGACGACTGCCTCCCCCTTGGCCGCCGTCTTCGATTTTCCTGTGGCGGCCACCAGCGGGCGCGCCGCCTATGTCGCCGGCACCTTCGACACCAAAGGCCGCGAACTCTTCTACCTGCGCCAATGCCTGGAGCGTCTGGGCTTGCGCGTGGTGACCGTGGACCTGTCCACCAGCGGCAAGACCTCCACCGCCAGCGTGCACCCGCGGGAGGTGGCGCGCCACCACCCCAAGGGCGAGGCCGGCGTCTTCAGTGGAGACCGTGGCAGCGCCGTGGCCGCCATGGCCCTGGCCTTCGAGCGCTTCATTCTCACGCGGCGCGATCTCGGGGGGCTCATCTCCGCGGGCGGGTCCGGCGGCACCACCCTGGCCACCGCAGCGATGCGTGCGCTGCCCGTGGGGGTGCCCAAGGTCATGGTGTCCACCATGGCCAGCGGTGACACGCGGCCTTACGTCGGGCCGAGCGACATCTGCATGATGTATTCCGTCACCGACGTGCAGGGCCTGAACCGCATCAGCGAGCGGGTGCTGGCCAATGCAGCGCACGCGCTGGCTGGCATGGTCACGCACCCGGCGGCCTCGGTGCAGGCCACCAAGCCGGCGATCGGATTGACGATGTTCGGCGTCACCACCCCTTGCGTGCAGATGGTGACCAAGCAACTGGAATCCGACTTCGACTGCCTGGTGTTCCATGCCACGGGCGTGGGTGGGCAGTCCATGGAGAAGCTGGCCGACTCCGGCTTGCTGGAAGGCGTGATCGACGTCTCCACCACCGAGATCGCCGACGAGATCGCAGGCGGCACGCTCTCGGCGGGCCCCGGTAGGCTGGACGTCTTCGCCCGCCACGCGCTGCCCTGGGTCGGCTCCTGCGGGGCGCTGGACATGGCCAACTTCGGCGCCTGGGACAGCGTGCCTGAGAAGTTCCGCGGCCGGCGTCTGTACCGGCACAACCCCACGGTCACGCTGATGCGCACCACGGCCGAGGAGTGCCGTGCGATAGGCGACTTCCTGGTGACCAAGATCAATGCGATGCGCGGGCCGGTGCGCTTCCTGATCCCCGAGGGTGGTGTGTCGGCCATCGACCGGCCGGGCCAGCCTTTCCACGATCCGCAGGCCAACCAGGTGCTGTTCGACACCATCGAGAAGGGCTTTCGCAGCGGGGCGGATCGGCGCCTGTTGCGCCTGCCCCACCACATCAACGACGAGGCCTTTGCGCAGGCGCTGGTGGCCGCCTGGCACGAGGTCAGTGCCGGCCGCGAAGCCCGGCGCGCCTGAAACCGAGACCCCTGCAGGAGAAGACGACGCATGCCCAGGATTGCACGGACGGAACTGCTCAAGCGCTTGCGCGCCAAGGTGGCCCGGGGCGAGCCCATCATCGGTGGCGGTGCCGGCACGGGCCTGTCGGCCAAGTGCGAGGAAGCCGGCGGCATCGACCTCATCGTCATCTACAACTCGGGGCGTTACCGCATGGCCGGGCGCGGTTCGCTGGCCGGGTTGCTGGCGTATGGCAACGCCAACGAGATCGTGTGCGACATGGCGCGTGAAGTGCTGCCGGTGGTGCGCCACACGCCCGTGCTGGCCGGTGTGAACGGCACCGACCCCTTCATGATCCCGGACCAGTTCCTGCGCCGCCTGATCGACCTGGGGTTCTCGGGCGTGCAGAACTTCCCGACGGTGGGTCTGATCGACGGCACCTTCCGGTCCAACCTGGAGGAAACGGGCATGGGCTACGGCCTGGAAGTGGACTTCATCGCCCGCGCAGCGCGTGCCGACATGCTCACCACCCCCTACGTCTTCAATGAAGACGAGGCGCGTGCCATGACCAAGGCCGGCGCCGACATCGTGGTGTGCCACATGGGCCTGACCACCGGCGGGGCCATCGGGGCGGAGACCGCGCTGAAGCTGCAGGACTGCGTGGAGCCTATCAACCGCTGGACGGCTGCGGCGCGCAAGCAGCGGCGCGACGTGCTCGTGCTGTGTCACGGCGGGCCCATCGCCACGCCCGAGGACGCACGCTTCATCCTGCAGCACTGCCCCGGCTGCGATGGGTTCTACGGGGCCAGTTCCATGGAGCGCCTGCCCACCGAGGTGGCGCTGACCGAGACCACACAGGCCTTCACCCGCATCCGGCGGGAGGCCGCGCCCGCGACAGCTGGCGCCCGCAAGTCAAGCAAGAGGAGAGCACCATGAGCGGCGCTGAATTCGGCAGCTTCATTCTGGGTCTGATCGTTGTCGCGATCGTCGTCGCGATCGGCGTCTGGCTGCTGCACTGGCTGTACCTGCGCAGTTCCAAGGAACGCGCTTTCGTGCGCACCGGTCTGGGCGGGCAGAAGGTGGTGGTGGACGGCGGCGCCTTCGTGCTGCCCATCGTGCACGACGTGATCCCGGTGAACATGAACACCTTGCGCCTGGAGGTCAGCCGCGGGCGCGACAAGGCGCTCATCACGAAAGACCGGATGCGGGTGGACGTGATCGCAGAGTTCTACGTGCGCGTGGCGGCCAAGGCCGACAGCGTGGCCGCGGCGGCGCAGACCCTGGGCTTGCGCACCATGGAGCCCGCGCAGCTGAAGGAACTGGTGGAAGGCAAGTTCATCGACGCCCTGCGCACGGCGGCGGCCGAGATGACCATGGAAGAGTTGCACGAAAAGCGCGGCACCTATGTGCGCCGGGTGCGCGAAGCCGTGGCCGAAGACCTGACCAAGAACGGCCTGGAACTGGAAGCGGCCTCGCTCACGCAGCTGGACCAGACCTCGATGGAGTTCTTCAATCCCAGCAACGCCTTCGACGCCGAGGGCTTGACGCGGCTGACCGAGCAGATCGAGCGTCGCAAGAAGCAGCGCAACGACGTGGAGCAAGACACGCTGATCGCCATCCGCAACAAGAACCTGGAGGCCGAGAAGTTGTCGCTGACCATCGACCTGGAGTCCGAGAGCGCGCGCCTGTTGCAACAGCGCGAGGTGGAGATGGCGCGAGCGCGCCAGCGCGCCGAGGTGACCACCGAGCGGGCCCAGCGCGACCAGGACGCCGAGGGCGCACAGATCGCGGCACGCCAGGCCATCGAGGCAGCGCGCATCCGCAGCGAGCAGAGCATCGAGCAGGAACGCATCCGCAAGGAGCGCGAGATCCAGGCCGCCGAGATCGAGCGCCGCAAGGCGCTGGAGCTGGCCGAGCAGCAGCGGGCCATCGCCGTGGCCCGTGAAAGCAAGGCCCAGAGCGAAGCCCAGGCCGAGGCCGAGGAGGCGCGCGCCCAGGCGGTGGCCGCCGAGGAGCGGGTCTTCACCGCCCGCGAGGTGGAGATGGCCCAGCGCAAGAAGGCCATCGACCTCATCGGGGCCCAGCAGACCGTCGAGCGCGAGGCCCTGCAGATCACCGCCGCTGCGGCCGCGGAGAAGGAGGCCAGTGGTGACCGCGGCGCCGCCATCCGCGCCCAGGCCGAGGCCGATGCCGATGCCGAGCGCATCCGCGCCATGGCGCACCGCGTGCGCGCCGAGATCGAGGCCGAGGCCCTGCGCATGATGAACGAGGCGCAGAACGTGCTGTCGCCTGAGGCCCGGGTGTCGGCGCTGCGCCTGAAGCTGGTGGAGAAGGCCGAGGCCATCATCCGCGAGTCGGTCAAGCCCATGGAGCGCATCGAGGGCATCAAGATCCTGCACGTGGAAGGACTTGCGGGCGGTGGTGGTGGGGGTGGCGGTGGGGATGCCGGCAGCGGCGGCTTTGCCGACAACGTGGTGAACTCGGCGCTGCGCTTCCGCGCCCAGGCGCCCATCGTGGACCAGTTGCTGCGCGAGATCGGCCTGGAGGGCGGCGACATCGGCCGCCTGGCGGCCGGGGCCTCCGGGGTCGCGGCGCTGCCGCCGGCCGCTGCGCAGGCCAAGGAATGAAGCGCCGGCCCGCGCGCCACCGGAGGTTTGCAGCGTGATCCGCCTCTACGTTTCCAGCGTCATCGAGGCCAGCGCCGACACGGTGTGGGCCCGCATCCGCGATTTCAATGGCCTGCCTTCCTGGCACCCGGCCATTGCCGACAGCCGCATCGAGAACCAGCAGCCTGCTGACCGCGTGGGCTGCATCCGGCACTTCCACACGCGCGATGGCGGCATGATCCGCGAGCGCTTGCTGGCGCTGTCGGATTACGACTTCTCCTGCACCTACGAAATCCTGGAAAGCCCCATGGGCGTGGAGCACTATGTGGCAACGCTCAAGCTCACACCCGTGACCGACGGCGACCGCTGCTTTGCCGAGTGGAGCGCCGAGTTCGACTGCGCCGAGGGCCGCGAGCGCGAGCTGACCGACCTCATCGGCGGCGGCGTGTTCCAAGGCGGCTTCGACGCCTTGAAGCGCCACTTCTCGCGCCGCTGACCGGGCCGGGGCTGCTGGTGCTGCAGAAGGTCGTCCGCTCCACCATCATCGACGCGCCCATCGAGCGCGTCTGGGCGGTGCTGCGCGACTTCAACAGCCACGACCAGTGGCACGCCGTGGTGGACCAAAGCCGCATCGAAGCGGGGCAGGCCTCATCCCAGGTGGGCTGTGTGCGCGCCTTCCGGCTCAAGGACGGCAACTTCATCCGCGAGCAGCTGCTCACCCTGGACGATGTGCAGCACAAGTCCACCTACTGCATCGTCGAGGCCACGGTGCCGCTGCAGCGCTACGTGGCCACCGTGACGCTCAAGCCCGTGACCGACGGGCGCCGCACCTTCTGGCATTGGGAATCCACCTTCGCCACCCCGCCGGGCCAGGAGCGCGAACTGCGCGACATGGTGGCCCACGGCGTGTACGAGGCCGGTTTCGAGAACCTGCGCCGGCATCTGCAGCAAGGCGCCGACCTTCGGGCCCCGGGCAGTGCGCCCATGCCTGTGGCCCTGCCGCAGCCCTGCCGCCGCGTGACGGTGTCCGGCTACGGCGGGCCCGAGGTGCTGGTGGTGGGGGAGGGCGAGGTGCCGCCCCCCGGGCCGGGGCAGGTGCGCATCCGCCAGCGCGCCATTGGCGTCAACTACTTCGATGTCTACCTGCGCCGCGGCTGGATACCCGCCCTGCTGCCCTTGCCCGGCACGCCGGGCATGGAGGCGGCCGGCACGGTGCTGGACGTGGGCGAAGGCGTCACGGGGCTGATGGCTGGCGACCGCGTGGCCTGCATGGCCCCGCAACCGGGCGCCTATGCCAGCCTGCGCAACGTGGCGGCCGATCATGTGGTGCGGCTGCCCGCCGCGGTGGACGATGAAGTGGCCGCCGCGCTGCTGCTCAAGGGCGTGACGGCCGACTACCTGCTGCGCGACCTGGGGCGCGTGCAGCCCGGCGCGCGCTGGCTGGTGCATGCGGCCGCCGGCGGCGTGGGCCTGCTGCTGTGCGCCTGGGCCCGGCGCCTGGGCGCGCGCGTGGTGGGCACGGTGTCCAGCGAAGACAAGGCCCGCCTGGCGCGCGAGCATGGTTGCGAGCATGTGATCGTCACCGCCGACTACCGCTTTGCCCAGGGCGTGCGCCAGCACTTCGGCGACGGCGCCGACGTCATCGTCGACGGCCTGGGCGATGCGGCTTTTGAAGAGAACTTCGAGGCCCTGGCCCCGTGTGGGCACTGGATCAGCCTGGGCCAGGCCAGCGGCCCGCCTCGGCCGGTGGACCCCGGTCTGCTGGTGCACAAGTCCGCCACCTTCTCCCGCCCGGTGGCCTTCGCCTACGTGGCCACGCGCGCGCGCCTGGCCGAGCGGGCCCAGCGCGTGTGGGATGCGCTGGCCGACGGCACGCTCAAGCTGCCGCCCATCGAGCGCCACAGCCTGGAAGCCGCGGCGCGGGCGCACGAGCGCCTGGAGTCGCGCAAGACCACAGGGGCGCTGGTGCTGGTGGCTTGAGCCCGCGCAGGAGACTTCCATGATCCAAGGCATGAACCACTTCACCATCACCGCGCAGGACCGCGCGGCGACGCTGGACTTCTACTGCGGCTTGCTGGGCCTGGTGGAGGGTCACCGGCCAGACCTCGGCTTTCCCGGGGCCTGGCTGTACGCCCCAGGGGGCACGCAGGCCGTGCTGCACATCTACTGGGACCGGCCCGCGCCGGCCGCTGCCACCGGCGTGATCGATCACATGGCCTTCACCGCCAGCGACCTGAAAACCGTCAAGGCCCGGTTCGATGAGCGCGGGCTGCGCTACGACCTGCGCCGCCAGGCGGGCGCAGGCACCTGGCAGCTTTTCAGCTTCGACCCGAACGGTGCCCGGGTGGAGCTTGACTTTGATGCCTCAGAACAGCTCTGACTTTGACGCCGTTGCCCGCCGACGGGGAGTGCCGGCCGGTTGTGCCGCCAAGCTGCGCATGGGCTTCACGGTTCCACGACTTGCGGGCTTTGGCAGTGCCGAAGCGACGCGAACTCATTCCACCTGATCCTTCACTGCAACCATGTCCGTCCCGTCCGACAGTGCGGCGAGGACCTCATCGATTTCCGAAGGTTGCCACCGCATCGGCCAGCGGGCGTCGTCTGCGGGCCGAAGAAGGGTGTGATCCTCGATCAGCTTCAGCGCGCCCGTCCGTCCGACCCGAGCCGTCACCAAGGTGTGGCCTTCAATTCCCGGAAGCCGTTGTCCAGCGGCTGCCATGGCCATGAGCAAGGCTCTCCAGCCTTGCGGGGTTTCCGTGTCCGAGACCGCGAAGCGCCTTTCCAGCCGTGCGATCGCCTCCGGATCGGGCCAGCCGACGCCCGACCGGAACACCACCTCGCAGGGCAATGGCGCGACTTGCACCGTGGACGGAAGCGGCACGGCGGCGAAGCCGGTATGCCAGACGAGGATCGGCTGGCGATAGCGCCTTGGCGCCTCGCGCACAGCTTCCGGGTTGGCGGGCTGAACCGTGATCAGGGCGCTGATGTCCAGGAGAAGATAACCCTGCTTGTCTCCGCCTAGAAAGACAGCATGCCCGAACCGCCCATCGGGCAAGGGCAGTGCGAAGGCGTGTCCGGCCCGGACGCCCGTTCGGTTGACGAAGGCACGGGACTGGATATCGAGCCTGGCACCGGCAGGCGCATTGGCCTCCTCGACATCCCGACCATGGCCGTCATATTCAACGCCGTTTGCGATCGCCAGCGCCTCGATTCGGGCGATGGCCCTTGCGCTGTCCAGCCCGGCGCCGAGAGTCTCGCGCAGGATCAGGCCGCCCGGCGTCCGCGCCGCACCCACCTCGATGCCGGCGGGCAGCGCGGCGCGAAACCGCTTCAATCGCGCCGCCGTCCCATGGATGAAGTGCTCGATCTGGCTCACGGTGGTACCCCAGTCTGATCTATGGCCACCCCTTGGCCTTGGCCGCCTCAGCGGCCTGCTTCTTCCGAACCAGGGCCAGATTGCTCTTGCTCAGTTCATCGAACCGGGCATGTCTGGCGAAATACGGGCCATCCAGCGGAGCTTCGTGGGTGAAGGCCATGGTCCAGGCGAGGTTCGGCGGGAACACGCAGTAATCAGCCAGCGGCACCTCCAGCGGCAGTGCATCGGTGGCCACAGCGGCGCGTCCGCCATTCAGCAGCACCAGATACTCGGCCTCGCTTTGCAACCGGTAGGTGCTGCGGGCTTCTTCACGCGCCGTACACGGATACCGCCCCGCGCTGAAGACATGCCAGAGGTAGCCCTTGGGGCCCGTGGCCTTGACGCCGTCCCGGTCTGTACCAAAGGCCGCCAGCCAGGCGGCCGTCAAGGCGGCCGCTTCGGCTTCGGTGAAATGACGGACGCTGGCGCCCGGCGCGACGATCCCTTCGGGAAACTTCCAAGCATTGAACCGCGGCATCTCACAACTCCAAGCCTATGCGCCAGGGGCTGCGACTCGCTGCGGCGCCTGTCGCTTGCCGCGTTGCGCAGCCTTGTAGCTCACGACCACCTCGTTACGCTGGCGCCACCAGGGCCTGAGCAACGCGCCACCCGATGAGCGAATCTTCACCGCGCCGTTCCCGGCCTCGACGATCTGGTACGCAACGGCTCGCGAACCTTGGTAGGTGACCACCACGTGAAGCGCGCCGCAGACGAGGCCCTGCAGAAACGCCATCAGTTCATCCCGTGTCGCAAAGTGCTCGTGCCACGAATCCGCGAACACAGTGAACTCCTGGCCTATCGCCAGTTCAAGGCTGGCGTCGACGCCAGCGATCTCGAGGCGTAAACCCCGCTCCGCGGGGACGGTGGTGATCGGCAGTGCTTCTTCAATCGTCCTGCCGATGTCTTCGAGGCGGTGCGTCATGCCGACTCCGATCGATTGGTCAGCGAAGGGTCAGGCAGGCTGCAACAGACCTGCGCCAACGAGCCCGGTCCAGGCCCGCCTGGCGGGTTCGCTGCAGTTGGCGACCGTGAAGGAGTCGGACTCGAAAGACTCGGAGAAAACCTCCGAGATCGCGGCAGCCAGTTCGGCTTCGCCCCGACAGCGCGGGATGCGAGCCACGATCCTGGCCACCTCCTGCGCATACTCGTCGGGCAGCGCGCCGTCGGCGGCAAGCCCGAAAGGGTCCCACGCCTGGATGGCCGAGCTCACGATCGCGAGCGACTGGTCGTAGTGACGTCTGCTGTTCATGGGCTGTGTGCAGTGAGCGAGTCCGGTCCTTTTGGACAGGCGCGAGCAGCTGATCGCAAGATTGTTGCTGAGCGACATAGACCCCGACGGTATCGAGGAGTCAGCGGCTCGTAGGGCAGACGCACCACCTCTTGCCATTGCTCGCTGCGTCGGTGGACGATCATCCTCGGGTCTGCAGAAACGCGGTTGCACCGGCGTTCGAGATTCAGCTCACCAGTGGGTCACGCACCTGCAGTTCCGGTAGGCTGATGAAGGGTGGCGTCTCTGAGCGCGTGCGCGCAGCACCAGGCGCAGGGCCTCCTCAATGAGGACTTGCAGCGTGGTGCCTTCTTGCTGCGCCAGGCGCTTGCTGCGCCCCAGCAGATCGCTCGGCACTTCGATGGTGGTCTCTTTGACAAAGAAGTGGCCGAGGGTGAGGAAACGGCCTGCGCCCTGCCGGCGCCGCTGACCACGAGCGCCGTGCCCGTCTGCAATGCCAGTTCCCTGGCGCGCACTGCTGCACGCTGCAGTGCCGCCGCCGACATTCGCAGATCGGGATTACGCGCGTCTTCCAGGGGTCGCGGATTCATGTCGTTCCCGGTGGGTTCGGCCTGTGCAGCAGCCGGTAACGGAACGTGCAGCGCCCGTGGCCTTGCATGATGGTGTGCTCGCGCTCCATCGTGATGTCCGGGTTGTAGCCTTCCACGAAGGTGCCGTCGCGGTTGCACGAGAGCAGGTCCCCGATGGCCTCCAGGCCCATCTCGCGGTACATCTCGGCGTAGCGGCAGCGCGTGACGTCGAAGTCGAAGCTCTCGTCGTTGGCCTGCAGCGTGGTGGTTTCCAGCGCGCCGCCCGTTCTCCAGTTGTCGTACAGGCGGATGAAGGCGGGCATGCTGGTGTCGCCGCCGGGTGAGGCCGCGGCCAGCGCCTTGCCTTCCTCGATGGCCGCCTTGCGGATGGCCTTGTCCAGGATGTCACGCGCCTGTTCGGGGCCCAGCCGTGCGACCAGTTCTTCCCAGATGGGCTTGATGACCTGGGCTTGCAGGCGGCGCTTCTCCAGCACGGGGATCTGCATCATGTGGGCTTGTATGGATGCCTCCCGGCGATAGGTGCAAACCCGTATCGTGTTGTGAAGAAGTCGGCTGCTGCCTTGTATCCGGCCTTTGCTGTGGTTTGCGCTGGTTGCCCAGCGCTGCCCACGGGCCCCGAT
>Ga0315907_10007975_pt1 | contig 10943 bp, 8 predicted proteins | sample LakEriMetagenome_3_FD_203525 | JGI IMG/M metagenome (GOLD analysis project Ga0315907, IMG submission 203525) | Freshwater fungal communities from buoy surface, Lake Erie, Ohio, United States - Buoy 12 MA123 | ecosystem: Environmental > Aquatic > Freshwater > Lake > Lake biofilm | place: USA...
CTTCAAGCGTCTTAAGAAAGGCATTAAATGCTTGTGAAGTAAGCATGTGAACCTCATCTATAATATAAACCTTGTAGTTTCCAAGTTGTGGCGCTATGCGCACTTGTTCAATTAATCCTCGCATGTCATCCACGGAGTTGTTCGAGGCTGCATCTAATTCATAGATGTTTAGTGAGTTCCCTGACTTAAATGAAACGCAAGAGTCGCAAACATCACAAGCCTCAAGTTGCGGGGTTCGGTTAAAACAATTAATGGTTTTGGCTAAGATTCGAGCCGTCGTAGTTTTACCAACTCCTCGTGATCCACAAAACAAAAAGGCTTGGGCTAAATGACCAGTTAGTATAGCGTTGCGTAACGTTCCTGTAATAGACCCTTGGCCTACAACCGTTTCAAAGGTTTGCGGACGATACTTCCTTGCTGAAACAACAAACTCGCTCATACCACAAATGTAACGGATTCTATGTTAAAACGCATTGGATAATTCGCGTTGTTGATAATTTTTATCTTAATTGCGAATAAAGTGCCCACGGATGGTTTTTCCTTGGTCATATACTTCGATAAAGAAGGTACCAGAATAGCCAGAAACATCAATGAAATTTCCTGTAAAATTCATTTCATGAAATACTTCAGCCCCTTGTGCATTTATAATGCGTAGTTCAATTGGAGCAGAAAAATTATGTTTAAAAAACAAGAGATTCGATGTGGGGTTGGGATAGGTGAGCAATCCATATTCTTCAGAAATTACTGATATACTATTTTGCTGGGTTTGGGCATTCCATTTATTTAAATAAATCTTAAGGGTACCTGACCGAACATCTCCCCAAACGGCATAACAGGTATCGCCTGCATATACAACACTCATGAAGTCGTTTCCGCTTCCTTCTAAGATGGTATCGTGGGCTGCGGCTTGACTTGAAATGGGATAATCTGGTCCAATAGATGCAGCGCCATAGGGTTTCGTTGCTGCATATATTTCACTCGCTTGCTCATACCCATCGTTGGGTGCGTTCCGACGGTCTCGCCATGTGATCACTAAATCCCCTGATTCGTTAAAATCACCCCATAGTAAGTCTTGTACGCGGTTATTTCCAATGGGATCTTGGTTTACTTTCTGCATTGTTCCCCACGTGCCGCCGCCATCTGTTGTTTCAATCAGGTACACATCGGACTGGTCGTTTTGCTCGCTTAAAAAACAGTACACCAAATGCCCCGGATGCGCTGGGTCTGCAATGAGTTTGCCAGCCCGTTTAAATAAACTATTACTCACCCCTACATTGAGTCCCTGATATGCGATTTCGTGAGTTATTGTTATACCAAGATTGGTTGAGCTCGCTAAAACTTGTCGCGGATATACGGATTGAGAAACTACATAGGATGGATAAACGGCATAGAATTTCCCTGTGCCATCGATGGCTGGAGTGGGCATGGGCTGCGTAATGCTTGTTCCGGCCAAATAATTCAAGGTATCCATTACGCGTGGATTCATAAAACTCTGACCTCCGTTGATGCTTACACTAACATAGGGATTATACGGAGGGGTGATGAGTGCCGGTTGGTCTGCATTCATCGTAGTTACATAAATTGGTGCGAGCGGAGAATTCCCGGATTGATCTACCACCATCCACGGTCGATCAATACATAGTTTATTCGGGCAATCTGTTATATTAATTACCTCCACCGCATTACCCCACGACAAGCCACCATCCGTTGATTTTTGAACCACAACTTGGCCTTGGGTAAATCCTACATTATCGTAATCTATATAGCACATAAAGGCATTCCCCAAATGATCAAAACCCAAACTTACATCGGCAGATGAATTTCCCGGTGCAAGATGTGCTTGAAATATCGGTGCACTCCAGGTTGTTCCCCCGTTGGTGGAGTAGGCGGATTTAATGACTATTTTTTGACCAAATTGAAAGCCCATCCAGGCAGCGATAAGATGTTGTGGATTAGTTGGGTTAATTGCGATAGACGGCTCTCCTTCGAAGTAGTTACCAGAAGATACAAGCACGTTTTGTCCAATGACTGCTGAATAAAGTACACAAAGGCAACCAAAGACCAAGGTCTTCATTAGTTTCTGCGAATTGGCGTTAGACTATACCCTTGGGCGCGTAAAAGTGCTAGGACGCCATTGGGTCCAGGAAGATGGCCTGCTCCAACGGCAATGAAGGTGTTTTCGCGCTCAATTTGATCCATAATGACAGGAATCCATTGGGTATTACGTTTGTTTAGAAAGTTCTCAACGAAATCTGGAAATCCTTCAGATTCATTGATGATGTCGATGTAAAGTGCATCTATGGATTCACTCAAATAGTTTGATAACATGGCATCATAGCCTTGTGTTTGGTTCAAACCATCGATTAGCATTCGCACCTGGTCTTCCAATGAAACCGTATTAATGGTTTGCATTTGAACTTGAATGGATTCTAAGCCCATCGTTTTTTTACTTCCTTTCTTTGCCATTTCACCAAATTCTAACTCATAAGACTTAGTGTTTTCCAAAGATTCTTGAAGCAATGCACTTGAGAAGAAAAATGGCTTTAAACGACTATACCGTTTGAACTTCTTTTTACTCATACCATTGGAATCCACCGCATAGGTATAAATCAATTGGTACTGCGCATCAGTACAGATGTCACGTAGGGTTTTACCTTCAGGAAGTATGGTCTCCTTCGCTAACTCGATTTTCTGAGCAAGATCCATGTTCAAATCGACTTCCATGGCAATCATCCTTGACTTATTAAAGGCAGCAGTTAAGGTAGAGTCGATGTTAAACTGCTCTTTGGGCATCAAATGAATGGTGCCGAAAAGATAGGATGTATGCTGGCCGTCTTTACTCTTTATTTCATAAAGTAATTGACTATTCGCAAGGAATGAGGCAAGTAAAGAAACGAGAAGTACGGCTGTTTTCATTTTTTTTTATTCGAAATCTTTCAAATCCACTGCACCATTGATTTCTGTTGCATCTAAACTGATGTTTAGCGTCATAGGGCCGACATTCAGAATCGTCTTGTGCGGTAATAAAACACCATTTACTGCTTTGTAATCAGCGTATTCGATTACGGTAGTAGAAGATTCACCATCTTGGTTCATTACCTTAACTGTTTTAGCTTTAAGGAAGGTAGACTTATCGTAGTAATGATAGACTTCACCGCTAGTTCCAAATGCGATTTTAACCACGTAATATGGCGTGCCATTTTCAGATTCAATCCCAATTACTTCTGGTTTATAATTAGAAACAGTATTGATCCAATTCAATTCTGGAATTACACCTTGTTCCATCAAGGTAATAGCAACCTCTTCACTGGTCATTTCTTTTTTCCCTGTTTGCATATTGAAGCTATATCCGCTTTTACCGTCAAAGTACTGTTTCTGTGCAATCATACCATTGAATTCCATTTTATCTGCTTGAATTCCCTTGTTGGTGAAATACGAAGTGCTGCTTAAAGGAAATGGAATTTTATCTGATTTCAAGGTGGATTTCTGAACCATCGATTTGATTTTACTTACGGTTTTTGTGGCTGCCTTTAAAGAAGAAGCTTGTGTTAAACTTAAGGTTACCTTGGTAAGCAAGTCATTGATCGCAAGGTCAGAGGGGATTTTATCTTTTTTCACATCACCGAATTCATCAAGTTTTGTGACCTGACCATCGGAATCAAAGCGTTTAATTTTTTCTAATACGGCTTCATTTCCTACCACAATAATGTTATAGTTGTTGGCTTTTATGTACTTCGAAGCAATCACTTTAAGATCTGCCGGTGTTATGGCGTCTAACTGCTGCAAATACGTTTTGTAATAATCTGCAGGTAGTCCATACCGTTGAATGTTATAGGCAAAACGTGCAATGGTTTGTGGACGCTCTAACGAACGCGCAAAGCTTCCGTTCTTAGTTGCTTTGGTAAGATCAAGTTCATCGGATTTAATATCGTCTGCCAATAAGCGATTTAATTCGTTGACTATTTCCGTAATGGCAGAGTCTGTAACATCATTTCTAAAGTTTCCGCTAACAGAAACCCAACCGCCGTTATTTTGAACATTCAAACCAGAGTAGCATCCGTAGGTGAAGGCTTTGTCTTCACGTAAATTCTGCATAAGTCGTGTTCCAAATCCACCGCCACCAAATACATCATTCAACACAGACAGTTTTAAATTATCTGGATTCCCCATGCGCATAGGAATAGGAAACGTAACTTGTATTACGGATTGAACTGCACCTGGTTTGTTAACAAAATACACCTGATTCCCATCCGTTTTGTTTGGATCTTTAAATTGAGGTTGTGCTGGTGTATTTCCGTTCCATGAACCAAAGAATTTTTCGATGTATGCTTCAGCCTCCGCTCGCGTAATGTCTCCAACAATTACCAAATAGGCACCTTTTGGTGTAAAATGTTGCTTGTAATACCCTTTGATGTCATCCAGGGTAATTGCCTCAAGCGTTTTAAACGTCATTACCTCACCGTACGGATGATTTGGGAAATTAACTTTAGCAGTAGCATTATTTGCCATGCCTTGTCCTTCTGATTTTAGAGAAACTAAGCCGGATTTAAATTGGTCAACAATCCGCGTATATTCTGATTCAGGAAAAGATGCATTCAAGGTAATGTCCGCCATTAATCCCATTCCTTTTTCAAGGTGTTTTGTTAATGTTGAAAGATATACGTTGGTTGCACTGGCATTTATGGTTGCGCCAATAAAATCAATTTCTTTATCCAATTGATCTTTTGACCTATTTTGCGTGCCAGTCATGATTAATGAACCTGTTAATTCATTTAAGCCGGCTTTGTCTCCTTCTAATCCCGGGGTATAGCCCAGTGTCAGGTCAAACGATACCTTTGGTAATTTGTGGTCTTCTGAAAGAATGACAACCATTCCGTTTTTGGTGGTCCATACTTCTGATTCTTTAAGTTGAATCGGAGTAGGGGTAGCCGCTTTCGGCATGATTGAACGATCAATTTGAGCGTATATGCTGCTAAACGCTAAGGCAACGAGGAGTGATAAGGTATATTTCATGATTATTTTTCAGTTGGTAAGTAATATAAAATAACGCGTGCATTGTCTGTTAGATAGGTGTTTGCCACGCGTTGAATGTCTTCTTTAGTGACCTTGCGATACATATCAAGCATTTGGTTTGTTCGCGCCGCCGTTCCATAGTACACGTGATTATCTGCTAGACTTTCAGCGATTCCAGCTACCGATGAGGTAGATTCAACCACTTGTTTTTCGAATTTATTTAACACCGATTGATATTCTTCATCTGTAATCAATTGATCCTTCATTGCTCTGATTTCGATATCAAAGGCCGCTTGAATATCATTCAATGATACCCCTTCTTTTGCTAAAGCCAAAAAGATATTCATTCCGCCATCTTCTAATCCATAATTAAAAGAGCTCGCATAAGTAGCGATTTGTTTTTTCTCAATTAGGTTTTTATTGATGCGTGAACTGTTTCCTCCAGAAAGAATTTCATTCATAAACTCCAGTGCATAGCTGTCTGCATTCTTTTGGTCTGGTATTTTGTAACCCATGAAAATCCCGGGTAATTGGATGTTATCGTAAATGGTATCGGTTAAAACACCGCGAATTGGCTCCTTATCTTTTTGTGGTCTTCGCACTACGATAGGAGTCGCCTTTAACTTGTTCAACAAAGCAAGGGCGGCTTTATCTTTAGTTTTGTTTATGTCTTTAGCATCGAATTTACTCTTGTCGATGCCATATTTTGTTTGAAAACTTGCTGTGGGTAGGCTGATGAGGTCACGGTACAAATTGATGGCTTGGCCACTTGGAATAGATCCGAAATACTGCTCAATCCATAGTATGGTTTTTTCAATTGGAATATCACCTGCAATGGAGATTGTGGCATTGTTTGGCACATAAAAATCTTGGTAAAACTGAACGTAATCTGCCTCAACCGCTGCATCTAAGTGCTCCATAGAACCGATAGGTACCCAACGATACGGATGACTCGGGAAGGCTCGTTTGAACATTTCTGAAATAAAACTCGCATACGGCTGATTGTCTACACGCTGACGTTTTTCTTCTTTGACTACACTGCGTTGTGTTTCGATACCTACGTTTTCAACTTTGGCATGCAACATACGCTCACTTTCTAACCAAAGACCTAATTCTAATTGGTTTGAAGGTAAGATTTCATAATAGTAGGTTCGGTCTTGAGAAGTATTGGCATTTAAGGTGCCTCCGTTTTTTTCGACCAATTTAGAGTATTCACCTCTTCCAATGTTTTGAGATCCTTCAAAGAGCAAGTGTTCAAAGAAATGCGCAAAACCGGTGCGTTCTGGGTTCTCATTTTTCGATCCAACATGATAAAGTACAGAAACAGCTACAATTGGCGTGGTATGCTCTTCGTGTAGAATAACATGTATCCCATTTGGTAGATCATATTCAAGGTAGTTTATCTTGGTTTGGGCAATACTCGTGTTCCATGAGAGCAAGAACAACATCGAGAAAGAAAGATGCTTCATATAATAAATTTTGAAGCGCTAATTTACAACAAAGTAGGCAATCCGAATGATGTCGATTGAAATTTAATGACCATCAAGAAATTGGCCTAAAAATTGCCTACCTTTGAACCATGCAGCGATTATTACTCCTGGTTTTCTTGGTGTTCTCCATTGCTTATGGACAAACTGTAGTACCGTTTAGGGATTTTAATAATTTTTTCTTGAGCTATGAGAACGGTGGCTTTAAAACCATCGAAATTCAACCGGTAAAAGATTACCAAGCAGGTGACGAATTGGTAGCCTATATTGATACCCGAGGAAATTTGAGGCTCTATGATGGAAGACAACGCAAGGATATTACGAACCTAAATGTAGAATATCAAGTCTCAGATCATTTGTTGGGTTATATGATCGGTCCAACCTTAAATATGTGGGACAAGGGACGACTCCAAACGTTAACCTACTTCGGCCGCAAATTTTTAGTAAAAGATTCTTTGATTGTGTATGAAGATACGCGATTCAATACCTTAAATGTGTATTGGAAAAAAAATACCATGAGCCTCGCTACAATCATTGGAGAGTTATCTATTCCAACAACGGTAGGAGAGAATATCTTGGTGTTCAAAGACAATGGGAATTTGTTTAAGGTCTTTCAAGATGGAATGATTTATGAAATCTGTGCGTGGAACGGAACCATTGATTTTCAATTAGGTACGGATATTATTTGCTTTAACGACCCAACCACTAGAACCTTTGTTGCATTTGAGCACGGAGAGTTTATTGATGTGGAGAATCAGTTTATGAGAAAATACAAAGCGGGTAGAGGCTTTATCGTGTATGAGGATTTGAATTCCAACCTGTGGTTATATAAAAATGGGGAAAAGACCTTACTGACCAATTTCATTTCGTCCTTTTGGGATGTTAAAGATGACGTAGTGATATGGGGGGAGAATAATTACCTCTTCGCGTATGTCAACGATGAAAAAATTCAAGTGGCTAATTTTATACCGAATACCTGGGAAATTAAAAACAATACCATTGCGTATCGGAATATTATGGGAGGAGTATCTGCCATGGTCAATGGGGTAAATCATGAAATAACGCTTTTAGCCGATTCAGAGTTTAAAATCTACGGAAATTCCGTGTTGGTTAAATTATTCAATAATTCGCATCTCGTTTTGTCTAATGGAAAGGTTATTTCGAATTAATAGCGCCCTAAAATTTCTTGTTCTCTTTCTTAGCACTTCGATGTCTGCGGTAGCTCAGGTTCCCGCCTTTGATAAACTTGAACAATTGTACGATCAAGGAAGGTATCGGCTTGTTTATAGAAAATCAGTTCGTTTATTAAATAAACCGGAATACGACTATTCGCTATTGCCAGCGTATTATCAAGCGATTGCTGCACTCCAGTTGTTGCGCAATGAGGGTTGGAGAACGAAGCATTCAGAAACAATTGATTTGTCTTTCGACTTTTTAAAGGAACTCGGGAAAACTGAAAAAGGCACAAAGTTGAAAGTTAATCATGGGCAAGAATTAGTGTCGCTGCAAGCGGATTTAAACGATTGGATTGCAGAAATGTCGCGGGATAAGGAGAACAAGCTGGTTCGAATATATAGCCCGAGTATTCGTGCATTGAATGCGATGTTACGCACGGAGGCAACTGAACCTTCGAGTGCGGCTTGGGAGGCTCCTGTGGGCCTACTCGGAAAGGAACAAGCCGTTGCCATGATAGCGTATGCGCAAGATTTCATCGGAACCCCTTATGTTTGGGCAGGGGAAGCTCCCGGAGGATTTGATTGCAGTGGCTTTACTTCGTATGTTTTCGCACAGCAAGGAAAAAAAATACCCAGGGTTTCTCGGGATCAATATGCCTCCTCAACAAAAGTTGATGCAAAGGATGCGTGTATTGGTGATTTGGTCTTCTTTGGACAAGAAGGGGTTGTTAGTCATGTTGGAATTTTAGTTAATGAACTGGGTAAGCCCAAGCGTATGATTCATTCCAGCAGCAGCAAGGGTGTGATGTTTCAAGACATCGATAATTCGAAGTATTATTCTACTCGAGTTATCGGATATGGGAGGTACTAGCGTTGCCTTTTTTCTTTGTATCCTAAAATCAATACAGTAATCAGTATTAATCCGGTTATAATGCTTAATGGAATAACCCAACGAACCAGCTCGTTTACATTGCTTAGTATGGCCAAGGTAGTGTAAACCCAAAGCACAGAAATGGAGCTAACCCCAAGGATTCTAAATCGATATTGATTAGTCCATATTACATCAAAGGTATTAATGTACAGTTGGTTAAAAATTGGAATGCTGAACCATGTCCATCGTGTTTCCAAAGAATCGGGTACCGCATTGAAGTAAATAATTAAAAAAGCCGTTAAGGCAAAATTGATCACAGAGAGCCATTCCGCTTTGGTTGACCTCGATTTTATCAATAGGTGTATTCCACTGGTGAAAAAAGGCGGTAACAAAAAGAAAACCCAACGATAGGCATAAACACTAGTAAATGAAATTGCTTGGTATAAGAAGAATAAAAAAAACAGTGTATTCAATACAAATACCAAAAGCCAAAAATTGTATTTGATACGTTCTAACATGTTATTCTGCGACTTAATTCCGTTGCGCAAACTAATTGCCATAGGGCTCGGGCACCGACATTGGCGTCCCAATCTCCGCTGCTTCCTGGTGAAACTTCATTTAGATCAAAGCCAATAATTCTCCGACCAGACTCAACCACTTTAAAGATTAAAAAACTAAGTTGTTCTAAAGTAAATCCGCCAGCTACTGGAGTTCCTGTATTTGGGCAAAGGTTGGGGATTAACCCGTCAATATCGAAGGAAATATATACATCGTTAGAAAGGGATGCGATAATTTCTTCGCACTGGGAATTCCATGTTTTACCCATAAACGATTCTTCCTTCAAATTCCAATCAAAAAAGGTAGTGATTTTTGGATGTGTAAGGGATAGTTGATGTTCATCCGCAGATAAATCCCGAATTCCAACTTGGACCAACTGGTTTAAATTACTGCAGGATTCAACTACATTGTACATGATACTTGCATGGGATTGTTCGAATCCTTCATAGGCCTCTCGTAAATCTGCATGCGCATCAAGTTGTAGGATGCTAAATGAACTGTAATGCGCATTGAGTGCCTGAATCAAACCAAGCGGTGTAGAATGCTCACCCCCCAAAACTGCGCAAATTTTACCAGATTGAATGAGGCCTTCAACCCGAGATTTTAGGTTTGTACTTAGCGCTGTATGGGCTTCGTTAATTTCCGAAATTATTTCTTTGTGCTTTTCCCGCGCTGAATCTTCACCAAGCTGTTCGAGGTCTAAGAAATATTCGCTTGCTCTATCGTTCAGTGAATCGTTAATGGCTTTCCATTCTTCAGAGATAGGTGTTAAAAATACCTTCGTTTCATACGCGTCCTTTAGTTTAGGATGAAAGAAGTCTAGTTGTGTGGATGCATCTAATATGGCTTGTGGCCCATTGCTAGTGCCTTTGCCATAGGAAGCCGTTGCATCCCAAGGAATAGGGATGATAATAAGATCAGCCTCTTCTTCGGTACAGGGGAATCCAAAAATATTTCCATTCGCTACACCTACACCATTGGGATCAAAACTCATTTGCTTGTATTTTTTAAATGATAGGCTTCAACACTTGCTCGAACAGATTTGAATTCGCTTAATAAGGCATCCGCCTCTGCTTCGGAAACAGGGATTTCATCACACACCATGCGAATGGCACGTTGCACTAATTTTTCATTACTTAATTGCATATCCACCATTTTGTTGCCTTTGACGTGCCCGAGTTTAATCATAAGGGCAGTGGATATCATGTTGAGCACCAATTTTTGCGCAGTACCGGATTTCATGCGCGTACTTCCGGTAACAAATTCAGGTCCGACTACAGGAATCATCGGAAAGGCAGATTCATTGGCTAAAGGCGAACCCGGATTGCAGGTGATGCCTCCGGTTAAAATTCCTTTTTGGTTCGCGGTACGAATTGCACCCATAACGTATGGCGTTGTGCCCGAGGCCGCAATTCCAACCAGGGTGTCTAATTCATTGATTTCATGATTCATGAGATCAATCCATCCTTGTTTTTCATCGTCCTCTGCAAATTCGACGGCTTTGCGTATGGCATGATCACCACCTGCAATTAATCCAATCACTACACCATGGTCAACTCCGAAGGTTGGCGGACATTCACTCGCGTCAACAATTCCTAAACGACCACTGGTTCCCGCGCCTAAATAAAATAGCCTTCCACCTTTTGACATACGCAAATGACATGCATCAACAAAGGCTTCAATCTGTGGGATGATAAGTTGAATCGCCGCCGCAACTTTAGCATCCTCTGAATTGATGCCGTTGAGAAGCGCGAGCGTGGATAGCGATTCTAGGTTGTCGTGGTCCGAGGTGCTTTCCGTTATTCGTATCATGTTAAATAGGCATAATGTTCTTCGGAG
>Ga0315907_10007978_pt1 | contig 10940 bp, 5 predicted proteins | sample LakEriMetagenome_3_FD_203525 | JGI IMG/M metagenome (GOLD analysis project Ga0315907, IMG submission 203525) | Freshwater fungal communities from buoy surface, Lake Erie, Ohio, United States - Buoy 12 MA123 | ecosystem: Environmental > Aquatic > Freshwater > Lake > Lake biofilm | place: USA...
CGAGCGCACCGCCGCGCACTGCCGGGCGAAAATAAGAAATCTCGTCACTTGCGCTGCCCGCAGCTGGAGCACCGCGCAGTACGATGCCTACCAAAAACTCGTCAACAATATCCAGCCTTAAGGTCCATTTAAGGTCCCTAGAGGTCCCTTGTATTAGTAGATATAGTGACACTGGAAAGCACTGTTGGGTTTCAGAGGGGCACACAAATATCTGGGGAAAAGAGGTCCCGCACCTGTGAGTTTTTCCTTCTTCATTTCCATCTAGATCCAGAAATTGCCCACCAACAACCCCCAAGAAACCCCAAATCCAATTAAATTTCTCTCCGATAATCGGGATTCGTTTTTCCGTAGAGAATTTTGTACCCCAGAGTTCGGGGTGTGGCTTATTCATTATATTTTTTTCATTACTCTTTTGTTTTCGCTGTAAAAAAATCTCGTCAACAAGATCCAGCCTAAAGGTCCCCAGAGGTCCCATGCGAGGTGTCACACCACAACGGGTTTGGTGGTGGAGTGTTTTATTCCTTACATTTTGATCCTTGGCCGCGCGGGTGTTTAGAGCCAGCGTTTAGAGGCAGATAATTGGGCCTTCGGAATGCCGCTGGCCGGGGGACTGGTGTTTGATTCCAAGGTAATGGCGATCTGGTTCCATCACCGCTGACTCTGCAAGTGGCACGTCCGCAGATTGCGTGTGTGGCAGCTGGCATAGCAACACACTAAAGCCAGCTCGACAGCTAAGGTTCTGGCAAGAGGACGGCCGTCCTGACACGAGGGCAGAGGGCAGAAGTCATTCGACGTCATGTATAACACCGCGATCGAGGTAGCACCGCGTTGACGTCTTTAAGTACCAATTGCGCCCAGCTACGCGCGCGACGTCATTGTGCTGCCTCGCCTAGAAAGGGCAAGTCTGGCGTTCTGCGTCCGTGCGCTGCGTGCTAGCAATGCTCATCGGGGGCAAGCTGGCGCTGGACGACAGGACAAACTCGCCGCAAATTTAGGAGGTACTCTCTGTTTCTCTATCTCCATGCCCTCTGAAAAAATGCGACGGGTGGGCGCTCACAGGGACCTGTGGAACCTTGAGTCTTGTCTTTGCCAGGTTTGGTGATTTTTATTTATTTTACAGTCTCAAGTACTTATTTCGAAATCACATCCGGAATCACTAGTGTGCGATTGTGAGGCGTGTGTGTGTTCAGAGCCTGATGTACGATAGGTGGATCACGTGTCTAAGTTGCCCTCGTCCTGCTCCTCTCCGTCCACAACGAGCCTTTCCTGCACTGCAGTGAGGTCTGCAGACGGGCGGCGGGAGAAGGAGGGGGCATCATCTTCGAGAAACTTCACCTTTGATGTACCTGGCCGGCTGGCCTGCGTGCTCGGGCGGGAGACATGTGATTGCGCGGCCGACGCCGTGCCAATTAATGGGGTTGTCGCCGTTGGGGTTGTCGTAATCATGGGAGTCGCACCGCCCAGGAGGGAGGCCTGTGTGGTGTTGAGAGTAGTGGGCGCGCCTGTAGGGAGATTGACAGGCATAAGCTCCCGATCTAACTCAGGAGGCTGGCGGCCGCTGAGCTTGAGGGTGTCGCCCTCCAAGATGTCAGTGGGGTCGACCTGGTCCCACTCTTTGAGCGCCTGCAGGTAGTCAGAGTTTGCCAGCGACGTAGCGGCGCCTTTGCGCAGATGCTGCGGAAGTTGCAGAGTGGCATCAAGCACTCGCTTGTCAAGGATCCCGGCGTCGTCGTCTCCAGTACGGGGTCGCCGCCGCGCTCGGTTGTCGTCCTTTTCTCCCTCCCAGCCTGACAGGACGTGCAAAAAGTCGTTACAAAGCGCCGGGCGCGGGTCGCGGGTGTAGCCTGGCTCCAGCGCCTTGCGCGTTCGCCGCCACGGAAAGCGGTCGCTCTTGAGCATCTCCTCCAACGAGAGGCCTGCAGGCTTGGCTTTTTCGCTTCCAACGTCGGCTTCGTCTTCGCCGTTTGCAGCAGCGCCACTCTGAGCGCGCAGGGCCTGCATTTCGGCCTCGCGCTTCTCCGCCATTTTCTTGAACTTGGCCTCAGACTCGGCGCGCACCTTCGCCTCGGCCTCCGCTTCCAACTGCCTCTTCTCCTCTTGCGCTGCCAACGACTTGAGCAGCCTTTCGCGCTCCTTGCGCTGCTCGCGCGCTGCAGCTTCCTGGGCTGCGATCGCACCCGAGAGCCTGTCTGCCTCCGCCTTCTCCATGGCATGCGCAGCTTCTGCCACACGTCGCTCGAAGTCCTCGCGCATAGCCTTCTCGCGTGCGAGTGCTTTGTCTGCCTCCTCCTGGGCCACACGTGCTTGCTCTCTAGCAGCAGCTGCCTCTGCCCTTTCCCTGCGCGCATTGGCCTCGGCCTCTTCTGCCTCTGCGACCTCTTTGTCACGTCGCATCCTCGCGAGCTCGGCCTCGGCCTTTTCTTTGCGAAACCGAATCTCCGCTGCGAACATATCAGCATGCCTGTCCTCTGCAAGCCGCTGTGCATTTTCGACCTCCTGCCAGATATCATCCATCTCCTCCGTGATTGCTGCCAGCTTGCGAGAGGCCTCCTCTATCGTTGCATTTGTAATATCAAACTCGTCTGTCGCAGCCCGCAATTCTTCCTCCTCTGGCATCGCATCCGCGTCATCACCGAACATCCCTCCGAGCAGCGACTTCTTCCGCTTAGCCTGCGCTTTGACGATAGGGGCCAGCTCGGAAATACGCTGTTTTAGTTCCTTGAGCTTCAGCCTGCCGTTGGAGCAGGTGCTCTGCAGCGAGTCCGCCTGGGCCTCACGCATCTCGGCTGCCGTGCGCAGGCGGTTGGCGGCATCTTCTGCCTCGTGCATTGCCACAGTCGCCGCTTCAAGTTGCTGCTCGGCAAGCTTGGCTTGATGCTGCTCCTCTTGGTAGGCCGCCTCAGCTTCGTCAGCTTCCTGCCGCTCCTTGAGGGCCGCGGCTTCCGCCGCCAGCGCTTCATTCTCCTCTTTGTCGAAAGCAGCTACTGCCGCCTTTTGCTGGCCTTCCTCCATGCGCGCGCGTTTGGCCTCGCGCGTGACAATGCGAACAGTCGCTGCAGCGCGGGATTCATCCAGCTCACACCTCTCTTCGTTTTGCAGCACAAGCTCGAAATCCGTGTCGCCCGCCATGTCCAGATAGAACTGAGGCTTGATGCCAGTGCGCTGGTAGAAGGCATGGTTTGGTGCTTCCGGCTGTATACGCGCTGTCTGCCCTGCTCTCAGCACCCCTCGCCCCAGACCTACTCTAGGACCTTGCTTGTCATCTCCTCCCGGGCTAGCGTGCTCCTGTGCCGCGCCGGAGCGAGCAGGAGGGGCCACTGACATGACGGGAATAGGAACACGGTTGCGGTCAAGCGCATCTGGGTCCCATTTGCCTGTGCTCTCGTCGAAAATATCGGGGGGCGGTATGCGCGCGACATCCAGTGTCGTTGACCCGTCAGGGTTGGACGGCACTGGTACTACTACGCCAACTGCGCCCACAGAATGCGCAATCTTGGCAGCTTTCAGAATGAACTCAGACACAACACGGCGGCGCTCCTCAGGGTCTGCAAATGCCTCTTTCGAGGTGCCCGGCACGCAGTCTGGATCTAGCACGCAGATATTGTTGCCAAGCCCTGTCCAGTTCGTGAGACCGACGTCAGCGTCCCTTCCGAGGGTCTGCGCCCACTTGAGCTTGCTGCGTGCTGCCGCGAGCCGTCTGTCATCCATGACGGTACCCGTGTTCTCCTCGCGATAGGCGTCTTCAAGTTCCGCCTCAAGGAGCATGTAGTTGGCGTTGTTTGCCAAGGGCGGATGCCACGGCCGTGTCATCGCAATGTATCCCTGCGTACAGTCACAACGCGCGTCAGCATTCGTGGGTGGCACAGATCCCGACTCATTGAGATTCAGAAACAGACAAAACCGACTCAATCACCTCGGCGAAGGCTATGACCCCAAATTCTGCCAACCGGCCCTCCAGTCGGAGCTGCTCGCCGGAGTCTGGGTGCGTGTACCTGACGCAGCCTTGGGCGTCCCACTCAACTCCATTGTAAGAGCGCATGCCCAGGCAAATGAGCTTGTCCTCTGTGTCACCATGTTCCCATTCTAGGATTCCACTAGCAGCAACAAAGTCTGGATCATCGTCGTTGGTTCCCGTCGTCGAAAAGTGAACAGAGACGCGGCCATCAGACCCCCCGACGCGCTCCACTTTCAGGGTCAGAGGACCGGAAAACTCCTCCCACTCTATTTATTCGGTATCATCATCGTCATCTTTGATGCGCACTTTGCCGGGGCGCGGCGGGGCGATGGGCGTGGGGGGAGGAAGTTCTTTGTGCACTACATTATGCAGCTTTAGGAGAGTCACTGCGCCATCACCGCAGACTACAATGCACGTGTTGCCGGCTTGAGGCGACACCGAATAGTGAGAGCCTCCCGACATGCGCGGCAAGAAATACGTGCCAAGAGGCTCCACTTTGGCCTTTTTCTTTTTCTTAACCACGAGGCTTGGGTCTTCGCGGCGCGGAGACCCTGCTGGGCTACGTGCAAGTGATGACGAGGGAGAGCCGTGTGATCCTGGAGATTGCGCCGCACCGGCGGACTTGTCATCAAGGTCGTAAATGAGCAGGCGGCCACCATCACTCAGCACCCAGACCCGCCAGGCGTCGCAATCGAAGTTGACCGACAGCGGTGGCGCGGGCAGGTTGGATATCTTGGCCAACAGACACAGTGATGAAGCTTGGTACACTACAAGAGAGCAATCGGCGGCCGCCGATGCAACGAAGCGACCGTCCGGGGAGAATGTCATGGCAACGACAGGAGCTGAATGGGCAAGCTCGGTGCCAAGCAATCCACCGCGGGCCAGACCCTCTGGATTCGCCACATCAGGGTCGAAGCCAATGTCCCACAACATGATCATGCCGTCATCGCCTCCCGATATGAGCTGAGATCGGAATGGCGAAGTACGGATGGATGTCACCCAGCCCGCATGCCCCTCAAGGGTGCGAAAGATGAGGCCAGTTTCAATGTTCCAGGTCTTGACAGTCTTGTCATCTGACGCCGACACCAGCACCCGTCCATCGGGAGTGAAGTCGCATTGCGTGACCGCGTCGTTATGTCCGTGGGGATATCCCTGAGGCACACCTCGCAGAACTCGCAAGCACTCACCAACCTTGATGACACGGCGGTTGATGTTGTCGTACTCCGGTAGCCGCCACACGCGCAGAGTGCAGTCATCTGAGGCCGAGGCAAGTTTGTCGCAGGAAGAGTTGAAGGTGCTCATGTTGACCGCATCTGAGTGCCCCGAAAATTCGAAAATCTGTTCCACCAGAAAGCGTCAGTATCGGCCGATGACTGCTCGTACATAATGCACTTACCAGCGCCACGCATGTGGCAGGAGGACACGAGCACCTGGAGCATGGTAGTCACGTCGTACAGGCGCATTGTGCCATTCCCCCCCGAAACACATGCCACTGATTCGCCGCACGAAGGAACCTGGCACAGGGTCCGTGTCAATAGGCATGAACAACACTGTCATCCCGAGAAACAAGCAGCCCGATAGGAGACAAACGTGAGCACAGTTCATCGAGAACAGCAGGCTGCAAGCGCAGGCGGGAACACAGACACGAACACAGACAGAGACACAAGAAAGCCACAGACTCAGACACAGACAGCGCGATGTCATGACGATTGTGTGTTGCTCGCTGTAAAGTAGTTTGAGGGAGGCACCTCATCCGAAGACATGGCGACATGCATGAACGACATTTTCATCCTTGTCTGACCGTCGTCTGTGGTTGTTCCTTTGTTGACATGCTCTATCCAGACTCCATACCGTATCTCCTCCTCCTCCTCCTCCTCCTCCTCCTCCTCCTCCAGCTTGGGCTCGGGTGCGCTCTTACGCTGGCCACTGGCAGTGTCACAAGTAGTGTCTGGTCTACGAAATCGGTCAATCTCTTCGCCGTCAGCAGCATCATGCGTGCTCTCCGCCGGACGAACAGCAGCCTCGCAATTTTCAGGTATTTTCTGCTCCCCGAGCTCGTCTTCCTCCACACCCTCGTCCTCAACTTCGCCCTCCTCCACAGCCTCAAAGCGTTCAGTAGCCCCTGGGTTACCGCCACCCTGCGCCGCACGGTACCCAGCAATCGGGCTGTAGAGGTGTAACGCCTTCTTGGTTCTCTTGACCTCTGCTTCAACGGCCTTTGCACGCGCCGACTTTTTGCCGTAGCGCACCTGGCCTTTGGGTTCCGGCATGAGTTGCACTTTTGCAAGGAGCTCAGGGATCGAACCGCGGGGCTGGTTCACAGCTTGCTGCGCCGTGAGCTTTGGCAGTACCATGAGCACCTTGCGGTCGCCCTCTAGGAATCTGAACATCTCGAGGATTCGGTTTAGCAGGACAGCCATCTGCCGCATGAGCACATCGTCCTCATCGTGTTCGTCCCCACTCGTCCTAGTCTTCCTAATGGCCGCAGTCGTGCCACGCTTCAGCTCTTTCTCCAGTTGCATGGCCTCCATGACAGAGAGCTCTTCCTCTATCGTGCGAGACAGGGCTGCGCAGTCGTCAATGTGCCCTTCCAGCATCGCACTGTCTACGCGAGCCTGCACAGGAACAGCATGCCACAGCGTCACACACGAGAGCCAACAATGTACCGGCTCAGAACACCTAATGACACTGACCCTCACGCACATGAGCGTCATTTTCACATCCACTCGCCTTCAGGAAGTGGAGATCGCAGAGGAGCTGCACTGCGTCGGTCCAGCACTGTGCCATTCGCAAGTGAAAGGGCAGCCACCGTATGGAGAACATATGCTCGCCGAGGAGTTTCGCGCACTGCGGAGTAAACACAACGCCAGTCGACTCTTGCCACTTGCCACCTGCAGCGAGCACCAGGTGATCTGCAATGTGATGGTGGATTTCAGCCGTGATCTCCTCGTCTGACAGCAGGCGCTGCTGCAAAATTTCAATGATGCTCCTGTCAGCAAAGCGCAACGCTGCCGGGTGCAGCTCCAACGGATCCTGCAGGAACGAGTCCAACACCGCCTTCAGCCGTGCATAATCCAGAAAAGTCACGGGGAGACTGTCTCCGAACGATGTGTCTGTGGTCACTTCGCCATTTTCTTGCAGTTTCTCGCCCTGCAGCGAGATGGCGCTGGTGACGCGCACCAACATGGAGGCACTCATGGAGCTCGCACACCGCAAAAGCCCCGCCGCTCCGTGCGCATCGCTGTAAGTGCTGGAGTAACAGACACATACACACAAAAACACACATAGGAGCTTCAGTACAACTCTCTGGTGCACAGTGCATGCTGTGGACAAAACTAAAGAAAATGAATGTCCATGCTGTGGACAAAAGTCAAGAAAAATAATGCCCACAGCAATGTGTTCTGGCGTCGTGATCGCCGCCAAAAAAAAAACTGCGCACCTGAAAAGGCGCGTGAACACCGTGCTGTCCTGCACGTGGTCAGACTGCCCCACATGGAGCTCATCCTCTCCGTGCCCATGGTGACCATGGTGGTGATGATGGTGATGATGACTATGATCGGCAGCCCCAAACGAAGATCCAGACACCACCAGTGAATGGAATGGAGACCGTGACGGCCGTGACACCACACGTGATGTCCTTGACCACTCCCTGCACCCACCCTCCAGGTCTCGCATGCTACTCACAGACAAGCGCCCGTGGCTGTCAAGTTTGCGGCCATGCGAACGAGCAGTACTGGCAGAGCGCATGCGCTCAAACAATGATGATGCCTGGCGCGAGGCCCTAGCCCACGGACCTACCAGTCTCTTCTCCAGTTCGCCCATGCCTCCACGGTTCCGGTCGTTCTGCGTCACCGGGTTGACCAGCCTAAGCGCTTCGACAGATTCGGGATACTCGTCCTCCTTTCTGAGTGGCAGCGGGCACCCAAAATTGGCAGCCGAGATCTGTAGTTGGATAGCGGACGTTGACGTGGTGGTGACTTGATCCAAGTCTGCCTCCTCGTTCCAGTGCTCCTCGTCAGAGTTTGGATCCATGCTCTTGTTGCCGCGAGCGGGCGACTCAGGCGAGCGAGGAGAAAGCTGCGGGCTCGGATTCACTGAGACCCCTTCATCCTCATCATCTTCGCGCGCAGGGTACCCGTAGCCCAAGAGTGTCAGGAGATCCGACTGATCCAGCCCCGCTGGGCTTGACACAATGAGCGACAAAGAATCACGAACTAGGTCGAGTGGAAACACCTGCTCCATAGCGACGACCAAGGAGTCGAGCAGCGCTGCTATATCGGACCAATCCTTGTTCCACCGCAGCTGGATCAAGTCGCAAATCGTCGAGTGCAGGGTGCTTCCCGGCACAAGCACCTTTTCAGGTCTGCTGCCATTCTGACTCCGGCTCCCAAGAAAACTGCCCCTGCCAAGGCGCGTAAACCGCGATGGGGCTCTCGAGAGTGCTGGGGTCGACTGTTTGGTCGCCTCCTCCGGTGATTGCTGCGTGAAGCCGTACAGTTCAATTAGGCCCTTGATCACCCGGCAGGCAGTCACGATCCAGAGTGGCGGACGCAGGCCACGCTGGGCGGCGACCACAAGGTGCTGGATCGGCAAGTCGGTGGACTCAAACCCTGGCAGGAGTTTTGACAGCTGCTTCTGAGCAAGTTCACGGATCTCGTTTTCTTCGAGCTGCGCCAGCCTGATCTCGGCATAGTCGTCGACGCGGGACAGGATGCACGAGTGGCACGCCGTACCTTCCTCGAGCGTGAGGACAATCTGCAGCCCCAAGATCTCGCCCTGCGGGATCCATGTGTGCGAGGCGCTAGTGTCTACGTTGTCCATTTGGTCGTAGCCGTCGATCACAAGTAACACGTTGGCGCCGTACAGTGAGGTCGCCGTTACGAGCAGCTCACGCAAGTGAGAGTCCACGAACCTGCCTTCAGGTATTGGGGCATGCACTTGCATGTGGCGGGACAGCTCGCCACAGAAGCGGCGAAGGACCGACCTAATAGAGAATTCGGTGTTGCCCGCCCCCGCGTGGTGGGCCAGGACAATCCAACCAGCCTCAGGCATGTCAGAGAAGCGTCGCACAAGTCGCGATGCCAGCACCGTTTTGCCCCACCCGCGCTGCCCTAGCAACAGCACCGTCTGGCAGCCTTCGCGCACCTTGGAGAGCAGCTGCTTCATCGAGCGGCCCCCATTGCCGACCAGCTCTTTGGATCGCCTGCGCCAAAGCTTCTGGTGACACTGCCAGCTCACCAGTTCATTGAAGGTGGGGACAGTGGGGTGACTCTTGTGGCTCTTTGCAGCCCTCTCCAGCATTCGCCGAGTCTTGGCCGGGCCCATGCCCGCACGAACTCGAGTAGCGTGCGGTGACTGCGCCGCCATTTGACGGGCCTCCTTTTCGCACTCCTTGTGAATGAGGTTCTGCAACGGTTCGGTCTGGCCCCACTCATTGCAAACTTGATCCAGCACCTCTTCAAGATCTTTGCGCACGATAGCCGCGAACTCGGCTAGACTCTCTGGCGATACTCTCTCGGCGGGAGCTTCCCGATTTGCAGAAAAGACCGAGGTGATCTCGACCGCCGACTTGAGCTTCTTCCATGAAGCCTGTCCTGTCAGCCTACGTCTTCCCTCTCCCCTGCTATCCGCAGCAGCCGCTGCGGCATCACTTGCGTCCCAATCCTCCGTTCTCTCATCGCCTTGCGCTGCAACCTCCGCGCTGGGACGGGTCTGCGCGGCCACGAAGGTAGCCTCAAAATGGCGTAAGTAGACACGATCTGACCTCCGAAGTCGCCGACGCTCCCTTTTCAACATTTCTGCATCAGTCTCCTCAGGCACCACCACCTTGAGCTGCGCATGCAGCTGCACGACGCTTCCCGATGCAGCACGCTGCGGGGTTGTCGTTGCGACTGAATCCCCCACCAGCGCTTGCAGGCCTTGTTTGCTGCCTTGGTCCGCCGCTTGCTCTCCGACACCATGCCCCGACAGATTGTCCCTGGGAGACTGGTGCGAAGATGCCAACGGCGCATGCCGACGCAGCTCTTCAGCCTCGTCGCCCGTTGCCCCTGCATCTGACTCTGGCCTGGATTGAGCCTCGTGCCCTGGAGACAGTGGGCGTTGCGAGAGCGGCGTTTGTGGAGCACTGGATCTACGCGACGAGTCTGGATATCCGTCAGACACACCCAACAGAACCTGGTCCACAAGATCCCCGGCGTCCACTCCCAGCTTCGCCAGGACTCTTTTGCCTTCAACAGTGCCGACGCTACTCGTGTTGCTACGTGTACTGTGAACAAGGGCAGAGGCTGGACGACCAGCACCGGATGGCGCCGATGGAAACGAGTCCACCACACCATACACCACGTCGTCTAGCAAGTCAGCGACATTCTCGTCCAGCTGCAATAATTCCTCCCGGGCCTGGCCACTGGCAACGGTGCTACCACTTCTGTTGGTGCACGCTCCAAGCACCCCAGACAGGACATCACCTACAAAGTCTCCCATGTCAGCGCCCACGCGCGCCAGTTCGTCCCGCGCCTGCACCGTGCCCACACTGCCAGTGCTGCTCCCGACGCTACGTCGGGTGTGAGCTGGGCTAGAAGCTGCAGACGAGTGGACAGTCCGCGACATGACGCGGCCCACAAGCTGCTCAACATCCAAGTCCAGCTGCCGCAGCTCATCGCGCGCCTGCTGAGAGCCAACAGAACTGGGAGTCTCGGGTGCCGACTGCAAGCTTCTCGCCGAGTCCAAGCTCGCCGCATTCAGAGCTGCGCTTAGACGGAGAGGCGATCTTGCCGCTGTGGAAGAGAGGGGGCGGGTGGTGGAAGAGGGGGGGCGATTGACATTTAGGAGGATTGGACGGCCCGCACTGTTGGGTCGCAAGGAACTGGCACTCCCCGGCCGCGATGCTGAGGCTCCTGCGCGCGACCGGCCAGAGTCTGGAAAGTCACCCACCACATTGGTCACTACACCGTGGACCAGCTGCTCAACATCATCCCCTAATGCCGCG
>Ga0315907_10007979_pt1 | contig 10939 bp, 11 predicted proteins | sample LakEriMetagenome_3_FD_203525 | JGI IMG/M metagenome (GOLD analysis project Ga0315907, IMG submission 203525) | Freshwater fungal communities from buoy surface, Lake Erie, Ohio, United States - Buoy 12 MA123 | ecosystem: Environmental > Aquatic > Freshwater > Lake > Lake biofilm | place: USA...
CGACGCGGCGGAAGGCGGGGTCGCGGACATACTCGGGCGGCGCGGGCTCGGCGGCCGCGAGCGGCAGGCCGGTGCGCAGCCGACGCTCGTAACGGCTCACCTCGGCGCTGCGCTGCACCACGGCCTCGAGATCCTCGAGGCCGCGGCCGAACCAGTGCTGCGCGAGCGCGTCGGTGAGCGCATCGAGCGAGGCGGTGTTCCTGCCGCTCGGGCCGGTGGTCACCGATGCCCTAGCATGGCTCGCCTCGCAAGGCGTCCTCGACCCGAGCCGGGTGCTGAGCGGACTGCCGCACCCGAGCGGCGCGAACGCAGAGCGCATCGCGTACTTCCTCGGCCGCAAGTCGCGGGAAAGCCTGTCGGCGAAGACGGACCCAGACAAACTCGATGCCGCACGGGAACGGGTGATGAGGGCGGTCGGGGGATTATGAGGGCGCGGGAACGACACGCAGGAGGGCACAATCGTTCTAACTGACTAGGTTGAAAAACGGGCCAACGTTAGCCGGTGGCAGACTTTGGACCCTTTTACGAGATGCAAGACGGGGGACATCGAAGGAGCGTTTATGAGCATATCGACAATGGTTGTCGCACCACTTCGCATGGCGATTCATCGTCATGGATAGTATTCTCTAGGCTCGGAAAATCTGTAATCCATACGAAACGACTGTGACGAAGCCCCCCAGCACGCGGAAACCTAGACCCATCAAGACCGTAGAGCTGTTCGCCGGTGTCGGCGGCTTCCGCCTGGGATTGGAGGGCTACAACGGCAAAAGCGCTTCAAGCGGCTACCGCAAGCCATTGACATTAAAGCGGCCGTTCAAGGTGGTATGGAGTAATCAGTGGGAGCCCGCCTCGAAGCGCCAGCACGCCTCCGAAGTGTATGAGCGTCGCTGGGGTCGCACGGGCCATTCGAATGATGACATCACCACTGTTCCAACCAGTGCCATTCCGAATCATGACTTGTTGGTCGGCGGATTTCCGTGTCAGGACTATTCGGTCGCCGCAACACTCAATAGGTCTGGCGGAATCGAAGGAAAGAAGGGCGTTCTCTGGTGGGAAATCCACAGGATTCTTTGCCAAAAGGGTGCTAACAAGCCTCGGTTCATCTTCCTTGAGAATGTGGATCGGTTACTCAAGTCGCCAGTAAAGCAGCGTGGGCGGGACTTCGCCATCATGCTCGCCTGCCTCGCCGACCTCGGGTACGCAGTTGAATGGCGGGTCGTTAATGCCGCCGATTACGGCATGCCACAGCGTCGGCGACGAACTTTCATCGTCGGCTATCTTGCCAACAGCAAGGTGGGCAAATCGATTCGCAAGCACCGGCCGGACGAGATTATTCAGTCGCACGGTGTGCTCGCCAAAGCGTTGCCGATACAACCTTCGTTGTCGATACCCTTGGAATTCACACTCGATGGAAGCATCAGCGAGATTTCGACTGAATTTGGCAGGAATTCCGGCCGGTTTTTTGAAGTCGCGGGATTCATGTTGAATCGACATGTGTCGACTATAAAAACTTCACCCGCTTACTCGGGTCGTCAAGCGACGATGGGGGACTACATCTTGCATAAAGATGTACCGGCCCAATTTATCATCCCCGATAGCGAGTTACCGAAGTGGCAAGCCTTGAAGGGGCCGAAAAAAATCCAGCGCGTCAGCGCCGAGGGCTTTGCATACATGTTTTCTGAAGGGGGAATCGCATTTCCTGACCCCCTAGATCGACCTTTCCGGACCATCATCACGGGCGAAGGCGGACTTTCCCCTTCGCGTTTCAAGCATGTGATTGTGGATTCAGCTACCGGCAAGTACCGCCGGCTCACGCCCGTCGAACTTGAGCGAGCCAACATGTTTCCTGACCGTCACACCGAAGTCGGTGACACTATTTCCGATGAGAAGCGGGCTTTCTTTATGGGCAACGCTCTCGTCATAGGGGTCATTGAAGCGATTGGCAGGAAGATATCGGATGTTGCCAGCTGAACTTCCTTATAACGGAAAATCTAGGGAAGACATTCTTCGTCATGCCCGCCTGTTGATTGGCAAAAGGCTTGCCGATTTATATCCGAAAACGGTTTTCACTGGCGCTTCGGGGAAAGGTGGGTTCGGCAACCACGTCGAAAAGTATCACTTCAAGTACGAACCCAACAGCGTCAGCGAACCGGACTTTCCCGATGCCGGAGTAGAACTGAAGACTTCTCCCCTGAGAAAATCGCGGCGCGGGCACTGGAAAAGCAAAGAAAGATTGGTTCTAGGATTGATTAATTACGATGGAATAGTTAAGGAAATTTTTGAAAACAGTGCTTTCCTAAAGAAAAACCACCATTTGCTCATCATTTTTTATGAGCATGACGGAGGCGCCTCGCTCCCAAACCTGATGGTGCATCTCGTGGGTGATTGGAGATATCCAGACAACGATCTTGCAATTATCGAAAAAGACTGGGCGACAATACAAAGTAAAGTCTTGGCGGGTAGAGCTCACCTTCTGAGTGAAGGCGACACCGTGTATCTTGGTGCGTCTACAAAGGGGTCGAACGCCAAATCACTGCGCAATCAGCCCTTTTCTGACGTTAAGGCGATGCAGCGCGCATTTGCGCTTAAATCGCGATACGTCAACTTCATCATCGAAAATTTTGAATCCGGAGAACGGCCGTCCGGACAAACCTCTCCCATTTTCGCTACTGATGAAAAGAAGCGTTTGGCGACCGTAGGCTTCGATAACCTGGTTGTTTCGCGTTTTGACAGGTATGTCGGCAAGAGTCCTCGAGCCATAGCCAACGCGAATTCTCTGACTATTAATTTCCAGGCGAAATCTGCTTACGCTAACCTGACTAAGGGCGTTTTAATCGGCCAGCTCGACGCAGAGATTGAGGAATTTCGAAAAGCCGGTATCACCGTGCGTACCATCCGAATCGACTACGAGGGAACCCCGCGGGAAGCGGTCTCCTTCCCAGCGTTCGAGTACATCGAGTTAGTGAAAGAGGAATGGGAAGACAGCAATCTTATGGCTGATTGCGCAAAGTTATTTATCGTCGTTTATCAGTGCGCGAACCGGATATTCGATGATAAAAAACTTAGATTGAAAGGCGCATTTTTCTGGAACACGCCCGTCGAAGATTTGGAACACGCACGCGAGACTTGGGGGAAAACCCGCGAAGTAATCAACAACGGTGCAATTGTCTCGTCGGTTTCCGGTAGTCGACGAAGAACCAACTTTCCGGGCGCCAAGGGTAATCCTGTCGTCCATGTTCGCCCCCACGGAACGACTACGGCTGACGTGTACCCGTTACCGGTTCCAGACTTAGTAACCGGTGCCTTTGAATACACGAAGCACTCATTCTGGCTTAACCAAAAGTACCTGCGTCGGGTCATTGCCGAATCGCTACCGGATTGAGTAACGCAATTCTTTCAGCATTTCCTACCCCCCCCCCGTTCTCTCCTTCTTCGCCTCCACCTCGATGCGGCGGCTGATGCTCCACTGCTGGACGATTGAGAGCAGGATGTTGGCCGCCCAGTAGAATACGAGGCTCGCAGGGTAGAACGTAAATGTAACGCTCATCATGAGCGGCAGGACCATAATCACCTGAGACTAGATGTTGTTTCGGGCGGGATTGGACTTAGCTTCGCCTGCACGACGATCGCGTCTGTGAAGAGCTCATACGGCAATTGCCGCGACGGGTATTGATAAGGAACACTGGATCTTCCCACTCGCCGAAGCACCGGGATCACCGAGACATGGCTCGTCTGCTACGACCAGCGCCAGCGAGCGCCCTGTCACTCCGCGCTCCCGAATTTCACTTGCCAACAAGGTCGACCGTTGGCCAGCTCAAGATGTTTTAGGGGCATCCGCCAAATTTGCGTGTGTGTCGGCTTTTGACGGACAACAATCTACCTTTGCTTGCATATTTTTGACCCTCACCCCCTCCCCGCCCACCCCCAATAGTGGTACCCCGCGAAGTGCGGGCGGTGCAGGTAGCGCGAGTGCACTTCGGCGGTGAAGCCCGCGGCGGCGAGCAGCGCCGGGATGTCGCGGCCGAGTTGGCAGCCGCCGGCGAGCGGGGTCCAGAGCGGTTGCAGGCGCTGCTGCCAGGCGCGCACGCGGGGGTCGGGGGCGCGGCCGTGCTCGGAGATCAGCAGCTCCCCGCCCGGCTTCAGCACGCGGCGCATCTCGGCGAGCGCGGCGGCGGGGTCGGGGATGGTGCAGAGGCTGTAGGTGCACACGATGCTGTCGAAGCTCGCATCGGGCGCGGGCAGCGTCTCTGCGGAGAGCGGCATCAGTTCGACCGCGAGGCCCGCCTCGCGCGCGCGGCGCAGGGCGAGCGGATGCATCTCGACGCCGGGGTCCACGCCGACGATGCCCGTGACCCGACCCGCGTCGTAGTGCGCGAGGTTCAGACCCGTGCCGATGCCGATCTCGAGCACCCGGCCGTGGGCGCGCGGCACCACCCGCGCACGCTGGCGGCCCACCACCCCAAGACCGCAGGCGCAGTCGATCAGGCGGGGGAGCAGGAGGCGGGAGTAGAGGGAGGGGGGTGTGGTCACGGTAGGTGCAAGGCTGCGCTTAATGGGGTGGTTTGCCCAGATTCATCGCTACGTTGTTAACGGATAGACGGGTTACCTTTAATAACGATTTCCTTAGTAAAGGCATGGAGCGTAGGGCGGCGGCGGGAGGCGTTCAGCACCCCAAAGCATACGCAAAACCCTATGTTTTGTGTTTAGTTTCGCATATGATTTGGCATGGCTTCCTTGGACTCCTTCATCGATGACCTTCTGGCCCGGGGCCGCGGCTACTTCGTCCGGGACGAGGTTGTCGGGGCGCTCGGCCTGAAGCCGGCGGCCTTGGCCGCGGCCATCACGCGCGCGATCAACCATCGGCGCTTGGCGATCCCGCGGCACGGGTTCTATCTCATCCTGCGGCCGGAGGACCGGGTCGCCGGTGCGCCCGACCCGGTCAAGTGGATCGACCCGCTGATGAAGCATCAGGGCATCGACTACCGCGTCTCGCTGCTGCGCGCCGCGGCGTTCCACGGCGCGTCGCACCAGGCGAGCATGGTCTTCCAGGTCGTCGTACCGAAGCAGTTGCGGAGCTTCGAGCTGGGTCGCCACCGCTTGCAGTTCCTTTATCAAGGCGCGACGGCGTTCCGGCAGGTCAACGAGGCGTCTTTGCTCGACCAGATGAAGAGCGATGCGGGTTTTGCGACGGTGGCCGGCGTCGAGCTGACGCTGCTCGACTGCGTGCGCTACTTCCGCAAGGCGGCCGGCATCGATGGTGTCGCACAGATCGTCAAAGATATCGGGGCCAAAGCCACCCCGCGCCTGCTGCAGAGCGCCGCCGCCGCCTACGAGAACTCGGCGGTCCGACGGCTCGGGTATCTGCTCGAGTGGACGGGACACCTGCGCCAGGCCGATGCACTGCAGGTGTTCGTCGCGCGCGCGAAAACGGCGCTGCCTCTCGATCCGTCGTTCCGGCCGCTGATGGTGGCGGACGCGCAGCACGGTGAGCGGAACGCGCGGTGGAAGCTCGTGATCGACGACGCGGTGGAGGTCGCGGAATGATCCCTACGGCGTTCCTGCAGGCGTGGAGCACGAGGGCGCCGTGGCCAGATCTGCGGCAGGTCGAACAGGACCTGATCATCTGTCGTGCGCTGTGCGACCTGTTCAATGCGCCTGCGTTGGCAGGGAAGCTCGCTTTCCGCGGCGGGACCGCGATCCACAAGCTGCTCTTCTCGCAGGCGCTGCGCTACTCGGAAGACATCGATCTGGTGCAGACGCATCCCGAGCCCATCGGCGGCACGGTGGACGCGATCCGCGCAGCGTTGTCGTGGCTTGGCAGATGCAATCGCGAGCAGGCCGGGCACTCGATGCATCTGGTCTTCAAGTTCAGGCCTGAGATCGACACGCAGACGACGCTCAAGCTCAAGGTCGAGATCAACACCCGCGAGCACGGGAACCTGCTCGGAATACGGCGATATCCGTTCGCCGTGGACAACGGCTGGTACCGGGGTGCGACGGAGATCGTCTCCTTCGAGCCCGAGGAGCTGTTCGGTACGAAGCTCCGCGCCATGCTGCAGCGGCGTCGGAACCGTGATCTGTTCGATCTGCATCAGGGGATCGAGCAGCTGTCGATGGCTCCGGAGAAGATCATCGCCTGCTTCGAGCATTACCTCGCTCTGGAAGGCAGACCGATCACGCGGGCGATGGCCGAGCAGCGCATGCTGGAGAAACTGACGCGCAGCCTGACCGAGGATGTGGCGCCGATGTTGCCGGCGAGCGTGCGCTGGAGCGATTCCGATGCGATCGAAGCGTTCGGGCTGGTGTGGACGACGCTGGTCGCGCGGCTGGGCGGGGACGGATGGAAGCGCTCAGAGGAGGTCATCGAGCGCTTGCGTGCGGATCGGTATCCGGCGCTGCTGGGGTAGAGGAAGGGGGGCTTAGGGGGGGTTGCAAACTCAGTGTCGGCGATAGATTTAGTCGCAACCTGTATATTATACTTGCAACTAAATGTTTAGTAGCGACATAAACACCGACCACCGTTGGGACGGCCCGTCAGGCCCCATTTTGGTCGAACTTACGCGGACCAGCAGCGTGCGGGATGTTCGGAGCGCGTTGCTGACGCTCGCCTACCGGGTCCAGGCCGACCCGACGATCCACGAGGCGGTTTGCGTCGTCGTCGACTCCCGCCTCTCGGCGACCCGGCTGCAGGAGGAGCTCGACCGCTTCCGGAGTGTGCTGCGGCCGGAGATCGCCGACCGGATCCACTGGCTGACGGACCCGGGCGCGGCGGGCCACCGGCCGGAGGCGTTCCGGGCGTGGCTCGCGGAACGCATCGCCACCGAACGCGCGCGCGGGAGGGCGCCGCAGTCGCCGCCGCGCCAGATCGTCATCGCGGCCCTGGCTCAGCTTCGGCTGCGGAGCGAGCCGCCCGTCACGGTCAAGCGGCTGCAGGAGATCTCGGGCGCGAGCTACCCGACGGTCGCGGCGGTCCTCAAAGATTTCACCGACAAAGGCTGGCTGGAGAACGGCAGCGAGCGCGGCGTGCGCTTGCGACCGCTCACTGCCCGGGAATGGATGGAACTCGCGCGCGAGCACGCGCGACTGCGCACGGTGCAGTGGTTCACGGATCCGACGGGCCTTGCTTCGCCTGATCAGTTGGCGAAGCGGCTCGCGCATCTGCAGGAGTCGGGTGAGCTGCCTCGCAGCATCCGCATCGGCGGTGTGTTGGGCGCGGCGCAGCACTTCCCCGCGCTCGACATCACGGCGGCGCCGCGGCTGGATCTCTCGACGGAAAAGGACGCAGCGCACCTCGCGGCGATGATCGATGCTGGCTTGCGTCCGAAGACGCGGCCGGAGCAACGGGTCGTCCTCGCGGTACATACGAGCCGACAACCGGGCCCGCATCCACCAGAGCGCTGGGCCGGAGAGCTCGAGTGCCTCGCGGACCTGATCGAGATGGGGTTCACGCGTGAGGCCGCGGAGATGGCGGAGCAGATGGCGGGGAGTGGGCGGTGAACGCGTTGACGCCCGATGCAGTGCTCGCGGAGATCGCGGCGGCGCTGCCCGAGGACTGCCGAGCACAGGTCATCATCATCGGCAGCCTGGCGGCGGGATATCATTTCTTTGCCGGTGATGCGGAGCGGAGCATCCGCACCAAGGATGTCGACTGCATGTTCTCGCCGCACGCGAAGGCCGTCGCGGCCGCGGGCGAAGTGACCCAGCGGCTGCTCGAGGCGCAGTGGCGAGCCCGCGAGACCGGTGAGTGGTCTGCGCCGGGCACCGCCGAGACACCCGACGACAAGCTGCCGCTGATCCGTCTCCATCCACCGCGCGACAGCGGCGAGGCGGGGTGGTGGCTGGAGTTGCTGGGTGCGCCCGAGGAGACCTCTCCGCGGGACAAGGCGTTCCACCGCGTGCAGATCGGGCGCGATCACTTCGCGATCTGTAGCTTCAGTTACCTTGCGTTGACGGAGTGGAACCCGATCGAGACGCCGTATGGCATCCGCATCGCGCGTCCGGAGATGATGGCGCTCGCCAACTTGTTGCATCACCCGAAGATCGGGCCGGAGCTGATCAAGGGCACGGAAGAGAAGCGATCCAACAAGGATCTCGGGCGCGTGCTCGCGTTGGCGTGGTTGACGGCGGAACTAGACCGGCGCGAAGGGACAGAGGAGTTTGCGGCGTGGGCGCCTCGGATGGCCGACGCACTGCGGGTGCGGTTTCCGGATCGAGCGGCGGGATTGGCGCAAGGCGCCGGGTCTGGTCTGCGTGAGTTGATGGCGAGCGCCGGCGACCGCGATGAGGCGCTTGGCATCTGCAACCGCGGGCTGCTCTCGTCGATGGAAGTCGGCCGGGAGGCGTTCCTCGCCATCGGCCAGCGCGTCATCCAGCAAGTGATTGAGCCGCTAGCTGAAAGCTTCGAGTGAGGAGACGCGAGGTGCGGGCGCTCAGGCGTCACTATCTGAGCACATAACTCGCAAGCACGGACTGGACCTCATAGATGCTCAGACGCTTGTCGGTGAACACGAAGTAGTCGCGGATGAGCCGGTGCGCATGCTCACCCCCACCCCGCCCACCCCCAATAGTGGTACCCCGCGAAGTGCGGGCGGTGCAGGTAGCGCGCGTGCATATGGGCGGTGAAGCCCGCGGCGGCGGGGTCGGGGATGGTGCAGAGGCTATAGGTGCACACGATGCTGTCGAAGCTCGCATCGGGCGCGGGCAGCGTCTCTGCGGAGAGCGGCATCAGCTCGACCGCGAGGCCCGCCTCGCGCGCGCGGCGCAGGGCGAGCGGGTGCATCTCGACGCCGGGGTCCACGCCGACGATGCCCGTGACCCGACCCGCGTCGTAGTGCGCCAGGTTCAGGCCCGTGCCGATGCCGATCTCGAGCACCCGGCCGTGGGCGCGCGGCACCACCCGCGCCCGCTGGCGGCTCACCACCCCAAGACCGCAGGCGCAGTCGATCAGGCGGGGGAGCAGGAGGCGGGAGTAGAGGGAGGGCATGGGGGGGTTATACACCGAGGGGTCGCGGGGTGCCCTACCCGGCCCGGAGGTCAGGGGATCGGTATCTCGAGGTAGGCGCTGGGGAACCACGCGCCGTAGCGCGGTCGGGAACTCTTTCCATTGCAGTACTGGTGGTTCAGTCGGTCATTCGTGTGGCGGCTCGCATTACTGTACGAACACAGCTGATTCATCGCTACCCCGACGAGGTGACCGCGCCCTAGCCTTGATGGGCGCCCGGGTGTAGCTGGTGCGCTATTGACGTACGTGCGTCAGTGGGGTACCTATGTTGTTCGTCGAAACCTCCGGGTTCACCCGCGACATCCAGGCCTTGATGCCTGATGACGATTACCGCCGGTTGCAGCAGGCGCTCCACGATCATCCGGATGCGGGCGCCGTCATGCCAGGTACGGGAGGACTGCGTAAGCTGCGGTGGGCGTTGACGGGGATGGGGAAGCGGTCCGGCGCGCGCGTCATCTACTACTGGCGCGTCGACGAGTCGCAGATCCTGATGTTGGCGGTCTATGCGAAGAACGAACGTGTCGACCTGTCACCCGACGATCGACGGCTTCTGCGCAGAGTGGTGGAGAGTTGGAAGTGAAGACCCGCAAATCCAAGAAACTGATCGATGCTGTTATGGAGGCCGATGAGATCCTCCGGGGGGTCCGCAAACCCTCGCGCGAGTTTCGCGTCGATGCAACCTCGATCAAGACGCTGCGCGCGCGGCTGGAGCTGAGCCAGGCGAGGTTCGCCGCCCTGCTCGACATCGACCTCGGCACGCTGCGCAACTGGGAACAGGGCCGGCGCGAGCCGACGGGACCGGCGAAGGCGTTGCTGCGCGCGATCCGCAACGACCCGGAGGCGGTGTTGTCGGCGTTGGTGGGGTGAGGACGCAGCGCCGAGGTGCGGGGGCTGCCGCTGCTCTTCAAGGGCGCGGACTTCGCGGAGACGGACATCGCAAGGGCGGCGGGGCCGTAGCCAGCGGGACTCAACTCGTCCTCGCGCCCGCTCCGAGCGCGACCTCAGACGTCGAGGTTCGCGACCGACAGGGCGTTCTTCTCGATGAAATCGCGGCGGGGCTCGACCTCTTCGCCCATGAGGGTGGTGAACACCTCGTCGGCGGCGATGGCGTCCTCGATGCGCACCTGCATCAGGCGGCGCACCTCGGGGTTGAGCGTGGTCTCCCAGAGCTGCGAGGGGTTCATCTCACCGAGACCCTTGTAGCGCTGGATGGTCTGGCCCTTGCGCGCGTGCTCGAAGAGCCAGTCGATGGCCTCGCGGAAGCTCGTGATCCCGCGGCGGGTCTCGCCGCGCTGGACGAACGCGCCCTCGCCGATCAAGCCCTCGAGGGTCCGCGAGAGCTCGGCGATGCGCTGGTATTCCGCAGAGCCAAAGAAATCTCGCGGCAGGAACCGCTCGAAGCGGCTGCCGTGCTCGGTGCGGGTGATCTGCAGGCGCGCCGCGGGGACATCCTCGCCCGCGGGCTGCAGCTCGAGTTCGTAGCGCGCGGCGCCGTCGCCCGTGGCGGCGAGCCGTGCGGCCAGCGCATCCACCCAGCCCTGCAGCCATTCGCGGCGGCTGAAATCGGCGGGGGTGATGACCGGCAGTGCGACGAGGTTCTCGAGCACACGCTCGTCGTAGCGGCGTGACCAGCGCGAGACGATGCCCTGCACCTCCACATGGTGGCGGGCGACCGACTCGAGGCCGGGGCCTCGCAGCGGCGGTGCGCTGGCGTTGACATGCAGCGAGGCGTCTTCGAGCGCGGAGTTGAGCAGCATCGCGTTGAGCTCGGTGTCGTCCTTGACGTACACCTCCTGCTTGCCGCGCTTGACCTTATAAAGCGGCGGCTGGGCGATGTAGACATGGCCGCGCTCGATGAGCATCGGCAACTGGCGATAGAAGAAGGTCAGCAACAGCGTGCGGATGTGGGCGCCGTCGACGTCGGCGTCGGACATCAGG
>Ga0315907_10007987_pt1 | contig 10933 bp, 7 predicted proteins | sample LakEriMetagenome_3_FD_203525 | JGI IMG/M metagenome (GOLD analysis project Ga0315907, IMG submission 203525) | Freshwater fungal communities from buoy surface, Lake Erie, Ohio, United States - Buoy 12 MA123 | ecosystem: Environmental > Aquatic > Freshwater > Lake > Lake biofilm | place: USA...
TTCCACGGCGGTTTATCCCGCGAGTTCTCCTGTGTAAGCTCAAGGCTCGCTGAAGGCTTATCAAGCAAGGCCTCAAGCGGGAGATAAATGGGGTATCAGCGGAACGTAAGCTACTGGGCCGATGGGATTCGTCCCGAGATGGACTAGGTGGTAGTCCAGTTCGGGGGTCGCGAGGGGGTGTTGAGGGACCTCTGTTGGATTTTTTTTGAAGGGCCGGAGTGGCTCAGCGCACTCGGTGCGCGCCGAGGTGGGATAAACGTCGCCTGGATTAGCTTCTAACTCCTAATTTGGGTGGAATCACCGCTCGAATCCACCACCGACCGCCCAGCTCAACGCGGTCGATTCCCAATCTAACTTGGGGACAGTCCCTGAGTTTGTAGGGGACAGTCCCCGAGTTTGTACCAGGGACAGTCCCCGAGTTTACGTCCAGGAGTTTATGTCAACAATATCTTGCATGGCAAAAGGGATTGGATCACGCTGGGACGCGCACCGTTGGAGTCCGTGCGTTTTAGCAGCGGCGTCGCATCGACTTCATCGAGCGCTCATGCGCAGCGGGCGATCCGAACTTCGCCTCGGAGCGCGCCCACGACTTCTCGACGGCTTGGGCGACGTCGGGTGTCTTGCAGGCGGTCTGGCCGTGGTCGACGGTCACTTCGCCGATTCTCTTCGCTGCAGCTAGCACGGCCTTGCGCGTCGCCGAACTCCTGCCTCCAATCGTAATCAGCGTCCGGTTCATGTCGCTCTTGACGTCGTTCGGCGCAGAGTGGATCGACTTCTCAATCGATTCGATGCCACTGAGTAGTTGGTCTTCAGGGAACGATTCGTCGAGGTCCGACAGGCGGCCAAGAAGCGTCCACCCCGAGGCGAGCAACGACTCATTCGATGAGTTCATCCACTCGTGAAGTTTATTCCGCGCGTGCGGGCCTTCGGCGGCGAGCGTTGCGATGTATAGGTTGCACATGCGCAACGGATTCTCGATCGCCCAGCGATCGAGTTCGCTGGGCGTCATCGCCATCGGATCGGCAATCTTCATCGCAAGGTTCCGCGCATCGACGTTGCCGGTGGCCCACAACTCTCGCGCAAGTTCGTGATCGACATCGATCCGCTTCATCAGTTTGAAGAGTTCGCCGAAGAGGACACCGAACATGGGGCCCTTGGCGCCGTGCCTCGCCCAAGTCTTGCGGGTCTGCTCGGTGCCAAGCTTCTCAAGGATGGCCATGACTTCCGAAAGCGACATGCGCGCTGCCGGAACTTTCGCGGCCGCTGGCTTAACAGCCACAGGCTTCGCAGCAGACTTCGAGGTCGCAGGCTTGACAACCTTCGCTGCGGAGGGAGGAAACGCATTTTTCGATGGCTTTTTGATTGATTCTCTGATTGGCTTTTTCATTGGTAAGAGAGTCTCCCAGACAAGATGCTTCGGTACCAATCCTATTTTAACGCAAGCGCGCGTCGAGTAAGTGGCTATTGTGCTGTTTTGGATCGGCGTGAAATGGATTTCTGTCTGATCCGCGTTAATCGTAAATGGGTAATGATCACTAATTTGTTTTAAGATCGTCAAGATCCCAGCATTGCCCTATCCTCCGCTCAAGTAAAACTCAACCTAATCCGATTCCGGACACTCACGCAACGTTTTGTATTGCCTCAGCTCGCCGAAGCCTTCGTCTTTCCCGAGACGCTTCGAGCTTCTCATCTCGCTGGGCAAAGAGCTCTGGGAAAAGAGTACTTTTTCGTTGCCAGCAAGCTTCGTATGAGGCGTCAGGTATCCAATCGCACTGTGGAGCCGGACCGTGTTGTAAATGGTCTCACCCAAAACGCGGGGACTGTCCCCTGGTACTTCTTGAATGCTGCCACTTCGGGGCTTTCTTTGCGCCTTTGCGTTCAAACAACCTTGTCCAGTTCCATTAGGCTGATACACACCGGCAGTGATGTGCCGCCCTCCGGGCTAAAACCAAACAGCCGGATCTTTTGCAAGATCCACTAGTGCGAGGTTGGCCAAGTCACCCCCCCCGCCCCTTGCTCCCCCGGCCAAAGCCCCGGAGCAAGCGTACCTCCAAGCTATTATTTCCCCCTGCTTGGATTTGCGCTGCGTTGCAGGGCCTTGTATTCGCGCAAGGAGACATGTTTGTCGATTTTGGAAGGAAAATCGCGTTGTACAAAGAAAGTCATCGAGAAACCGAGGATGGATTTCTACTCGTGCCGCAATGCGTCGATCGGATTCAATGCCGCTTTCGATTGGATTTCAGTCGGTGTCAGTTCCCCTCGGTACAATCGAACATCCGAAATGCTACCCCGAAAATAATCCTGAGCCCCTAAACCGATCCGGAGCGGTTCGTCGATGCTCAAGTCGTAATCCTCTGCTTTCATACCGGTCGATTCGCCCACCAATACGCCATCGATGTAAAGCTTCAACGCATTCTCGCCGCGGACTGCTGCAATGTGATGCCATCCGGCTCTGAGCGCGCGGTCGTATGTGGCGTTCCGACCGGTTTCGATCGATAACACCCGACCCGAAGGTAATGTCCCGACAAACAATCGTCCTTGATACACCGCCATCGACCAGGCCCGCCGGTACTTGACGTCCGGCGTCATGTCGACCCGGCCAAACCGCGTCCAGTTTTCGTCTCCGTCATAGCGATAGATCTCCGCTAACGGCAACGTGCCGCCATACATCTTGCCGTTGTAAACGAGTAACGGCATGGCTTCGAGTTCCTGACCCAGTTTCCCGGTATCGACCCAATCGGACTCGCCTCGGTAGCGAAACACATGCGCCTTGGGCCACTCGCTGACATACAGGTCACCCTTGTGGATGCCGAATCCGTAGGTCTGGGTTGCTTCCGGGATCACACCCACGAGCTTCCAGTCCTGTCCATCGAATCGAAACACCGATCCTTCGTCATAGCTTGTCGCATAGAGTGCATCGTTGAAAACAGTCAATGCTTCGACCCGCTTTCCGTCTGGGGTACTGCATGGTGTCCAGCGTTGAGCACCTTCGTATCGAAAGAAGCCGGCAGGTCGGTAGAGCGAACTGGCGTAGAGCTGGCCTCGAAAGACGACCAGCGACGCGACCGCTTCGGTCTCCGCGGATACCGAGCCGCAATCCTCCCACTGATCGGCCTCGGTCAGGCGATACACCTTGCCACCCAAGGCTGGGTTTTGGGACTCTGAGAGGCTCGAACCGGCAAGTCGGTATTTGGATGCGGCGGCATACAAGCTACCGTTGTACACGGCCAGGGCTGAGATCGCGTTGGCTCGATCAGGGCTCCCCATATCGGTCCATCGGTCTGCACCTTCCCAGCGAAAAACCCGTCCGGATTGATTTTCACCTGCATGGCATGTCGAAGCGTACAGTCGTCCGTTGTGCACGCAAAGGGAGAATACATAAACGGCATCTCCGAGACGACCGTGGTCGGCGAATTCGCTTTCTACCTTGGCATGATCGATACCAAAGTGGACCTGGCGCGTGTTTGGTTGGCTGTTGGTCACACCGCCATGGCTGTAGATCCCCAAATGGAATCCTCGTCGCTCCTTGGAATCGTAGCAACTGATCAGATCCCCCAAGGGATCCCCGAAATCGTCGTCGACCTCTGCCCACAAGGAGATTGAAAACGGTTGCTTGCCGAGCTGCAGTTTGCGAGCATCGGCCACTTCCACGAGGGACTTTCGGCCATCGAAGCGGGCTCCAAAGTTCTTTCCGGGCGATTTTTCTTGCGTAGAGAATTCGAGTCCGTTGGCTGTCGTCTCGAGTTTCGATAGGGACACGTCACGTGGATGATCGATCAGTGGCCAGTGCCCAACGAGTTCTGCCTCGGGAGCTTGTTGGCCGCATGCCATCGCGCTGACCCCGATCGCGATCGACAAGAAGGTCAATCCGGCGAAAAACAGCGTGGCTAGTTCGGTTGTGGATCGTAGGAATTGTTGTCGCACCATCCTCGGGCTCCTAAATTTGTTTTTGAATGGTCATGAATACTCTGTGATTGATCGCAATTGCGCTTGGACGGGCTACTGGTTACTCTAGAGGAGGGTTAGCCTGCGGAGCGCCACGTCGAGTACGAGCGTGGCGCAGGCGAGTGCCAGCAGCCAGGGCCATAAAGGTTGAGGTCGCTGGGCCGTTCTGCCATCACCGTCGAGCAATGCCTTTGCATCGGTCTTGAATCGCCCACCGGATACCTTGGCGACCTCTCTCAACCAATCTTCGTTGGTGGGACGGATCCGTAGCTCGTCGCTGTAACCTCGGATTAAACCGCGCGATTGCCGGTACTTGACCTGTCCATTCTCTTTGACGGCGATATCGACATGGTAGGCTCCCGGCTCCTCGACTTTCAAATTGCTGGTGTATCGGCCCGGTGCGGCTTGCGATATCTTCTTGGTCTCTCGTTTCATCTGAGGCCCGATGACACTCAGCTCCACGTCGGCTTGATTCAGAAAACTGCCGAGTTCATTCGCCGCATCGATCGACCAATGGGAATCGTTGCCGAATCGATCGACGGCGATCGAAATGCCACGGCCATCGCTCTTGCGCATCGTTTGACGAACGACTTGAGTCCAGAATTTGCCGTAACCAGGCCATGTCATCCACTCTGCGGCCCAGCGAGATTTGGCATCAGAAGTAAAAGCGACTGAAATTCCTAGTCCATAGCGCCACCATGCCAGGAGTGGATCTCCTTTTTCGGTCGCAAGAATTACCTCGCAGGTCGGTTTCGGTCGAGTCATGACATACCCCAAGAGAAACGGGGCGGTTTCCATTTCGATATCGGACAAGGCAACCGTTGTCCTGATCACTTGCGGGACGAATGGTTGTTCGTCGATGGCGGACTTGCTGGCCGTGACGGTTTCCTTGGCGAAGATCTGCGGCACTTGGGCCGGGTCGGAGGTGAAGTAGTATCGGCCTTTCCCAATTTTCGCGATTTGTTCAAGCATACTTGTATCGGAGCCATCCCCGACGGCCACCGTCGAGACGGTTATCTTGGCCGACGCCATCTGCTGGGCGATGCCTTCGAAGTCTCCTGGATTGGAGATGCCATCGGTTAGAAAAATGGCGTGTTTGAGTCGCGTTTGCGTGCGTTGCAAGATCTCGAAGGCTTGCTCCATCGCCGGGTACATATCGGTTCCTCCGGCCGACTCGACTCTGGCGATTTCGTCGATGATCTTGGCCTTGTTGTTTGCGCTCTGCATGTCGCTGACGACATAGGTTTCGTGATCGAAGGCCAATACGGCCACTTGATCGTTTTTGCCTAGCAGTTCCACGGCGGCCCAAGCTGCGGATTTGGCCATCTCGATACGATCGCCCGACATCGAGCCCGAACGATCGATGACCAGTACGATTCCCAAGGAGGGTTTTTCTTTCTCTTTTTCAAAGTCGCTGCGCACGGGCAAGATTTCTTCGAGCGTGGACTTGTAGTAACCTCCTAAACCGAAGGATTGCTCTCCTCCGAGCATGATGAACCCTCCGCTGAGTTCCTGAACCCAGGTGCGGGCCAGTTGCATTTGCTGTTGGGACAAAGCCGTAGCAGGTACGTTGGAGAGGATCAGTGTTTCATAGTTTTGCAGATCCGCGAGAGTATCGGGCATTCCTTGCGGTGGTCGTACATCGACCTGGATCCCTTCGTCCTGGAGCGCATAGGCAAACTCGCGAATCAGGCTCGGATCGCTTTCAATCACGAGAACTCGCGGTTTGCCTGAGGCATAGACCAGACCTGCGGTCGTATTGTTGTCGAGCAGTGTGTCGTTGTTCAGTTCCGAGATGCGGGCCTGGAATACAGCCAATCGTTCGCGATCCACCGATTGCTGAAACCGGAAACGATTTTCCCCCGCTTGGATCTTTTTTCGCTCGCTGAGTACTTTGTGATCGCCTCGGTAGACTTCGACTAGGCCTTCGTCATCGTGGTTGGATTGGATGACGACCTCGACAATGAACGGCTCTCCTTCACGCACCTCGGCCGGCACGTTGACTTCGGCAACCTGGACCTCCGGAGCGGTTGGGGCAGGAACCGGAACCGTCGAGATCGGGACGCGGCTTTGGGCTGCGACGGACAAGGCATCGCCTATGGTTTCATTTCCGTCGGTCAGCAGAACGATGTGCGGAACATACCCAGGAGGCATGTAGCCGGATGCGGACTGCAACGCAGCGGCGATGTCAGTGTCTCGACGATAACTCGATTTGGTTAGGTCGGGTTGGAGCGAATTGGAATCCGCGTTTGGTCCCTGAGTATTCTTCGGTTTCGGATCAAGCCACGTCTGGGCATCCATGATGGAGCCGGGTTTTGCCGCGAATGGGAGAACGGCGATGCGTTGTGTACCGGGCTGGTTTTGCAACGCTTCGACAAACGATTTGGCAGCGGCGGAGCCTTCGTCGCTAATACTCTGGCTCTCGTCGCTGAGGACCACAAAGAATGGCTCTTTCGTGGTCCGCAACCAGTGAAGGCCCGCAATCGCGAGGACAACGGACGCGAGCATGATCGAGCGCGCGATGAGCGAAATCCACCGCTGGGACTTGGAAAAATCCGTGAGGCTGACTTGGAAAAAAAAGTAGACCATCAGCAGGGCTGGAATCAACAGCAGCAAAAGCCACGGACGAGTGAACTCAAGCGACAAAAGGGATGCCGTCATGCGAGAACCCTCCTCTGATACATGCCCCACTCGATGACAAGCAGCGAGCCGATGAGGATCGCAAGATAATACCAAGGAGGGTAAGAGAACCAGGACGCGATCGAGGTCTGCTTGGGTGCTCGATCCGAGTCGTTTGTGTTTCGAAGATCGGTCTCGCTGGAGCTCTCGAGATTGACCGCATAGCGATCCACAAGTTTTCCGGTAGTCCTCAAGTTTTCAGCGGTTGGATTCCCATTGGCATCCCACTCGAAGAGTTCCCATACTCCGGTCTCTTTCAACGGCCCGACCGTGCTACCGGATTGACGTTTGACTTGAAGGCCTGGAGAGATCAGCCATAAATTCTCCGGAGGCACGCCGGCCGAGAGCGATCGATTCAGCCGAGCTGTATCGCCACCGGCAATCGCCAAGCTCAACTCTCCGCTTTGGCTTGAAAACCAAGCGATGGCGTTGCTCGCAAGGATCGGGAATACGGTGCGAAAGGCCAAATCGCTTTGTTCGAGATTGACCCCCAGGACTACGGCTTTCTTGTCTCCATGGGTAAGGGTCGCGAAGAGCGATTCTCCTCCGACACACGAAGCGACGGGCTTGGCTGTCTGGGGCAGGAAGGTCAGTTTTTTGGTGTTTGGAAACATTACGTTGTCGAGTCTCACATGGGTCATCAGCGGCGAGTCTTTGTCTTGCTCGGTTACGAGGGGGCTGTCGATGAGTCCATCGACGCGAAACAGGCTCGAACTTGTGTCGGGGTCGATGATGAATAACGGGTTGGATGGGAGCGGGTCGGGGATGAGTTTGTGAAGAACGATGACAGCATTCTCAGGCCAAGCGGTTGGGATCTCCTTCTGGACGGTCACACGAACCAGCGGATTGGCTTCGAAGACTTTCTGCAGGAACAGGTTGCCGGGAGACACGATCAGGACGGGTTGAATGACACGATCGGGCAGGATCGCCCAGGCGATATCGTCGACATCGAGGTTGTTGTTCTTCGCTCGGTCTTGCCCTTGGTCGTTTTCGAATTTGGACAACGTGGCTTTGAGAGCCCCTCCTTCGACGGATGCTTTCTCCAACGTCCGAGACCATGTTTCGTTGGGTTGGAGTTTCAGGGGAAAGATATCCACTGGGCGCTCATCGAGTTCGATTTCCAATCGGCATTGGATCGGCAGGTCCGATGCGTTGCTAACTTCGACTAGCAACTCATAGCCTAAGGCATCGGCCATACTGCGTCGCGATTGAAATTGGGTGATACCGACGTTCGAGGCGTTGGCACCAAAGGCTCGATACTCGACGGTGTTTGTTTCTTTCGCTTGGTTATCAGGGTTCGTACTCTTTGGGGTGTCTTGATCGGTAAAGACGATCACTTGTCCGTTGGGGGCATCGCCCAGGAGTTGATTGGCCAGCTCGACGGCGGACCCAAGGTTTGCAGGGGTATCGACGGGTAGCAGATCGTTGATGGCTCGGCGGAGCGACGGGACGTGATTCCCCATCCCGAGGACGACTTCGGGCCCTGTTCCTGCGGTGAGGATAGCGACCTGATCCTGTTCGCGAACGCCATCGAGGACTCGCTGTGCGGCCTGCTTTGCTGAATCGAATCGCGTGGTTGCCTTCTCGGCGGCTTGCATGCTGGCCGAAACATCCATAACGAGAACCAGCCGCCGGGCCCCTTTGGTTTGCCAGGAGAGGATTGGATCGGCGATCGCCAGAACGAGTAAGGCGAGGATCAAGAGTTGCGCCAGGAGAGATAGCCAATACCGCAGGTTCTGCCAGAGGGATTTCGGTGGTTTATCCTCGAAGATCTGGTTCCAGAAAAGGTTGGTGGATACCGGTACGCGTCGCAATCGGACTTTCAGTATGTAGAAGATCACGATCGGGATTGCGATCAAGGCTAACAGCAAAGCCAGTGGCGTTCCGAGTGTCATGTTAGCTCCCAATCGCTGCAGAACGCATCATGGTCATCATCAGTTGATCGAACGGAACAATCGATGGCGATTGCGTGCAGCTGAGTCCATACCTGCGGCAATAGTCTCGAACGGAGGTTTGATGATCGGTGAAAAGTTGTTTGTAGCGACGGAGCATTCGCTCATTGATCGTCACCATGCGAATCGATCCGTTCTCGACATCCTCCAGCTCGGCATCCCCGAGCAGCTTGGGATCGGCTTCTTTGGGATCGTGCAGTTGCAACACATGGGCTTCGAATCTCCGCGATCGCAGTTGGTCAAACCCGCGCGAGAATCCGTTTTGATCGAAAAGATCGCTAAGCACGACCACCAAACCGTTCCGCGTTCCGCGATGCAGTAATCCTTGAACGGCTTTCGACAGATTGGTGTCGGTACCGACCGTCGAGAGGGATTCCAGGTACTTCATCAAAGCCAGGATGCGGGCCTTGCCTCGCGTTACCGGAAACTCGGAGATAATGTCGTTTGCATAAGCAACCACGGCGATGCGGTCCAAGTCCGCCAGGGCGATGTAGGCCAGAGCGGCGGTCAATTGGCGAGCTAAATCGAATTTGGGAGGACTTCCAAAACCCATGCTCCGCGAGCAGTCGATCATCAGATAGACATGAAGGTCTTGTTCCTCTTGAAATCGCTTCAGCAAGAGATCTCCATGGCGAGCGTACACATTCCAATCGAGGTAACGAAGGTCGTCACCGGTTGCATATTCGCGGTGGTCCGAGAACTCGATCCCCGAGCCGAGTTGCATCGTACGGCGTTGGGCCAAGAGCGAGCCTCGAAAGACCCGTTTGGACATGATCGAGAGATACTCGAGCTTGGTCAGGAAGTCCGGTGGAAAAAGCATGTGGGCAATGTCCGATTAAGCAGCGATAGCGGATTCTGACAACGTCGCGAGGATCTGCTCGATGACTTCGTCGGAGGTCATCCCTTCGGCTTGTCCCTCGAAGTTGAGGATCATGCGGTGACGAAGCACAGGTTTCGCCATCAATCGGAGATCTTCTCGGGCTACGTGGTAACGTGAATCTAGGATCGCACGAATCTTGGCACCCAGGATCAGAGCTTGCAATCCACGGGGGCTCGACCCGTAGCGAACGTACTTCTTCGTCGCTGGAGTAGCGAGGGATTGATCCGGGTGCGTTGCCATGACGATAGAGATTCCGTAGCGCCGGATTTCTGGTGCGATGGGAATTTGGCGAGCCAGTTGCGACATCTCGAGGATGCGTTCTCCGGTGATCACTGGGGAGGCGTGGCTCGTGGTGTTTTCCGTCGTCCGATCCAAAATCACTTCGAGGTCGTTCATCGATGGATACTTGACCAGCAGTTTGCAGAAGAAGCGATCGAGTTGGGCTTCCGGGAGCGGGTAGGTCCCTTCCATTTCGAGTGGGTTTTGCGTCGCCATGACGAAGAAAGGTTCGGAGAGTTTATGGGTTGTTCCCGCGACCGTGACCGAATGTTCCTGCATCGCTTCGAGCAGAGCCGATTGGGTTTTTGGGGTAGCTCGATTGATCTCGTCGGCTAGTAGAACGTTGGCAAAGATGGGTCCTTTTTGAAACTCGAAGACCCTGCGCCCATCGCCTCGTTCCGCGATGACCTGCGTTCCGATCAAATCCGCTGGCATCAAGTCGGGAGTGAACTGGATCCGATGGAAATCCAGGGCGATAGCATCGGCCAAGGTTCGAACGGTGAGTGTTTTGCCGAGGCCCGGGACCCCTTCGAGCAAGACATGTCCACCTGCGATCAGCGCGATGAGGGTATCGTCGAGGATCTCTTGTTGGCCGACGATCACTTTGGAGACTTCGGCTCTGAGTTGTTGGAAGTCGTGTCGAAATTGATCAAGCCGTTGGCGAAGTGCGTCGTCTATGGTCATGGAATGGTATTCCGTGGGGATCGAAATAGGTGGTTGAAAGGTTTTTTAAGCAAGTTTTCGTTAGGGTTTCGCAAGCAATTGTTCGGAGACATGAGGAAGAGTCTTCGGCCACTGGCCACGATACTTCATGTTCCGTACTGCGCCGCTGATACCATCGATGGCGAGCAAGCCGATATGGCGTTTATTCGCAGGATCGGTGATTTGGGCCGTCGCGACGAGGTTGTTGTTGATCGAGATCGATACGTCATCGCCCTTGAGTTCCAATCGAACGTGGTTAAAGACGTTCTTTTTTAGTTCGAGCGGCTTGGAGGGCGGTTCGAGGGGAGCGGCATTGTTGGTTAGCAATGCGGGAACATCATCGGCTAGCGGCGTGATGCGGTGGATTTGGATTCCCTCCGGACGCATCAGGAATGCGTAGCTGCCGATGGCCGGGTGGATATCTGAGATTCCGTTATATTGAAATTCGTATTCGACCACGCCATCCTCGATCATCGGTCGTTTGTAGCGAATGTAG
>Ga0315907_10007989_pt1 | contig 10929 bp, 17 predicted proteins | sample LakEriMetagenome_3_FD_203525 | JGI IMG/M metagenome (GOLD analysis project Ga0315907, IMG submission 203525) | Freshwater fungal communities from buoy surface, Lake Erie, Ohio, United States - Buoy 12 MA123 | ecosystem: Environmental > Aquatic > Freshwater > Lake > Lake biofilm | place: USA...
CTCCAGATCATCTCGGGTGTCATCAGATCACCAAGGCAAGCCGTTCAGGGTGGCAGGAGATTTCTTAGCGGCGATCTGAGCCCCCAATGCAGCTTCGGTTTCATCCTTGTCCACCGAACCCCAGACCCATGCCAGTACGTCGGCTTCGGTCAAGCTGTCGTAAGGCACGAAGCCCTCAGCCGATGGGTCTGGAGTGAAGCTCACAGTGCCGTAGGCTGATGCGGAGTAGTCCTCGTCAACAGCTGTCGCGCGCCAGTGGGCCACGGTCACGCCGCCGTCAACGGCGTTGCGGTCAAGTTGAGCGATGCTCCAAGTGATCGTCGTCATTTTGAGGTCCCTTTACCCAGAGAGGCGGCTAACATGTTCATGAAGGCAATACGGCCCACCTGAAGCTGATCCAGATTAAAGCGCGCTGAACCAATCTTGCGGTCTAGATCGGCGACGTGATTGACAAACGTCTTTTGCTCATCCGTCAGCTGATCCTCGGTATATTCGATGTCATTGATCGTGATGGTTTGGGTTTGTTTCTGTGCCATCGTGATCTCCTTTCTGTTGTTGTTAGCCAACCCTGTAGACAGTGAAGGTGTTGGTAGCGGTTTTGCGAACTCTAAACACACCCGTGATGTTAATAGCCACGCCCATAGCGCCAATCAGCGTAAGACCCGCAGCCGTAACAAGAGTAGCGGTACCCGTCCCTGTGTTGATAACAGAGAAGTCGAAGGACATGTTGGTTGGGAATGTGGCAGGGACACCACCTTCAATATTCGTCCCGGTTGGAAGCGTAAGGTTTGCTGCGGCACCAGTGTATCGGATGATGCCGTTTAGAAGTTCAGCGATAGTGAGGGTGGCAGCGGCAGCTTTAGAGGCCTCAGCAGGTTGGTTCTTGTAGACAACACCCGTTGTCATCGTGTTGCCAGTGACGTGCAGGGCAGCCAACGCTTCGGTGTTGCCGATAGCTACGTTGCCCGTAGTCGCGATCCGCATGCGTTCGATGTCATTTACTTCAAAAATAACAGGTGTGCTGCTGATCGATCCGACAACAAAACTGTCGGTAAGCGCCGAAACAAGCCCGGTAACCGCCGTTGCATCAGTTTTTTGAAAACGTATAGCACCGCCAGAAGGCCCGCTGATCGTCGTTGTTGTGATAGAGAGCCCGAGATTGGTGGGTGAGTTTGTCCCAATACCTATGGCACCATTGGCGGCAATCCTCATGCGCTCATTAGGGAAAGACCCTAACTCAGAATTTGTGCTAAACACCAAACAACCCGGGACGGAGCCAGAAAAAACACTGCCATCTACATAAGAAAGAATGTTTGCCCCGCTTGCAAAATCAGCCCCGTCGCTTCCGTTAAAACCGATGCCACCAAGAATGGTTCCCGTGGTCACCGCCGTTTGAGTACCAACGACGTTGCTGAGGGACTTGTTAAAAATAACATTTGGATCGGACGTGGTAGTCGAGCTGTAATTAAACAGACCCATGCCCGCCCTGCTTTGGCTAGTCCCTGAAATTTGAAAGTAAGGAATTTCCGCACTACTGCCAACGCTATCGGGCACCGTCCTGCCAGTGGTGTCACCTATAAGCACCCGACCCGGAGCGTCGATCCGCATATGTTCATTGCCGTTCGTAGAAAAGCCAATAGTATTAACGAGCGGGAAGAAGATACCGGTGTCAAGGTCGCCGAAGTGGGTGATTGACGGCGCGGCTTCAGTACCGTCCCCAAAAGAAGCAGCGCCATTAACAGAAAGCAATGCGTCCGGGGCGGTTGTAGAAATTCCAACAAAACCAGCAGAGGTAATCCGCATAGCTTCAACACCACCTTCAGCGAAGGCCATGGTATCGGCAGCCGGGAAGAAGATACCCGTGTTTAAGTCTCCGAAGTTGGTGATCGAAGGTGTGCCAACAGCGCCATCACCAAAAGAGGCAATACCATTAACGGAGAGCAGCGCGTCTGGAAAAACTGTGCCGATACCGACGTTGCCGGTAGAGGTCATGCGTATGCGCTCGGTACCACCCCCAGAGAAGGCGATAGTATCAGCCGCAGGAAAGAAAATCCCCGTGTTTAGGTCGCCAATGTTTGTGATTGAAGGTGTGCTAGCAGAACCATCATCAAAAGAGGCGGCACCACCATCAACGGAAAGTTTTGCGTCTGGAGCAATTGTGCCAATTCCCACAAAACCGGAAGAGGTGATCCTCATAGCCTCAGAGCCGCCCTCAGCGAAAGCGATAGTGTCGGTAGACGGGAAGAAGATACCTGTGTTCAGGTCTCCGATGTTTGTGATCGAAGGTGCAACGACAGAACCGTCCGCAAAAGAAGCCGCACCATTAACGGAAAGTTTTGCGTCCGGAGAAAGTGTGCCGATACCGACGTCACCCGAGGAATTAATCCGCATAGCTTCAACACCGCCTTTAGTGAAGGCAATGGTGTTAAAGGCCGGGAAGAAGATACCAGTGTCAAGGTCGCCGAAGTGGGTGATTGACGGCGCGGCTTCAGTACCGTCCCCAAAAGAAGCAACACCATTAACGGAAAGCCTTGCGTCCGGAGCGTCAAAGCCGATACCGACGTCACCCGCAGAGGTAACCCGTACACGCTCAACACCAACTGTGGACACAGCAATCGCCCCAGCAGAGGGAGACCAAATTCCTGTTTCGTCCTGATTTGTAAAGGAAATAGACGGAGCGTTAACAACACCGGGATTAAACAATGCTGAAGCATTGTTTAGGGTGGGGTTAGTGAGCACGGTGTTAAAGAGCGCGGCGTTGTTTGACAGAACAACAGAGCCGGTCCCGGTTGAGGTCGTCGTTCCGGTACCCCCAAGGTCCACCGGTATGGGAAAAGAGATGGGCCCAGTTTGGAAAAACACGCTCATCTGGGCGAGGCTGATCTTTACCGATGAACCAGCCTGTACAGCCTCCAAAAGCTCCGGGCCAGAAAGGCCAGCGACGGCTGGGAGGTTTGGAATTTGAATGTTTGCCATCAGATCGGACCTGTTTCTGGAACGTCGGTGTTACCATACGGCAAACCGGGATCATTGTCACCCGGGGCATTGGGATCGGTGCCGGGTTCCTCATTAAGACTGCCGTTCGCGAAGCCGGTCTGCTGCGTAACACGGTTGTCGTCGTTTTCGGTAATGCGGAAGTCACCGCCGGGCACCGGGATGCCAGTCTTAAAGTTGACGGTGTCCATTCCCGAAGTCACCCGATAGTCTGTAGAGGCCGTGATATAGGTCTCCGGGCGCGGGTTCAGGATCGGCGGCGGATCACCCGGCAACGTCAAGCTGCGCAGCTGAGACTGCATTTGATCGAGGCACCGCTGGCACACCAAAATGCGCTTGTTCTGCACCGTAGCACCCGCCCAGTCGAACTGGAACTGCAGGTTGACGTGGTTGTACCTAAAACCACACCGGTCGCATATCGCATGCGCCTGAGGGTTTACGGAGGATGTTCTGGCGCGACCAGCGATTGACCCGTAGCTCATCTGAAGTAGCCCCCGATCATCGGTGACATGTAGACGTTCGACGTTTCGATGTTCTGGTCTGCGGCGATCTTGTAGCTTTCGTCGGCCTGAGCCTTGAGGGCAACGGCGATCTCGGGCTTCCAGATGCGGGCGAGGCGGTACGCGAGGCCGTCAGCGAACGCCTCGAGCCACAGGTACGGGATTTCCAGTTGCGTGGTGCCAGACATCGAGCTGTCTTGGATGCGGCGCACCCGATAGTACTTGATGCTCTGGACGCTCTGCCCATCCGGCACCGGCCAGAGGGTGAAGGTCGGTGACAGCGTACGATCAAACCAGTAGACCGTCGGAGCGCCCTGCACGGTCTTGTTCGAGTACGATGCATATTCCGAGCGGCTGATCGGCATGAGGGGCCGGTCGATGGGCGGGGACGTCAGGTCATCATGCCGGGCGTAGGCGTCCAGCATAACAACCGTGTTGGGGTCCACGTCGTACCGGTCGATACCGGCAATGAGCGGCACCTCGATCAGGTCTACGGCCCACAGGTTCACCCCTTGGTTCGACCAGCGGGCGCACATCATGTTGGCGGCCATGCGGGCGGCCTCCATGTGCTCCTGCACGATGGCTGTCGGCCGGATACCCACGTTCATGTAGGCGTAGATCGTGATCTCGCCGAGGCCCGGGTTGAAGTTATAGGTGCCGGTTGTGGCCATTACAGGCTCCCGTCATTCTTGATGAGGACCAAGATAAACATGGCCGAAGCCGAGTTGTTGTTTGAGCTGCCCTGCGCCGTAGCCTCGAGCGTTGTCTTCTCGGGGATTTGCAAGGGGTATTCGAAGACGTAGTCAGCGACCCCGTTGTTCACGGTGGTGATAGCTGCAGTGCGGCGAATGTTGTCTGTTCCTATGGTCATCAGACGACCGCTAATCTGCGCAGAGCCCCCGGGCTGCCCTGCGGAGAACAGACCCTGCGAGACGTATGCCGTGTAGCCCGCCGGGACCGTGTAGCTCCCAGTGATGCGCTGGTTGTAGTCAAACTTGATGAGGTCGTAGACCGTAGCCGGGACACCAGCGGTGACGGTGCCATCGCCAAAATAAATGTCCCCCGCAGCTGACAATCCAGAGCCTGCGGTCGCGACATACGCGTTGTTGATGTGCAGGAACGACTGGGTCGTCAGCACAGCCGTCTGTCCGTTCAGGGTCACGATTTCGCTGATCTCGTTGTAGTTGGCATCAAGGCCAGCCACGAAAACAGTTCTCGCCCCAGTTCCTGCGGCAGTATCGTTAGCATCGCTAGACGAGACCTTCATCTGCAAGGCCGCCGCAGGCAGCGGAAGAATGCCTGTATAGGGCCAGACGGTGACGCGCGAGGTATCTACGTCTGGGTTGTAGCCAAACACGACAACGCTGCGGTGGCCAGTAATCTGGCCCCGCGATACTTGGAGTTCGAACGGCTCAAACCGGCCAAACTGCGAGACTGATGGTGTCGTGACGGTCATGTTTTAACAATCCCATGCCCTAAGGCTTTTGTTGATCCGGCTGTTCGGGTCGCGAGCGGTCTTTTCGCTGGTCAGCTTGCTCTTCATGCCGCTCATTCTCGCACAGAAAGATGCCTTTCGCCCAGCATCTTTTTCCGTTTTCGGCTTCGGGGCTGGGGGCTTGAGGTTCATGCCCTCCGCCTTCGCCGATGCGCGACCCTTGGCGTTCAAGCCGCCCTTCGGGTCCTTTCCCTCTGCCCGCGTCCATGCTGGAGACTTCGCCATTAGCGCATTCCAGCCTGAACAACGTATGCGGTGACAGTGCCGGACCCGGCGGTGATGTTGATGGACAGGGCATGGTGCGGAACCGTGATGGAGCCGTTCGTTGCGGCCGTCAGTCCCGAAAAACCAGTCGGGGCGGCCCAAACAGTCGGCGTACCAGTGGACGGATCGTCCATGGAAATTTCGATGCTGTAGGTCGGTGTGCCAGTGATGGTAACGACAAGGCCGACATTGAAGGGGTTTTGGAAGCTGTCCGACGCGATAACTGCGCTGCGACCAGTGTCTGTTTTTGAAATCGTAACGGGGGTCATCTCGCGTCTCCTGTGGGGTAGAAGGGGCCTTTCGGCCCCTCCATTAGTACTTGGCCTTGGGGGCAGCTGCCGACATCAACGGCATGCCGTGGACGCTTGCGCCGCCGATGACGTTCTTGCTGCCGGTTGCGACGTGGGCAGAGGTGTTGCTGCTCTTGTCGGTGCCGGTTTTGACCGTCTTGGTGACAGACATGGCGGGCTTTTTGTTGCCGGTGCGCATTGATGTCACTCCTTACGGCTGCTGAGCGTAGACGAGGGTCACGCGAACGTAACCGGCCGAGGTCGCGCCGGTCGGGGTCACGGTCACCACGACAGGAGCAGTGGTCGGGGCAGCAACGCCCAGAACCGTGACGTTCGACATGGCGGCAAGCTGCGCAGCTGTGAAAGTCGGGGTGATGCGGCCGGTCGCGGTCTTCACATCAACGCCGCTCGCATATTCCGTGCCGCCAGCGGTGATGCCGACCGACAGGACAGCCGAGGTGCCCGAGTTGAAAGCGGTCAGAACATCAACAAGGATGTTGATGATTTTCGAGCCAACGGGGATGTAGAGCGTCGACGACACAGCGGTGGTGCTGTTCTGGGTGATCGAGGTTTCCTGTTCGAGAACCGCAAGGCCGAGGTTCGGGCCATTGGTTTCGCCGGTCTTCAGGGTGCCGGAGCGGACGGGGCCGCTGAAAGTGGTAGTACCCATTTGGGCATCTCCTTGCACGGTGACCGCCCTGTCTGTGCAAAGTCCGCTGGGCGCGGTCAGGACGGAGTTTCAGCCCAGAAAAGGGGTAGGGGAGCCCGAAGGCTCCCCCAAGTTCTGTCCCTTAGGAGGGGAACGAACCGAAGATCGAGCGCCAGTTGTAGTACCCGAAGGAGTACCGCTCGTAGCCCTTGACCAGAAGGTTATCCGTAACGAAATCGACCTGCATGTCGGTTTCGAACTTCACACGCTCCATGTACGACAGGCCGTCGATGTTGGTCAGCAGGAACCAGTTGGATGCCGAGGTCAAGAAGTCGTTGACCATGTATCCTTCGGGCAGGCCGCCAGCGGTCGACATGATTGCGTTCACGTCGTTGTCGGCGGTGCCGGGGCGCAGTTCCGTCTTCGTCAGGCGGATTGCGACCGGTTCCAACTGCGGCGGAACGACCAGTTTACGGCCGCGAGCGAACACTTTCAGGCCAGCCTGATCGCGGAAGTTGGTACGGATCGAGATCATGCCATTCAGCAGGGTCGCTTCGTTCAATTCCACTTGGGTGGTCGGGGTGTTTGCAACAGTGCCGCCGTCGATGGGGTGCGAGGTGGAGCAGAGCGCCACGCCGTCACCACCGATTGCGCCATTGTAGGTCGTCGCGGTGTTCAGGACGTTTGCACCGTAGATTTCCTTGGTCTGCTGGAAGCTCTCGATCAGACCGAGGTTCGACGGGGCGAACTGGGTTTTGTACAGGTTGTCGTCGACGGCTTTGCGGGTAATCGCGTAGCCCAGACCGATTTCAACGTGCTCTTGGTTGTAGATGAAGCGCTCACCGGCGTTGTTGTCGAACGCGGTTTGGCCACCTTCAGTCTTCAACTGCGCAAAGCCAAGGTAGCGCATCTCGGCAGTACGCTCGAGAGCCATCTTGGAATTGTGCTTCGTGAAGATTTTGTCGTACTGAGACGGGATCATCTCGTACTTGCCTTCAACGCCACGGAGGCCGGGGAGCAGAAGGTCTTTAATGGCGGAGAGATTGACAGCCATGTTTCATGCTCCTCAGATGCCGGTCAGCTGTTTGGTGCTGACGTTGTTGAAGGCCACGATGACGAGGTTATAAGCCCCGGCTTCGGTGCCCGGTGCGCCGGGTGGATCGATGTCCAAGCCCACGATGCGGAAGGGCAGCGTGTTCGTGGTACCGACCGTCGACATGTCGACGGATGCGCCGGAAATACCGCTCATGGTGTTGCCGGTACCAATGGCGAAGTTCACGTTCGCATTGATGTCAGCAGCGGTAGCGCCGGTAGCGCCGGTCTGGGCGATGAACTTGGCGTTCGGATCGTTGACGATGTAGCCCTCGACAGTCTGCGAGGAAGCAACATCCGAGCCGGGCCAGTAGTTCGACCACACGGTGCGCTTTTGTGCAACCGAGAGGTACTTGCAGCCTTGGAAGACGCCAGCGATCTGGGTCGTGCCGGGAGCGCCGACAACGACATAGCCGTTTGCATCAGGAAGGACGGGGTCGCCATAGAAAATGGCGGAGGCGTTGTAGGCAATGCGAACGGCAATTTGTTCGTAGGTCGGTGCCGACCCGTTGCCGCTGTACTGCCGGAAACCGAAAGGCGCGGAGGTGTTCGCCATAACGGGTATCTCCTTTGCAGGAGGTCCATCATCGCGCACCGGGGCGAGTGTAGAACCGTGGGTTTCAATCTTCCGCACCGAGCGGAGAGTGGCTGCATACTCTCACGTCACAACCAGATTGTCAAAGGGTCACCCTTAACGGTCGTCAGTATCGTTTTGGGGCGCTTTATTTGTCGCCCCGCCATTCATAAACGTGGAGACGTAGGGCTCGAGATTGTCCCATGCCTCTTGAACGGCGGGAGTTCCCTCCCGCCGTATCGCTTTTCTGAGGCGGTCGATCTTGTTGTAGATCGTGACGGCCTTAATCATGCTTCAGGGATGGGCATGGCTTCATACCCCTTCTTGATCTTCGCCATCTCGTTGCCCTTGTTGGAGCGTTCGAACTGGCCAGCCGGGGCTGCGGAGAGCTGCTCTTCCTTGGCGCGGACCTGCAGGCGGGCGCGGCGGAGTTCGATTTGGCGAACCTCTTCCGTGATCTCTGCGGGGCGCTCCATCAGGACCATACCCTTGCGGGTGATCTCGACACCCTTGTAGCCAGCAGGCATCATCTCAGGGTGGCGGCTTGCGGGAACAGCTTCCCAGCCGTCACGGGCCAGCTTGACTTGGTGCGCCGGGTCTTCCGCACCCAGAATGGTCTTGGTCTTCCACTCGTAGGTCCAGCCGTCAGGGATGACGCCGGGCTCGACGTAGAATTCGTCGGTGCCGTCATCGAGGTTGCCGTCACGGTGAGAGCGAAGCTCTGCGGCCTTGCGGGACGCGCGCTCGCGGGGGCTTTCCTCGGTTTTGGCGCTGGGACGCATGGTAGGCCGGACCTTTTCAAACTCAGTGCTCATTGCAGTTTACCTTCCTTCTGGAGTGCCATCTTGTTCTTGGCGTAGTCCTCGGGCTTCATACCCATCATGTCAGCCATCTCGCGCTCCGCCGCCGTCAACCGGACAACATTGCTGCGGTTGGACCCGCCACGGCTCACAGGAGCGGCTGCTGGGGCCGCATCGCGGCGCTGGGTGACCTTGGCTGCAGATGCGTATGCGTCCTCCTCTGGCTGCGCCCGCTGACCAACCTTTAGGGTCTGCTCGATTGCCGAGAAGTACCCATCGGTGTCAGGGGTGTAACCGTCAGCGACAGCCAGCTCGTGTGCCGCGATCATCTTGCGGTTCAGGCGGGCGTCCTTGACGAACTCAGGGTGCGCGCGGACCCAGTCGGCCGACCGTGGGGTCAGTTGCGCCGCAAACGCCTCAACAGGGTCAGAGCTGCGCGGCGGCTGGGGTTGAGCCTTCGGCTTGGCTCTCATCGCCTCAAGGCCGTTGTTCAGCTGTTGAAGCTGCGCTGCGGTCTCGTTCATCTCGCTGTTGATCTCAGCGGCCTTCGTGAAGTCGCCATGCTTGAGGGCCATCGCATAGTTGGCCTTTAGGATTTCGCTGTCGCGGTTCAACGTCTGGATGGCGTTGGCCACCAGCTGGATGTCGCTGTCATCCTTGTCGTTGCGGGCCATACGCTCGCGCTCGCCAGCCTCGTGGGCTTTGCGCTCAGCATCAACCCGGCGGGCGCGCTCGGCGTCCAGTTGACGCTTAAGTTCGTCAACGCCTTCCTCGGGCTTTACGATCTCCGGAGCATCGTCTTGCCCCTCTTCCTCGATCTCCAGTTGGACCTCGAGGTCTTCGGCTTGTTCCTGATCGGACATGTTGGCCTCCATTACCAGACTGCGTCAGGGTGCGGAACGCGGCCCCGAATGTTGATGTCGTCGAAAATGCGGCAGAGAACGCCGTTCACGGTGATTGACCAGCCGTCAGACGGGCGGAACACCAGCCAGTCGTGGTCTGAGAAGTTCAGGCCAGAGAACCAGTTACCGTCCTGCTCGAACGCCTGCGGGCCGCTTTTGACCAGAAGGCCGACCTTGGACTGGTAGCGGTCCTCATCGACGTGGCTGTCGGTCAGGATCAGGCCCGACTTCGTCTTCGTGGGGCGCAGGTACACGGCCAACAGGACTTGGTTGTGGAAAAGCTCAATTTCAGAGATGTCCCCCAGCTCTTCCAAGAGCTTTTGGCGGGGGTCACCCTCGTGATCCATCATCATTTGCGGCATGATTATCCTATCTCTTGTTCACGTTGGTTTCGGCCTCATCCATCAGATCGAGGATTTCTCTCTGTTCCGAGAGCCGACCGACGTACTCACGGTATTGATCGTGCGTCGTGATCGCAAGACCAGACGTCACATTCTCGATCATGTTTTTTCTACGGTCTTCAATGAGCTTCGTAAGCTCGCGCCGAAAGGCGTCCATCGTCGTCATCATGTTTATCATCATCCGTTGTATTGGTGGGGCCCCCGGCAGAGGGAGGTGTTGCCGGGGACCACCAGAGAAGGTTAGGCGTTCTTGCCGTACTTCTCAATCTTCTCAAGGCGACCTTCGCCCGAGCCAGCTCCGAAGCGCATTTTCGGGTAGACCTTGCCACCGTCTTTGCGAGCCATGGGAGGCATGCCGCCCGGCATCGGAGGCACGGGGCCTGCGCCAGCTGCGCCAGCCAGCGCAGCGGCAAGACCCGGAGGCATACCGCCGGGGTTCGGCATGGGTGCGGGAGCCGCTGCAGGCATGGGCATGGGCATCGGGGGACGCGGCATCGGGGCAGGGCGAGGTGCCATGGTGCCCATATCACCATCGTGCCGGGGCGAGATGATGATGTTGATGTTGGTCTTGCCCTTACCGGTGCGGCCACCGTCCTTGCGCGCGGTGCGCTCGGATGCCTTGAAGGCCTCGGCGGTCGGTGCACCCTTGGAGCCCGGCTTGCGCATCTTCTCTTTCGAGCCGTCTTCAATGCGCTCACGCTTGGCGTGGATGTTGGCATAGAGGCCGCCACCGGACTTCTTCGGCGCGTCGTGCTTCTTGTCTTCCGGAGAAGCTTCCCACTCCTTCATCGACATGCCGTGCTTCTTGGCGAGCATCTTGTCTTCGCGCTTGTCCTTGGCAGAGCCTTCGACCATGCCGCCTTTCTTTTTGCCCATCATCATTTGAGGGATGATGCCAATTGGAGCGGCTTCCTTTTTGACCAGTGCGCCGAGCTTTCCACCCATGGCCTTACCGCCACGCTTCTTGG
>Ga0315907_10007991_pt1 | contig 10927 bp, 10 predicted proteins | sample LakEriMetagenome_3_FD_203525 | JGI IMG/M metagenome (GOLD analysis project Ga0315907, IMG submission 203525) | Freshwater fungal communities from buoy surface, Lake Erie, Ohio, United States - Buoy 12 MA123 | ecosystem: Environmental > Aquatic > Freshwater > Lake > Lake biofilm | place: USA...
GTGGCTTGGATATGCACCAGTACTGCTGGTTCCATCACCCCAATTCCAAGTGTAGGTAAGAGGTCCGTTACCGTATGCTAGGTTAACGCCGATATAGGTGTGTAGTTGTGTGGAGTCTGGGTAGATGGCAAAGTTGGCGCTGCAGCTGAGGGTGTTGCCCACAACAATGGTTTGCAAACTGGAGCAGGTTAACCCGGCTGAATTAACAACGGTCAAAATAACTTGGTAGGTTCCGCCTTGAGCATAAACGTGGTTGGGGTTGGCCAATGATGATGTGGTGCCATCGCCAAAATTCCATGACCAAGAAACGTTGCCAGTGCCGGTGGGGGTGAAAAAGTAACCACCTGCGGGTGATGACTGATAAGTGAAATTCGCATTGCAAGGAAGGCCTGATCCGGGAACATAAATGGAGTCACAATAAGTATCGGAGCACGATTGTGCATTATTGTAGATATTCAAGCAAGCATAAATCCAACCTGTGAAACTGGATGGGATATATACGTTTGGTTGCGATGATGAAACGCCATTGCTGAAGGTCCATGCATAGGAAAGTCCGGAACCTGTAGATGTGTTTTGGAAGTACACGCCACCGGTAGAATCTGGGAACGCTTGGAAAGATGCGGTACAGCTAGAGCTAGCCGCAATAGTGATGGTCTGGCAGCTGGTGCATGTAGCGCCACCGTATGCGATGGACAAGCAAGCGTTGTACACGCCAGGATTGGCATATGCGTGGTTGGGATATTGCTGGGTGGAAGTACTTCCATCACCAAAGTTCCAGAGGTAGGATGCGCCGGTGGTAACCACAGGGTAGAAGGAGGCACTACCAGCTTGTACATTGGCGGTGAAATTGGAATTACAAGGAAGCGTGTTGCCAATAACAATAGTATCGCAATACTGCGATGAACATGCATTTGGTCCTGTGGTAATGGTAAGGCACACGTAGTAGGCCCCTGGAGCGAATGCAGTCACCGGGTTCTGTTGTGTAGAACTAAGACCGTTTCCGAATGTCCAAGAATATCCGGTGATGTTGCCAGACGAAACATAGGAGGAGTCGAAGAATTGCACCTGCGTACCATTAGGGTTGGTAGAGCCTACAGAGTAAACGAAGCCGGCCTGGCAGAATACCTGGGCGTTTGCGCTCCATGCAGTCGTAAGCAGCATTACCGCTAAGGCAAGGGTTTTGTAGAGTTTGTTCATGATATGTGTTTGAATGGGTTTATTTTTAATGTACAAACTTAAACAGAATTTTCTGTTTAATATGCTACAATTTTCGGTTTATGTCAAATAAATGGAATTTTGATTATGTATTTATAGATCTGAAAAACAGCAAAATATGAGTTTTGGAATCATTAAAAAATCGGATTGATGATCAAAAGTTCAAGATTCGCATTCGCATCCTGATTAAGTGGTTATTTTAGCCGTTAGCTATGCTTGAACCAGGACTATACTTAGTGCCAACGCCGCTCGGCAATCTTGAAGACATCACATTGCGTGCCATCCGATACTTAAAGGAGGCCGACATGATTTTTGCTGAGGACACGCGTACAACAAGGGTGTTGATGCAACATTTGGGCATCGACAAAAAAGTGATGGCGCATCACCAGCACAACGAGCATCAGTCGGCGCCTGAAGTGGTGCGATTGATTCAAGCCGGTAATGCAGTGGTTTTGGTGAGTGATGCAGGTACGCCGGGTATCTCCGATCCCGGATTTTTGTTGGTGCGTGAAGCGCTCAAGGTGGATTGTCATGTAGAGTGTTTACCTGGCCCTACGGCTTTCGTTCCTGCGTTGGTGATATCCGGCATGCCATGCGACCGATTCCATTTCGAAGGATTCTTGCCGATGAAAAAAGGTCGTCAAACCAGGTTGCAATTGCTTGCGCAGATGACGGAGACGGTAGTGATATATGAGTCGCCACACAAAATCATCAAAACACTAGAGCAAATCGTAGGGTTTTTCGGACCTGATAGGAAGGTCAGTCTGTCACGTGAGATTTCTAAACTATACGAAGAAACCCTCAGAGGAACCGCCATCGAACTACTCGAACATTTTAAAACACACGAACCAAGAGGGGAGATGGTGGTGGTGGTAAAAGGGTTGGAGGATTAACGGTTTCTCATGAACAAACCTCCTCGTGTTGTATTCATTTTAATATTGCCAAGTGAATATAGGGCATGGGCTTCCGATGAATGGATTCGTCGAATACTTTTCCATAATCTGAGCTAGTGGCTTTTCATATAGTTTTTTGCAATTTGAAATTAAGACATTTATTAATGAAGTTAAATTTGACCATGAAAAATAACCGCAAAGCATTTTTATCTTTCATTGTGTGGCTTCTGTTTATCGGATCAGCACATGCACAAAGAGAGAATTGGGTCATCAATGAGTATACTACAATCAATAAATTATATGGCGGTTTCAATTCTGTAATAACAATTCCTGTCGATAGTTTCGTTGCTTCTTCGTTGGCATCTGCTAGGGTGGGTTCAGTCATCACACAAAAGATCAGCAATGTTTTTTTAGTGGAGACTCAGGCGGCATTTCAGATAAACAGTAAAAATATTGCCGGCTCATTTCCCGCATTTGAGTTCATCACTAAATTCAATGACCATTGGCAGATTCGCGGAGGAGTACTCGTAACGCCCACCACAACAGTCAGACCAAATCCTACAACCTGGCAGAGCCAAGTTGAAACATATGCACAATCGCGGATCATAGGAAGCAAACCCGGTGCCGCCATCAGGTATTCACACAATGGAAACTTTCTCGTTTCCTATGCTATCCATTATCAGAACCAGCAATGGGCGAACCATATTCGCATGGATTATAAAAAATTAAGGATAGCGGGGTATTATCAACAGGATCAACAATACTTTGCAGCCATAAAATTCACCAATAACAAAGTAGACGCTGTTGCTAATTATTCATCATCACAAAAGGAATACAGCGGCTCGTGCTTTTATTTTTTTACACCTCGCTATTGTGTGTTCACCGACCTCAATTACCGTGCTTCAACTGAAAAGAATGAAGTGCTCAATTTTGGAGTACGATCAATGTTTGAAAACAGAGAGAAGCATATCAGGGGATTTTTCGGATTAAACTATAGCGTACACGACAAAACCTTCGGTCCTCAAGTATTTCTAAGCTTGCTTTGATACATGTAAATCAAACCTGACCTGGCTTTTCCAGTTTCGTCCATCACGTAAACGCATTCTCCCCGGTCACATCCATTCCTGTAATCAGCAAGTGGATGTCGTGGGTGCCTTCGTAAGTGACAACCGACTCGAGGTTCATCATGTGGCGCATGATCGGGTATTCGCCCGTGATGCCCATGCCGCCGTGTATTTGGCGTGCTTCGCGAGCGATTTCCAGAGCCATGTTAACGTTGTTGCGCTTGGCCATGGAGATTTGTGCCGGTGTAGCGCGGTTTTCGTTTTTCAAAACACCTAAGCGCCAAGTCAAAAGTTGTGCTTTGGTTATTTCGGTAATCATCTCGGCCAATTTCTTTTGTTGCAATTGGAAACCACCAATTGGGCGGCCGAACTGCTTGCGCTCTTTCGAGTACCGCAGTGAAGAATCGTAACAATCCATGGCTGCGCCCAATGCACCCCATGAAATACCGAAGCGGGCCGAGTTCAAACATCCCAACGGACCTTTAAGGCCTTTCACATTGGGAAGCAGGTTTTCCTTGGGCACTTCAACGTTATCGAACACGAGCTCGCCAGTGGCAGAAGCGCGCAACGACCATTTGTTGTGTGTTTCAGGTGTGGTGAATCCTTTCATGCCACGCTCTACAATCACACCGCGAATCACACCTTCTTCATCCTTGGCCCACACTACGGCTACTTGTGCAAATGGAGCATTGCTGATCCACATCTTGGCACCATTGAGCAAATAATGATCGCCTTTGTCCTTGATGTTGGTCACCATGCCACCGGGGTTAGAACCATGGTCGGGCTCGGTTAGACCGAAGCACCCCATCCATTCACCTGAGGCAAGTTTTGGAAGGTATTTCTTGCGCTGCTCCTCGGAGCCGTATGTGTAAATGGGATACATCACCAATGAACTTTGTACGGAAGCGGTTGAGCGCAATCCACTATCGCCACGCTCCAATTCTTGCATGATGAGTCCGTAGGAGATCTGATCCAAACCGCCACCACCATATTCCACGGGAATATATGGTCCAAAGGCACCAACTTCGGCAAGGCCTTTGATCAGGTGCGAGGGGAACTCACATTTCTGGCAGGCATCTTCGATGATGGGCGACACTTCTTTTTTCACCCAAGCGCGAACCGTATCACGTATGAGTTTATGCTCGTCGGTGAGCAGTTCATCCATTTGGAAGTAATCAGGGGCTTGAAAGCGGTCTTGTGCCATAACGAGTTGGTATTGGATTTTGAGTAGGCGAATTTAATCAATTCGCTCGATTTGAGCGCTAGGGTTTGTTAATCAGTATTTTACCGGTGTACTTCAATTCGTTTTGTTGATGAATTTGGTAATAGTACAACCCATGTGGCAGCGATTGTGTTTCGGGTTGCCACATATTTCCTCGGATCGTTTCGCGGCGCATCAAACGTCCAACCGCATCCGTCAAAATGCATTCAAAAAAATCGCTAGAAGTGTTGCTGATGTACCAAGTGCAACCATCGGAGCACGGATTTGGAAAAACGGTAATGCCATCCGTACCATAGTCGATGTAAAAAATGGAACGCATGTCGGAATATAGTCCTTGCAAACCCGCATCCAGTCGGTAATAGGAGATTCGGTTGCGCACTGGGTTTACGTCAGTGAACTGATAATCGGTTTCTCCGGAGCTGCTGCCACAAACGCCAACAAATTCGTGCACGGTTTCAAATGTTATGGCGTCGGATGATCGCTCTAACCGGATGCCATTACATGTAGCGCCTGCATACATGGTGAAGTCCACTAACACACCCTCCGGCGTTTGCACCAATGTAAAGCGTTTGAACAACGTATCGGTTTGCGCCTGAGAAAAAATAGGTAGGCAACAAAGCAGTAACAACGCGGTTTTTATGTTCATGGTTTTCAAATATAGCACGAACGTGGTCGCGAACAATATTGTTGCATCAAATGAATGTTTGTTCTGAGTCGCTTTTATTAACTTTACATGTAAAACCAATCATCAATCGCATGAAACGATATCCGATCTTTCTAGTGGCTTTTATATTCGGAACGGTAATTCTTCAAGGCTGTAAGGATGAATCCGCTGAACTGCCAGCTCCCAATGAACCCCGTTTGGTTTTCAAATTCGTATTCGACTCCACGCAAGTTCGTCTCAACAACCTGGGTAATCTAGCAACCTTGCCAGCTAATCATGGAGCACAATCGCCTCGATTCAACCAAATGAGTGCACATTATATCGAACTTACTCCTAATCAATTCACGCAGATAGGTCAAGGGGCGGTTTTGTATCATAACGCTGAAACGACAGCTGGTGGTGCCACAGCCATCGATTTTTCTAAATCCAATCCTGTGGGTAACAACGAAACCTTTTACAGCATCCCTCTCAAGGATGTAGTCCCCGGAAATTATGATTGGCTGCGTGTGTCGCTAGGCTATCAGAATTATGATATCGATTTCAGATACAATTTGAATGGCACCAATTACGATCTAAATGCAACTGTTGCATCATTCATTGGCTACAATACATATCTGAGTGCTTTCAAAATTAAAGACAGCACCTTGGTGGTAAATGCCAATAAGCCACAAGGTTTTTGGGCCTTTGAAACAATTTACAATGTGTCGAGCGGACAATCCGCCGCTGGTGCCACCACGGTGCCCAATCCTATTTTCGCCACCTCTCCCATTCCTCAGGGCTCTTGTTTGGTTACAGGTTCGTTTACACAACCATTGGTAATCACAGGCAATGAAACGGCTGATATTGTAGTGACCGTATCCTTATCAACCAACAAATCGTTCGAGTGGATGGAGAACAGCACGCCAGGATATTTTGAACCCGCTGCCGGCGATGCCGTGGTGGACATGGGAGTTCGCGGCATGGTGGTAACTACGAATCAATAATCAATTCACAGCTCATTTCAATGGTGATGAATTTATCGAAATTCATGCATGCTATCAGGAGTCGACTTATGAAGGTAGATTCTTTAGGACTCCAACTGAACCAACGATTCGAGATTCATGATGATGGCCTCAAATTTGAGATTCATGAACTGGTTGAACTCCGGGGATTAACCTATCCAAAACCTATATGGCTTCGTAAAGCAACTTCAGACATTGCAACATTTCGTAAAATAATTTTGGAGGACGAGTATGGATTGCCGTTTGCGGTACATCCCGATTGGATCATCGATGCAGGTGCTAACATCGGTCTTTCAGCAATCTACTTTGCAAACAAATACCCCGAAGCCAAAGTGATTGCGTTGGAACCAGAACCTGGCAATTTCGAAATGCTCAAAATGAATGTAAATTCATACCCAAATATTTATCCATTGAAAGCCGCATTGTGGCCTACTTCAACGCAATTGCATATCATCAGCTATGGAAAATTGGATAATTTTCAAGTGGCATCCAACGAAGACCTGGAAACGGATGAATTCTTAAAGCAAAAGATGATACAGCTCAAGGGAAAAATTCAATTTTCCTGCGAGGCCTTTACGGTTGAAGATTTGTTAATGCGCTTCAACATCAACCGTATCGGCATTTTCAAAATCGACATCGAAGGCTCGGAGAAGGAGTTGTTTGAACAAGCAAGCAAATGGATTGACCGTGCTGACCTTCTTGTGGTGGAGCTCCATGAAAGGTGGAAACCCGGTAGTACTCGGAGTTTTTATATGAACACACCTGGTTTTGACCGAGAGTGGATTAAGGGCGAGAGTGTGTTTGTCGCTCGCAGTTGAGATCTGACACAGGTTGCTACTTCAACATCTCGTCCATTGTCTGCACCGCTACGGAATGGTACCCAGGACGTGCTTTGGCGTAAATGTCGCGGGCCAACTTCATGTTTTCTGGCGTTTTGGACAATGCAGCATAAAGAGGCTTGATGAACTTTCTGCGTCCTACGGCAATCATGAAACGCTCCATGTTGGGAAATGCTTCTTTGTAGTCCGTTGCAATGGCACATTGGTACCACTCACATTGGATTTCGGCGTTTGTGGAGTTGGTGAAACCGAACTGTTTGTCTAGTGCTGCCATGCGGGAAGTATTCAACGAATCTTTCATGCTGCGCATAAAATAAAGCCAATGATGGGTGGTGAAATCCTTGGTGTTTAGTTGGTCGGCCTGTTTTCCTGCAATGAAATCCATTGCAGCAGCACGGGCTTTGTCTAACTCCACAGAAGTAACCACAGGACAACTGGCAGGCAAACCAGGTCCGTAAACCCAGGCATCCGCATCGATTTTTTTACGCAAGGCCTCATCGCCTTTGATCAATTCCTGCTCGAGGTAATTCAAAAAACCTTTGGTATCCATACTCTGAAAAGCGAACGTGGTGAAGTACTTGTTCAGGAATGCATCCCAACGCTCGCGACCAACCGCTTCTTCGATGGATGTGAGGAAGAACCGTCCTTTTTCATAAGCAATGTCGCTCATGCCATCATCGGGATCACGGTCTTTCAGTTCGAGGTAGAGATGCGTATCGCGACTCGTATCTCCCATCTCTTTGATCGTATTCCTTAGGTCGCCCAAACTGAGTAATGTGAGCATGTCAGCATAATTGCGGCCATAAATTTTTTCCATGATGCGGGTCTCGAAATACACGGTGAAACCTTCGTTCAACCAGAAGTCATTCCAAGTGGCGTTGGTTACTAAATTACCCGACCATGAGTGCGCCAGCTCGTGTGCTATCAAGGCAACGAGCGAACGGTCGCCTGCGATGATGGTTGGTGTGGCAAACGTGATGCGAGGGTTCTCCATTCCACCGAATGGGAAGCTTGGAGGCAAAACCAACACGTCATACCTTCCCCAAGCATATGGTCCGTACAGTTCTTCCGCAGATGAAATCATCTTGGGCAGGTCGGCGAACTCGTAAGCCGCTTTTTCAATCAACGATGGCTCCGCAAAAACTCCAGATCGATTGTCGTATGATTTGAATTGCAAATCGCCCACGGCCAAAGCCATCAGGTAAGACGAAATGGGCTGGGGCATTTTGAATGTGTAAACGCCGTCAGCCTTCAATGCTGTATCGTTTTCGGCGCTCATCAATGCCATCATGCCGGGAGGCACGGTGATTTGCGCGTCATAGGTGAATTTGATGCCTGGACTATCTTGCAAGGGTATCCATGTTCGAGCAAGCACGGCTTGAGATTGGGTGAACAGGAAGGGGCTCTTTCCTCCAGCGGTTTGTTCAGGCTCCAGCCATTGCAAAGCAGCGGCATTGGGAGATGTGTTGTAACGAATTTTTACTTGCTTGGTGTTTGGTTTTATCACAACAGCCATCGGCGATCCCAAATAAGGCTTTGCCGGGCCGATTTCGAATGCAGTTTTTTCTCCGTCAATCAAAACTTCAGAGATGGTCAAGTCTCGAACATCCAGCATCAGAGTATCCGCGCCCGTTTTGTTTTCAATGTCAATGGTTGCGGTCCCGGCCAGGGTCTTTGAATCGAAATTCACAGTGAGGGCGAGTGACAGGTGTTTCATGACCGCTTGCTCGGGTCGGGAAAATGAGTGTACGTCGTGGATGGGATTGTTCATGATCTTGTTTTCAGGCTTATTTCCCGAACCGCACCCCCATAGGAATGTGGCGATTAGGATTAGCGACAGTTTTTGCATTTTGGCTTGTTTGATGCGAAATTAATCATCCTTCGATACTTGGGTGTTGTTGGGTATCTTTGCAACATGCCAACGGTCAACGCAACCGATACCACTGTAGCGCAGGCTGTCGATACGCTGCAGGCTCCCTTAAAGTCCATATTCACCGGTCACGAGTTGCCTGTGCGCAATATTGTGCCACGAAGCCTGGAGCCACGCAACCCCGATTGGTTCACCATTGCGCTTTTCCTGTTATTGGTATGGTTTGCTTGGACTCGGGTGGTTTACTCCAAAACCGTAGGTCAGTTATTCAGTGCATTTTTCAATATCAACGCCACCAACCAGATTGTGCGCGATGAGAACATTTTGGTACAGCGGGCTTCTGTCATGCTTTCGCTGATGTACTATTTTGCGCTCGCCTTATTTGCATTTTTAGCGCTTGATTGGTTCAGCATAAATATTTTATGGTTGGGAAATGGCATGTTTCGTTTTCTATTCTTGATGATGGCCATCGCCATGGCTTATTCCCTAAAAACAGTCTTGTTGAAAGTGTTGGGAAGTGTATTCGACGTTGAAAGGCCCGCTGCTTCATATATTTTCAATTTCACCCTCATCAATAACGCTACTGGTGTGGTACTCATACCATTGGTGATGGTTTCCGCCTACCTTGATTCATCCTTTGTAACCCTCTTTTTCTATTTGTCATTCGGTGTATTATCTATATCCTTCATTTACAGGCAAATCAGAGCATTTCGAATATGGACATCTATGCCAGGAGTTCCATTTTTTTATTTTATTCTGTACATTTGTACCCTTGAAATTTCCCCGCTGCTGCTGCTTTACAAGTTTGCTAAGGGGTAAACCTTTGAAGAAGTGGCAACCACATCCAAGGCAGATACCAAACCCTCAAAGGTCAAGTCGATTCTGGTTACCCAACCTAAACCGGAATCAGACAAGTCGCCTTATCACGACCTTGCAAAAAAGTTCAACCTGAAGATTGACTTCAGGGAGTTCATACATGTTGAAGGCATTCCAGGTAAGGATATCCGTAAAGACAAACTGATCATTCAGGATTTTACGGCGGTTATTCTTACTAGTCGCATAGCGGCCGATCATTTTTTCCGCATTTGCAACGAGCTCAAGATTCCCAATCTCGATCAACTCAAGTATTTCTGTATTTCAGAGTCAACTGCTTTTTATCTTCAGAAATACATGGTTTACCGCAAGCGTAAGATTTTCTACGGCAAAACCACCATCAACGATTTGATAGACGTTTTGAAGAAGCACAAGAAGGAAAAATTCTTGCTGCCTTGTTCCGATGTGCACAAACAGGAAATCTCGGACACGCTTACCAGCTTTGGCATCAATCACACCAAATCCATCATGTACAAGACCGTTTGCAGCGATCTTTCCGATTTGGCTAATGTGAATTATGACATGCTCGTTTTTTTCAGTCCTTCAGGAATCACATCCTTAATGAAGAACTTTCCCAAGTTCAAGCAAAATGAGACCCGTATCGCTGCCTTTGGAGCCGCAACCAAACAGGCTGTTTTGGATGCCGGTTTGCAGTTGGATGTGATGGCGCCCGTGCCAGAGGCTCCGTCCATGACCATGGCCATCGAGCAATACGTCAAGAAGGCCAACAAATAATCCACCTCGGTTCAGGTTCTTATCTTTAACCGGTCCTTTCAGCAAGGTCCCAGCTATGTCGCGCATTTCGCACCGCTTTCCCAAAACCTCCAGGTTATATCTCCGCAAGGATATCAGCGATGTATTCAATCAGGGGCAATTGATGCGCGTAATGCCTTTCCTGGCCTATGTGAAACGGTTGCCCTTTGATGGGGGTTTGGTTCGACTGGTAATATCGGTGCCCAAACGCCGGCTGAAAAGAGCCGCCGATCGAAATCTTGTGAAACGATTGGTCCGGGAGTCTTACCGACTCAATATGCCGCAATTTCTAGCCAAGCTCGATTCTTCGGAAACAATCCATCTGGCTGTTGTTTTCCAAGGCAACAGGGTGCCTGATTTTAAAACCGTTTCGGCCAAAATAATCTTAACTTTACAACGTTTGACGGGTACCCATGAGGAGAATAATGATCGGCATAATGATAGTTCCCATCCGGTTTTACCGTAAATTCATCTCTCCGCTTCTGCCACCTTCTTGCCGATATGTGCCCTCTTGTTCAGAATATGGCATCCAA
>Ga0315907_10007999_pt1 | contig 10922 bp, 13 predicted proteins | sample LakEriMetagenome_3_FD_203525 | JGI IMG/M metagenome (GOLD analysis project Ga0315907, IMG submission 203525) | Freshwater fungal communities from buoy surface, Lake Erie, Ohio, United States - Buoy 12 MA123 | ecosystem: Environmental > Aquatic > Freshwater > Lake > Lake biofilm | place: USA...
TGCTACTTGTGCCCATAGTATCAAGATTGAAATAAGGAGACATTATGAAAGTGAAGATCGGACCGTATATTAATTGGATTGGACCTTATCAGATTGCTGAAAAGATTCCTTTCATTAGTGAAGACCGTGCTGAAAAGATTGGTGAATGGCTTGCTGCTACTTGGGTAGGTCATTTTCTAAACTGGGTTCATGAAAAGAGAGACCGCAAGATTGATATTCGTATTGATCCTTATGATACCTGGGGTATGGATCACACACTCGCTCTTATCATTGTTCCTATGCTCAAGCAACTAAGAGACACTAAGCATGGTTCTCCTCATGTTGATGACGAGGATGTTCCGCCACATATGCGTTATAGTAGCCTTGGTCCTGATGATCCTGAGTGGTGGCCAGATAACTGGGTTCATTACAAGTGGGACTGGGTTCTAAACGAAATGATTTGGTCATTTGAACAACTCATAAAAGATGATGATATCGAACTATTCAGTCTTGACAAAGACAAATATATTGAGTATAATGATCGTGTTACTAACGGCTTGCGTCTTTTCGGCAAGTATTATCGTGGACTATGGGACTAAGGAGAGTAACTATGATTCCATCCAGTGAAAGTGCAATGCATGTCCTTGAGACAGCATTTAAGCAGCGTGCCTTTGATGGCAAGTGGGAACGCATCGTCAAGATTATGGATCTTGACAACTCTTATTCATTCGTGAATGAGAATGGTAACCGCACTACTCTGATTCCAGAGAAGTGGGTAACAGTTGGTGTTTATGACTATCTTATGGAGGTGGTAGATTGAACACCATCATTCTAGTGGGTGCAATCATAGCACCCATTCCTCATCCCTTTGCTCCACTTGTTGTTAGACCACCAGTGGCAAGAGTGAGACCTTATGTGCCTTATGTGGCACCTAATCCTGTTATTATTCCACCTCAAGTAATTCTACCAAAGAAAGATGAAAAGAATGGCAAATAATGTAAAACTACTACGATTTGTTGGTGAAGAGGTTCTTGCCGAGATTGTTGAAGAGACTGCAACACATATCAAAGTTAAGAATCCTGTTCGTATTGTTGTAATTCCAAACAAGGCAGATCCGAAGAATCCTTCTGTGGGTTATGCACCTTATTGTGAATGGACAGATGATAAAGAGTTGACTTTATCTAAGAATATGCTAATATGTATTGCTGAACCTATAACCGCATTTGTGAATCAGTATAATCAACAGTTCGGAGGTATTCTGGTTCCAGACACAAAGATCATTACCTGATGAATAAATTTTATACTAATGTTGAGATATGGGGTGGTCGCATTCTATATCGTGGTATTGAAAATGGAAAGCGTGTGCGACACAGGGTAGACTACAATCCTACCCTGTTCGTTCCTTCCGACAAGCCAACGAAATACACGACAATCTATGGTGAGTATGTTGGGCCTGTAAAGCCTGGCAACATCAAAGATTGTCGTGATTTCGTGCGTCAATATGAAGGCGTCGAAAACTTTAAAATCTATGGTAATCAACGATATCAGTATTGTTTCATTGCTGATGAGTCTGATGATGTTGTTGATTGGGACATTTCACAAATCAGAGTGGCCAATATCGATATCGAGGTCGGTGAACCTGATGGTGGTGGATTTCCTGAACCTGATGATGCTACTGGTCCATTGACTGCTATCACGATAAAGATGAACGGTCACTTCACTACCTTTGGTGTTGATGAGTATGTAAATCGTCTTGACGACTTGACATATATAAAGTGCTATGACGAGTTTGATCTTATTCGCAAGTTTCTAGGATGGTGGCAATCAGAATATCCAGATATCATTACTGGTTGGAATGTTGAGCAATTCGATGTTCCGTATCTTATTAATCGTATCACGAAACTTCTAGGAGAAAATGAAACTAAAAAACTATCTCCATGGGGCGTCTTACAGGATAAGATTCTTGATCTGGGTATGGGTCGTCGTGGGAAAGGATATACTGTTCTAGGTATCGCCACTCTGGATATGCTCGCACTATATAAGAAATACGCTCCTGAAGGCAAGTCACAAGAGTCATATCGTCTAGATAATATTGCTCATGTGGAACTTGGTGAGCGTAAACTATCTTACGAAGAGTTTGGCACACTACACAACCTATATAAAGAAGACTACCAAAAGTTCATTGACTATAACATCAAAGACGTTGACCTTGTTGACCGCATTGATGAAAAGAACAAGTTGATTGAACTAGCACTAACTCTATCTTATGATAACAAGTGCAACTACGAGGACGTGTTCGCACAGGTCCGTATGTGGGACGTTATTTGTTTTCATCATTTGAAGGCAAAGAACATAGTTGTCCCTCCTATTGAAAGACACGAAAAGGAGGCAGCCTATGTTGGCGCATATGTTAAAGACCCTATTATTGGTTTCCATGATTGGGTGGCTAGTTTCGACGTTAATTCAGAGTATCCTTCTGTTATTATGGGGTCCAATATCTCTCCTGAGACGATTGTTGAACCTGATTCTTATAGCGATTGTATGCGGTCTATTATTGCCTCTAATGTTAGTGTTGATAAACTTCTCAATCGATCTATTGATACATCATGCCTAAAGGCAGACAATGTTTGTCTAACAGCAAACGGTCAGTTCTATCGCCGTGACAAGCAAGGCTTCATGCCAGAAATGGTCGAGAAGATGTTTGCTGACCGTAAGGTGTATAAAAAGAAGATGCTTGAAGCACAAGCAGCATATGAGATAGAGACCGATCCTGATAAGAAAGCGGAACTAAAAAACAAGATTGCTAGATATAACAATCTGCAACTCTCTAAGAAAGTATCGCTAAACTCCTTATACGGTGCTATGGGTTCAAAATACTTTCGTTTCTTTGACCTTCGCAATGCTATTGCTGTCACGACTACGGGACAACTTAGCATTCGTTGGATTGAAAAAGAAATCAATAAGTATCTCAACAAAATACTAAAGACGGAGAAAGATTATGTTATTGCGGTCGATACAGACTCTGTTTACCTTCACCTTAGTGAACTGGTACATAAAACTCTTAACGAGAACGGTAAGAGTCGAACTGTTGATGAAGTCATCGCCTTCCTGGACAAGGTATGTGAGTCTGCAATACAACCGGTTATTGACAGGGCTTGCAAGGAACTTGGTGATTATACTAATGTATATCGAAATAAAATTGTAATGAAGCGAGAGGTCCTAGCCGACAAAGCAATCTGGACGGCTAAGAAGCGTTACATTCTAAATGTCCATAACTCCGAAGGTGTGCAATATGCAAAGCCTAAGAAGAAAGTTATGGGTCTTGAAATGATCAAGAGTTCCACACCTACAGCATGTAGAGATAAACTAAGAGAGGTAGTTGATGTTATCTTTGACGCAAGCGAAACGGATGTCCAGTCTTTTATTCAAACATTCCGTGGTGAGTTTGAAACTCTTCCTCTTTCAGATATTTCTTTTCCTCGTGGTGTTAATGGAATGGTTAAGTATGCAGACAAAAGAAGCATTTATGCATCAGGTTGCCCTATCCATGTTCGTGGTTCTCTTGTATATAATAACTTTCTACACGTTCATCGCCTTACTGATAAGTATCCACTAATCAATAACGGTGAGAAGATCAAGTTTATCTTCCTGAAAGAACCAAACACTGTGCAATCCAATGTGATTGCCTTTCCACAAGGAGGTATACCCGAAGAGTTTGACTTACACAAATATATCGACTATAATACACAGTTCGATAAGTCGTTTCTGGAACCACTAAAGATCATTCTGGAAGCAATCGGTTGGAAGGCAGAAAGAACTGCCAGTTTAGAGGATTTCTTTTCATGACAGAAGACAACAAGTATTCACCAGGCAAACTTTATGAGTTCAAGCCTGACGACAAGATTACATCTGACAATGTGATTGAGTTATGTAATGTCATCCGTGTCGGTGTAGGTGGTCATGTTCTAAAAGAAATGAGTGAGGAGTTACAAGCATACTTTAAAGAAGTTGCCTAACGAGATTGTTAGGTGACTACTGACGAAAAGGAGAATCTTATGTCAGACGTTTTTAATAAACTACTATCAGAGATTGATAATGAATATGCGGGCATCGTTGATGACGGTGTTGCAGCAGGTGACGTAACAGGATTCATTGGCACTGGTTCATATGTTATGAATGCTTTGCTATCTGGATCAATCTATGGAGGTCTACCACAGAACAAGGTTACAGCATTTGCTGGTGAGCCTTCTGTTGGTAAGACCTTTTACGCATTGAATGTGGTCAAACAGTTTTTAGAGGATAATACTAATGGATTTGTTTTCTACTTTGAGTCCGAGTCTGCTATTAGCAAGCAGTTTCTTTCTGACCGTGGTATTGACACTAGGCGGGTTGCTATTGTTCCTGTTGCTACTGTTCAAGAGTTTAGAACGCAAGCGGTCAAAATCCTAGATAAGTATCTTGAAGGCAAAGAGAAGCCACCGATGGTGTTTGTTCTCGACTCTCTTGGTAATCTTTCTACAGATAAAGAGATGCAGGACATTGCCGATGGCAAAGACACACGAGACATGACACGAGCCCAGTTAGTTCGTGGTGCCTTTCGTGTTCTTACATTGAAACTCGGTAAAGCAAAAGTTCCACTAATCGTAACCAATCACGTTTATGATGTTGTTGGTTCATATGTGCCTATGAAGAAGATGGGTGGTGGTTCTGGTCTAGAGTATGCTGCATCCACAATCATCTTTCTATCAAAGAAGAAAGACAAGACACTAGATGATGACAACGGTCGAACCGGTGCTGTCATCACCGCACATCTCAAAAAGTCACGTATGACTGTTGAAGATAAGAAGGTTGAGACTTGGCTAAACTACTCTACTGGTCTAGATAAGTATTATGGTCTTCTTGATCTTGCTGAAAAGTATGGCATTGTAAAGAAGGTATCAACTCGTTATGAGTTTCCTGATGGATCAAAAGCATTTGAAAGTCAGATTAAAAAGAATCCAGAAAAGTTCTTTACAGAAGACATTTTAAATGCTATAAATGAAGGTTGTCAAGCAGACTTCATGTATGGAAAGTATAATGAGGAAGCAGAGGTAGAACATGTCGAGCAAGAATAAAGTAAAATTTGCTAAGAAGATTATCAGAGAAGGAATGAAAAATCCATTGTATAAAATGGAATCATATGAAACTGATAAAGGTGTATCTCTATTTTTCATGGACAATAATGGGGAATACGTTTCTCTAAACTATTCTGGCATATATTCTATCTATAGAAAAGTGAATGACAAGTATGAATGTTTGTATGTCGGTGAAACAGATTACTCAATTTATGGACGAATACATCGTTGGGTGAAAGGTGTTGCAGGTAAATTGCGTGACGATGAAAGTCATTCCGGTGCGACAAAAGCCAGAGAAGATGGAATCACACTAGATGATGAATTATATGTAAAAGTGATTGACAGTGACACAGTTTACATGATTTGGAAAAATTTTACTAGCAATTTGGATGTTGCCACCACTATCAGTATGTCTTGCCAATCTATTGATGAATGGATAGCACCTTTGTTAAAGTCGAAGTATAACACGATCACATTTGAAGAAACTGCAAGTCTTGAAGACTTTTTTGCTTAGTAAGGATATAAACAATGGAAGCTGGAACTGATTACAAATTTCGTGACGACCTCTTTAATGCAAAAGAAGATGGATCTACTGTACCGATTGAATTAATGCTTGACCCATTCGCTGGAGTAGTGTATCGTTATACAACTGTAACTTTCAAAGTAGGAGAGGATGACATTCCTCGAATACAATATGATTATGATATTATCAAGACAAACGATTTGTCCATGATGACTTTGAGAAAGAATGAAAAGTTCAATCAAGTATTAGGTTTGATACTAAATGCGATGTTGCTAGATTTAGGAGATGCGAGTGAAGTTGAGACTGGAGCAAGTAATACTAAAGAACCTGATACAGAACGAGAACTACACGAGAAAAGTTCTACCGTTCCTTAAGGATAACTATTTCTCCAATCATGAAGATCGGCTACTTTATAAAGAAGTGGCCGACTTCATCAACAAGTATAATCAGCAACCAACATTTGATGCTCTACAGATTGAGATTGATAACGTTCGTGGTGTTACAGATGATTCCGTCAAGAAAATTCATGAGACATTAAATCTTCTTAATGAAGACACAAATCAGACAAATCTAGATTGGCTTGTTGAGAATACAGAAAGGTTTTGCCAAGAGAAAGCAATCTATAATGCCATCACCGAATCCTTAGAGATTATGAATGGAAAAGGCAAACTCTCTAAGGGTGCCATTCCTACTTTGCTGTCTGATGCTTTGGCTATATCTTTTGATCCAAATGTTGGTCATGATTATATAGAACAAGCAAATGAAAGATATGAACACTATCATAGAGTAGAAGAAAGGTTACGTTTTGATCTTGACTTTTTTAACAAGATTACAAAGAATGGAGTTCCCAGAAAAACTCTTAATGTCGTTATGGGCGGCGTCGGTGGTGGTAAATCTCTTACTCTCTGTCATTTTTCTGCTAGTTATCTTTCCATGGGCAAGAATGTTCTTTACATCACCCTAGAACTGGCCGAAGAAGAAGTTGCCAAGCGTATTGATGCCAATCTAATGAATATTACATTTGACGATCTAATGGCATTGCCTAAAGATTTGTATGATAAGCGTATCGCCAATGTAAAACAAAAGACAAACGGCAAACTTATTATCAAAGAGTATGCCACAGCAACAGCATCAACTATTCATTTTCGTTCTCTATTGAACGAACTAAACTTAAAGAAAGGATTCGTGCCAGATGTTATCATGGTCGACTATCTCAATATTTGTGCGTCATCCCGTATCAAGCCTGGTAATGGTGTTAATAGTTATACCTATATTAAAGCAATTGCCGAAGAGTTACGAGGTCTAGCGGTCGAGTTCAATGTTCCTATTTGGTCTGCTACACAGTTAACCAGAAGCGGTTATACAAGCACTGATCCTGGTATGGAAGATACATCCGAGTCCTTTGGCCTGCCTGCAACAGCAGATTTCTTTGTTGCTTTGATTGTTACAGAACAACTATCACAACTCAACCAGATTATGGTAAAGCAGTTGAAGAACCGATACAACGATCCAGGACTCAACAAAAGATTTATTATAGGGGTTGACAGAAGCAAAATGAAGTTGTATGATGTTGAACAATCAGCACAAAACATTGTTGACTCAGGACAAGAAGAAGATGTGCCGAAGCCAACATTCAACAAACCTAATGCTAACAAGTTCAAAGGACTAAAGGTATGAAGAAACTCTATATATACTATCCTGAGTTTAATGATAACGATGAACTGCTTTGGCTTGTGTATGAAGAAGCAACAAGTCAGGTCGTGGCTGAGTTCTTTTTTGAGGATGATGCGGAAGAGTTCGCCACATTCTTACGGAACGGCGGTGGATTTGCAGGATTTACTCCAAGATTTGTCTTGACAAAGGTACCGAAGCCAGATATAAATGAGGCGTTCTTGGCAGAGTTTGCGGAATAGTTAAGGAATAGTCCAAAAAAAGTTCTTGACTTTCCGTTTCGGAACATATATACTATTCAGACAATAGAGATTGGTTCCATAGCTCAACCGGATAGAGCAACCGCCTTCTAAGCGGTAGGTTGAAGGTTCGAGTCCTTCTGGGACCGCCATTTATGGGGGTGGGTGTAAGACACAAGAGGGACTTATAAACCCTTTAGCGGCCGATTACCGTTCTCGACCAGGAGCGTTACCTGGCACCCCTACCAACTTTGGAGTATGACATGGAAAAGTTTGAACTGCTCTTTCAGTGTTATCTTTCCGGGCAAATGTCCGAGAGACAGTGGCAAGACCACTTAAAATATGACGAAGGTCTAAGAGATTGGTATGAATGTAAACAGACTGCATACTCTATAGAATCTCTAGAATAAGGGTGCGTCATTCTGTCGCATTTTTTGTTATTGACTTGTGAATCCGTTTAGGGTATAGTGTGCGAACGGTGAGACGAAACACAAAGACAGGAACCTGATGTGACAGAATGTCGCACTTTTTCCTAAAAAAAGTTCTTGACTTTGTGATTTGTTCCCTATATAGTGATGTTCTCTTGTGCGAAGGAGAAAGAAATGAGAGAAACGGAACAGAAAATATCCTACTACTGGAAAGTAGAGGCCCTTGACAAGTCTGGTAAGGTTCTATATAATGGTATCTTCCATGACTTCGAAAAGGCCTGGAACAAGTATTACTCTTTCAAGGGTAAGGCATCTGTCCTTCTTCAGCGCAAGCGAACGGAGGTTAAGATTGCCTAACGAATAACTGCTGTTTGACAATTGAATCTGTAGCAATAAGGTGCCGTGTCCGGAACTGGTTACGGAGCGGTCTGCAAAACCGTTTTATGTGGGTTCAAGTCCCATCGGCACCTCCAATACTGTATTGATCCATGCGCTATACGGTTCGATTCCGTAGGAGAATGATCAACTCCCTTGTGGCCACATGTAGTTCTGGTGAACTAGCGCAGAGATGAATACAGTATTATTCCGGAGAATCCGAGCAAGGTGCATGGACGTGACTGTTAATCACTGGTTAGTGGGGTTCGATTCCCCAATCCGGAGCCAATACCGCCCATTCGTCTAGTGGCTAGGACGCTTGCCTTTCAAGCAAGAGAAAGGGGATCGAAACCCCTATGGGTGACCAATAATGGCCGTGTAGGTTTCTGGGGAAACCACTTGTCTGTCTAACAAGTTTAGGTGGGTTCGATCCCCATCACGGTCGCCAATTTTCTGGCCATTGTTCCACCGAGGTGCAACCAGAAGTAAAGCAAAGTTGATTATATCACCTAGGAAGGATATCGTTGACAACGGTGGGAAGTTTATGGACCTGTAACTCAATTGGTAGAGTAGCGGACTCTTAATCCGTTTGTTGAAGGTTCGAGTCCTTCCAGGTTCACCAATTATGGATCCGTAGCACAATAGGTGGTGCAAGGGACTTTTAATCCCAAGGCTGTCGGTTCGAGTCCGACCGGATCCTCCAATTGCGGGTGTAACTCAGTGGTAGAGTCACAGTCTTCCAAACTGTTGGTCGTCGGTTCGATCCCGTCCACCCGCTCCATTGTCTTACTGTGGGACTTGAACAATCCACAGTCGCCATATGCTGTCCTAGGTTATCGGGCATATGGATATGAGTAACCGGCTACTCGGAGGTCCGGCAGATAACCCGTCTTCTGTTCGCTAATCTGCCACAACGAAATAGTGGCCGGGAGATGGTAGTAACTCCCTGCGAGATTTTATCTCCACGTATCCACCTTCGCTACGAACGAAGAGTAAGGTAACTGGATGCAAATGCAGGTTCGAATCCTGTCGTGGAGTCCATTCGTCCATGGGGCCGACGTTAAATGTCCCCACCATTTTTTGCTGGTAGGTCGGCAAGATGTCGAGGCGCTCTCATAAGGCGTTTAAGGATGGTTTGATTCCATCTATCAGCACCAGTTATTGCGGTCAGGTGGTCCGGAGACCATTCTTGTCTCATAAGCAAGAGAGCCATGTTCGACTCATGGGTCCGCATCCAATATCGGTGAAGTGTTACGGTAGCACGGAAGTCTCCAAAACTTTAGGCGAGGGTTCGACTCCTTCCACCGGTGCCAGTTTTATCAGGGTGTAGCTCAATTGGTAGAGTGCTTGGTTTGGGACCAAGAAGTTGGGAGTTCGAGTCTCTCCACCTTGACCATTTACGAAAGTAACATAGATATGGATAGAAATGAAGTTATTAAACAGATAGCACTAAGAATGATAGTATTCTTTCTAATATGTATAGCAACTGGTTTCATACTATCGGATCTAAACATCCATAGTCAATTAGCAGAAGGAAATAGTCAGAATGTTCAAGATTTCAGAAGAGACTAAGGCTGCGGCCATTGAAGCAATGCGAGCAATTTTAGGTGACGGTCCAACTGATAATCAATTGGATGAGGCATTTGAAGCATCGGTTGCTATCGTAAAAAAGCAGTTTGGAATGTGATATTATATGGTGGATTGGCTGAGTGGTCGAAAGCGGCTCATTGCTAACGAGTTGGGCGAGAGATTGTCCCAGAGGTTCGAATCCTCTATCCACCGCCAATTCGGAGTAAGTAACAGGCAAGGAGTCTGCACCGCTTGGAAAGCGGATGGTTCCCGAAAGGGAATAGGTGTCGGATACCTACTACTCCGCCAGAATAAATGGGTGGTTAAGCAGAGCGGCCTCTGTCCTCGCCTCGAAAGCGAAGGGTGCCTGTAAGGGCATGGTGATCGACACATCAGCCACCCGCCAATTGTGCCTTCCATCAACGGCGTCCCCGTTAGGGCACAGCAGGTTAGCCAGTCCCCTGTTGGAAGAAATGTCTGGCACAGTTTTATGCGTCCTTAGTTCAGAGGTAGAACATCGGTGTTACATACCGAGTGTCGGTGGTTCGATTCCATCAGGACGCACCATTATACTCCGGTCGCCAAGTGGTTAAGGCCAGCCGCTCATAACGGCTCTATCGGGGGTTCAAATCCCTCCCGGAGTACCATATATGCCCCTATGGCCAAATTGGTAAAGGCGTCTCGTTTAGGCCGAGAAGTTTGTAGGTTCGAGTCCTTCTAGGGGCACCAGTTTAAGTCCTTCCTAGTCCATCGGGACTGTCCGGTGGGTTAGGGAGGCACCCATTATGCGTTCTTGGTGTAGGTGATCCGCACGACTGCCTGAAGAGCAGAAGGACTTAGTTTGATTCTAAGAGAACGCACCAGTTATGCCCTCGTAGCCCAATCGGCAGAGGCAGTTGGCTCAAACCCAATACAGTGTCGGTTCGAATCCGACCGAGGGCACCAATATATGCTGGCATAGTGTAGTGGTAGCACAAGAGATTGTGGATCTCTCAGTCCAGGATCGTTACCTGGTGCCAGTGCC
>Ga0315907_10008005_pt1 | contig 10918 bp, 9 predicted proteins | sample LakEriMetagenome_3_FD_203525 | JGI IMG/M metagenome (GOLD analysis project Ga0315907, IMG submission 203525) | Freshwater fungal communities from buoy surface, Lake Erie, Ohio, United States - Buoy 12 MA123 | ecosystem: Environmental > Aquatic > Freshwater > Lake > Lake biofilm | place: USA...
CGCCAGCATCTCGCAACGTTGCAGCAGTTGATCCGGTTGAGAGAATTTCAACGCCAGCAGCGTGCAAACTCTTTCCAAGTTCGACTAAACCAGTTTTGTCATAGACGCTGACAAGTGCTCGCGTGATCTTTTTCTTAGTCATGATCTGCCGTTCTCCATCGTTGATAGCAGCTGCTGGATCGTCGCGACAATGAGAGATCTTTCGAGAATCTTAATGCGCTCGTGGAGTGATTCCTCGTTATCGTCAGGTGCGATGTCGAGCTCGGCTTGGGCGATAATTTCACCCGTATCTACGCCTTCATCAACCCAGTGAATTGTGGTTCCGGTCTTGCTCGCCCCAGCTGCAAGTGCATCACGAACCGCATGGGCGCCCGGGAATAGGGGCAAGAGCGCAGGGTGGCTATTGATGATCGGAAGAGATGACGTCACGGTGCCATCAAGAATTCGCATAAAGCCAGCGCTGACAACAAGATCTAGTTCAAGGGATTGTAAACGGTGAAGTAGTTCACGATTCCATAGTTGGCGATCGTGCACCATCGGATGCAGGTGGACTGGAATGTTGTATTTACCTGCTCGTGTAATAACAGGAGCATCTGGCTGATCGCAGATAAGAGCCTCAACGCTGCATTGCAGTTCTTTCTTTTCAACTGCCTCAAAAATCGCCTCTGCCAGCGTTCCACTTCCGGAGGCTAATATCGCAATCTTTCTCATCGAGAAAATATCCGCAATCGAGGAATAAATTTGAAGGCAAGAAGTCCAATAAGCAATTGACCGCCCACGGCAAGAATGAATTGCCAGATTGATACACCCATCGCACCCATTGCTTGTGTGATGAGTGAACCGCTCGCTAAATAGGCGAGGAGTGCAAGTATCATTATCAAGATAAAGAAGCTCTGCCATGAAGTACGTTCTTGTAGCGAAATCGTCCAATAGCCTAAGAGCGCTCCTAGTGCGATGATCACAATCGAGAAAAGAAGGAGCCACTTATTTGAGTTGACTGGTAGCCCGGCAAGAAGAGGTAGCGCAGGAATCTGACCGATATCTTGCGTGATTGGCGAGAGATGGGTGCCTGCACCTACTGCAAATCCTGCTCCGCTGACATAGGAAAGCGCAGCAATTGCAGCATTAGGAAGGTAGAGAAGATTTAGGAAAAGAAGTAATAGCGATCCAAAAATTCCAGGTGCTAACACTTGCGTGATCAGAGTAGCTTGGCCAAAGTTGGCAAAGAAAGCAATCGCAAAAATGAGAAAGCCGAAACCGAGCAAAATGGCTGCAATACGTAGCGCAAGAATTACCGGGGCGGCAAGTGAAATGCTCCGGTCTGCGATAAATGAACTGCCCAGAGCTAGGAGGAAAGCAAAGACCGCAGCCATCCACCACAGAGGAGTGACACCGCTAGATGATGAAAAAATCGCAATGACGGCTGTGAGAATTGAATAAAAGAGAGCGAAGAAAAGTCTGGCACCGGTCAAATTCGAATAATCGCCATCGAGCTTTGAAACAACTCGCTTAAAGCCTGCGCGCAGCGCCAAGATGGGAAGCAACAATCCACCAAGAGGTAGGTATGAGAGATACCCCGCAACCCCAGACGGCGAGAGCGCTAAATCAAAGTGAACATGGTGAGCGGCAAGCCAAATCCACATTGCTGCGCGAATGGGATCTGAAGTCGTTCCTGATGCACTGCCTGCGGTTGCCCACGCGATGAGAGTGATAAATGCGAGCGGCAGTACAAATATTGCAGCGCTACGTAGTGCTTGTGCAAACGTGACCCCTAGGACGCGTTGCAACATTGGAGATTAGCGACCGAGTATGGCGCGCATAAAGCGCGCAGTTTCACTAGGTGTTTGACCTACCTTAACTCCAGCTGCTTCGAGCGCATCTTTCTTGGCAATTGCAGTTCCTGAAGAGCCAGAGACGATTGCACCTGCGTGCCCCATTGTCTTTCCTTCAGGAGCGGTAAAGCCGGCAACATAACCAACGACTGGCTTTGTTACATACTCAGAAATAAATGCTGCTGCACGCTCTTCTGCATCTCCACCAATTTCACCGATCATCACAATCGCTCTGGTTTCAGGATCATCTTGGAAGGCACGCAAGCAATCAATATGCGTTGTCCCAATTACTGGATCTCCACCAATTCCAACTGCGGTGCTAAATCCAATATCGCGAAGTTCGTACATCATTTGATAGGTAAGAGTTCCAGATTTAGAGACAAGGCCGATTGGGCCCGCACCTGTGATATTCGCGGGAATGATTCCAACGTTTGATTTTCCTGGACTAATCAGACCTGGGCAGTTTGGTCCAATAATCTGTGTGCCGCCTTTTTCTTTGGCGTAGGTGTAGAAAAATGCTGAATCGTGAACTGGGATTCCTTCAGTAATCACAACAACAAGTGGCATCTTCGCATCGATTGCATCGATGACCGCAGCCTTTGCAAACTTTGGTGGAACAAAGACGACTGAAGTATTGGCACCAGTTGCCGCCATTGCTTCTGCCACCGTATTAAAGACCGGCAGATTATGTCCATCGATATCTACGCTTTGTCCGCCTTTGCCAGGAGTAACTCCACCGACAACAGCAGTACCTGAAGCGAGCATGCGACGAGTGTGCTTAGTTCCTTCAGAACCTGTCATTCCCTGGACGATGACTTTGCTTGCATCATTGATAAAGATAGCCATTTACTTCGCCGCCAATTCTGCAGCGCGTGATGCTGCTCCATCCATCGTGTCGAGCTGTTCAACCAGTGGGTGGTTTGCAGCATTCAAAATTGCACGTCCCTCTTCAACGTTGTTGCCATCAAGGCGCACAACGATCGGCTTTGTGGCCGTAGCTCCGAGTGTTTCGAGAGCAGCAACGATTCCATTAGCAACGGCATCACATGCTGTGATTCCACCGAAGACGTTAACGAAGACGCTCTTTACATCTTTATCTCCGAGAATAATTGAGAGTCCATCGGCCATTACCTGAGCCGAAGCTCCTCCTCCGATATCAAGGAAGTTCGCAGGGCGCATTCCACCAAATTTTTCGCCGGCATAAGCCACGACATCGAGTGTGCTCATGACAAGTCCTGCACCGTTTCCGATGATTCCAACTTGGCCTTCAAGTTTGACGTAGTTAAGGCCCTTCTCTTTTGCCAGAGCCTCAAGTGGATTTGTAGCACTGTGATCTACAAGTGCTTCATGATCAGGTTGGCGGAACTCTGCGTTCTCATCAAGTGAAACTTTTCCATCAAGTGCTACAACTTTTCCATCACTTGTCTTTACAAGTGGATTGACTTCAACCAACGTTGCATCTTCTGCTGAGAATGTCTCCCAGAGTTTTACCAATACATCAGCAACTTGATCTGCAACATCTTGTGGGAAGGCAGCTTGCGCAACAATCTCTTTCGCCTTTGCAAGTGAGATTCCATCAACGGCTGAGACCGGAACCTTTGCAAGTTTTTCTGGAGCGGTCTTTGCTACTTCTTCAATATCCATTCCACCTGCAACGGAGGCCATCACAAGGAAGGTACGGTTTGAGCGATCGAGCAAAATTGCTAAGTAATATTCAGATTCAATAGGTGCAGCTTGAGCGATCATCACTTGATGAACTGTGTGACCTTTAATATCCATTCCAAGAATTGCAGCGGCCTTATCACGCGCTTCTTCTGCATTTTCGGCAACTTTGACTCCGCCTGCCTTGCCGCGTCCTCCAACTTTTACTTGCGCCTTAACAACAACGCGTCCGCCCATCTTTGATGCTGCGGCGAAAGCTTGTTCGGCAGTTGTTGCAACTGCGCCAGCAAGAACTGGAACTCCATGTTTTTCAAAGAGATCGCGAGCCTGATATTCAAAGAGATCCACTAGATCGCTCCTTCATTGATGGGCGCTTGTATATGCGCAAAATTCACTGTGCCCATCTTAGAGCCCGCGCTAGAGCTTCTCGACCGGCGCGTAGCGAAGAAGAAGGCGCTTTTGGCCGTAATCTCCGAAGTCAATCGTCGCCTCTGACTTATCACCTTCACCTGCAACGGCAACAACAGTGCCAAGACCGAATGTGTCATGTGACACACGCTCTCCAACGGCTAAGACCATTGCGCTGCTCTTCTTCCCAGTCGCGCGAGGTGGTGGAGCGGATGCAACTCGTGATGTTCGCACCGAAGATGATGACGTAAAGCTTGAACGGCCCTCATTGCGCCACTGAATAACTTCTTCAGGAATCTCATCAAGAAAACGTGATGGTGGATTGTAATTCGGTGCGCCCCACGATGATCGATACTCGGCGCGAGAAATGTAGAGGCGCTCTTCTGCGCGAGTAAGTCCAACGTAGGCAAGGCGACGTTCTTCTTCAATCTCATCTTTATCATCAAATGTTCTTGAGTGTGGAAATATTCCATCCTCCATACCGGTAAGAAAGACTGTTGGAAATTCAAGTCCTTTGGCAGTGTGAAGTGTCATCAAGGTTACAACACCCCCGTGATCTTGCCCATCTGGAATCTCATCGGCATCTGCGACGAGTGCAACTTTTTCCAGAAAACCGGCGAGTGAAATTTCTTCATCCTCTGCCAGCGCATCAAAAGGACGCTCCTCATACTCCATTGCAACAGCGACTAGTTCTTTTAAGTTCTCGACTCGAACTTCATCTTGCGGATCAGAGCTTGCTTCAAGTTCTGCCAATAACCCTGATTGCTCAAGAATCGCTTCGGTGATCACTGAAGGTCTTGTCTTTGCTTCTACCAATACTGCCAGTGCACCCATCATTGAAACAAACTGCAGAATAGATCCTGCTGCCCGTGACGGGACCTCCTGCGCTTCTGTACAACGGCTAAGCCCTTGCCAAAATGAGATGCCTTGTATCGCGGCAAAGCGGTCGACTTCCTCTATTGCGCGATCACCGATTCCGCGTTTTGGAATGTTAATGATTCGTCGCAGCGAGATCTCATCTTCAAGGTTTGCGAGCACTCGAAGATAGGCGAGAAGATCTTTAACCTCTTTACGTTCGTAGAAACGAAGGCCACCTACGACTTTATAAGGAAGGGCGGCCCTCATAAAGACTTCTTCAAAGACGCGAGATTGGGCGTTGGTGCGATAAAAAATTGCGGTATCCCCTGGCTCTGAGGTGCCGTTTCGCTGAAGCGAACGGATCTCATCCTTAACAAATTCAGCTTCATCGTGTTCGGATTCGGCGACATAACCGATCAGTGGTGCGCCAGCGCCTGAATCTGTCCAGAGATTCTTCTCTTTTCGGGAAGCGTTCTGAGTAATAACAGCATTAGCAGCGTTGAGAATGTTTTGAGTGGATCGATAGTTTTGTTCGAGCAAGACAGTTGATGCATTCGGATAGTCGAGTTCGAATTGCAGAATATTTCGGATTGTCGCACCGCGGAAACCGTAGATCGATTGGTCAGCATCCCCCACGACGCAGAGCTCGGCAGGAGGCGTGCCATCTTCGATAGATCCCGTGAGTTCTCGAACAAGAATGTATTGAGCATGGTTAGTATCTTGATACTCATCGACCAAGATGTGCTTAAATCGAGAACGCATCCGAGCTTTAGCTTCAGGAAAGCGTTGAATCACTTTTACAGTGTTCAGAATTAAGTCATCAAAATCCATGGCATTGGCTGATTGCAGACGCTTCTGATAAACCGAGTAGACATCAGCGACAACTTGTTCAAATTGGTTTGTCGTTGCATTGAGATAATCCTGTGGCCCAAGCAATTCGTTCTTGGCATTTGAGATCATGGATTGAAACTGGCGTGGTGGGTAACGCTTGGGATCAAGATTAAGTTCTTTGGCAACGATGGTGATAAGGCGAAGTGAATCTGCCGAATCGTAGATACTAAATGAGTTTGAAAAACCTAAACGATGTGCTTCAAGGCGCAGAAGACGAACGCACGCCGAGTGAAATGTAGATACCCACATTGATTTTGCGACAGGCCCAACTAATTCGGCCACTCGCTCTTTCATCTCACCAGCTGCCTTATTGGTGAACGTGATTGCCAAAATTTCGTAAGGTCGCACTCCGCGTGCAGCCATTAAATATGCGATTCGACGAGTGAGTACGCGCGTTTTTCCAGAACCTGCACCAGCTACTACAAGCAATGGACCACCTGTGTGAATTACGGCAGCCTGCTGCGCTGGATTGAGTCCTTCAATCAAGGCATCTGCAGGCGTTGCCATTTCGCTCATGCGCGGGAGTCTATTAGGATCGGCCAACATGGAGCCCCTTAACGATTCCGAAATCTCACGCGTATTAGTTATTAATGCACACCCCGACGATTCAGACTTTGGCGCAAGCGGAACTATCGCTAAATGGATCAAGGCAGGAATCCATGTCTCCTACGTCTTTTGCACAAATGGCGATCAAGGTGGCGAAGAGTCTGGATATACAAAGGAAGAGATGCCCGCTGTTCGACAGCGCGAGCAACGTGCAGCTGGTGCTGCTATCGGAGTCACCGACATCACATTCTTGAACTATGTAGATGGGCATCTCGAACCGACGTTGGCACTGAGAAAAGATTTAGTGCGACAAATCCGTATTTCAAAACCCGATCGCATGGTCTGCCAATCACCAGAACGAAACTGGGAGCGCATTGGTGCCAGCCACCCTGATCACCTTGCCGCCGGAGAAGCATCTATTCAAGCTGTCTATCCAGATGCTCGCAATCCATTTGCCTTCACTGACTTACTTGATAACGAAGGTCTTGCACCGTGGCGCGTCAAAGAAGTATGGATGATGGGCTTTGCTCAACCTGATCATTTTGTAGATATCACCGACACCTTTGATTTAAAGATGGCGGCACTTCATAGCCACGTTTCGCAGACTGCTCACAATAAAGAGCTCGACACAATGGTGCGCGAGTGGGGCCAACGAAATGCTGGCCTTGGTGGACTTCCAGATGGACGTATTGCCGAAGCTTTTAAAATCATTCACACAAATTAATTTTTATCGAGCTGACGCACTTTCAATCACAACAAGCTGAATTGGAAAACCATCCGATGTGTAGTACGCCTGACCATCTGACTCAACTTTGTACGCACCCACTTCTGCAATCTTCTTAAGCAGATCTAAACCTGAAGTGATTCGTCCAAAGATTGTGTAATCAGGACCCAATTGGGTATCGGCATAAACTAAGAAGAATTGGCTGCCATTAGTACCAGGACCGCTATTTGCCATTGCAAGTGTTCCTGCAGGGTAATTCTTTGCTCCAGCCTTTGGAAGATTCTCTTCCTTATATCCAACCCAGCCACCAGGGCTTCCAGCACCTTGAGCTGTGGGATCTCCGCATTGCAATACATAGAGTCCATCTGTAGTCAGGCGATGACATATCGTGCCGTTGAAATACTTTGCATTTGCCAAGAATGAAATATTTGTTGTTGTCTGTGGAGCACGTTTAGTGAGAAGAGTTGCGCGAATAACTCCGCAATTTGTATTCAAAGTAAGTGTTGCAGGTATCTTCTTTGCAGGAACTTTTGGTTGCTTGAGAGTTGCTGGAACACGTGGCTTAGCCGTTGATTTTTTGCATGAGGCGACCGATGTTGGACGCTCGGCAGCCTGTGCTGGAAACGATGTTGCAGCGAATAGGCATACAGAAATGGCTATAACTAGAACTTTTCTCATTCTTACTCCCACTCAATTGTAGCTGGCGGTTTTGAGGTGATATCGAGGACGACGCGATTTACTCCCTTAACTTCATTGGTAATTCGCGTGGAAATCTTTTCAAGAACTTCGTACGGGATACGTGACCAATCTGCAGTCATCGCATCCTCACTTGATACTGGGCGAAGTACAATCGGATGGCCGTAGGTGCGACCATCGCCTTGCACGCCAACGCTACGAACATCGGCGAGAAGCACAACTGGGCACTGCCAGATGGTGCGATCAAGGCCCGCCTCTTTGAGTTCTGCGCGGGCAATAACATCGGCTTTACGCAAGAGATTGAGGCGCTCCTTGGTAACTTCACCAATAATTCGAATAGCAAGTCCTGGACCAGGAAATGGTTGACGCCAAATAATCTCTTCAGGCAATCCAAGTTCAAGTCCGACCTGACGCACCTCATCCTTAAAGAGTGTGCGCAGCGGTTCAACCAGTGAGAATTTCAAATCATCCGGCAATCCGCCCACATTGTGGTGAGATTTTATGTTGGCAGTGCCTGATCCCCCACCTGATTCAACAACATCTGGATAAAGGGTTCCCTGTACTAAGAATTCAACATCGCCACCCGCTGCGATATCTCGAGCAGCTTTTTCAAATGAGCGAATGAATTCACGACCGATGATTTTGCGCTTCTCTTCTGGATCCGTAACGCCTTTAAGTGCGCTTAAGAATTGGTCAACTGCATCGACTACGACAAGTTGCACACCGGTGGAAGCAACAAAGTCGCGTTGGACTTGCTCTGATTCACCGCTGCGCAAAAGCCCATGATCTACAAAGACACAGGTGAGTTGCTCGCCCACAGCCTTTTGAATGATTGCTGCAGCCACTGCTGAATCGACGCCACCTGAGAGACCACAGATAACTCTTTTTGTTCCAATGACTATTTGCGCTTTCGCAATCTCATCTGCTGCAATATTTGCCGTAGTCCACGTGGCAGGACATTGCGCAACATTGATCAGCCAGTTTTTAAGAATTGCTTGCCCATGTTCTGAGTGAAGTACCTCTGGATGGAACTGCACACCGGCAAGAAGTCCAGTTTCGTTTTCAAAGGCAGCAATCGATGTATCAGATGTTGAAGCAGTGACGGTAAATCCTGGAGGTGCTTGTGTGACGGCATCACCGTGTGACATCCAAACTTTCTGAGATGCTGGTAGAGATGAAAAAGTCTTTGACGAGTCGTGGGCAGTTAAATCAGTGCGACCGTATTCAGATTTTCCTGTCTGGCTAACAACTCCACCCAAACCTTGAGCCATCGCTTGAAAACCGTAGCAAATTCCAAAGACAGGAATTCCGAGTGTGAGAATTGCCGAATCAAAGGTAGGGGCGTTTTCTGCATAGACACTTGATGGTCCACCGGAGAGAATGATTGCTGCTGGGTTTTTCGCTACAACTTCTGCTGCGGTAATAGAGTGCGGAACGAGTTCTGAATAAACATTGGCTTCACGAACACGACGAGCAATCAGCTGCGCGTACTGTGCACCGAAATCGACGACTAGAACGCCACCGGAAGTGACGTTACTTGCCATGACTAATAAGCACCTCTACGCGCTGGAAAGATTTCACATCTGAATATCCGCAGGTTGCCATTGAGCGGCGAAGTGCGCCAAAGAGATTCATAGATCCGTCAGCGCTATGTGATGGTCCGAGCAGAATCTCTTCAAGTGATCCAACAGTGCCGACATTAACGCGCTCACCGCGTGGAAGTTGCCCGTGATGTGCCTCTGATCCCCAGTGCCAACCAAGTCCAGGAGCCTGTGTTGCTTTTGCAAGAGGTGATCCCATCATGACAGCGTCCGCCCCCATGGCAATTGCTTTTGCAATATCGCCAGAGCGACCAACTGCACCATCTGCAATGACGTGAACATAGCGTCCACCAGATTCATCTAAATATTCGCGACGTGCTGCAGCAACTTCAGCGACTGCAGATGCCATCGGCACTTCAATTCCCAAAACCTTGCGTGTGGTGTGTGCTGCTCCCCCACCAAATCCAACCAATACACCAGCAGCTCCTGCACGCATTAAGTGAAGGGCACCTGTTGTTGTGGCGACTCCACCAACGATGACTGGAACATCTAGTTCGTAGATAAATTTCTTGAGGTTAAGTTCTTCGCGCTCTGAAGCAACGTGCTCTGCCGAAACAGTTGTTCCGCGAATGACGAAGATATCTACACCGGCTGAAATGACTGCCTTATGAAGTTCGGCGGTGCGCTGTGGTGAAAGCGATGCCGCAACCGTGACGCCTGCATCGCGAATGGTTTGGATGCGCTCTTTAATCAGCTCTGGACGAATCGGTGCGCTGTAAATTTCTTGCATGCGACGAGTGGCATGCTTATCTGGCATCGATGCAATCTCACCCAGAGGAATGCGTGGATCGTCATAGCGCGTCCATAAACCTTCGAGGTTAAGTACACCAAGTCCGCCAAGTCGACCGATTTCGATTGCAGTCTCTGGAGATACAACTGAATCCATTGGAGCTGCCAACATTGGTAGATCAAATTTGTAGGCATCAATCTGCCACGTGGTTGATACATCTTCTGGGTCACGGGTACGACGACTTGGCACGATGGCAATGTCGTCGAATGAGTAAGCCTGACGAGCGCGTTTTCCTGGTGCGATTTCGATATCCATCGTTCGCCTTCCTTACTTAGCCTGTGTGTAGTTAGGTGCATCAGCTACATGAAGCACATCGTGTGGATGGCTCTCTTGTAGCCCAGCAGCGGTAATTTGAATGAGATGTCCATCGCGACGAAGTGTTTCGACATCTGCAGCTCCGGCATATCCCATGCCGCTACGCAATCCGCCAACGAGTTGGTGGACAACATCGGCTACCGATCCGCGGTAGGCAACCTTTCCTTCGATGCCTTCTGGAACTAGCTTGTCTTCACTTAATACATCATCTTGCATGTAGCGATCCTTGGAATAAGACTTCTGCTCACCACGAGATTGCATCGCACCGAGTGAACCCATTCCGCGATATGCCTTGTATTTGCGACCATCAATTTCAATGAGCTCACCTGGTGATTCATCACAGCCTGCCAAAAGTGAGCCAAGCATTACAGAGTGTGCGCCGGCAACAATTGCCTTAACGATATCTCCAGAGTATTGCAATCCGCCATCTGCGATAAGTGGAATGCCAGCTTTGTTACATGCTTTAGCGGCTTCCATGATCGCTGTTACTTGTGGAACACCAACGCCTGCAACAACACGAGTTGTGCAAATCGATCCCGGACCAACGCCAACTTTTACCGCATCTGCTCCGGCATTGATCAGCGCCTGTGCACCG
>Ga0315907_10008008_pt1 | contig 10913 bp, 7 predicted proteins | sample LakEriMetagenome_3_FD_203525 | JGI IMG/M metagenome (GOLD analysis project Ga0315907, IMG submission 203525) | Freshwater fungal communities from buoy surface, Lake Erie, Ohio, United States - Buoy 12 MA123 | ecosystem: Environmental > Aquatic > Freshwater > Lake > Lake biofilm | place: USA...
CCACGGTGTCTGGAAGTAGTGTCACGGTTTCGTGGGGCCCAATCCCATCAGATCTTGGGTATACGAACGGGATGTACGAAGCGTTTTTGGGGAAACGAGGCTTCCACAACGATGGCAGCCCAGGAGACTACAAGGCCACATGTCGCACCGCCCCGACAGCGAGCACATGCACCTTGAAAAACATACCTGCGGGCAGCTGGGATGTCGTCGTCTACGCCACAAGCACGAACAACAATTCGTATCCATCGAAAGTAGTATCAATCCGCGTTGGGAAGGCCCCTCCAGCCCCTGCGGTTGGTGTCAAGTGTTCGTCAAAGGGGAAAACGACGACAGCAAAAGGCCGCTACCTCGAATGTGGTGCGACAAAGCGCTGGCGCGCAGTGACACTCGGGTCGGCCTGCTTAGTCTCCGGAAACCGTGCCGGCCCGAACATTTGTTCTTCAACGAAGAACGGGTATCGGTGGCAACAATTTAGTTCTACCGTAAACCTCCCCTGGGCCGAATGCGATCCAAATGATCCGCGAATCAGTGGCTACACGCTGCCCGCGGCTCCGCGTGAGGCGCGCATCGCTGCCGCATGTATTGCACTTGAATGGGTAAAAAACAGCACTCCTGACTATTCCCTGAAAATTTATTCGTCTCCTCGATTCTCTGCGGCAGGATTAGCAGTAATCCGCAAGAGTGTGGAAGGTGGATTCCGCCTCTTCAACCGCTTCGCGCTGAACCCAAAAGCCGATGCGCTGGTGATTGCTTCTGGCGATCATGATTTCAGTTGCAAGACTGGTAAAGCAATCATCGATCCCTTGATTACAGGGAAGTCTGCATGGCGTGCGTCATGGCGTGACTTCCCAAATTCAGGCTGTGTGCGGAGCACGCATGTTGGGGGCGGCTACGCTGCGACGCTGGGCGGGGATGGGTCAATTCGGCTTGGGTGGTTCCTCGCCAACGAGGCGATGGTCACAGAAGATCCTGTCGGTGATGGCAACGGCTCAGGAAACTATCTCTGGTTGATGCGCGGCTTTACTCATGAGCTTGTGCACGCGACGCAGTTTCAGGCGAACGGCCGTTCGTTCGCAGGCGAGAGCCACAGTGATCCTGGTTGGTACGGCGAAGGCCAGGCGAACTACCTTGGAGCGGCGGTCACATGGCTCGCATTCGACAATGCGAAATGGAGATCCGCAATGGTTGCTGACCTTCGGACGTGGCAGCCGGATGACGGGACTCACATAGACCTTAGAGAGATCCGAGAGGGGGGCCGTCAGTCTGCATGGGAAGACCAACTGATGTACGTCGCGGGACAATTTGCGACCGAGTTTTTGATCGCTCACTACGGCTATGACGCTTCGTGGTCGTGGTGGAAGGCCTGGTCAGGTTGTCTCGGCGATCTTGCCTGTATTGACGCCAAAACGTCGGCACTGTTCAACATGAGTGTCAATGAGTTCTACCGTCAGCTGAATGCCTATGTTCATGATCAGCTTACGGGAAACACAACGGTGTTCGCGGATGCGGCGTGTGATGACACCGCATTCTCAAATCTTCCCTCGGGAAACACCTGGCGCCCCGCAGCGGCGGCTGCCTGTGTTGCTGAGGAGTGGCTTGATACAAGCGATGATCCTGAAGTGACGATCGACGTGCTGGGGCCGCCAGTGCTGTCAGCAAAAACGGAAACGTTCATCAAGAGTCAAGCACGTGCTGGTCTCCGGGTCTTCGGACAGTATTCAGCAGATCCCACATCAAAAATCACTTTCATCGTCCCAAATTCTCCGTCATGGTTGTGCACAGCAGGGGCGACATTCTTTGCCAACTCTGAGTTTGCTTCCTCGTGGCGGACAGACCCCTGGTCTGGATGCGATACCTCGAAGACTGGGCCGCATAGCTGGAGTGGCTGGACGAGTGGGTCCGATTGCTCACAAGTGCACAACATGGTGAATCAACCTGGCGCCTTTAGTACAGGTCCTCGCAAGGGGGAGCGTTGGCTGATTCTTTCACAGTGTACTGGCTTCCTCGACGGAAGTAGTGGAGGGAGTGACAGTTGGGGCTTGCGAAAGTTGCTGCAGGCGAACACTGACACGCTTGGTGCGGGCCATATGCGCTACTGGTTCGAATCTGGGTGGGAGGCGTTGTACAGCTCGTACGGCGGTGCACTGAAGGCTGGCACCAGTCTACGGAGCGATCGTCCATGGCTTTCAGAGTGGAGCCCGTCGCTTCTCCGCGCGGGTAAACTTCCATCGATTGCAGCGTTTGATGAGACTGGCAACGGACCCAGCGGAGGGATCAGTGTGCCGCTGAACGGCATCATGACGACGCTTGCAGCAGAATATGTCCTTGCAGGGTGGGGGAGTGCCGCAACGTTTGATCTGATCAACGGTTGGTCAAACAGCGACTCGGGAACCGCAGCAGTCACGTTGCGCGTGCTTGGTATCAGTGAAGATGAACTGTTCACCTCAATCGATGCATATATTTCGGCGGAGCTTGAGCTGGATCGTTGAGTGCCAAGATGATTGCAAAACGAGTTTTAGTGCTCGTGCTCACGGGGAGTTGTCTGGCTGCAGCGCACGTTGCGGCGCCATCAAGCGTTGCTGCTCCCCAGGCTCAGGCGGGAGAGAAATGTAGCCAGGCACGAGCACGAAACAGCTCGTTGGTCTGCATTCGCACCCCTACGGGTCTGCGTTGGCAGCAGCCATACAAGTATCAAGCGGAGGCGTGTAACCCGAGTGATCCGCGACTGGCAGGGATCATCCTCCCGGAGGCGTCACGCCCCGAGGCTCGCGTTGCTGCTGCCTGCGTAGCGTTGGAGTGGCTTGCAAACAAGGATCTCCAATACCCAGATCTTCAGGTGTTGAGTGAATGGAAACTCCCAGAAGTCGCACTTGCCGACGCCGCCGCTCGTGCTCGTGGAGCGCTACGACTTTACTGGAAATACCGAGGTATTCAAAAGATTCAGCCGACCTACATGGTGTTCACGAGCCCAGCTGAGTTCTGCGCGCTCGCTACCAAGTACTTTAATCCTGGGATGCTAAGCGCGTGGAACGTGAGAGGGTTTTCTACAGGACCAGACGACCGGCCGTGGATTCCCGATTGCAATGACACGAAGCCGTTTTCGGGGGCGTATTGTACTTCTGGCCCGTACTCAGCGGTCTGGCCAGGCGGCGCAATCGATCGTAAATCGGGCGGGGCGTTTGGGCACATGTGTAGGGAAGACTTGCAATCCTCGTCAGGGCTTAACTTTCATAAGTTTTGGCAGGGAGTTCAAAGTTCGATCGCATTGACAATTAGAGGAGATACTCGGTTTAGTCACGCGCTGCTTACTGCCGATTACTTGTTTGCAGATTATGCGGGGATACTCACTGAGGCTGAGCTCGCAGGCTCATCGGCTGATTTATGCAGTCAAGCATCAAGGTATTACACCTGTAAGCATGGTCAAATGTCTGGGACCCTACGCAGCTATATCTCTTCTCAGAATTGGTGGAGGGAGGGCGCTATTGACAATTCTTCATCTCGAGAATACCTCTGGGCTCGTCAGGCGGCAATGGAGTGGTTCACTGCACACTTTGGACTTGATGCGGCGTATTTGCTGCCCCTTGCACTTGTTGGCGTAGTGAACAAGAGGCAGTACTTCGCTACCCTCGCTGCGTATACAGATCGGACGCCCGCCGAGATCTTTGCCGGCGTGGACGCATACGTAAAACCAATGTTCGGGTTGGAGGCGTCCCAATGACGCAACTGCGGTTAGCCCTGCGCGGCCGGATCGCACTCGCGTTCTCTGCTCTTCTGCTCGTCGCCTCCGCGACGCCATTAAACGTCAGCGCCACCCCACCTCTGAGTGCGGAGCGAGCGGTGAAGGTGGGCGGTGCCTGTGTGGTGAAGGGCGACACCGTGGAAGTCGGGAGCAACTGGTTCGAGTGCCAAAGGATCTGGGTCAAGATCATTGCAAATGCGACCTGCTCGGTTGCCAAACGTGACATTGGGCCGTTCACCTGCACAAAGCGTGCTGGGGCACTGCGGTGGACGGTTGTTGCTTCGCGAAAGTGGGCAGCATGTGATCCAGACGACCCGCGAATTGCAGCGGCGGGAATCACGCTGCCAACAGGAGAGCGTGAGGAGGCGCGGATTGCCGCCGCATGCGTTGCACTGGAGTGGCTACGCACGGCTAACGTGAAGGCGCCAACGGTAGATGTGGTTCGCTCGCCTGCGGTGAATCCTGCGCGTGATGCCGATCACGTCCTTGGACTTCTCGCGACAGAACGAATCATTGGTAGTCGCTTCCGACCGGTTGGGAAGCCAATTTTGGTGCTCCTGATTGGCGATGATCAGGCATGGGCCTGCACGTATGGCCGCAAAAACATTGACCCGTATATCCCACGACCAGCTCCGTGGACAGAGGAGTGGCTTGGCTGCAGTAAGGGGAAGGCGGGTCTCCCGTGGAATGGATCGAACATCGAACTCACCAATGGGAAGAGATTCGTGTTCAGTGCATGTAGGCCCACCGACTGCGCCGCAGGCACACCGTCCGACTTTGACGAGTCCCAAGCGCTTCGATTTGGGCATGAGCTAGTCCACGTTCTTCAGGCGCAGCTCTCCACGCGCAACGGGATCGGTCAGCCAGCACGTTTCGACTGGCAGTTGGAGGGCGTCCCAATCTATCTAGACATGGCCTCCGCGTGGCTCGCAGGCTATGAAGGAGACTGGCGCGCGCTAGAAGATGCAAGTGTTTACGACGTTTGGCGAGCCGAGAATCCGAACAAGGCGCTCTCAATCAATCTCGTCGCGAAGATCGACCTTGCAGACGGTAATTCGCCACAAATGCAGTTGCGGTGGCTACTCGGTTCGCTCGCCACGGAGTACTTGATCGCACACTGGGGACTCAGCGCCGCCTTTTCTTTCTACGAAAAACGCGCCACAGGTCGTTTCACATTCTCGGAAGTAGCCTTCGGCATGACACAAAAAGATCTGTTTGCCGCAATCGACGAATACATCAGGAGTGAGTTGGAATGAAAACACGATTAGTACTCTCTGTTCTACTACTCGGCTCTCTCGTAGCCGCCCCACCGACCGCTTTGGCCCACGGTGGTGTCGGGAGCAGGGTCGTGAGCACAGTTGCGGGTGACGAGTGCGCAAAGCCAGGCAGCGTGACCATCTCCGTGAATCGCGCGCTTGAGTGCGGATCTAATCAGACGTGGCAACTCGCTGTGGAGGGAAAGGCGTGCCTTAAGGTGGCCTCCACCGCTGGTGAGTTCAGCTGCATCAACACGCATGCGGGTCTTCGGTGGCAGCGGCCGCTTGCATACCAAGAGCAAGCCTGCGACCCAGGCGACGCAAGCATCTCAGATGTCACCCTCCCGCCCGAGGAGTATGGCGAGGGGTATGTCGCAGCCGCCTGCGTTGCCATTGACTGGTTAGAGCGTGCGGACGCGACATTCCCGGCACCAGACGTGTACGTGCCGAACTACGTAAGTGCCGCAGGGCGTGCCTCCATTGTGGAGAGTGCGGGATGGCACCTTCGGTTTCTTTGGGGCCGCCACACGTTCAAAAGGATAACTCCCACGGTATTCATCTTCGACTCCAAGTCGTTCCTCTGCACCAAGAAGCATTCGGTGCTCACCTCAGACTTCTATGTGTACCGCGAATGCAACCTTCCGCCACGCGAATGGACTTGTGCCGATGGCCCTTCAACTGCGCTTGGTGCACCCCCAAACTTGTTTGCAGGGAAGAAAGCGCGGGTTGGGTTTATTGGGTTTAACTGCTCGATAGGCTCAGATGCACAGGTGAACCCATGGAAGTTCTACTTGGGTATGTTGAACTGCGACAAAACAGCAGGAGGGGCGGTGCCGCTCTGTTATAGCTGGTCCAAGGGAGCCTCGTACATCTTTGGCAATTATGTTGCAGCGCTCGGGATTGCAGAAGAGGATGGCGCTGGGGCTAATCTTGATCTGTGTTCATGGGCCCCTTGGGTTAACACTTGTCCATCAAGCCCGCTATTGTTTCGCAAGATTATTCCTTCGTCGAATTGGCTAACGCTGTATGACACCTATTGCGACCATGGCTCCGATGTTTATGGCGAAGGCGGCAACTGTTCAGCGGCGGAGCACTTTGGCTATGTCGCAAACGGTCTCGCGTTTGAATGGGTGGTGGCGCATTACGGATTAGATGCGGCATATGGGCTCATCCCTGCAACCCAGGCGGCAAAGCGGAATAAGGCGCTCTACTTGAAGATTTTGAACCAGTATCTGGACATCAGCACTTCAGAGTTCTTCGCAGCGATTGACGAATACGTCACGCTGCGACTCCAAGGGCGAGTGAGATAGCGGTCCGCAGCACTGCACCAACCTTAGGCTTCGGGTCTCTCGGGATTCAGGGTCAGCCGACCCTAACCAGCTGATGGTCTGGGGCGGCCCCCTTTACTCACCGTGTCGTTGCTCGAGTCGGCGCGCTCCGAGAGAGCCGTGCTGAATTTTTACCGCACCACCTCTCTTGTGTACCCTTCACTCCATGGCCACTGATCCGCGCACTCTGCGCATCCCGCGTGACCTCCTCCCTGAGGATGGTCGGTTCGGCGCTGGGCCGTCACGCGTCCGCGACGCGCAGGTTGACGCGCTCGCCTCGCGCGCCGGCCGTGCACTGCTCGGCACCAGCCATCGCCAAGCACCCGTGCGTGCGCTCGTTGGTCGCCTGCGTAGCGGGGTGGCAACCCTGTTTGCGCTGCCGGCCGATTACGAGGTTGCGCTCGGCGTGGGTGGCTCCACCCTCTTCTGGGATCTCGCGGCGTACTCGTTGATGGAGAAGCGTTCGGCGCACGCCGTGTATGGCGAGTTCTCTTCGAAGTTTGCACGCGCGGCGCGTGCACCGCATCTGAGCGAGCCGCTCGTGATGGAAGCGGCGCCAGGCTCACGCGCCGAGCTCGACGCCGCTGCGCGAAGTGACGAGGCCGCCTCTATTGATACGTGGGCGCTCGTCCAGAATGAAACGAGCACTGGCGTTGCGTCACCCGTGCGCAGACCGCGCGACGCGTCTGGTGCACCTGCGGCTGGGTTGACGATCGTGGACGCTACCTCCGCTGCCGGCTGCGTGGCGTGGGATCCGCTGGAGGCAGACGCCTACTACTTCTCGCCACAAAAGGGGCTCGGCGCCGACGGTGGACTCTGGATTGCGGCACTCTCGCCGGCGGCGCTGGAGCGAGCCGAGCGGATGGAGGCGGCACGATTCATTCCAGGATCACTCTCGCTCTGGTCCGCGATCCGCGAGAGCCGCAAGGATCAGACGCAGAATACGCCAGCCATCGCCACCCTCCTCCTTGCCGCTGAACAGATTGATTGGTTGAACGCATCCGGTGGGCTGCCGTGGGCGGCGGCGCGCTCCGCCGAATCGTCTGGCCTTCTGTATGCGTGGGCGGAGTCACGCCCGTGGGCGTCACCGTTCGTTGAGGATCCAACGATCCGCTCCAAGAGCGTGGTCACCATTGACCTTGATGCGAAGATTGATGCGGCGCTGCTGCGCGATGTGTTGCGTGCGAACGGGATCGTGGATGTAGATCCATACCGTGCGCTCAAGCGCAACGGCATCCGCGTTGGAACCTTCCCCTCTGTTGAGCCGGATGATGTGCGTGCACTGATCGCCTGCGTTGATTGGGTCGTGGAGAAGATCGCGCCGTAGCCAGATGACTTGCGCGTCAGGTAGATGACTCGTCCGTCAGGCACACCGGCGCTCGCCCTACTGCAGGCCCGCGGTGTTGCGCACACGGTCCACACGTATGCAATTGAGGAACCGTCTGGAGCGGCGGCGCACCGCGGCGAGCGCACCCCCTACGGCGTCGCCGCCGCCGCGGCACTCGGCGTCTCACCCGCTCGACTCTTCAAGACGCTCGTCTTGGTGCTTGAGGGTGGGCGTGCAGGCGGCGAGCTCGTCCTTGCGGTGGTGCCGAGTGATGCCACGCTCTCCGAGCGCGCGGTGGCGCAGGCGCTCGGCGCGAAGCGTGCCGAGCTTGCGAGCGAGGCGCAGGTCCAGCGCGCCACGGGCTCGGTGCCGGGTGGGGTGAGCCCGCTCGGCCGTCGGAAGGCCATGCGCACGCTGATCGACGCGAGCGCCGAGGGGTTCACCACGCTGCTGGTCTCCGCGGGGCGTCGTGGGCTCGCCGTGGAGCTCGCGCCCGCGGATCTTGCGGCGCTCTGCACCGCTTCCTACGCGCCGATCGCGGTGAAGTAGCATCTCTTTAATGAGCAGGCAGCAGACTTCGAAGCGGCGAGCACCTTCAGGGGTGGTTCGCGCACGCGCCGCGCTCGCGCCGTTTGCGAGCGTTGGTGTGGCGGCGGTGATCCTGCGCGCCTTCCTCGGCGGGACGATGCTCTACGCAGGCCTCGACAAGCTCATCTTGGATGCACGTTTCCTCCAGACGGATGGGGTCGGCTCGATCGGCGAGACACTGCGCTACTTTGTGACGGCGGGTGGTCCGCTCGCGCCGCTTGTGGAGGCGGTCGGGCTCTCGCAGCCGGTCGCTGTTGGCGCGGCGATGGCGATTGCGCAACTTGTGGTTGCAGGTTCGCTCCTCACCGGCTCATGGGTGCGAAGCGGCGCGCTGCTCGGCGCGGCAATCTCGTTAACGCTTGCACTCACGTCAACGTGGGGGGTCAGCCCGTATTACCTGGCCAACGACCTGCCGTATCTCGTCGGCTTCCTGACGCTCGCCGCGCTCGGCGACGGCGGGATTGCGCGCATCGGCGCCCCTGCGTCACGCGGGTATGATCCGGCGCGGCGCGCGGCGCTCGTCAGTGGCGCGGGCATCTTCGCGGTGATCGTTGCACTCGTACTCCTTGATCGCGCGCGCCTTGGGTCACTCCTCTCCGGAGGAAGTGCGGCGAGCGGATCACCTTCTCCTTCACCGAGCCCCGCCACTTCACCGTCATCCTCACCGTCGCCGTCACCTTCGTCGGAGCCGAGCGCGACCGCGTCACCTTCTAGTGGCAGTGGCGGGACGAAGACGCCGAAGCCGAGTGAGTCGGCGACGAGTGGAGGCGGAGGTGGTGCAGGAGGTGGCACCGTGATCGACGGTGGAAAGGGCCTCGGATCAGGGCAGGCGCTGAACTTCTCCGCGGGCGGGACCGCGGCAGTGCTGCTCAAGGATGGCAGCACCTTCCGCGCCTTTGAACGCGCCTGCACCCATCAGGGGACGAACGTCGACTGGCAGCCGGGAAGCGGCAGTTTTTACTGCAGCAACCACGGCGCACGCTTCTCAGCAACGGGTGATGTACTCGTTGGTCCAGCGCTCACGCCGCTCCGCCCGATTGAAGTGAGCGTTGCGGCTGATGGCAGCGTCACCTACCGCAGGTAGCGGCGGCTCCGCGCCGCTCGCCTTCGCCACACGCCACCCGCGCTTAGGCGCGGCGCTCGGCGCACTCGCCATCTCGCAATCGTCGCCGCTCGCCAAGCTCTCTGGCGCATCGCCCGCGGTTGTCACCCTCTTCCGTGGGGTCTTCGCCCTCCCGTTCCTTGTGCTCCTCGCGCGCCGCGAAGGTCATGCGCCATCGCGCCGCGACCGAGGTCTCGCCCTCTTTGCGGGCGGGCTCTTCGCGCTCGACCTGCAGTGCTTCCACATCTCAATTCCGCTACTCGGCGTTGCACTGGCGACCGTCGTGCCGAACGCGCAGGTCTTCATCGTGGGTCTCTTTGCGGCACTCGCGGGCGAGCGAACGCCCGGTCGTGCGCTCGCCGCGATTCCATTTGCGCTGCTCGGTCTGCTCATGCTCGCCCGCGTGGTCGATCCGTTCGGTGACGGCGTCCTTGGTTCGGGGGTGGTGGCGGCGGGGAGCGATCCAGCACTCGGGGTGATCTGGGCACTCGGTGCTGCCGCGTTCTATGGCCTCTACCTGGTGATCACGCGGCGCATCTCCACCGCATCGAGCGCCGTTGGGCCGTTCACCATGCTGCGCGACTCGGCGATTGGGATGATCGGCACCTCGCTCGTGCTGGCACTGCTGACGGGTTCACTGCTCCCGCCGGACGTGGGCCCTGGACTCGGCTGGCTTCTCCTGCTTGCGCTGATGTCGCAGGTGCTCGGCTACCCGCTGATCAACGCCTCGATCCCGCACCTTCCGAGCGTGGTCGGCTCGGTGCTCCTCTTTGTCCAGCCGCTGATGACACTGGTTGCAGGGGTGATTATCTTCGGCGAGATTCCAACTCCTGGGCAGCTCGTGGGCGCACTCGTCCTCTTTGGTGGTGTGCTCGTGGCGGCGCGCAAGTAGCGCGCTACGCGCTCGGCTTCACCAGCGTCAGGACGCGCGCAGGGTTCTTGATCGTGATCTGATCAATGGTCTTCTGATCCACTCCCGCCGCGAGCATGCGCGGCAAGAACGTCTTTTGTAGATACGTGTAGCCGTTGCCGCCGTAGGAGAGGAGCTGCGAGTCGTGACAGACGTCCTGGCTCAACGTGATCTGCTTCTCATACCCCTCGTTAAGAAGAGTCTTGATGAGTTCAATCACCTTCGGTTCGCCAGCGCGTTCGAGTGGTGTGAAGTTCATGCCGAGGAAGTCAGCCTCAAGCGTTGCGCCGCGCTTCACGATCTCGCGCCAGTACTCGATGCGAGGCCATGAGTCGGTATGTCCGATCACCACACGCGCGGGATCGAGCCCTTCGTCTTCAAGAATCGCAAGTTGTGCAAGCCCTACCGCACTTTGTGCCGCATGCGTGGTGACCGCAGCGCCCGTGCGTTGCGCGGCGCGAGCCGCGGCGCGGAAGACGCGCTCCTCTCGCGCGGTCACCCACGGCTTGTCCGTGCCGATCTCGCCAATGATTCCTGGTCGCACCGGTCCATCTGGTCCTGAGATCCCATCGCTGAATTCGCGAACGATCTCATCGGCAAGGTCATCGGTGGTGCGGCGGTCGATGCGCGCCTCGGGCGGGTAGTACGCCGTGCGATACCAGC
>Ga0315907_10008009_pt1 | contig 10912 bp, 7 predicted proteins | sample LakEriMetagenome_3_FD_203525 | JGI IMG/M metagenome (GOLD analysis project Ga0315907, IMG submission 203525) | Freshwater fungal communities from buoy surface, Lake Erie, Ohio, United States - Buoy 12 MA123 | ecosystem: Environmental > Aquatic > Freshwater > Lake > Lake biofilm | place: USA...
GTGCTTGTCAAAAGGTCATGCAAGGGTTTACCCATTTTATTGGATTCATACAGGTTAAATACATACAACCGATGAATCGGCCGTGTCATGGCAACATACAACAAGTTCAATTTGTCCATAAAAAACTGATTGGATTCCTTTTCAGAGAAATCTCGAATCTCTTGAAGGGGACTATTCTTGCTCAGTTTTCTATAATATACTTGATCGGATCCTGGAATTAAATAATAAGACATCGTGTCACTGATTGAGAAATTCACATTGGGTAAAATAACCACAGGGAATTGTAGTCCTTTCGATTTGTGAATCGTCATGATTTGAATCGCATCGTTGGTTTTAGGGAACTGAATCGCCAACTTGTGCTGGTTTTTTTCATAGTATTCCACGAAACTGTTTAAATCAACCTTTCTGCCAATTTGAAAATTAAAACAAAGGTCTGCAAAGTGATGTAAATAAACATCCGCGGTTTCTTGCCATCCCATGAGGTCATAAAACTTTTGAATGAGGTCGTATAAATTCGTGTAGTTCACAAAAAACAGCGACTCTTCATGAAAGTAGGTATTGATGAAACGATTAATACTGAAGAACCTTCGCCCGCTAGCATCTACCTCAAACAACGCTAAGTACGCCAATTCGGGGTCTTGGATAGTAAATCGTAAAAAGAGGTCGGCAAACTTCATGAATTCTCTGTGATTCGAAGTTTTATTTCGGATCTTTAAATACGACACCACGAGACGAATTCTAGCATCTGAATGAATCAGCAAAGAATCAGCAGAGACCACTTTGTATCGCTGCTCTGTTAAGTATTGTGCAATCCGATTTCCTTGGTCGTTTTTCTCACTTAATATACAGATATCTCCCGGCTTAAAGCCATCGGATACGCACTGCTCAATGATTCTAAGGAGTTCTTCAAAGGCCTCGATGCTTGAGTGTTTAGCATCCATACTTTTCACCTCCACGTATCCTTCAAATTGTTTAACCGCATTTTGGTGTACCGAATTATAAAAACCTTCAGATCCAAGTGGAATCAGGGATTTACTCGCTTCGAAAAGTTGATTATTGAATGCAACAATAGATTTTCCAGAACGGTGATTGTCTTCCAACACTTCAAGGCTACCCATTTCTTCAAAATAGGCGGATTGTCGCGCAACTCGCGGATTATTTTCCGGATTATAAATACGTGGTAGCGCTACAAATTGCTCTGCAAGACCATTATTGAATCGATATATGGATTGCTTTGCATCACCAACAATAAGGTTCTTTTGATTTTTCGAAATAGATTCTTCAATCAGCGGAATCATATTTAACCACTGCATTCGAGAGGTGTCTTGAAACTCATCCAACAAGAAATGATGCAGCTTATTTCCGAGACGTTCGTAGATGTATGGAGCGTACTGATGCTGCACTAATCCACTGATTAATCGATTAAATTCAGAAATTCGTATAAAATGTTCATTTTCCCTAATGACGTCCATTTCCTTGGCCACGTATTGAAGTAAGGCGAGGTTGTAAAAGGTTTCACGGTAGAATTTTAGTTTTATAAAGGCTTCTGTTTGGTCGGTATAAAAATCCAATAATTCGTTTAGGGCAAGAATCAATTCGGCTGAAAAAATTCCCTCATATTTTCCTTCATCCAATAAATTTAGCACCGTATCGGTCAGAATGCCTTTCTCTGGCCATTGAGCCAAGGTGCCAAGACGACGGATTGGAGTTGATGTTCTACTTTTTTGCGGTAATTGTGCATCGGCTAAGCCCGATGCTTCAAACAGGCTAGAGACTCGAAGGCCTTTCTGGATAAGCTCATTTAAAAGCACTTCTTGCTGCCTTGTTGCTTCTCGCAAGTCCGCTTCTTGATAGTCTTGCTCCAATAAAGATTCTACTAAATCAATATACCGTTCTTTGGACAAAATTCCACAAAATTCAATGAGTTGATTGCGAAAATTCCAATGGGTTTCCTCTTCTAAATTCTTTTTCGTGTAGTTCGAAATTAACCCGGTTAATGCTTCGTTTCCTGGTGTTCCAACTTTGGCAAGGATGGAATCAATGACCTTTTCAAGAATTTCTGTTTCGTTTAAAATAACTTCGAATTCTTGGGGTAAATTAAGGTCTCGGTTGAAGGATCGGATCAAACGAAGGTTGAATTTATCAATCGTCGAAATCAAAAAATCTTCATATCCATGAAGAATTTCAGAAAGAATTGCTCTGGCCCGGTCTGGAAACACGGTGACGGGCTGTCCTAACATTTCACTTAAGGTTTTGATTAATGTTAAGGTCCGCTCATCTCCCTCTTGATACCTGGAAATATCATGTAGGGCCTGTAAAATCCGTTCCTTCATCTCAAAGGCGGCTTTGTTGGTAAAGGTCATTGCGACCAAATGCCGGTATTTACCACTGCCGGGTGCTTCAAAGAGCAAGGTGAGGTATTGCAAAACGAGGCGATAGGTTTTTCCACTTCCCGCTGATGCGTTGAGCACCAGGAGCGGACGGCTTATTGGTCGATTAGTATTCAATGTTAAAAATTTAGTTTTAATGGCTAAAATTAGGTCCTAATGACGTAAATTTGTTACGTGGTACGAAACTTTTTTTATTTCATAATAGCGGCATTGCTTTTTTCATGTAAGCCGGACGAAGTTACTCCTCCGCCAACCCCTGTTGAAACCGCTAGAATCGTTGTTGATCCAAGCTTTGGTAGTTTGCCCCTGATGTTGGATTCCATTTACCAAGGTCCGAATGGCATTCAAATTAAAGTTTCCGATATCAAATTCTACACTACGCTTCTTTCAAATCAAAATAACACCTTCGCCGAAGTTGGATATTTTGATTTCAGGGAAAAAGGGAATGTAATGATTGAACAAAGCACAGATTATGCTAAATTCTCAACGTTATCCTTCATTTTAGGGGTGGATACCTCCTTAAATCACAACGATCCATCGGCCTTTCCAAATAATAGCCCATTGAATATTATGAACGCGGGTTCTATGCATTGGGGATGGAATACCGGATACATTTTTATTAGCATAGAAGGTAAGGCAGATACCCTAGCAGATGGTATAGATAATTTTGATCTAAGTTATAGTTACCATGTAGGGACCGACTTGTATCAACAACCCTTGAGTTTTTCTAATCTGAATTGGGTTAAAACCGCAGCGCATCAACATACCATGGCCTTTAATCTCGACATGGAGTCGTTCTTTTTCAATCCATCCCAACCGATTAATATTCCGTCTGAACCTTTCACCCACTCTGGTGCTGGACTAGGTGCCCTCACGCAAAAAGTTGCCATTAACTTTAAGAATGCCCTTCAACCGCAATGATTCGGCTCTTATTAATTTTACTTGGACTAAGTGTTGTGAGCTCCTGCGGAAAGGATAAAGTGGGGTATAAACCAACTCCTTATCAACTGAATATTCCATCGCACTTTCCGGACATGAATATTCCTGCAGACAACCCAATGACCGTTGAAGGTGTGGAACTCGGCAGGTTTTTATTCTACGAAAAACGGCTGAGTGGAAATGATCAAATGAGCTGTGGGACTTGCCATACGCCCTATACCTCCTTTTCAGATTCTGCGAAATACTCTACGGGTATTGATGGAATTAAAGGAAACCGAAATGCCATGGCCTTGATTAATTTAGGTTGGGATTCTTTTTTCTTTTGGGATGGAAGAGCGACATCTTTAGAACAACAAATTTTGGAGCCTGTCCCAAATCCGATCGAAATGCACCTGTCTTGGAAAGAAGCCATTTCAAAACTTAAAAAGGATACCTATTACCGCAATCAATTTTACAAAGCATTTGGTGTGGAAGACTTTGATTCAACCCACGCTGCAAAAGCAATTGCCCAATTCATTCGAACCATGATTTCTGGCAGCAGCAAGTTTGATGTCATGTATAAAATTGAAAACAATAAACCCCTCAGCGCTTCAGAACAAGCCGTGAGTATTGAAGCAGAAGAATGGGCCGGATACGATTTATTTAAAAGCCTGAACGGCGCAGATTGTTTTCATTGCCATAATGGCCCACTCATGCGCGTTGCGAAGTTCAGTAATAATGGACTTGATTTCTCATTCCTGGATTTAGGCCGGGGAGCCATTACAAACAACCCAAATGATCATGGAAAATTCAAGGTTCCAACCTTACGTAACATTGCGCTTTCTGCGCCTTATATGCACGATGGACGCTTTAAAAACTTGGATGAGGTAATCGAACACTATTCCTCTGGTATTCATACTTCCCCAACCATTGACCCCTTGATAGAGTTCTCTAGTCAAGGCGGTGTTCAATTGGACGCACAAGAAAAGTATTTATTGAAAAGGTTTCTAATGACCTTAACGGACAACACGTTTATTAATAATCCCGACTTTCAAGATCCAAATTAATGATTGATAAACTTACCACGGAAGATAAGGCCCTCAAAATCAATTTAACCAAAGATATTTACGGGTGTTTTGCCGAGATTGGTGCCGGACAAGAAGTTGCGGCCAATTTCTTTACAGCAGGTGGAAGCTCAGGTACAATTGCCTTTACACATTCTGCGTATGACATGAAGGTTTCAGACGCAATGTATGGCGTGGCTAAACGCTATGTGTGCGAAGAACGCTTGCTTACCATGCTTGGTGCTGAGTGCGACCAGCTGATGAAAATACTGCCACAAAAAAATAAAGAGTCACGGTTCTTTGCGTTTTGTAATACCGTTGAATCTCTAAACTACCACAAAACCAATCAAGGACAAGGATGGGTTGGTATCCGCTTTCAAACCACCATTGGTGGGCCGTTTAATGAGATTATTCTGCATGTTAAAATGCACGACATCTCTAATAAAGCACAGCAAGAAGCGCTAGGGATTTTAGGAGTTAACTTGATTTACGGTGCTTTTTTTCAAACCAAAGATCAAGAAGAATTTGTAAGCTCCTTGGTGTCTCGACTTCCTCGGGAGCGTATGGAAGTGGATATGCTTCGATTTACGGGTCCAGATTTTGAAGACATCGACAACCGCATGATTGCCTTAAGTTTGGTGCGTAAAGGAATCACCGACGCGACCATGTTTGATTTAGCAAAGAATGTACTTCAGCCTGCTACGGCGCTATATAAAAAGAACATTTTATTAATGCGTGGAAGATTTCGTCCGGTGACCAATGTTCATGTAGACATGATTGAGAATAGAAAAGTATGTTTTCTGGAAGATCCTCGGGTAAAACACACCAACGTTGAAGTAATCTTTGAGTTGACCTTGAAAGACCTCACAGCAGACGGTAAAATTTCTGATAAAGATTTCCTTGATCGGGCTGAGTTGTTAAGTTCACTCGGGTATACGGTAATGATTTCGAATTACTTGAAACATTATAAAATGGTAGAATATCTTTCTGCCATTGCGAAAGGACAATTCATGGGAGTGATTCTAGGGGTGTATAATTTGAGTACGATTTTCGACGAGCGATATTATGATAATCTTCCGGGGGGCTTATTGGAAGCCTTTGGAAGAGGCTTTGGGCATAATGTCAAACTATATGTATATCCGGCCATCGACGTAGATTCAGGCGCGTTATTAGACATGTACAACATGGAGCTTCCCGCACACCTGAAAGGCTTGATGGATTTTATGGTACAGAATGATAAAATCACACCCATTAAACATTTTAACGACAAAAACCTCCACATCATGTCGGATGATGTGTTGAGTAAAATTAAAGTTGGAGCGAAAAACTGGGAAGACGATGTGCCGTATGAAGCAGCGCAAGCGATTAAGTTTTTCGAATTGTTTGGGTACAGCAAAGCCTAAGGCATGCCGCACATTAAAAATGCCCTCATCCGCTTTCGGATTATTGATCGAATGATTCGAAATCCCTACAAGCCTTACCCAAGTAAAGGCGATTTGCGAGAGGCTTGTGAAGAATCCTTATTTGGTTCAACCTATGGAGAACATATCTGTGATTCTACCATTGAAAAGGATTTGTTTGCCATGCGGATGGAACACGATGCGCCCATCAAGTATAGCCGAAAACACGAAGGCTATTTTTATGAGGACCCCGAGTATACCATTAACGATATTCCCCTTTCTGAAGACGAGCTGGAATCCATTCGGTTTGCGGTTCAAACCTTACAGCAATTTCAAGAAGTGCCCTATTTCAAAGAATTTGGAAGTGCGATTGATAAGATTGCTACCCGGGTAGCGGTTGCAGGTACCGACGGACAAGAACCCAATGCATTTATAGGGTTCGAAACAGCCTACGCTTCCGCAGGCAATCAATGGCTTCCCTTGCTCTTGACTGCCATTCAAGAAAAAAAGATCTGCACCTTTAGTTATGCCTCGTTTAAATCGGGGATCGCAAAACCCAGAAAGGTTGTACCCGTGTATCTTAAAGAATACCGCAACCGGTGGTATCTTATTTCCTTCGATTTTGAGAAATCCGATTGGATAACCTATGCGCTAGAACGAATGGAGGGAGTAGAAGTGAGCGATTCCCAGCATGTGCTTAAGGAAGCCTTTAATCCAAGTACCTTTTTTGCGGAAACCATTGGAATCACCACCGAAAAAAAAGCAGCAGAACGGATTGAATTGGAGGCGAATGAAATCGCTGCCAAGTATATTGAATCTCAGCCCTTGCATTTTTCTCAAGAGAAAATTGGTTCGAATCGCTTTGCCTTAACCGTGCAAATCAACGAGGAATTAATTAGAGCCCTATTTGGTTTTATAGGGGAGATTCGTATTTTAACCCCACCCCACTTGATTCAAACTTGGAACGAACGTATTAGTAAACAGACTTTAATAGATAAAAATGGAAATACTATTTGAAATTAACCAAGGCATTGCGTGGATTAAACTAAATCGACCGGAAGTTTACAACGCCTTTAATCGAAGCATGGCTTTGCAAATGCACGCGTGTTTAACCGAAGCGGCAACGGCAGAGGACGTGCGTGCTGTGGTTATTACAGGGAATGGAAAAGCATTCAGTGCCGGTCAGGATCTTGCGGAAGCCGTAGCACCCGATGGTCCTGGATTGGAACGAATTCTGAAGGAGCACTATAATCCCATTATACGTTCCATTGTAGCCTTGGAAAAACCAGTGATTGCCCTAGTGAATGGGGTTGCAGCGGGTGCAGGAGCGAATATCGCCCTGGCTTGTGATGTGGTGATAGCCCATGAAGACGCGAGTTTCATTCAAGCCTTCTCGAAAATTGGATTAATTCCAGATTCCGGAGGCACGTATTTTCTTCCGCGCTTGATCGGTTCACAAAAAGCCTTAGCCTTGATGATGACGGGCGATAAGGTGAGTGCCAAAGAGGCCGAACAAATGAATATGATTTTTAAAGCAGTTCCGGCAGATTCCTACGAGACCTTCACCACCGACTTCGTAACACAGATCGCAAGCATGCCAACCAAAGCCCTTGCCTTGACCAAAAAAGCAGTACAACTGAGTTGGTTTCAATCCTTGGATGAACAATTAGATACTGAATTAACCTTGCAAGTGGAAGCAGGTAACACCGCAGATTTTAACGAAGGGGTGCAAGCCTTTTTAGAGAAAAGAAAACCAAATTTTACAGGAAGGTAATGACTAAACGAATATTTGTTGTTGGTGCAGGCACCATGGGTGCAGGAATTGCCCAATTATCCGCACAAAAAGGGTTTGAAACGTGGTTGTATGACCTTTCTTCCGATCAATTAAGTAAGGCACAAGCAGGGATAAACAAATCGCTCACCTCCTTATTGGAAAAAGGAAAAATTGACGACACTTCGCATGAAGCCATATTGGGGCGCATACAGTTTGTGAATCACTTGGATGCTGCACAACACGCAGACTTAGTCATCGAAGCCATCGTAGAGAATTTAACGGTTAAGCATGAGGTATTCAAGGCCTTGGAGGGGTTAGTTTCTCCAACGTGTATCCTTGCATCGAATACTTCCTCGCTTTCTATTGCATCAATCTCTAGTGCCTTAAAACAACCGGAACGTTTTCTAGGAATCCACTTTTTTAATCCTGCCACCTTGATGCCATTGGTGGAAATTATTCCAAGTGTTTTAACTCACGAAGCAGTGGTTGCGCAGGCGCAAGAGATCATTCTAGCCATGGGTAAAACCGTGGCCCTTTGCAAAGATACCCCTGGATTTATTGTAAATCGTGTAGCAAGACCATTTTATGGAGAAGCGTTACGAATCTATGAAGAGGGATTGGCTGATTTTGTAACCATTGATTACGCAATGACTTCCATTGGCGGCTTCAAAATGGGACCCTTTGAATTGATGGATTATATTGGCAACGATGTAAACTATACGGTTACTGAAACAGTATTTGAAGCGTTTTACTATGACCCTCGGTTTAAACCTTCCTTTACTCAAAAACGATTAAAAGAAGCAGGCCTTTATGGCCGTAAAACGGGACGTGGGTTTTATGATTATTCGATGGATCGGGGTAATCCAACACCCGACGAAGCTTTGCATCAGGTGATTTTTAAGCGCATTATTGCGATGTTAATCAATGAAGCGTACGATGCGGTGCTCATGCAGGTAGCCTCCCCAAGCGATGTGGATTTAGCCATGATGAAAGGGGTAAACTATCCGAAGGGATTGCTGGCTTGGTCCGAAGAAATTGGTCCTTCCGTAATCTTGGCGCAATTGAATTCCTTGTATGAACGATACGGCGAAGACCGGTATCGACCAAACGCCCTATTGAAAGATCGAGTGGATGCTGGAGCACCACTTTGGTAAGTCGCGCTTAAATTCAAGGGAATTCCCTATTTTTGCACAAAACAAATCTATAAATGGCATATTTATTTACCTCAGAGTCGGTGTCAGAAGGGCACCCAGATAAAGTAGCAGATCAAATTTCTGATGCGTTGATTGATCATTTCATGGCCTTTGACCCAACGTCGAAAGTGGCGTGTGAAACCTTAGTAACTACCGGCCAAGTGGTATTGGCGGGAGAGGTTAAAACCACCGTTTACTTAGATGTTCAGAAAATTGCACGTGAAACGATTAAAAAGATCGGGTACACGAAATCTGAGTATATGTTTGATGCAAATTCTTGTGGTATTTTCTCGGCCATTCATGAGCAATCTTCCGACATCAACCAAGGTGTTGAACGCACCAACCCTGAAGATCAAGGCGCGGGTGACCAAGGAATGATGTTTGGTTATGCCACGAAAGAAACCGACAACTACATGCCATTGGCCTTAGATATCGCCCATAAAATTTTGCAGGAATTGTCTTCGATTCGCAACAATGAACCGCAGTTAATATCATATTTACGTCCGGATGCCAAGTCTCAGGTTACCATCGAATACAGCGATGACAATGTGCCTCAACGCATCGATACGATTGTGGTTTCTACCCAACACGATGACTTTGCTGAGGAAGCCACGATGTTGGCGAAAATTAAAAAAGACATTATTGATATCGTAATTCCACGTGTAAAAGCAAAAATGAAGCCTGCGCTTCAAAGCTTATTTAACGATCAAATCACGTATCATATTAACCCAACCGGAAAGTTTGTAATCGGTGGACCGCACGGAGATACCGGCTTAACCGGAAGAAAAATCATTGTGGACACCTACGGTGGAAAAGGCGCACACGGAGGCGGAGCATTTTCGGGAAAAGATCCATCGAAAGTAGACCGTTCAGCAGCCTATGCTACCCGTCACATTGCGAAAAATATGGTAGCCGCCGGATTGTGCGATGAGGTGTTAGTGCAGGTGTCTTACGCGATTGGAGTGGCTAAGCCGTGTGGCTTGTTTGTGGAAACCTATGGTACATCCAAAGTAGACATGACAGACGGAGAAATCGCTAAGAAAATCGAAGAGATTTTTGACATGCGTCCGTACTTTATTGAGCAGCGCCTTAAACTAAGAAACCCAATTTATTCAGAAACGGCTTCTTATGGTCACATGGGACGCGATTATGAAAAGAAAATCAAGGTATTTGAAGCACCTAATGGTGAAAAGAAATCCATTGAAGTGGAGTTATTTACTTGGGAAAATCTAGATTACGTAGACCGAATCAAAGCGGCGTTTAACCTCTAACCCGTGGCTAGTCCATTTCGTACCATTTGGCCGACTTCAGATCGGTATGTGGAAGTCATAGACCAACGGTTTTTACCCCACGAATGGGTGGTGGTAAAACTGCACAGCTATCAAGAGGCGGAAACTGCCATAAAAGATATGATTGTTCGCGGTGCCCCTTTAATTGGAGCCACTGCGGCCTATGGAATTTATTTAGCGGCTCGTACCTGTATCGAAGAAAATCACGACCTATCCTTTATGGATCAGGCGTTTGAGGCCCTAGCCAATTCACGTCCGACGGCCGTAAACCTATTCTGGGCATTGAACCGCATGAAAGCGCGCTTGGAAGGGGCCGAGAATTTGGTAGAAACTGCCTGGAACGAAGCCCAAGCCATTGTAGAACAAGACGTAGAAACCTGCCGCAACATTGGGGTACATGGCTTACCCATCATCGAAGCCCTTGCCGCTAAAAAGCCAGGTCAACGGATTAATATATTAACCCACTGCAACGCGGGCATGTTGGGCTGTATTGAATGGGGTACAGTTACCTCTCCGATTTACCAGGCGAAACAAAAAGGACTTGACGTTCATGTGTATGTGGACGAAACACGACCGCGCAACCAAGGAGCCAACTTAACGGCCTACGAACTCACACGGCACGGAATTCCGCACACCTTAATTGTGGACAATGCGGGCGGGCATTTAATGCAACACGGCATGGTGGACATGGTTATTGTAGGTACGGACCGAACCACACGGCATGGCGATGTAGCCAATAAAATTGGAACCTACCTGAAAGCCTTAGCAGCGCACGATAATAAAATCCCGTTTTATGTAGCCTTACCGTCGACCACCTTGGATCTATCGGTGCGGGATGGATTGAAAGAAATTCCAATCGAGGAACGAAACCAAGACGAGGTGCG
>Ga0315907_10008010_pt1 | contig 10912 bp, 7 predicted proteins | sample LakEriMetagenome_3_FD_203525 | JGI IMG/M metagenome (GOLD analysis project Ga0315907, IMG submission 203525) | Freshwater fungal communities from buoy surface, Lake Erie, Ohio, United States - Buoy 12 MA123 | ecosystem: Environmental > Aquatic > Freshwater > Lake > Lake biofilm | place: USA...
CCCGCCACGCGACCGAGCTTCACCACGGGCAGCGACGCGGCGTAGGTGAGGACCACCGACATCTGAAGCACGGTCTTCAGGCGGGCGCGGATCGAGTCGGCGGTGTTGGCCGCGAAGGTCTCGGCGCAGTCCCCGCCCGTGAGCACGAATGCCTCGCCACGCGAGGCCTTGCCGAGGTGCTCGGTGAGGATGTCGCACTCGCCCGCGAAGACCAGGGGCGGCTGAGCGCGCAGCTCGGCCAGCACCGCCTGGAGAGCGGCATCGTCGGGCCACACCGGCTGCTGGACAGCGGGCAGTTCAGGCCAGGCGATCGTGGACATGGTGCAAGGGTACGGGGAGCCGGATAGGGCCGGCTTGGCCGACCCGCCCGGCCTAGGTCACCCGAAGAAGGCCGCTGCCTCCTCGTAGCGCGCGAGGGGGACGGTCTTGAGCGTGCCCGTCGCCTCCCGGAGCGGCACGCGCACGATGTCGGTCCCACGGAGGGCGACCATCTTGCCCGAGTCGCCGTCCTTCACGGCGTCGATGGCGTTGAGGCCGAAGCGCGTCGCGAGGACGCGGTCGAAGGCCGTCGGAGTGCCGCCGCGCTGGATGTGTCCGAGGACCGCCGCTCGCGACTCCTTGCCGGTGCGCTGCTCGATGGCGCCCGCCAGCCAGTCACCGATCCCTGAGAGCTTGACGTGGCCGAATGCATCGACGGTGGTGTCCTTGGTGATGAGGTCGCCATCCTTCGGCAGTGCACCCTCAGCCACGCAGATGATGGGGGCGTACTGCTGCTGGAAGCGCTGCTCCACCCAGCCGCAGACCTGGTCGAGGTCGAAGGGCACCTCGGGAATGAGGATGACGTTGGCACCCCCCGCCATGCCCGAGTGCAGGGCGATCCATCCGGCGTGACGACCCATCACCTCGATGACGAGCACGCGATGGTGTGACTCGGCAGTGGTGTGCAAGCGGTCGATCGCGTCGGTGGCGATCGTCACGGCAGTGTCGAAGCCGAAGGTGTAGTCGGTGGCATTGAGGTCGTTGTCGATCGTCTTGGGCACGCCGATCACCGGCAGGCCGTGATCGGCGAGCTTGGTGGCTACTCCGAGGGTGTCTTCGCCACCGATCGCGACGAGTGCGTCGACTCCGAGCTCGGCGAGGTTGGCCTCGATCCGCTCGACACCGCCCTCCACCTTGATGGGGTTGGTGCGCGAGGAGCCGAGGATCGTGCCGCCCCGGGGCAGGATCCCGCGGACCGCGGCGACATCGAGCGGCATGGTGATGCCCTCGAGCGGACCCTTCCATCCGTCGCGGAAGCCCACGAATTCATAGCCGTACTCCTTGGCGCCCTTGCGGACGACCGCGCGGATGACGGCATTGAGGCCGGGGCAGTCGCCCCCGCCGGTGAGGACTCCGACTCGCATGGGTACTCCTGGATTCGGGAAAGGCCTACGGCTATGTAAGCGTGTGCAGAAGCCTAGCCGATGGCCCTGGCCGGGCGGCTAGGGTCACGCCATGGCGATTCTGTCCCTGGACTGCGGCACCACGGGCGTCACCGCGCTCCTCGTGGGGGCCGATGCCCAGATCCTGGCGCGGGGCTACCGGGAGTTCCCCCAGCACTTCCCGGCGGACGGCTGGGTGGAGCACGACCCGGGCGAGATCTGGGCGGCAACCCTCGAGGCCACGCGCGAGGCGCTCGCGGCGAGCCCCGAGGCCCCCACGGCCGTCGGCATCACCAATCAGCGCGAGACCGTGTGCTTCTGGGATCGCGAGACTCTCGGAGCACCGCGCCGCGCGATCGTGTGGCAGGACCGGCGCACTGCCGCGATATGCGAGGACCTACGCGCAGCGGGCCACGAGGCGCGCATCACCGAGCTCACCGGGCTGCGCCTGGATCCCTACTTCAGTGGCACCAAGATCGCGTGGGTCCGCGACAACGATCCGACGACGTGGGCGCAGGTCACCTCGGGCCGTGTCGCCATCGGCACCGTCGACTCCTACTTCATCGCGCGCATGACTCGCGGCCTGCATCACGTCACGGACCCGACCAACGCATCTCGCACCCTGCTCTTCGACATCCGCACCGGCACGTGGAGTGCCGAGCTCGCCGCGATCCTCGGCGTGCCTCTGGATGCCCTTCCTGAGATCGTTCCGTCGTACGGCGAGATCGCGCGCACGGACCCGGCCACCTTCCTCGGACTGGATATCCCCATCGCCGGCATCGCGGGCGATCAGCAGGCTGCCCTCGTGGGCCAGGCAGGATTCACGCCCGGATCGGCCAAGTGCACCTACGGCACCGGGTCCTTCCTCCTCGTCAACACCGGTGACCGTGCGGTCGCCACCGACTCAGGCCTTCTCACGACCGTGGCTCTCGGCCGGCCGGATGGCTCGCTCACCTACGCACTCGAAGGTGCTGTCTTCGTCACGGGTTCGGCCGTGCAGTGGCTGCGCGACGGCCTCGGCATCATCGAGTCCGCAAGCGAGACCCAGGCGATCGCAGAGTCCGTGCCCGACAGCGGCGGCGTGGTCTTCGTGCCCGCGCTCACCGGGCTCGGCGCCCCCGACTGGGATCCCTACGCGCGCGGGCTCATCATCGGAATCACACGCGGCACGACGCGCGCGCACATCGTGCGCGCCACTCTCGAGGCCATCGCCTTCCAGGTGCGCGACGTGGTCGATCTCATGTCGGAGGAAGGTGGAGTCGATCTCACCGCGCTCGCGGTCGACGGAGGGGCGGCCGCCAACGATCTGCTCTGCCAGATGCAGGCCGACCAGGTCGGCATCCCCGTCGACCGCTCTCACGAGTTGCAGACGACGGGTCTCGGCGCGGCCTTCCTGGCGGGGCTGGGGACGGGCGTGTGGTCGGCGGAGTCCGACCTCGCCAGTGTCCGCAGGAGCGACCGCGTCTTCCTGCCACGCGGCGACGGCGACGAGGCCCACCGCAGATGGCGGCGGGCCGTGGAGCGGTCCAAGGGCTGGCTCGACGAGGAGCCGTAGGACAAGCAACCGCATCGCACTGCGTGCTACGTTGCGCCGGCTCCGTCTCGCGAGCATCGCTACGCCTGGAGGAATCTTGCGTCGTTTCGTTGCACCTGCAGCCGCCACAGCCATCGCCGCGTCGGCACTGCTCGCCGCGCCTGCCGCTCAATCCGCATCCCCGCCCAGCGCACGTCCTGGCTGCATCGACACGCTTTACGTCGTGGAGTTCGAGGGCAAGGGAGGCACTGGGTCGATCCGCACCGTCAACACGCAGACCAACCTTCCCTTCGGGAAGCGCATCGCCATCGGCAAGACACCGGGGAGCATCGTCATCAACCCCTCCGGCACCACTGCATACGTCACCAACAACGGTGGCGGGGTGAGCGTGATCGATCTGATGACGCGCACGGTGACCGATACCGTCGACGACGATGCCATCCCGACGAATATCGCCATGGCGCCGGATGCCTCGACCGTCTACGTCGCCAACGCCAGCCCGAACGGCCCAGACCTCACGATCATCGACGCCTCCGACAACTCGGCAACCTCACAGGACCTTGCGGTCCCCGGCGCCTACGGCGTCGCAGTCAATGCCGACGGCACCGGGGTCTACGTCTCGGCCTTCTCCAAGACGGACACCAACGTCTACTACTACGAGACATCGGACTGGAGCGAGCCTGCCGCGGTGATCCAGACCAACTCGCGCAACAAGGAGCTCGCGCTCAGCCCCGACGGCTCGCAACTGTGGGTTGCCGGCAACTCGGTCAACCAGATCCACGTCATCGACACCGAGAACAACACCTTGACCACGAGTATCCCCGTGGGCAACAAGCCTGAGCGCATCACCTTTGCCCCCAACGGCGAGACCGCGTGGATCACGAACATCGGCACCACGGCAAAGACACCGAACATCTCCATCATCAACACGGCCACGTTGACGGTCACCAAGACCATCAACGGCGGCCCCCTGCCCTTCGATGTGGCATTCACCCCGGACGGCGCCACCGCCTACGTCGCCAACTCCCTCGGCCAGAAGGGTTCGCTCTCGCCGCTGGGCACCGTGACGGTCATCAACACGACCACCGGTGCGATCACCAAGAAGATCCGCGGCTTCGTGCTGCCGGACAACCTCGTGGTGTGCAGCCCCCGCCTCACCTGAGGATCCGCGCGACCCCAGAAAGCCGATCGTAGATTGTTGACAATCTGCGATCGGCTTTCTAATCTGCTCTCACCGGCCGCGCCTACCGCGACGCCACGATGACGGGAGCGCCGATGCCCACCGCCGTCGTCACTCTTGGCAGCACCTGCCGCTCAATCCGCATCGCCGCCCAGCGCACGTCCTGGCTGCATCGACACGCTTTACGTCGTGGAATTCGAGGGCAAGGGTGGCACCGGGTCAGCCCCCGGACTGTAGGGCCGCAAGCACCCGGTCGTGGGCTTCCTGGGGTCGCACCGTCACGGCGAACGACTTGGCAGCCGTGATGGGTGGGAAGAGTTTGCCGAGGAAGGACATGGGACTCGTTGGGAGGTGCTAGGGACTTCGTCCATGCGCCGGGTGGTGTCCACTAGAGCACGATGGGGTCGCTCTTGACGCCGCGAACGTTGAACTTCACCCGGATCTGCTGGCCCTTCTGAGCGATGTACGTCCAGGCGAAGGTGCCGTCGGCTGCTACCTGAAGCTGTGTGCCTCGGATGGCCTTGCCGCCGTCGATCTTGATGTACGGCTTTACGGTGGAGCCCGGTGCGATGTTGACCGTGGTGGCGGTGACAAGCAGGCTCGTGCCCGTGCGGCTCCCGGTCACCTCGACCTTGGGTGCCTGGCCCACCAGGGTGGTCGACTGGACTCCGGAGACGGTGAAGTAGACGCGGGAGGTCTTTGATCGATTGACCTTGCGCGTCCATGTGAAGCCACCATTGGCATCGAGCGTGACCGGCACACCGGCGGTGTAGCCGGTGTCTCCGGGAAGTCGGTACCAGGGCGTGATGGTGGTGCCTGCGGGTGCACCGACCACGCTGCCCACGGCCGTCATCCGATCCACGTCGCGGCTCAGTGTGGCGTCGATGGTGGCGACCGGGGGCGTGACGGCGGTGACGGTGATCGTGAGGGCCGATGACGCGGACCCGTAGCCGTCGGTGGCGGTGACCGTGAGCTGCACTGCCCCGCTGGTGACCTGTGTGGGCGTGCCGGTGATGACACCAGTGACCGGATCCAGCGCCAAGCCAGCCGGCAGTGTGCCGCTGGTGAGCGCATAGGTCACGGTGCCGATGGTGTGCGAGACCACCGGGGAGACGGTCGTCGCGACGCCCACGTCGCCGGTGCTGCTGGGGTAGGCCACCGACAAGGTGTGGGCCAATTCCTCGATGGTGAACGTGACATCGACGCTCGTCGAGGAGTCCGTGACCCGCACCGTGATCGGTTGGGCGGCCTGGGCAGCAGCCGGGGTGCCGGAGATCACGCCCGTGCTCGGATCGAGATTCACACCCAGCGGGAGGGTGCCGGCCGTCACCGCGAAGGTGGTCGCACCGGTGACGCCGCTGACCGTAGGCGTCACCGTCTGGATCTTGCCGACATGGCCGGTGGCGTTCGGGTAACTCGCCGACAGCTTCGCCGTGCCTGAATCAATGGTGATCGTGAACGCGGCGGTGGCTGAGGCGTAGGTGTCGGTAGCCGTGACCTCCAGGGCCACCGGCCCGCTGGTGGCGGCGGTCGGCGTGCCGGTGATCGTGCCCGTTGCCTTGTCGAAGGTCAGGCCCGCGGGCAGAGTCCCCTTGGTCAGGGCGTAGGACACCGCACCGAGGGCATGTGAGACCGACGACGCCATGGTGAACGCCGTACCCACATGTCCGGCGTGATCGGGGTAGGACACGGTGAGGGTGTGCGCTGCCACCACGAGGCGCAGCGGTGCCGTCAACGACTGGCCCGACTGGTCGGAGATGACGATGGGATATAGGCCATCGACGGCGACCTCGGGTGTGCCCGAGATTTCGCCGGTCGTGGCATTGAGTGACAGTCCCTTGGGCAGCGGCGTGGACCCCTGCTTGAACGCATACGGCTTCGCGCCTCCGGCCGCTGTCGGGCTCAGCACCGTCGGCTGCCCCACGTGCAGGTCGGATTTCACCGGGTAGACCAGATTCAGCGGTTGCGGGAGCAATTGCGGCGTGACGTAGGTGCGGTTTCCGAAGCCGATGACGCGGTTGCGTGCATCGAAGACGGCACTGATCCAGAGCTCATACCTTGTGCCGTTCGTCAAGCCGGTGAAGGTGTGGGAGCACACGCCCGCGGTGTCGCACGGCACGGTGGTGTAGTTCGTCATCCCACCGTCGGGCTTGAGCCCGATCTGGATCGATGTCGCACCCGCCACCCACGGGAATGAGGCGGCGATGCTGGCATCGCCTGGTGCCGCGGAGACGAATGTGTTGGCGAAAGGCGGGGTGATGCTGGTCTGGCCCGTACTGCTCTTGGTGCCGTCTCCGGCGACGGCGACGACGGTGATGACGTGAGCCACATTGCGGCGTAGTACGCCCGCGTCAATCGTGAGGTTCGGCGTGAAGGATGTGACTGTGTAGGGGACGCTGTCATCGACGTAGGACACTTGGAAGCGGCCCTTGCCTGCCATGCCCCAGTCTGCGTCGGTCCACGGCCACGTGACGACGCTCCCCTTTGCCGGATCCCAGGTCGCCGTGGGCTGCGGCTGAGAGAGCTTCTTGTCTTTCGGGATGAGATTTCTGACGACGTTGGACTTCTTGTTACTCCCGGCCTCGTCATAAACCACATAAGCCTCGTATGTTGTGCCATTGGTGAGACCCGTGAATGTGAATGGACCCGCCGCCCCCAGGGTCTGCGTCTGGAGGACTTTTCCGCCAGCGTCCGTCAGCTTCACTGAGAACTGGCCGGTCGTAGCAGGGTAGGGGGTGAAAGTCCCTGAGATGGACTGGTTACCGGCAGTCGCGGTCAGAGCGAATGGTTGCGGAACGATTGATCCGACTCGCCCGTAATCACTCGTGGTGCCATCGGCAGCAATCGCGCGCACATTGAATGCGACCGGCTGACCAGCCGGGCCGACCCCATTGATGACGACATTCTGCTTCAGCGGTGTAGCTGAATTATCGACCGGATTCCATGTGGCGCCCCCGTCAGTGATCCACTTAATCTCGAACTTCTGCGGCGTAAGGGTGCCCCAGTTGTAGGGGGCCCAGTCGAGGCTTGCCTGAGTGCCGTCAGCACCAACCCAAGCGATGGCCACACTGGGCTTGGGCAATGTAGGAACAGCAGGGGTGAACATGACGTCGGAGGATCTCGCAACTGTTCGGCCTGTCATGGCGCTACCTGTGACATACCCCTGGTACGTGGCACCGTTGGTGAGCCCTGTCATCCTGTACGAGCACGGGTCTGAGGTGCACGTCACAGTGGCATCCGTCACGGTCGTTCCAGTTAAGGCGGTGACGCGATAGGTGTCGATGCCAGCGACCTTCACCCAGCTGAACACTGCTGATGTGTCACCAGGGGTGATGACCAGGTTCAAGGCGGGATTGGGAATGTCCACTGTGGCCAGGCCCCACCTACTTGGTAATCCCTCGGTTGGGGCAGGCACGGCACGAACGCGGTACTCGTAGGTCGCTCCCAATTCCCGTTGCGTGGTGTCAATGGCCTGGGCGACTGTGCCAGGGGCGGGCGTCAATGATGACCAGGTGGTTTCACCGGATTTCCGGCTTTGGATCTGGAACTCTCCTGCGAGTTCGTTGAAGCTTCCCCAAGAATACGGTGCCCAATCGACCACGACGTAGCCCGATGCCGGCGTGAAGAGCGCTCTCACCACGGGAATGGCTGCGGTTGTCGTGGTGAAGGATTCCACCGCTCCGTCGTTCGAACCGGCGGAGTTGGTGGCCGAGAGTCGGTAGTAGTAGGTGCGCCCGGGAAAGAGGCCCGTCAGTTGCGCCGTTACCGCTCCTGCGTTGATGAGGCTGGCCGGGGAGACCGAAGGAGAGGGGAGGCAACCCGTCGTGAGTGCAGCATCGGTGCACACGGTGAACGCCGGTGTCGTTGGTGCCCCGTTGGGCGCGACGGTGCCGTTCAGCGTGGCAGAGGTGTTGTCGATCGATGTCGCAGCACCCGTGGTGGCCGTGGGCGATGTGAGAGATTGGCGTACTTCATCAGGCGTGAGCGCTCGATCACGCCACACCCTGAGCGAGTAGATCTTCCCGCCAGGGGTGCGCTCGGTCTGCTGTTTGGTGTCGTCGTAGAAGAAGCCGAGGATATCCCGTGGACTGGGCAGAGACTCAGTTCCGGGATCCGTATAGGTGAATGTGCCGCTGTTGGACCCGTCATTGTTCTGAACTGTCACGGTGAAGGTCTTTGTCGACCCATCGCGAACGGCGACGAGATCAATGATCTGGTTGGCGGCATACGTGGTCGAGGTGCTCTGGCTGGTGTCCGGGTAGAAGAGGAGTTTGCCTTCCTTGAAGTAGAACCCGTTGTCGCTCGTGCGATTCTGATAGTCGATGATTTTGCGGTAGCCGTTGACCTCGGTGAAGGCGAACTTCACCCAGATCGTGTAGGAGTCAGCGAAGTCCTGGTTCGCGTCGAGTGTGAACCCGCCTCCGGCGCTTGCGCTATCCGTGGCCCACTCCCAGTAGGTGCCGATGGTGTCTGATCCGAATGTCGAGGAGGCATTGCAGGGGGCTCTATTCGCTCGGGGGCAAGACGGAAGCTCCTGGATCGTCGACCCGGCAGCAGCATCGGTGAAATTCCCCGCGAACTCGTACACCATGGTGGGAGACGGAGCGGCCGCCGGTTGAACGACAGTGGGGGTTCGATCCTCGGCGAGCGCCGCTGATGTGCCGACAACGCCACCGGCGAGGAGTCCGAGTCCTAAGGTCATCGACCCCGCGATTGATAGCCTTCCGCGCCAGCGCATCATGATCCCTCCCACACACATCGGGCCCCCGAAGAAACGAATTCGGATGCCCGCACTCCTTACATGAGACTAATCGATGTAAGGGCGCGATGTGGAGTCAGGTCAAGGTCGATGTCGATGTCGACGGAGATCGGGTAGGCGTCTGCATCGCTGGCCAGGAGCGCGATGGAGATGCCCGAGGAGACGGTGCCGTAGACAAAGAGCGCCACTTCGCCGTGCTCAGCGTGGATGTCCTCCCCGTGATCGGCTATGGCGGAGTGATCCGTACCGTCAACACGCAGACCAACCTGCCCTTCGGGAAGCGCATCGCTATCGGCAAGACACCGGGGAGCATCGTCATCAACCCCTCTGGCACCACCGCATACGTCACCAACAACGGTGGTGGGGTGAGCGTGATGGATCTGATGACGCGCACGGTGACCGACACTGTCGACGACGACGCCATCCCCACGAATATCGCCATGTCGCCGGATGCTTCGACCGTCTACGTCGCCAACGCCAGCCCGAGCGGCCCAGATCTCACGATCATCGACACCTCCGACAATTCGGCAACCTCGCAGGACCTTGCGGTTCCCGGCGCCTACGGCGTCGCCGTCAACTGACGGTGCCACCGCCTATGTCGCCAACTCCCTCGGCAAGAAGGGTGCGCTCTCGCCGTGGGCACCGTGACCGTGATCAACACGGCCACAGGGGCGATCACCAAGACGATCCGCGGCTTCGTGCTGCCGGACAACCTCGTGGTGTGCAGCCCCCGCCTCACCTGAGGATCCGCGCGCCCCCAGGAAGCCGATCGTAGATTGTTGACAATCTGCGATCGGCTTTCTAATCTGCTCTCACCGGCCGCGCCTACCGCGACGCCACGATGAGGGAGCGCCCATGCCTACCGCCGCCGTCACGGGAGCCGCGAGCGGGATGGGGTTTGCCACCGCGGAGATGTACCTCTCCCGGGGGTGGCAGGTCCTGGGCATCGATGTCACCGCCGATCTCGGCATCGCGCACCCGGCACTCACACCTGTCCCGGTCGACATCCGCGACGGAGACGCGGTCACCGCGGCAATCGATTCGCATGCGCCCGCCCAGGGGATCGACGCTGTCGCCAACGTCGCCGGGGTCTACCCGCCGACGACCCTCGAGACCTACACCGAGGACCTCTACCGTCAGATCTTCGACGTCAACGTCTACGGACTGCTCAACGTCACGCGCGCCGCGCTCCCCCACATGGCGGCGGGTTCAGCCATCGTCAACTTCGCGTCCGTCGATGCGTTCACCGTGTCGCCTGGACAGTTGCTCTACGGCGCATCCAAGGCTGCCGTCGTCATGCTCACCAAGGAGCTTGCTCTCGAGCTCGCCCCCCGCGGCATCCGCGTCAACGGCATCGCACCCGGCTGGGTCGATACGCCGGGCAACGCCGCGACCGGTCGCATGGCCGAGGCAGCGAAGTCGATCCCCCTCGGCCGCGTCGCGCAGCCCTCAGAGATCGCTGAGTGGGTGTGGATCCTCACCGGATCGGGTGCTGCCGGCTTCATGGACGGCGAGACGATCGTCATCTCCGGCGCGGATGTCATGCGATGAGCCTCGAGCCCCTCCCCGAGCTCTCCACGTCCGAACTCGTGGCCCAGCGCATCCGCGATGCCATTCTCGACGGGGCAATGCGGCCCGGGGACCGCCTCGTCGAGGCAGACATCGCTGCCGAGCTCGGCGTCTCGCGCGGCCCCGTGCGCGAGGGCATCCGGCTCCTGGCCGGCGAGGGACTCGTGGTGCTTCGACGCAATCGCGGGGCGGTCGTCACCTCTCCGACCTTCGAGGACGTGCTCGAGGTCTATGTCCTGCGCCTGAGCCTGGGACTGCTCGCCATCCATCACGCGATGCAGCTGGACGCCGCCACGGCTCCGGAGTTCGCCGATGTCGAGCTGCTCCTGCGCCGTCTGCACGACCCCGAGGTGCAGGCTGACCCCCTGCTCATGATGCAAGCGGACCTTCAGTTCCAGTCAGCGCTCTTCGACCTCAGCGGCCTCCCGCGTGTCACGGCTGTGCTCGAT
>Ga0315907_10008011_pt1 | contig 10912 bp, 7 predicted proteins | sample LakEriMetagenome_3_FD_203525 | JGI IMG/M metagenome (GOLD analysis project Ga0315907, IMG submission 203525) | Freshwater fungal communities from buoy surface, Lake Erie, Ohio, United States - Buoy 12 MA123 | ecosystem: Environmental > Aquatic > Freshwater > Lake > Lake biofilm | place: USA...
GCTCAAGTTTTTGATTACCTAAAACATGCTGCAGATTATGGATTAACCGTAAAAGACTTTGACAAAGACTTCAACGCTGTTGTAAAACGTTCGCGTGATGTAGCCGATGGAATGAGTAAAGGCGTTCAGTTTTTAATGAAGAAGAATAAAATTGACGTAATTGATGGTTTTGGGAAAATTAAACCAGGCAAAAAAGTAGACGTAACTGCTGCCGATGGCAAAGTAACCGAATATACTGCAGATCATATCATCATAGCAACAGGAGCACGTTCTCGCGAATTGCCTAACTTGCCACAAGATGGTAAAAAAGTAATTGGTTACCGCCAAGCCATGACATTACCAGAGCAACCAAAGAAGATGATTGTAGTGGGTTCTGGAGCAATTGGAGTAGAATTTGCACATTTCTATAATGCAATGGGAACAGAAGTTACGATAGTTGAATTCATGCCGAACATCGTGCCAGTTGAAGACGAAGACATTTCAAAACAAATGGAACGTTCTATGAAAAAAGCAGGCGTTTCAATTATGACCAATGCTTCTGTAGAGCGTATTGATACTTCTGGAAACGGAGTAAAAGCCTTCGTAAAAACCGCAAAAGGAGAAGAAGTTTTAGAAGCCGATATCTTATTATCAGCGGTAGGAATTAAAACCAATATCGAAAACATCGGATTAGAAGAAACGGGTATTGCTACCGATAGAGATAAAATTTTAGTAAACGCATATTATCAAACAAACGTTCCTGGTTACTACGCTATTGGTGATGTAACTCCAGGACAAGCGTTAGCTCACGTAGCTTCAGCAGAAGGTATTTTGTGTGTAGAAAAAATTGCAGGTTTACATGTTGAAGCGTTAGACTATGGAAACATTCCTGGTTGTACGTATGCAACACCCGAAATTGCTTCGGTAGGTTTGACTGAAAAACAAGCTAAAGAAAAAGGATACGAACTAAAGATTGGAAAATTCCCATTCTCTGCTTCTGGAAAAGCGAAAGCTTCTGGAACTCCTGACGGATTTGTAAAAGTAATTTTTGATGCCAAATACGGCGAATGGTTGGGTTGTCACATGATTGGTGCCGGCGTTACCGATATGATTGCAGAAGCTGTCGTGGCACGTAAATTAGAAACTACAGGACACGAAATCTTAAAAGCTGTGCATCCGCACCCAACAATGAGTGAAGCGGTTATGGAAGCGGTTGCTGATGCCTATGGTGAGGTAATTCATTTATAGCCTTTAGAATAAAGAAATAAGATTTTAGAAAATAGAAACCATCCGATTTGTGTAAGCAGGTCGGATTTTTTTATGGTAAATATGTAACTATTCCATTTTGTTATATAACACTATAAACTAAGCGCACCTTTTTTTCATAAAAACAATAATAATGAAACAACTATACATTTTAGCAACTATAGCGAAAGTTTTTGTTACACCACTTATAGGTACACCGTTGCTAATTTTCATGAAACCTTTGATATAAACTAAATTTAATTTTGTTTAACATTTTTTAATAATTGTAAAACAAAAATTATTAATTTTGTAATCATAAGTTACAAATAAAACATGAAGAAGAAATTTAGATATTTTATATTAATTGGATTATTGTATAGCTCTTCCATACAAACTTCTTATTCACAAGAAGAAATTAAATTGATTGGCTTCACTTCGAACGGTCAAACTATTGATAACATTGTCAAATGGAATGCTGGGCAAACTAATTACAATAATATTATTCCGGTAGACTACGTCGGTGTTTTAGCTGGCTCTTCCATTTATAATTCTAATAATGGAGAGTACTATTCAAGGATTCTAATAAATGAGAATAATGACTACGTTAGTAAGATGCTAAAATACAACACTCAAAATAATACTATTACATTAAACGAAGCTACCAGTGTTAACAATGGATCGGGAGAGGTTGATATGCAAAATGGTTTTCTATATTCTTATGATTCTGATCAAGAAAATAATGTTTATTTAAATCGCTACAATACAACAACACAGGTGTCAACAAATTTGGGCTATTACAATAGTAATGATATAGGAATTCTATTTCCAGATGGAAGTTGCTATGATTCTGATAATCATGTTTATTATTTTATTACCCAACAAGAAAATGTGAAAAAATTGGTAAAATCTACGATTACAAATAATGGCTTCTCTTATACCATTACCCCTTTGGCTGGACCAAATATCATTGGAAATATTGGCTTAGAATACAGTAATGAACAAAATAATATATATATCATATACCCACAATTTAATTCAAACACCAGTACTTCTTCTTTAAATGTAGGTATTTTAAATCCTGTAACTGGAGTGGTATCTAACTTAGTAAATATTATAGAAGTTATAGGACTTCAGGTTTTCAATAGAACCTATGATCAAGCCACGGAAACATTGGTTTTTATTGCTATTGATTTAGATAACCAGCAAAGGTTATTCCGGTACAATACAATTACCAACCAACTTATTAGTCAACCATTGCCTCTAAACACTATAATTGAAATTGAAGCCGACAATTATGATTATGCATTAACGCGTTTTGGTACTTTGGGTGTTAACAATACATATTCTAACACAATTACAATTAATCCAAATCCAATAAAAGATGTTTTTACTGTGAATTTTGAAGGTAATAATTCTGTGTATGAAATTTTTGACATCCAAGGAAAATTGGTTCAAAAAGGCACTATTCAAATTGGAAACAAAGTTACTATCAATTCTTTAAATAAAGGTTTTTATATCCTCCACCTCAAATCAACAACATTTGATGAATACAAAAAAATTATGATTCATTAGTTTTTATTTTTTTTGCAATCAACCCTAAAACCCATTCAAACTGTTCGGTTTTACTCATCGCTGAATTGTCAATTTCAATAGCATCTGTTGCTTTTACTAGTGGTGAGTCTTCTCTGTGCGTATCAATATAATCGCGCTCTTCAACATTTTGCAACACCTCATCAAAAGTAACAGGTTGGCCTTTTTCAACTAATTCGTCAAAACGACGTTGGGCTCTAGTAGCAGCACTTGCAGTCATGAATAGTTTCAGTTCGGCTTCTGGAAAAACGACGGTTCCTATATCTCTTCCGTCCATTACAATACCTTTGTCTTTGCCCATAGCTTGTTGTTGTTCTACTAATTTGACGCGCACTTCCGAGATTTCGGCAACTTTGCTCACCATTCTAGAAACTTCGATGGTTCTAATTTGGGTTTCGATGTTTTCATTGTTCAAATACATTTCAGCAAATCCTAATGTTGGGTTGAATTGAAAACGCAAATGGATATTCGGCAATTGAGCCACTAAACCTGCTGCATCTAAATGCGCTTCGGAAACCAAATTGTGTTGCATGGCATAATAAGCTACTGCCCGATACATGGCTCCTGTATCTACATACACATAACCCAATGCTGCAGCTAATTGCTTTGCTAAAGTACTCTTTCCGGTTGACGAAAAACCGTCTATAGCTATGGTAATTTTTTTCATGTCTTTTTTCTTTATTCTATCATCTTGCTTCTTTAGTTCAAATCAATCATCAATCCAAATAAACTCGTATTAGCAGCCACGGTATATCTCGAATAGGAATAATCTAATTTCACTTTTCCAAATCGGATTCCGAAACCTAACGAAATGCCTGAAAAATGGCGTTGTTCTATAATACGCAATTCTGCACTTCTTCTAAAATTATATCCTAATCGAATGTTGAATCCTTTTTCAGGAAATAATTCGGCACCCAAAATCACATGACGAAGTGCATTATTAAAAAACGAAACTTTTTCTTCTTGAGTGCTTCCGTCTAAACTAGTTTCTGCCCTATTCGGATTGGAAAATGCGATATTCCATTGCTGTAAATTTTCAAACGTCATGTGCCATCGTATCGGTACATTTTCAAGCAACTGCGAAATACCTGCATCAATTGAAAGCGGAAGTTTTTCTCGTGCTTCGGCATACGGCGTAATTTGTGCGCCAATATTACGAATCGCTAATCCATAATTGATATCGTTTTTAGAATCCACATACAACAACCCTAAATCAACCGCAGCACCCCATGAATTATAGGTTTCTAAGGTAGACGAAATCAATTTAGCATTGGCACCTACATACACTTCAGTCCATGGAATATTATAGGCATAGCCCATAGATAAAGCAGCTTCACTTCCTGTAAAATCATTGGTAAGATTCCCTAGTTCATCTCTTCCTTCAAAAGTACCATAATTGATATAACTGATGCCTGCGTGAAAAGTTTGTACGTGCTGATCGTACGTATAAGCATAAGCAGCTGTTCCATAGGTTACTTCACCATAATAATTGCCGTAATTTGCCGATAAGCGATTGCTCATTTTTTCATTAATCGTTGCCGGATTATAAAACGCCTGATTGACGTCATAATCTACAACGGTTACTGTTTTTCCGCCTAATGCTGCTTGACGTGGCGATTGTGCTAAATTTAAAAACTGATACACATACTTACCTCCTATTTGACTGTAACCACAAGTCGAAAGGAATCCTAAGAACAATAATATCGTTTTTAATTGCATTTTCTGTTGTTAACTTAATGATAACGCATTTGCGAAGATAAAATTATATTGATTAGGAAACAAAAAAAGAACCCTCAATACTAAATTATTGAGAGTTCCTGTTGAATTTGACTTAACTTACTTTTTAGAAGTTAAGTCTTTAGCGTTTTTTACTTTTTGAGAAGTGATGGCAATGTCCAAAACTTCGCTCATTTTATCAACGTAATGAAAGGTTAACCCCTCAATATAATCGGGTTTAATTTCTTCGATATCGCGTTTGTTATCTTTACACAAGATGATTTCTTTTATATTGGCACGTTTTGCTGCTAATATTTTTTCTTTAATTCCGCCTACTGGCAACACTTTTCCACGAAGCGTAATTTCGCCCGTCATGGCAATACTTTTCTTAATTCGTTTTTGCGTAAAAGAAGATACCATAGAGGTTAACATAGCAATACCTGCACTTGGTCCGTCTTTTGGAGTGGCTCCTTCTGGCACGTGAATGTGAATATTGTACTGATTTAATACTTCAGGATCAATGCCTAACAATTCAGCATTAGAACGAATGTATTCTAATGCGATAGTCACCGATTCTTTCATAACCGTACCCAAATTTCCAGTCATGGTCATGGTACCTTTCCCTTTGGAAATCAATGATTCTATGAACAAAATATCGCCACCAACCGATGTCCAAGCTAAACCAGTAACCACACCTGCTACTTCATTATTTTCATATTTATCACGCTCCATACGAGGCGATTTCAATACGGTTAATACATCTTCATCAGATACTTTAACATTATATGTTTCGTCCATAGCAATTGATTTTGCTGCATGACGCACCACTTGAGCAATTTTTTTCTCTAAACCTCTAACACCCGATTCTCTGGTATAGCCAACCACAATTTTCTCCAATTGTTTTTTACCAATTTGTAAATCTTTTGCCGTTAAACCGTGTTCTTTCAATTGTTTTGGTAACAAATGATTTTTAGCAATTTCTATTTTCTCTTCGATAGTATAACCCGTCATTTCGATGATTTCCATACGATCACGTAAGGCAGGTTGAATGGTTGACAAGCTATTGGAGGTAGCAATGAACATTACTTTGGATAAATCATAACCCAATTCTAAGAAATTGTCATGAAACTCTTTGTTTTGTTCTGGGTCTAATACTTCAAGCAAAGCTGAAGAAGGATCGCCATTGTGACTCAACGATAATTTATCAATTTCATCCAAAACAAACACCGGATTTGACGTTTTAGCTTTCTTAATGTTTTGCAAAATACGCCCTGGCATGGCTCCGATATAGGTTTTTCTATGACCACGAATTTCCGCTTCATCACGTAATCCACCTAATGACATACGAATATATTCTCTACCCAAAGCCTCCGCAACCGACTTTCCAATGGAAGTTTTTCCCACACCTGGAGGTCCGTATAAACATAAAATAGGCGACTTCATATCGTTTCGCAATTTTAATACTGCTAAATGTTCGATGATGCGTTTTTTTACGTCTTCTAAACCATAATGATCTCTATCAAGGATTTTCTGCGCACGTTTTAAATCAAAATTATCTTTCGTAAATTCGTTCCAAGGTAATTCTAAAAATAGTTCGATATAGTTGCGTTGAATACCAAAGTCAGGTGAGTTTGGATTCGTACGCTGCAATTTAGACAATTCTTTTTCGAAATGTTTTGCTGTTTTATCATCCCATTTCTTTTGCAAACCCTTAGAGCGCATTTCTTCAATTTCGGCTTCATAGGAAACACCACCCAGTTCTTCCTGAATGGTTTTCATTTGTTGCTGCAAGAAATATTCGCGTTGTTGCTGGTCTAAATCGAAACGAACTTTAGATTGAATATCATTTCGAACTTCTAATTTTTGAAGCTCTAAATTCATAAAACGCAATGTTTCTAATGCTCTGTCTTTCAAATTTTTAATAGACAGTAATTGTTGTTTTTCTTCAACTGAAAGATTCATGTTTGAAGACACAAAATTGATTAAAAACGGATTGCTTTCGATATTTTTAATTGCAAAAGTTGCCTCGGTAGGAATGCTTGGACTTTCCTTAATTATTTGAATTGCCAATTCTTTAATTGATTCAATAATGGCTTTGAATTCAACATTTTTAGCATCAGGACGTTCTTCAGGAACTTCTTTAATCGTAGCACGTAAATAAGGTTCTTCTTGCGTAAAAGCTTCAATTTCAAAACGTTTTTTACCTTGAAGAATTACGGTAGTATTTCCGTCAGGCATTTTTAAAACGCGCATGATGCGTGCCACCGTACCAATGTGGTGAATATCGTTTGGCGAAGGCTCTTCAACATTTTCATCTTTTTGAGCCACCACTCCAATGATTTTACCTTTAGCATTGGCATCATTGATTAATTTGATGGATTTATCTCTTCCAGCGGTAATCGGAATTACTACACCTGGAAACAAAACTGTATTTCGTAACGGAAGAATAGCAATATCTTTTGGCAACGCTTCATTGTTCATTTCCTCCTCGTCTTCAGGCGTCATTAGTGGAATCAATTCCGAATCGGGATCCATTTCTTGAAGTGACAAATTGTCAAGTGCTAGTATTTTGTGATGTGGCATATTAATAAAAGGGTCTTTTTGTCAGTAAATAATTCTAAATTTTAATAAGAAAGCAATGAATTAAAATTGTATTATATTGAATATCAAATTAATACAAAATAAAAGCACAACCAATCTTATGAAGGTATTTCAAGATGTGTGCCATAAAAAATCCCGAACATAATTCGGGATAATAAAATTAGTACATTACAATTACAGCATTCTAATTGCTTCGAAAGAACCTTCAGTAATTGTAATCGTTTGTGAGCTTCCATTTTTTATCATTGAACCAGAAAAAGTTCCCTTTACACGACCAGATAAATCACCAGTAGCAGCTGCGTTATTGGATAATTCTGTAATATTCACAGATATCGAATGACCATTAACCGTTACGTAACTTAAAGAAGACGAAAGCGTTAATAGAGCAGCGTTATTTACACTATTCCCATTTAAAGTAAATGATCCTGTACGGATATCAGGCATAGTTAAAGCTAAATAAAATTCATTTTGATTACTACTATTTGACTTGCCCAGTGCAACAACACCGTTTGGATTTCCATCGGTAGCATTTTGCTCATCCTTAGAGTAATTAGAAATACCATTAGTAGAACTAATAGTTCCACTCCATTCATGTAATACACCATCTACTTTACAGCTCCAACGCAATGTACCTGAAGAACCTCCGTTATTATCCGTAGGATCAATAGCTGGATCAATCGGTTCGTTACTGCAGGAATTTAATACAAAAGTAATTGCAAATAAAAAAAAGAATGCGATGGGTTTAAGTGATTTCATAAATTAATAGATTAAGTTTTCAAATATAAAAACTATATTTTATTTTTTGGCACTCTAAAGAGTAAAAGTAATCCTACAATAAAAAATAATATTAAAAATAAGATGGCATTTTGAATACGACCCGTAATGTCAGCAATATAACCATAGGTTAACATCCCAATTACGATGCCTATTTTTTCGGCAACGTCATAAAAACTAAAAAAAGAGGTAGTATCCTTTGCATCTGTTGGAATCAACTTAGAATACGTAGAGCGCGATAACGACTGAATCCCTCCCATTACTAATCCTACACAAAATGCGGCTATGTAAAAATCATTTGGAGTGATTACAAAATAGGCATACGTACAGATGCAAATCCATAAAAAATTTAACACTATCAATACCTTAATATTTCCATGTTTTGCAACTAATTTAGAGGTGATCCATGCCCCAAAAATAGCTACCAATTGAATGACTAAAATACTAACTATTAACCCAATCGTTCGCTTACTATCACTACCCCAATTCACTTCTTTTTCACCAAAATAGGCTGCAATAATCATTATAGTTTGAACCGCCATACTGTATACAAAAAAAGCGCCTAAATAACGTCTAAGTGCTACGATATGTTTAATTTTTTGCCAAACTTTATTCAATTCTTTAAAGCCGTTAAAAATAATATCTACGTGTAATATCTTATCGTTTCTATGATTTGGCAAGAAATAGTAAGTGTATTGACTAAAACCAATCCACCAGATTCCAACTAATACAAAAGAATAACGCATCATTTGAATTGCTTTACTTTCATCAACCAAAAGAACCATCGCTAAACAAATAAGCAGCAAAATTACACTCCCTATATAACCCAAACTAAACCCTTTCGCGCTAATACGGTCTTGTTGCTCTTTAGTTGCAATATCTGGTAAATACGAGTTATAAAAGACCAAACTTCCCCAAAAACCTATTAATGCCAGCAAATAAAACAGTAGGCTTACAACTATATTTTCTAATGAAAAAAAGTACAAACTCATGCAGGAAATTGAACCGAGGTAACAAAAAAACTTTAGGAAGAATTTTTTATTTCCTAAATAATCGGCAATTCCTGAAAGAAGCGGTGAAATAAAAGCAATAATTAAAAACCCAATGGCGGTAACATAAGGAATTAGTGCATCACTTTGAACTGTGAATCCAGCAAGTTGAATTTCTTCGATTCCTTTTTGTCTGAATAAGGCACCGTAATAAATTGGAAAAATGGTGGAAGCTATTACTAAAGTATAGACCGAATTTGCCCAATCATAAAAAGCCCAAGCAAGCATTAATTTGGGAGTTCCCTTTTCTAAATTTTTCATACATTAAAAAATCCCAACGTGTTAAGTTGGGATTCAAATATAGTATTTTATTTAGTTATTTAAAAGTCACAACAAATTTTGCAGCTTCGGCTTTAGCCTGAGGTATTAAGGCTGTTAATTCTTTTATACGCGTTTCATTACTTGGGTGCGTACTTAGAAATTCGGGAGGTGTTTTCCCTTTTGAGATTTCAGACATGCGTTCCCAAACTTTTACTGCATTAATTGGGTCGTAACCCGCAATAGCCATTAGGGTTAATCCAATCATATCGGCTTCACTCTCGTGACTTCTGCTAAATGGCAATACTCCCAATACTTGCGAACCAGCACCATAGGCTTGCATCGCCTCGTTTTGATATTTTGGTGTATATTTTTCAGCCGCTACTGCAGCGCCGACAGCGCCTAATTGTTGTAATAAACCAGCACTCATTCGTTGCTGTCCATGATTTGCTAGAGCATGTGCTACTTCATGCCCCATTACAGCAGCAATACCTGCATCGTCTTTACAAACGGGTAAAATTCCAGTATAAAAAACAATTTTACCACCAGGCATGCACCACGCGTTAAGTTCTTTACTCTCTACCAACTTATATTCCCATTGATACTCTTTCAAATAGTCTGGTTTGCCATTTGCTGTTAAGTAACGTTCTGCAGCTGTTTTGATTTTTGAACCAATGGTTTCTATTCGTTTTGCATCAGTAGTTCCTGCAATTACTTTATTTTCAGATAAAAATTGATTGTATTGCTGAAAAGCATTAGGAAAAATATTACTATTTGGATAAAATGCCATTGTACTTTTTCCGGTAAACGGGTTTTTAGCACACGAAACAATCAATATAAAAAGAAGTAAAAATTTTAGGCTATTTTTCATAGGGACATTATTTATTTTGATTACAAATTTAGTCATTTTAATATATTTTATTGATTCCAATTTTATATTTTTTGTAATTATTATATTTACTTTATACTTTATTTTTTAACTTAAAAAAATAGAATATTACCCTTAAATTATTGTAATTTGCATAAAAATAATGAGCATGTCAAAAAATATAAATAAAGTAGTTCCAAGCCAAGAAATTCCTAAAATAATTATTAGAATCGCACAAATATTACAAGTGTTATCTAAAAGACTTACCATTAGATTTGCTGCAAAATTATTTACAACTCCTATAAAACATAAAATACCAAAAAGAGAATTGGCAATGGATCAAAATAGTTCGCAACATATTTTGCATGTTCCTGCCATTAATAAAGAAATAATGGTTTATGAATATGGCAAAAGTGATAAGAAAGTCTTATTAGTTCATGGTTGGTCTGGAAGAGGTACTCAATTAGTAAAAATAGCTGATGCTCTACTTGAACTAGGTTTTATGGTGTATAGTTTTGATGCTCCAGCGCATGGAAAATCGAAAGGTAATTTTTCAATAATGCCTGAATTTATTGCATCTATATTAGAACTAGAAAAAAAATATGGTCCATTTGAATTTGCTATTGGTCATTCTTTAGGAGGAATGTCGATCTTGAATGCGATAAAACAAAATTTAGCCGTAAAAAAAGCAGTTACTATTGGAAGCGGTGATGTAATTCAAGATATTATTGATGATTTTATCAAAAAGTTACAATTAAAAACCGAATATGGTTTGTACTTAAAACAATATTTTGAAAACAAATTTGGAGGAACAATGGATGATTATTCAGCA
>Ga0315907_10008013_pt1 | contig 10908 bp, 18 predicted proteins | sample LakEriMetagenome_3_FD_203525 | JGI IMG/M metagenome (GOLD analysis project Ga0315907, IMG submission 203525) | Freshwater fungal communities from buoy surface, Lake Erie, Ohio, United States - Buoy 12 MA123 | ecosystem: Environmental > Aquatic > Freshwater > Lake > Lake biofilm | place: USA...
CCGAGGCAAAGAAGGCTGGCATTGAACTCGCCAACATCGGTGACTACCGCCCGTATGAGGGTCAGTTGTCCATGTTCATGGACCGCTACTCGCAGACCGACACGGGCCGCAAGCCCACGGTGACGCGCAAGTTTGAGGGAAAGACCTGGTTCCTCAAGAAGGGGAAATCACCCTCGGGAACCCCTGGATTTTCCAATCATGGCATGGGTTTGGCGATTGATTTAGGAGTGAAAAAGAAGGGCAAGGTTGTTTCCCTTGCTTCTGACCCGAAGGTGATGCAGTGGATGTGCGACAACGCTCCCAAGTACGGCTTCTACCTGCAGGTCTCCGACCCAAAGAACCCAGAGTTTGAGGCATGGCACTGGCAGTACGCAGTTGGCGACAGCCTGCCACAGCCGTCAAAGGACCTGCTCGCTTACTTTGCAGCCGCCAAGAAGGGTAAGTAAGCCAACTATTTACATTTGGTGAGGCATCACTGAAGTAAAATTGGTTCAATTCTCCTAAGGAATAGAGGCTTTCATGGCTGGTCTTGGTGCCAAAACATTTACACCGTCTGAGGTGCTTACAGCGGCTGATGTCAACGGCTACTTCATGGACCAGGTTATTTGTAACTTCGCAGATATTGCTGCCGCAGATACTTTTTTTACGGCCAATCCATCTAGAAAGTTTGTTGGAAGAGTCATCTTCGCAGAGGACGAAGAAGCCCTCTATATCTGGGACGGAAGCGCATGGACCGCCCAGACGGCGATTATTGCTGATGGCTCAATTACCACAGCAAAACTTAACCAAACAGCGTCTTCTGAAGCAGTAACTACGGCAACCATCAGAAACCTCAATGTCACTACTGCCAAGATTGCTGACCAGGCGGTTACATCCGCCAAACTCGGTCCAGTTGAAATTACTAGCATCACCACCAATACGACGTTAGCCCTAGTTCACTATGGAAAGATGCTAAGAGTCAATTCATCATCCGCAGTTACACTGACCGTTCCAGATAATGGAACTGTTGCATTCGCTACTGGTACAGAGATTTATGTTGTTCGCTATGGCACTGGAACTGTGACTTTTGCTGAAGGGTCTGGTGTCACGATTCTATCAGACACGAGCAGAAAGAACATCAAAACCCAATACTCAAGTGCCTCGGTGGTCAAGTTAGACACCAATGAGTGGTTGCTTACTGGCAACTTGGCGGATTAATAATGTTCCGCAGGCTTGGAGCCATAGCGGGTCAGTCAACAGACGCACCGCCTGGTGCCCCAACTATCACCTCTGTTACTCCTGGAGACGGCACGCTATCAATAGCGTTCACTGCTCCAGTATCAGATGGTGGAAGACCTATCACCAACTACCAATACTCACTTGATAACGGTGCAAATTGGACGACAAGGTCCCCTGCTGCAACGTCGTCTCCAATACTGGTAAGCGAACTAAACAATGGCACTACATATCAAGTCATCATACGAGCCATAAATATTGAGGGCCTTGGCCAGAATTCCAACATGCTCAGCGGAACACCCAGGACAACCCCGTCTGCACCGCAGTCTGTTCTGGTGACTAATAGTGGCGGCGGAATAAATCCACCAGTTGTCAACGTGTCTTTTTCTGCGCCAGCAAGCAATGGCGGAAATGAAATAACAAACTACGAATACAGCACAAACGGCGGTTCATCGTGGACTGCTCTAAGTCCTGCATCAACATCTTCTCCAATAAGTATCGCTGGCTTACTCAACTCAAGCACTTACAGTGTTGGAATACGTGCCGTCAATGGTGCTGGTTCTGGTGCGGCATCAGCATTCACCCCAATTAGACCTCTTCCGTCATTTGAAGCCACGCCCACGGCGACAACACCAGAAGTTTCTTCATATTCCGCGCAAAGCACTCAAACAGCGACATTTAGAACTGTCAACTGGACGGCAAACCTGAGTAACGACTTTGCCGCTGGCACATGGAACGTGACCCTGCACAGGGCGTCACCAAGTTCAATTCTTATCACGAGCAGCAACTACACGGCAACCAACTCCACAAATGGTTCGTTTACCCTTGACTACAACACTTACCAAACTCATTGGGGGCAGGAAGTACACGCCATATTCACGATTACCGATGTTGACGGGCAAACTTCTTCATACCAGACCCCGAACTTCACATTGCCAGCGCTACAGACAACAACAGTCACTACATGGGACGATAGGTCAAGAACCTACAACGCCCCTTCATACATAAGCCCGCTATACAATGCCACCGAGAACGGATACCAGAAACCATCGGAGGCGGTTTTCCAATCATCGGCTTCAAGGGCTTTTGATAACGACTCGGATACTTCTTGGTCTATTGGTAGTGTTGTAACCACAAAATACTGTGAAGTATGGGCGCGATTTTTTGTAAGTGAAGGAATAATTGCAAACATTGTCTACGCTGGAAATACTGGGAATAACTTCAACAGCATGGTTACTCTTGGTCAAGAGCAAAGTGGTTTAATTATCAATACAGCAGTTCTTAATATGCGTGACTTTAGAAGCCGTCATACTTTTAGAACTGATAACTGGCTTTTTATGTACGACAATGTTGCTGATGCATACAGGAATGGCAGCGGAACACAAAGAGGGACATTTCCCTCTGGCACAAACCTCTCTAGCCACAATAGTGAGCCCTTCATTTCAAGAAGGCTGTCTGATTCAACAGATATTCCGTCGGTCAATGGCGTGACATGGAACGAGACATGGTCAATGTCAAGTCTTGATGACTGGACAAGAGGAACTGTTTTTGGTATGCCTTATTTTGACGTGAATGTTTCTTTGGTGCAAAGAGGTAGTACTGGCGGCAACCTATGTGCCATTACCGATGTGCAGGTGTTGTGGGGGGCAACATTCCAGGAAATGTATTCATACAACACGACCACTTACAAGTGATGTACGAGTTTCTTGGCGAGCCACTCCCCGAGAAACGAAAGAAAGACCCCTACTTCAATCAGCGACAAAGCAAGAAAATGCGCAAAAAGCGCAGGAAATATCGTTAGTCTTTGTCTTTACTGAGAGCCACGCCCACAAGGTGGATAGCCAGCGCAATGCCGCTAATCCATAGGGCCTGGTTTCTTGTATCCCCAGAAAGGGTAATCAGCACTAGGGCAGTGCCAGCCAGCGTCCACGCAAGGGCGTGGAATTCCTTAACAAACTTGAACATGTTCTTCACACCTCATTATTTTCTTTTCCCACCAGAGCCACTGGATGCATTAGATGCAGCAGTGGGCAATGAAGATAGTACAGCACCAGCAGCGACCACAGCCCTACGAGTACCAACAGACACAGCCGAACCGACTGGAACGTAGTTGTCAAACTTTCCTCCGTAGACATTCACTTCATCCTCAAAGGCCTCCTTGATTTCTTCTGGGGCATTTTGGACAGCCGCGACTATTTGCGCAGCCTCTTCCTCTGTAATTTCATCCGTGTCAATCGCGTCAAATACTTCTGCGGCTTCATCTGGGCTCAGGGACACCAGCGCAGTGGCAGACACCGCGACACTCAACGCTTCCTCTGGAGAGATGTTTTCAGTAATTTCTGGAATGGTGGTTTCTGTAATTGTTGTTGTTGTCTCTGGAGCAGTGGTCGTAGTTGGGGGAATAGTCGTCTCTGGAACGGTTGTCGTCACAGGAGGAACCGTTGTGGTTGGGGGTAGGGTGGTAGTTGGAGGAAGAGTCGTGGTTGGGGGAACGGTTGTAGTAGGCGGAATCGTCGTCGTTGTCGGGGGCAATGTCGTGGTGGGAACTGGCGCATACAGGGCCAAAACATAGAGTTTCTTGTAAACCCCAGGGCATGGGTCACCAAAGACCCCGTTGTTCGCAAAAAGGTCAGCATTATTGTTTCCAATGATTGCGGACGCAACTATTTCTTCGCTTGATTGTGCATTACATATACCAACGCTGTAGGAGCCAGACGCTCCGTTGGGGGAGCCATAACTGGCAAAAACTATTTCTGTAAACACATGACCCTCTGGCGCAGACAGATTTCCCATAGACCCTTCCGTGAGTTCAATCCATGCACTGTTCGGTGGTGGCGGCGGGAGAACGACTTCGTGAAAAAGTGAAGCATTGGTGAAGGACGGGCCGTAACAACCAGCCCAATAGAGACCATTATCGCTACCAGTGATAAAAACTGTCACGGTCTCATTAGGTTGCGTGGTCTCCACTGAATGGGAAAACGTCTGTGACTCCTCTGGGGCCAGAACCCATCCAGAATAAAAAGCCTCATTTGAGTCCTGCACTACGACCTGATAGGCACCACGGGCCCACGGCTCCACGCCATCCTTGACTGTGTAACTGAAGGTAACAATTCCTGGTGTGCTTATTGTCACACTCTGGGAAACCGTGTTAGTCACGTAAGAAAACTTGAGAGCGTTCTGCTCCCAGCCACCTATGGAGGGAACTCCACCAATGCAAGATGCGTTGTTTCCTCCGCTCCAGCCTCCGCCTCCAGCGGTAAAACTTCCATTGACTAGAAGATTGGCCGCCGACACTTGAGTTGCGCAAAGCGTGAGAAAGCAAAACAGCGCAGGGAAAAATACAATCAGAAACCTAGTAAAGTTTTGGCGCATACACACCCCCAGGGATAATTCTACCATCCATTGTGCCTACTAATGACAGGGTGGCACTTGCCGTCGTGATAAAATCAATGAGCAGTAAAAACTGCTTCGTTACGGGTGGTGATGGTGTTGACCGAGGGAATAGTGATTGCGGTAATCGCAGCAAGCGGCACAATTACCGCTGCTCTCATAAACAAGATGCGCAGAGAAAATAGAAGTGACCATGACCTTGTGGTTTCTTCACTTGACAGAATTGAGTCAAAAATTGACGAACACATCGCTGACCACGCCCGTGGTGAGTTTGAATAAATAACACACTTGGGGGTGTGAGATGAAAACCATTACACTGAGAATCCTTGCCGTCTTTGCGGCGTCTGGTCTGAGCGTCGTCGGCGCTGGTGCGGTCGCTGGTGTTGAACTTTGGAAGGCTGTCCTCATGGCTGGTGTTGGCGGAGTCGCCACAGTCGTAGAGGGCCTGGCCCGCGCCTTCCTTGATGATGGAAAACTTGACGTTGACGAAATCAACGAGGTCTTCAACAGGGTTGACAAGGGAGCCGAGTAACTTCGTATAAAATAGGCTTAGCCACCGCCTCCTGTTTAGGGATATACTAAAAAACCTAAATCTAACTGAAGTTCGGTGGTGTAGGGTCTAGACATGGAAAACCCCAATGAGATGGTGTGGCACAACGACGGCCATGTCGTCCACCTGAAGATTGACAGGACTGAACTCGTAGCCACCCATGTGGACTGCCCTAATATCGGGGACTGCACCTCTGAGGAGCACGGGTGCGTCGTTCAGTGGTTCGTGGACAGGTTCGGGATGGAGTGCAATGTCGGCACCTGCCCTGCATCAGAAGCCCTGACAATCTGCTGGACGCTCTCTGGGAGCAAGCGAGACCTTGATGCCGCCCAGTTGTGGTTCATGCCCCTGACGGACGAAGTTTTTAACGCTTGGTTTGTGGGGCGGAATTCTGCTGAGCCTGCATCTTAATGACTTGATTCCTGGCAGCAAAATCATAAACCTGCTGGACGCCCTTAGGCGTAATCTTCCAAGAATCACTAGACACTTGTTCTAGTGAGCCATTGCTGATGAGTGTCTTGATGCTCTGCTTGATTGACCAAGCATCATCAAATCGGTAACTGAACTTCCTGACATCTTCAATGCCGAAGGCTTCACGCTTGAACTTGGCGTAGGAAAGCAGTACATACGACCTGCTGCCATACCTAAAGTTTGGTTGTGGCAATGCTGGCTTCTTGATTGCTTTCATCACGAGATAAAGGCTATCTAGAAGGGTTCTTCTTCGCTACTTTCTAGGATATTTAGTAGTGTGATAATGGTCTCAAGCCTCTGTATATCAGGGTGATTTTTGATTATTTCTTTATTGAAACTATAGACATTTTTGCGGTCGTGTTTTGTCTTTGTAATCAGACCTTCTGTCATTAGGGATTTGAGCGTTCTCTCAATCATGTTCTCGCTCAGATTGAGGTAAACCGCCAAAGAACGCACGGTCATCGTGGGGTCGCCCATCAATGTGTAAAGAACCCTGCCAGCCGTGGAGAACAGTTGCACCTCTCCACCAGATGAGTAGTGCAGGAGTTTCTGCTGGTCCAGCATCATCATGACCTTTTCCAGTTCCCCTGGCTTGTTCTGGAATACGCCGAGGGATGAAAGCGCCTTCTTGACTTCAGAAGATTTATTGTCATTCTTCACAGGCGTTCCTCCATAGGCGCACACGGTGACACTAGCATGCTTGCGCCCTGTGGATAGTGTGTGTATCCTCACGGCACACAAGGAGGACAAATGCTGAAAGACAAGTTGATAGGACTCAATGACCAGCCTCAGGTTAAAAAGGGCTGTGTTGTGGGAAATATGATGAAAACACTTGACGAAGAGACCAAGCAAGCCTTTATTCAGGTTATGCGAAGTGACATTCAGGCAACCCAGATAGTTCGTGTACTAAAGTCCGAGGGCCATCCAGTGAGTGATACCACTCTCAGGCGGGTACGCCAGAATTGTTTTAACTCCGAGAATGGATGTGAGTGCATCAATGGCTGAGAACCTGAAGGGGAAGTTCACTTCCCTGTCTGAAGAAAAAAAGAAAGAGCAGTCCAAGAAGGACGTGCTCGGCGGTATTGCCGAGATGCTCGCTCGCAAGAACATCTCCCTTGATGAGATTGGCGACATCAAGAGGGTGTCGGTCTACCAGTCCATCATCAAGAACGACCTCGGGGAGGCAGAGGTCCAAGACCTCACCGCAATCCAGTTTTCTCCCAAATGGGAGTCTGGTCCAGAGTGGCCCGTCGTCCAACAGGGCAAGCCCGTACAACTACCAAAGTCAACGACAAAACCAGTCAAGAAGACAGGTTACAAAACCTGCGTTATCGTCCCTGATATACAGATTGGTTACTACCGTAACTTTGATGGAACCCTGGAGCCGACCCACGACGAGTCCGCTATTGACATCTGCTTGGCGATGATTCGTGACCTCAAGCCAGAGGTGATTGCCTGCGTCGGTGACAACCTTGACCTCCCAGAGATGGGCAAGTACATCACCTACCCAGCCTACGCCCAGACCACCCAGGCTTCCATTGACCGAGCCACCCTGTTCTGTGCCCAGATGCGGGAAGCCGCCCCTCACGCAAAGATTGTGTGGCTGGCTGGTAACCACGAGGAGCGCATGCCCAAGTACCTGGTCCAGAACGCCACGGCGGCCTATGGACTCAGGAAGGGCAATGCCCCAGAATCCTGGCCAGTGCTATCAGTTCCCTATCTCTGCCGAATGGACGAATTTGGCGTGGAATACAAGCCTGGATACCCAGCGGCGGATTTCTGGATTAACAAGAAACTGAAAATCATCCACGGCGACCGCGTGAAGTCTTCTGGGTCAACCGCCCATGTATATCTCAATGCCGAGAAGGTGTCGGTTATCTACGGGCACATCCACCGCATTGAGACCGCCTTCAAGACCCGCGAGGACTACGAGGGACCAAAGACCGTCATGGCAGCATCCCCAGGGTGTCTCGCCCGTATTGACGGTGCTATCCCATCCACGAAGGGTGGCGTAGACCTTGACGGGCGCCCACTCACCAGACACGAGAACTGGCAGCAAGGCGTGGGAGTAGTCACCTTTGAGGACACAGGAGAGCATAAGTTCTCCTACGAGGTGGCTGTCATCTATGACGGTTGGACCATGTTCCGTGGTCACGAGTACGGGTCCAAAAAGCCGAAGAAGTGACAACGCTCGTCGGTATCCAAGGCGACGGATATGCCGTCGTGGGAGCCGATACCCAAATCACCTCTTTTGACAATTCGGGCAACCCTTACCAGATATCCAATCTCGCCTCTGGTTCTGCGAAGATAGCAACCAATGGGAAGTACATCCTGGGGGCGGCGGGAGACATGCGGGCAATCAATCTGCTTCACCATGCCTTTGCTCCCCCTGCCCCACCCCAGGAGGCAAGAGGAAAGAAACTTGACTCCTTCATTACTGCTAAATTTATCCCAGCACTAACCGAGTGCTTTGATACTTACGGGTATTCCGTCCCTGATGGGAAGGACAATAAGGACCACTCCAGCGAGCAAAACTCCACAATCATCGTGGTCGTTAATGCGACTATCTACCTGATAGAGAATGACTACTCCTGGACCTCCGAGGCCAGTGGAATGTATGCGGCTGGCTCTGGCGCCCCCTATGCACTGGGGGCACTGAGCGTCCTGTCCCCCAAGAAGGGCATGAATCTCCAACAGGCCAAGGCGGCGCTTCTTAAAGCCCTCTGGACGGCAGCCAAGTTGGACCCAAACACGGGGAGCCCTTTCCATACCCTCTCCCAGGAGACTGGCACCACGGAGAAGGTCGTCCCCATCAAGTCTGCCCCAGCAAGACCGAAGACTACGAGGAAGAAGTGATGGGCGCGCTTAGTTCTTTCAATGTTTCTGAATCCCGTGTCATTCCCATAGAGGGAGAGAACACCATAGGGAGACAAAGACCCTGGGGGGAAGATGTCAGATAAAGATACCCAGAAGAAAGTTCCCCAACCAGATAAATCTATTGATATACCAGATTCAAACTGGTTTGACTATGCAGCATGCAAGGGACTGACCCAACTCATGTTCCCCAAGGAACACAAGGATATTACCTACATCGCACAGGCAAGAGCCATCTGTAGGGAGTGCCCAGTAAAGCCTCAGTGCCTGGAGTATGCCCTGGAGTTCCCACCTGCTGACATGCATGGGGTATGGGCTGGACTGACTAGCAGACAGTTGGCTGCGGAGCAAAGACGCAGGGGAGTAAAGCCGATTAGACCGACGCTCAGCCAAATGTGGGGGGACTAGGCGATACGGAAAGAGCAGGTCTGGCAGAACTCAGCACCATCAAAGGTGATGATTTTCATGTCGCACTGTTCTCTTCCGCAGGGCATTATCACCCTTTCCCCCAAAAGATATTCCCTGAGGTACTGGTCAGGGGTGGGCTTTGGATGGGGTGCGGGGGCTGGGGGGAGAGACTTCTCGGAACGGATGAACTCCCAGGCGGTATAGGTGAGAAAGGCGGAAAGGGTCATGCCTTCTCGCTTGGCAGCGTCTATCAGGGCGTTTTTATCGTGACCAGTCACCTTGATGGAGATGACATGCTCTGCCTTGGGGTTTCTTGCCCTAGTCGGTTTCCGTCCCATCGCGCTCCACCAGTGTTATCAGGTACTCCGTAAGGGTCATCCCTACGGCGTCTGCCTGAAACATTAGCCGACGCTTGAAGTCTGCGCTGACTCGGAGGGTCAGGGTGGTGGAGTCTTTGGTGGGAGAGACTGGGGGTCTGCCGACATTGCGCTTCACTTGGTCTCCAATCCTCGGGATTCGCGGAACTCTCCGCACCAGTAGGAGTAGGAGACTATCTCAGCCTTGGGATAGCGGTGACAGACTCCGTGGTCTGCCTGGGGATTGGGGACGTAGAACCGACATCCGAGGCAGGATGGGAAGGTGGGCTGGAACTCAGGATTGGATGTTCCGAGGGTTGTGGTGACTGTCATTCCGCTCCTTTTTCAGGAATCTCGTAGATTTGTTTTTGCATTTCGGTCACGACTTCCTCGTAGACCCGCATGAACGCTTTCTGGTCTTCGTAGGTGTCCATACCCCAAGCAGAGTCACCCAACAATTGTATGGTCTTCTGGAGGGCCTCGGAAATGGGGGTCTTATTGATGGTCCCATTATTGACCCCTTTTATCAGCCCAACCATAGTTGCCCAAGCAACATAGGGTGAAGATTGTTGGGGAACTAAAGTGTGGAGATATTCGCGGCGAATCTCGGGGGGCTTTGGCATGTAGGTGGCTGTGGTGGCCAACCTGAGGAATGCCTTCTTGGCTCCATCGTAGGGGAGGTCGTGGAGGATGTCGTACCACGCCCTGAGGACATGCTTCCTATCCACATCAAGTAACTGCTTGTCAAAGGTTGCGAAGACTTGGAGGACAAGTTCTTCCAGTTCTGGTTTGGTCACCAGGGCTCCTTCTCGTCTGACTGGGAGTCGTATACCCCCAGGAATCTCTCTACGTGTTCTGAGTCCCTGAGGATGAGTTCTATGTCGTCATAGCGCTTGTTCATCTTGTTCCTCCCCATGTGGAAGGGGGAGAGGGAGCAGCCTTCTATGGCTTGTTTACATTGCTCCACGCCATAGTCGTAAATTGCCGCGCCGATTGTTGCTGACCGCTTCTCATCAAGAATTGGTTTGCGCCGCGCGGACGACTTGAGAGTCCTGACCCAGAAGTCAAAGACTTCCTGCTTGTCTTCCTTTGAGACCTGTGCAGCCTTTTTGGACCTAGACAGAGACTTCTCAGACAGAGGACGACCTCGTTTCTTCGGTTCTTCCACCACGGTCAGAATGATATCTGTAAATCAGGAAGATTGCAACCCTTGGAGGTCATATGGGTTTGAGCCATGTCACATAGACATTGACCAACTCCTTGACCTCAACCCCACTTTGGAGGGGGTTCGGGGGAACCTTTCCGAAATTCACTTTTTATTTTTGCGCATGCCAGGCTCACCCCATTTTCCAAGGGTGTTTTTTCCTGGGTAGCGTCGGCATGCCGCTTGTTGTGTCGGGCACCTTAGCAGGGCCCCGCGAGTTGAGCAACTCTGTGAGCGGATTTTTTTCCGCCGCTTCGGAGAAGTTCTTGAAAGAAGACATACCGATGGTGTAGTTTCTCCACCCGACGGCGGGGCCTTTCCTCCTTTCACCCCGTTGTCAAGCCCTCCTGGGGTGAGCGCGATTGTTGTAGGTGGCGTCGGCGCTCCCCCAGGGGGCACTTCGCCAGTCCTTTCCGCCACCGTGGCTAGATGTAAGGGTC
>Ga0315907_10008014_pt1 | contig 10908 bp, 10 predicted proteins | sample LakEriMetagenome_3_FD_203525 | JGI IMG/M metagenome (GOLD analysis project Ga0315907, IMG submission 203525) | Freshwater fungal communities from buoy surface, Lake Erie, Ohio, United States - Buoy 12 MA123 | ecosystem: Environmental > Aquatic > Freshwater > Lake > Lake biofilm | place: USA...
TGATGTTTCCCATTCTCGACGAACTCGGGCGCCACGTCGGGTTCGGCGGCCGGGCCATGGGCGATGATCAGCCCAAGTATCTCAACAGCCCCGAGTCGCCGGTCTTCCAGAAGCGACGCACGTTGTATGGCCTCAACACGGCCAAGCAGGCGATGCGCCGCGTGGAGCGCGCCATCGTGGTGGAGGGCTACCTCGATGCCATCCGGCTGGCCGTGGCCGGACTCGAGGAAGTGGTGGCGCCACTCGGTACGGCGCTGACGGAGGAACAGGCGCAGCTGCTCACCCGGTACGCGACCAGCGTGTTTCTGCTCTACGACAGCGACGAGGCCGGGCAGAAGGCGACGTTCCGTTCCGGGTTGGAATTGCTGCGCGCGAAGGCGTCCGTCCATGTGGTCTCGCTGCCTGAGGGCGAGGATCCGGACACGTTTGTGCGCACGCATGGACGTGCCGCGATGGAGGCGCAGCTGGGCAATGCCATCGACCTCTTCGATCGGCAGGTCCAGATGCTGGAACGGCGCGGATGGTTCAGCGATCTTCGCCATCGGCGCACGGCGATCGATAAGTTGCTCCCCACCATTCGGGCCGCGAAGGAACCGCTCACGCGAGACATGTATCTCGCTCGGCTTGCCGACGTGACCAGGGTGGACAAGGCCACGCTGTCGAGCGAGGCCGATGCGCTGCCCGAACCGGGGATGCGGCGGGTTGTCCATCGCTCCGCGGCCTACGGGGCTCCGGGCGCGCCCGACGGCGATGAACCACCGCCGTTCGATGGGCCACCGCTGGATGACGCGGGCGGGGAGTACGGTGAGCCGGAGCCGACCCCGCTGCCTGCGCCGGCATCGGAGCAGCGGCCAGCGTGGACACCCCGCAAGAAGGGGTACAAGCCGGGTCCCGAATGGCAGGCCACGAACATCCCGCCGCGCCCGCGCCGCGACGAACCGGTAGAGCGCGCGCTGGTGCGCGCCATGATGGTCGATCGCGGGGTCGCGGAACGGGTGGCCGAGCGCCATCCGCCGGCGAGCTTCCGGGATGGGCGCTATCGGGAGCTGTTCGACGTGCTGCTGCACGCGCCGCTCGAGGATGACCTCGAACAGATTGCCGAGCGACTGGCGCCGGAGGCACTGCGCACGTTGCGTGAGCTCACGGAATCCGGTGCGTACGACGTGGTTGCGGCCGATATCGGGCTCAATCTCAGCAAGCTCGATGTCCGGGTTCTCGAAACACGCGTCGAGGAGATTCGGGTGGCGATGCGCACGGCAACTCGCGAGGAACAGGATGCGTTGATGCGTGAGCGCCTCGACCTCGAGGCGGAGATCCGTCGTTTGGTGCCGATGCGCTCGCCGCGCGGCCGACCGAAGGCATAGGAAAGAGACCGTGGTGAATCAGGAACTCGACGCGTTGCTGGCCGTGCAGGCTGACGATGCGGCCATCCGGGCCATCGAAGGCAAGCGGGATGCACTGGCGCCCCGTCTGTCGCTCCTCGACGCATCGCAGAGGCGCGCGATGGAGGAAGTGTCGCGAACGGAGTCCGCCTTGGAGCGCGAACTCACCCGCCAGCGGGTGCTCGACGCGCGCATCACGGAGACGCGGAGCCTCCACGAGCGGGCGACCGCGGCGCTCGAATCGGCCGAGAAGCTGAGCGAGGCCACCACGGCCGCCGCGCAGGTGGAGAGTACGCGCCGCGCCCTCGCCGATGGGGAGAGCGAAGCACTGGCGCTCACACGTCGCGTGGCCGACCTTCGCACCGCGCTAGCTGCCCACCGCGAAGTGCTGGCGCAGGTGAGCAGTGATCAGGGTGGCGCGCGCACCGAACTCGAGGCGCAGCGGGCTGCGATCGATGCGGAGCTGGCCACGGCGCGGGCGCGGCGGCAGCTGTCGGCGTCGGCCGTGAGTGCTGGTCTCCTGAGCAAATACGAGCGCATCGCGTCGCGACGAAAGGCCGACGCGCTGATCGAGCTGCGCGACTTCTGTTGCAGTGCCTGCGATACCGCCATTCCCTTGCAACGACGTCCCGTGATGGCCGCGGGGAACGTGATCGAGCCATGCGAAGGGTGCGGTGTGCTGCTGTATCATCGCGTCTCGGTGTGAAGCGCTCCCGAGTGTCACCCCCCTGCCGTAAATTGGCGGGGTGAGCGCTCCCCTCTTCTCGCCAAAGACACCGCCGCCCGCATTGTCTCCCATGGGGGCCGTGCGCCCCGGCGACGCGGCTGTGCCAATGCGGCCACCCGCACGCTGGATCGCCGTGGCGCCGCCCCCGGTCGACGCTGTGGCGCTGCTGCAACGTGAGCTCATGCTCCCGGCCGACGTGTGCCGGCTGCTCGCGGCCCGCGGGTATCGCACGCCCGATGCGGCCAAGCGCTTCCTGCGGCCGAGGCTCGAGCATGTCGAGGGCGCCGACGTCCTGCACGACGCTGATCGTGCCGTCGCCCGCATTGCGGACGCGGTCCGTCGCCAGGAAACGATTTTCGTCCATGGAGACTACGACGTGGACGGCATGTCATCCACCGCGTTGCTCACACGCGTGCTGCGTCATCTCGGCGCCCAGCATGTGGTGCCGTTCGTGCCCAATCGACTCATGGATGGTTACGATCTCGGCGCCGCGGGTGTAGCCGCCGCGCGGGCGGCCCGTGCCTCGTTGGTGGTCACCTGTGATTGCGGCACGAGTGCCCATCAGGCTGTCCGCGAGCTGATGGACGACGGGATCGATGTGATCGTGACTGACCATCACCTCCCGGGTAATGGGCTGCCTCCCGCCTTCGCCGTGTGTAATCCGCGGCACCCGGCGTGTCCCTCGAGCGACAAGGATCTCGCGGCCGTCGGGGTGGCGTACAAGCTCGCCTTGGCCCTCTGCGAGGCGCTGGGCGCACCACCGGGCATCGCCCATCATCAACTCGACCTCGTGGCGCTGGCGACGATCGCCGACGTGGCGCCGCTACGTGGCGAGAACCGGGTGCTCGTGCGATACGGGCTCAAGCTGCTCGCCGAGACTACGCATCCGGGACTGCGTGCGCTCATCCGCTCGTCGGGGCTCGAGGGCAAGCCGCTTACCGCGGGGCGTGTCGGCTTCACGCTCGCCCCGCGGCTCAACGCGGCGGGGCGAATCGCCGATGCGAAGTTGGGGCTCCGGTTGCTGCTCGCCGAGCGGGAGGACGAGGCGAACGTGATTGCGCGCGAGCTCGAGGAGCTCAATCGGGCGCGACAGGAGCTCGATCGCGCGGTGCTCGACGAGGCCATGCGACAGGTGGAGCGCCCCGACATGCGCGATCGTTACGCGCACGTGCTCCATCAGCAGGGGTGGCACGCCGGGGTGATCGGTATTGTCGCCTCGCGAATCGTGGAGCATACGGCCCGACCGGCGGTGCTGGTGGCCGTCGACCAGGGGATCGGCAAGGGATCGGGACGGTCCATCAGCGCCTTCGACCTCCACGGAGCGCTCGGGGCCTGTCGCGAGCTCTTTCAGCGCTACGGGGGCCACCGCGCGGCGGCTGGTCTCACGATGGACGCCGCCAACTTGCCCGCGTTCGTCGAGCAGTTCGACGCGGTCGCGCGCACGCACCTCACCGCGGACGATCTGGTGCCCGAGTTGCGGGTCGACCTCGATGTACCCATCGACGAGGTGGGTGAGGAACTGGAGAAGCTGGTACGCCATTTCGAACCGTTCGGCATCGGCAATCCAGCACCGACATTCCGATCTACCGGTGCCCGGCTGGCGTATCCGCCCCGGAAGATCGGCAGCGACGGGCTCAAGTTCGGCATCGATGCCGCGCGCGGCGAACTGGAAGCCATCGGGTGGGGGCTGGCGCCGCGGGCGAACGCCTTCGATGTGTCGCGGACCTTCGATCTCGCGTTTCGCCTCGAGCGTGATGAGTATCGCGGTGTGTCGCGGCTGCAGTTGCGGGTCGCCGACGTTCGTCATCCCACAGAGTAGCCACCATGCGCATCATCGCCGGACGTTGGAAAGGGCGCCGCATCGAGGCGCCGGCTGGCGATCTCGTGCGTCCCACGGGGGATCGGGTCCGCGAGGCGTGGATGAGCATCGTGCATCCGCTCCTCCCCGATGCGCGGGTGCTCGACCTGTGCGCGGGGAGCGGAGCACTCGGTCTGGAGAGTCTGAGCCGTGGCGCCGCGCAGTGCGATTTTGTAGAACAGTCCCCCAAGGTGCTCACGGTGCTCGAGGCGAATATCGCGGCGCTTGGGGGACATGAGGGGGCCGTGGTACATCGGGATGAGGTGCTGCGATTTACCCGGCGACTGTCTGCGGGGGCGTATGACGTGGCGTTCGCCGACCCCCCCTATGCCAGCGACGTGGCCCATCGCTTGGCAGAACTGTGGCTCGCGGTCCCTTTCGCCTCCGTGTTCGCTGTTGAACATTCGTCTGCGGTGTCGCTCCCCTCGATCGGCGAAACACGCCGATACGGCACTACCGCCCTGACCTTCTTCCGCCACCAGTCGTGACCCCCGATCCGGCCACGTTGGCCGTCAATGCCATTGCGCGCCCCAGAGGCCCGCTCGTTGCGCTGTACGCCGGCTCCTTCGATCCCATCACCCATGGGCACGAGGATCTCATCAAGCGGACCCTCACCTTCGCCGATCATGTGATCGTGGCCGTGGCGAACAACATGAACAAGCAGCCGCTCTTCTCCGTCGAGGAGCGGATGGATTTCATTCGCCTCTGCACCAATGGCGATCCGCGCATCGAGGTCTGCTCGTTCAAGGGACTGCTGGTGGAGTTCGCCCGATCGGTGGGGGCACGGGTCAACGTGCGCGGGCTGCGCGCGGTGAGCGATTTCGAGTACGAGTTCCAGATTGCGCTCATGAATCGCCACCTGTATCCCGACCTCGAAACGGTCTTCATGACGCCGTCGCTCGATACCACCTACATCAGCTCGAGCATGGTGCGGGAGGTGGCCAAGTTCGGCGGTGATGTCTCGGGGCTGGTGCACCCGTTGGTGGGGGCGGCACTGGTGGCGCGCTATCAGGAACAGGGGTTCGGGCGCCCGGCCGAGTACCCGACCGTGGCGTCGCGGCAGGGAACGTCGTGAGTCCGCCATCGACCAGCGCCGGTTCTCCCCCCGACGCCGGCGCGTTCCTCGAATCGCTGCATGCGCGGGCGTCGCGGCAGCAGCGCACGATTCTCTTTCCCGAGGCCACCGATCCGCGCACGGCATCCGCGGTGAATCGCCTCAACAAAATGGGATCGGTACATCCGGTGCTTGTGCGGCGCGGGGACGCGCCCACCGGAGTCGTCCCCTCGAATGTCACGATCGTCGATCCATTGAATGACCCCCGTGGGCCGCGGGTGGTGGAGCATTTGCTGGCCCGGCGCGGCAGTCGGGGCCTCACCCGAGAAGATGCGGAACGCCTCGCGCGCGATCCGCTCTATTTCGCCGATAGTCTCGTTGCGCTGGGCGAAGCCGATGGCTGCGTGGCCGGAGCGGTCCACACGACCGCCGACGTGCTGCGCGCCGCATTATGGACCATCGGGGCGGCCCCTGGGGTGAAGACCGTCTCGTCGTCATTCTACCTCATTGTGCCCCCGTTCCGCGGCGACGTCGGTGAAGTGCTGACCTACACCGATTGTGCCGTGGTGCCCGATCCGTCGGCCCGACAACTGGCGGACATCGCCCTGGCGGCGGCCGCCGATCGGCGGCGCATTGTGGGCGACGAGCCACGGGTGGCGTTCCTGTCCTTCAGTTCCATGGGCAGCGCGGACGGCCCATCGGTGAGCAAGGTGCGCGAAGCGGTCGCGATGGTGCGCGCGGAGGCCCCGCACTTGATCGTATCCGGCGAACTGCAGGTCGATGCGGCGCTCATCCCCGAGATTGCGCGGCGCAAGGCGCTGGGGGAGCCGGCGGCCGGGGTGGCGAACGTGCTCGTGTTTCCCTCACTCGACGCCGGCAATATCGCGTACAAGCTCACCCAGCGGCTCGGCCACGGCATCGCCATCGGTCCCATCCTGCAGGGATTGGCCAAACCGTGCAGTGACTTGTCCCGCGGGGCCACGGCCGACGACATTGTGCATGTCGCGGCGATCACGGCCCTGCAGGCCGATCGCGCCGAGTGACTCGTTCCTTCCCCCGGTGCTGAGTAACGCATGAGCTTTTCCCTCGAACGCACGGACGACGTGCTGATCGTCACCGTCGACGGTCAGCTGGTGGTGACCAACCGTCAGGAGTTCAAGCAGGCGATTCTCGATGCGGTGGAGGACGGGGTCAAGGTCGTGGTCGTCGACTTCAGCACGTCCGGCTATATCGACAGTTCCGGGCTTGGGGCACTGGTGTCGTTGAGTCGGCGGCTTCGCGAAACGGGTGGGGACCTCCGGCTGGTCGGCCTCAACGACGATCTGCGCACGTTATTCGAGCTCACGCGGCTCGACGCGCTTTTCCCCCTCTACACGACTCGCGCCGACGCGCTCGGGGCCCGCTGACGGTCGTGGCCACCCGCACGCGCCTCCGGGTCCCCCCGGTGAAATCGACCTCCCACTCGTGGACGTTGGCCTCGGACACCCGGCTCATCACGCCGGTGGTCGAGCACATCGTGAGCATGTGCCAGGTTGCCGGATTCTCGGCGCGGCACTGTCGGCTGAACGTACCGGTGGCCGTTACCGAAGCGCTCGCGAATGCCATGCAGCAGGGGAACGGCAGCGACATCACACGACAGGTGACGGTGGCGGTGCAGGTCTCGCCTGAACGCCTCGTGGTGGAGGTAACCGATGAGGGAGCCGGGTTCGAGCTGGCCGAGTGCGAGCGGACGCCCGACCATGCGGACTGGCTCGTTCGCGAAGACGGCCGAGGGATCTTCCTCATGCGGCAGCTGATGGATCGCGTCGAAAACCGCTGTTTCGACGCGGGGCATCTGCTCCGACTGATCCTCCATCGGGTATGACCGAGGTCGCCGCCCTGCTGGCCGCGTTTCTCGAGGCCACCGGGCGTGAGGCGGCTATCTGGGAGCGTCGGGAAGGGACGGTCGCGCCGTCCTTGCTGGGGGCGTCATCCGGCGCCTTCGCCGCTCGCACGGAGGCCGGCGCCATGGCATGGGACGTGGCCACCTGGGCGCGCTCGCATGCGCTGCACGCGCAACTCGTGACGACGGGCGACAGCGTCGGGTGGCTGTTCGTCGAACCGGGGCACGCGGTGGATGCCGACCGGCTCCTGGGTCGGTTGTTGCCCCTGGTGCGCAAGCTCGCGCGCGAGCGCGATGGCGCCACCCACGAGCTGGTCGAACGGTACGAGGAGATCAACCTCCTCTACGCAATCGGCGAGCTGCTGGGGAGCAGTACCTCGGTGGAGGAAATTGCCGAAACGTTGCTCATCGAGTTGGCGGCAACCGTTGGGGCCAAACGTGCAGTATTTCTCCAGACCAACCGGGCGCAGCATCTGCTCGTACCGATCGCTTCGCTGGGGGTGGGCGACCGCTCGTACGAACCGGTGCCGTTCGAGGCGGGGGAGCACATCGCGGTGCGGGCGTTCCGTTCAGGGAGTGCCTGTACCGACGATGGTTTGGCTGCCGCCGCGAGCGACGCTGTTTTGTCCGGTCACGGGGCCCCGTTGCTGGCGGTCGCCATCACGCGGCCAAGCAGCGGGGCAGGGATTACCGGTACGTTCGCCGTGCCGACTCGACGCACGCCAGAGCAACCCGCCGTGCCGCTGGGGGTCCTCGTGTTGGGAGGGCGCGACGGTGGGCAGCCGTTCACCGCCGGGGATCGCAAGCTGGCCATGGCCGTGAGTACGCAGGTTGGCACGGCGATGCACAACGCGAGTCTGGTGCGGGCGGCGATGGACCGTCAGCAAATGCTGCGGGAGATGCAACTCGCGAACGAATTGCAGCTCAAGCTGTTGCCCAACCCGCGCATCGTGCAGCCGGAGGCCAGAGCGGCAGCCCGGGTGGTTCCAGCCGAGACAGTGGGGGGAGACTTCTTTCTGCTCGCCCGCCTCGATCGTGACCGCACGGGGGTCCTGATCGGCGATGTCTCCGGCCACGGGTACCAGTCAGCGCTCATCATGGCCCTGGCACTGAGCGCGGCCGGTATTCACGTACAGTCGGCCTTCGACCCCTCCGTTGCCGTGGAGGCGGTGCAGCGGAGCCTGCGAGACGAACTCGAGTCCACCGAGATGTCGATTTCGATGTGTTATGCCGTGATCGACGCGCGAGCCGGCGAGGTGCGCTACGCCAATGCGGGTCACCCGCACGTGTTTGCGCTGACGGCGGACGGGCACGTGACGCGATTGGCCGCGGTGGCCCCGCCCCTCGGCTGGTGCGAGGATACGATCGAAGAGAGCGTGATGACGTGGAAGCCGGGCTCCCGGCTGGTGTTCCTCACCGATGGGGTGGTGGATGCCCGGAGTGCGGGCGGCGACCGCTTGGGCGAGGAAGCTGTCCTGCGGACGCTCGCCGGCATGACGCATGGGGAAACACCGGATGACATTCTGGCGGCGGTATTTGCCCAACTGAACGGTCACGTGGGGCGTACGGCGCTGCGTGATGATTGCACGGTGGTCGTGGTGGACCGCCCCTGATGGAGCGTTGATGCGGCAGCGATCGTCGGTTCCGGCCAATCGACTGCCCGCGCCGCGCAAGCGGTTCGGGCAGCACTTCCTGATCGATACGCGGGTGCTGGATTCCCTTGCCGATGCGCTGGGGGACATTTCAGGCACGACGGTAGTGGAGATCGGTCCCGGTCGTGGGGCGCTCACCGACCGCTTGGTCGCCCGGGCTGCCCGCGTGGTGGCGATCGAGGTGGATCGCGACCTCGTGCAGCATCTGCGGGCCCGCTATGCCGACCGGCCTCATGTGGAGATCGTCGAGGCCGATGTGCTCACGACGACGCTGGCGGATCTGGCGGGCGGTCCCTATGTGCTCGCAGGTAATGTTCCGTATTACATCACAACACCCATCATCTTTCATGCCTTGCAGTTACCTCGACCTGAGAAGGCGGTGTATCTGGTGCAGAAAGAGGTGGCTGAACGCATGGCGGCACCGCCCGGGGACAAGACCTACGGCGCCTTGAGCGTGAATCTGCAGGCCGTGGTCGACGTGGAGTACCTGCGGAAAGTGCCGCCCGGGGCGTTCAATCCACCGCCGGCGGTGGACAGCGCGGTGGTCCGCATCACGCCCAAAGCCGAAGCGGCCATTGAGCCCGAACTCGAGGAGCGCTATCGGAGCTTCGTGCTCGCCGCGTTCGGCCTGCGCCGCAAACAACTGGTGCGCGTCATCCGCACGGTGGCGTCCTTGGATGCGGAGCGGGCGCTCGACGTGGTAAGGCGCTGCGGACTCGATCCGATGGCGCGTCCCGAGACGCTGACGCCGGTCGAGTTTGCACGCTTGGTGCGGACGCTCTACGCCGCGCCTTCGTCGATGTAGCCGGGGTTGGTGAGCGCGAAGGAGAGGCCTTCGAGCTCCATCGCCATGTTCACGCTCTTCAGATTCACGTGCGGCGGCACGGTGATCTGGGCGGGCGCGAAGTTGAGGATTGCCCGCACGCCTGCCGCAACGAGGCGGTCGACCACCACCTGCGCCCCCTCGGCCGGGATGGCGAGCACCGCGATCGGGGCCTCGAGATGCGCCATATCGCCTTCCAAATCGGACATGGGTCGCACCGTGGATTCGCCCCACGGCTGGCCGATTTTCGCGGGGTCGTTGTCATAGACGCCGGCCACGGTGAAGCCACGCTGCCGGAAACCGCGATAGTTGGCGAGGGCCGCGCCAATCTTGCCGGCACCGATGATGAGGACCTTCCATTCCCGCTGCAGGCCCAGGATTTCCCGCAGATGCGCGGTGAGCTCGTGCACCGGGTATCCCAGGCCACGCTTGCCGAACGAGCCGAAGAACGAGAGGTCCTTTCGCACCTGCGCGGGGGTGGTGCCGCACAAGTGGGCGAGCTCGTCGCTGGAAGCAGTTTGCTGGCCGCGGGTATCGAGATCCTCCAGATAGCGGAGGTACATCGAGAGGCGGCGAACCGTGGAGTCGGCGATGCGTTTCACGAGACGAGTCTGGGGAGCTTGTGAAATTCTTCACAAAGACGGGTGTAAGCTAGGACACTCGCGGCGGCAATACCAGCGGGTCGATCCGCGCCCTCGCTATCTTTCCTCCCGTGAACGCTCCCTCCTCGCGCCCGTTCGGTACGGTAGTCGCACCGCGCCCCACGACGCTCTCCGCCCGCGCCCTTCGCCGGCTCGCCGACGGGCCGCTCGACGCCGTCACGCTCATGCGCGACGTCTGTCAGGTGGCGCGCCTGCAGGGCGACGCAGCCGAGCGCATGGCGCAGGCACTGCTGGGACACCACCCCGAGTTCGTCCGCCTTCCAAGTGGGCACTGGACGCTCACGGAGGCCGGCGCGGCGTCCTCGCCGTCCCCGGCCGCCGGCGCGCCGGCTGCTGTTCCGCGGTTGGCTGATATTGCCTTTTCGGTGGTGGATGTCGAAACCACGGGGACGCAGGCAAGCGGCGGCGACCGCATCACGGAGATCGCCATCGTGGAGGTGCGCGGCGGTGAGGTCGGCGAGGTCTTCAGCCAGCTCGTGAACCCCGAACGTCCCATTCCGCCCTACATCACGGCGCTCACCCGAATCAATTGGGACATGGTTCGTGACCAGCCCAGTTTCCGGCAGGTGGCGCCGCAGGTGCTCGACCGGCTGCGTGGCACGGTGTTCGTGGCGCACAATGCCAGCTTCGACTGGCGCTTCGTGAGCGAGGAACTCCGTCGCGGGGTGGGGCATGAACTGTCCGGGCCGCGGCTTTGTACGGTGCGGCTGGCCAAGGCGCTCTTGCCCGACCTGCCACGACGCTCGCTCGATCATCTCTCCCGCTACTTCAACATCCCGATCGAGGCGCGCCATCGCGCCGCTGGGGACGCGATCGCCACGGCGCGGGCGCTCTGCCAGATGCTGCGGGTGGCTGAGGGCGACGGCGT